>Ga0209039_10002158_pt1 | contig 17117 bp, 18 predicted proteins | sample BogFormECP12_OM1_FD_188238 | JGI IMG/M metagenome (GOLD analysis project Ga0209039, IMG submission 188238) | Bog forest soil microbial communities from Calvert Island, British Columbia, Canada - ECP12_OM1 (SPAdes) (version 2) | ecosystem: Environmental > Aquatic > Freshwater > Wetlands > Bog ... | reverse complement strand
AGCCCGTGATCCCCCAGGCGATGCGGACCATCAGGCCACACTCCCTACCATCAGGCCACCTTCCTTATCTCGAGAGCCATGTTCTTCTCCATCATCCCATAAAATCGCTTCAGCGTTTTCCTAAGCGTCCGCATTCCGTCCTCATCGGCGGCCGTGCCTTCGCTCCCCCGGTCGTGGGACCAGAGCGACGCGCCCAGGTTCGCCCCGAACGAGCCACCGCCTGCCGGGGTCATCTCGTTGATAATGTAAAAATTATTGATCGCCGTCAAAGCCAGTTCCTGCCCGCCGCAGCGGTCCCCGCCCACGGCCAGGCCCATGCCCACCTTGCCCTTGAGAATGAGGGGATCCTTTGCCAGGATGGCCCGACAGCGGTCCATCATGGTCTTTAACTGGCCCGACAGCGTCCCCTGATAGCAGGGTGTGCCGAAGATGATGCCATCGGCCCACAGCATTCCCTCGTAAAATTCCATGAGCGCGTCCTTGTGCACGCAGCCCTGTTTATTCTTTATGCAATAGTCGCAGTGAATGCAGAACTTGATGTCCTTGCCCCTTGCCGAGAAATAGCGGGTCTCACATCCCTTTTCCCTTAAGAGTCCCAGCGCATGGTTCACCGCATAGTCGGTACCGCCAAGGCGCGGGCTGCCGCAAATGCCGAAGACTTTCATCACTCACTCCAAATGAGCTTTTTATTAAAAAGTAGTTATGTTGGGGCGGGGCAATAAGCTTTACCTAATGCCGGCCTTCACCGTCTTTTAGTTTTAATATTACCGTAGGTCCTGTTCTGATTCTGGATCTCCATGATCCAGCCCATGACGATTCGCTCGTCCTTCGATGGCAATTTTCCGGCGGCGACGGCCTCGCCCATGACCTCGACGGCTTCCTGTACCTTAAGGTATTTTTTCCTCTCCAGGCAGAAGTCGATGTATATCGGGTAGACGTCGTCCGTCAGGCCGTACAGCTCCTTGATCGGCATCATTTTCTGCATGAGCTCTGACCTTACGGCCGCACGGTTACCGCTCGACAGCCCCCGGACCAGGTATGAAAATACGGTCGCTGCGGCCTCTTCCTGCTCAAGCTTTTCCATGTTGGAGCACCTTTTTACTTAATAAGCCGCAGTTAAAGTAAATAACTTCTCCGGATCCCGGCAATAAAAAAATATATCGGGGAGGGGAGTTTAATCCCTCAGCCCATCGGTCGTAACGGAGAAAATGGCCTCGCCTTCCGGCAGGTTCGGGGAGTCCACGAGCCTGGCGATCCTCTTCTCGCCCTTGGACTTCCGTAAATACAAACGGAACGTGGCCGTATGGCCCACGATGTGGCCGCCCACGGGCCTGGTCGGGTCGCCGAAGAACGCGTCGGGCTTCGCCTGGACCTGGTTGGTGACCACGATGGCGGCGTTGTTGATGTCGCCGAACCTCATGAGGTCGTGCATGTGTTTATTTAATTTTTGTTGCCTGTCGGCCAGCGTGCCGCGGCCGACGTACTCGCTCCGGAAGTGGGCGGTCAGCGAGTCCACGATGATGAGCTTGACGGGCCTCTCGGAATCCCTCATTTTTTCCGCCAGCTCGGATGCGCTCTCGACCAGTAAGATCTGGTGGTTGGAGTTGTACGCCCTGGCCACATGGATGTTCTTAAGGAAATCTTCGGGGTCGAGGTCTTCTCCGCCCTTGAGCCCCTTGACCATCTGCGCGATGCGTTCGGGCCGGAAGGTGTTCTCGGTGTCGATCATGATCACGGCGCCTCCGAGGCCTCCCTTTTCGGGCGGTAGCTGGACGTTTACGGCCAGCTGGTGCGCTATCTGTGTCTTGCCCGAGCCGAACTCGCCGTAAAATTCCGTTATCGACTGTGTTTCGACGCCTCCGCCGAGTAGCTCGTCCAGCGCGCTGGAGCTGGTCTTGAGCTTGCCGATGGTCTTGCGCCTCTCGAATACGAGGTCGCCGGTCTCGAACCCTCCGATGTTGGAGCATTTCTTGGCGCCGGCCACTATCTTGGAGGCGGTGTTTTCCCCGACCTCCGCGGCCGCTGCCAGCTCTGCGGGCGATGCGACAGCTATCGCCTCTATTGATGTGTATCCTGCCTCTCTGAGTTTGTCGGCGGTCGCAGGCCCCACGCCAGGTAGATCCTCTACAGTTAGTTTCTCTGCCATTTTGATGACCTCTTGGTTGATGTGATAGATACTCTGTTTGTGTATATAGAACGTTATCGTATGCGTGGTGAAAGTAATACCTGTGCGAGTTGAAAACGGATTACAACTACGAGGAGAAAATAACGGATGGCTACGCGAAGAAAATCGATAGCTATCACGAGAAAACGGATGGTTTGGTAACAATCTTTTTTTATTATTAAGGCTAAAGGGGGACTTCGCTTCGCTCTTACTATAGCGCTCCGCGCGGCGCACCCTCCCTGAGCCCCGAAGCATGATTGCCTCTGATGAGGCAAACGAACAAAAACACCAACCATAAGATTAGCGACGCTAAAAATGCTTAGGGTTGATTCGTGGACCATGGGTGGGTGGGCGGGCAACGTTCGTCGCTCAAACAATACTTGGCTAAAAGAAGGGGGCGGTCGTCGAGGCGTTTCCAAAAAGAACAAATACTGCTCGAAGCGTCGACCCGCCAAAAACAAAACTAAGTTCAACTCATATAAGACCAAGTATTACTCGATTTATTTCTAGATACCAAAAGCTTTAAGCCGCTGCCTTGCGTTTTAAAGGCTAACAAGGTATGGGAAGGATACCAAATGGATGGAGCAGGACCAAATGTTTTCGAACGGATAGAGCACAAGCTATCCAGCATAGGCATACAGGTAGACAATTCTGACCTGCGCGGGGCGGAAAAACAGATCGAGGCAAGCCTCGAGAAAAACCCGGCGGACATGGAGAGCAAGCTCACCAGGCTCGAGCTAAAAGTCATCGAGCTGGCAAGATTCCTGGATGCGGCACTGACCGCGCTGGAAACCCACAACGGCGACGAGCATGTTCCGGAATCTCATATGCAGGCGCAGATATCGGCCCAGCCAAAGCAGGGCGTCAGGAAAATAAAGAAACTCCAGCAGAACGCGGCCACCGGCGTCATAGAGGAAGTCGAGGTCGACGATAACCCCGCAGACCACTTCATAGTGGCGGACGGCCATGGCAGGTATACGGGCAACAGCATGGACCCCAAGAAGGACGGCAAGAAGAGCGTCTTCATAGCGGCCGCCGATGACGAGGCCGTCAGCCAGTCCGACAAAAAAATGAGAAAATAAAGGCTACCTGATAATCAATAAGCCTAAAGAGTCCTTTTGATCGAGCGCCAATAGCATAAGCGCTCGATTGGCCACCCCATTCTTGGTTTTTATTACAGTTTTTTAATCGTTGTAGAAGTCGATGATGGATACTTCGCCTGACATCAAGTCGACCACTGGCGCGCGCGCAGGGTCCGGCCGGATATTCATGCGCTTCTGGAACTCCGTCTGAGCCTGCCAGGTCCCGGAATTGACCAGCGTGACGCCGCGGTAGCGCCCGACCCCGATCGTGTGCACATGGCCGCTGTGCATGATATCGGGCAGCGGGTCGATGACAAAATGGTCCGTCGCCTCCGGGGCGATCATCACCTTGCCGCCGTAAATGGGCGAAAGATGTCGTCTTTTCAATAGCTCCGCCATCGCCTTCTCCGGTTTCGCATAGGAGGCGCCGGGCAAATTTGAGACGAGGTCGTCCAGCGAGCGGCCGTGATAGATGAGCAGCCTGACCCCCTCCATTTCCACTGCAGACGGGTTACCTGCGAACGTGATGTTGGGATGCTTGAACATGTTCCGCATCTCTTCCAGGAGCGCCGGCTGGGGCTCGGCCTGCCGCACCGCATCGTGATTGCCCGGCGTGATGATGATCTTGATGTCCTTCGGGAACTGGTCGAAGTACTCGGCGGCCTTCCGGTACTGGTCGTAGATGTCCATGATCTTCAGCTCTTTCTCCTGCCCGGGGTACACGCCGATGCCGTCCACCAGGTCGCCGGCCACGACGATGTACTTGAGCCTCGATACCATGTCGTGGGACCGGTCGTCGTTATAGTCGCCGTTCACCCAGTCGATGAACTTCATCCAGCGGTCCTCGAGGAAGGTGTCGCTGCCGATGTGGATATCGGAGATTAGCGCGGCCACGGAGTGCTCATCGGAGCGCCGGGGCTCGTTCGTATTGGGGACGTCGGGATAGGCGATGGCCGTGGCCATCATGAGGCCGCCGTCCCTCACGGTACCGGTGATACCGACCACCTCGTCCAGGAGAAGCGGCGTTTCGAAAATATCCTTGTCCTTGGATATCAGGACGCTGATGGAGCCGGTCTGGTCCTCCAGCTCCACCAGCCTGTTGCCGTTCGCCGTGTTCCGGATGTCGGACACCATGCCGATGATCGACAGCTCGACCTTATCGCCCCGCGAGATGCCCTTCTTTTTAATGCTCTCGATGGGGCGGGCGCTGATCCGGTGGCGCATCATGTCGCCGAGCCGGCCGTAACGGTCCCGGAAGTACCCGACAAACTCGTCGTAGTCGCCGATGCACGTCGAGTTATTGGTGATATCGGATACCACCCTCATGGACGGGGGCCTTCGGGCGGACAACGTTGGCGAAAGCACTGGGGCGGCCTCCGCCCCGGCATGCATGCCTGTCACGTCGTCCCTGGAGATCGTGAGCGCGGAGGGGTCCAGGCAGGATAACAGCCTGTCCAGTATTCCTGGATCGCGGTTTTTTTCAAGCAGGTCGAGGGCGTCGGGCTCCACCATGTATCCCTTCGACGCAAGCGCCTTTACGATGTCCATGCCGTCCATATGCTCATACGCAATTCAGTTCCTTACCGATTTAAACTTTCGGTGAATGACCAGAATGAGTGAGAACGTTTATATTATAAAAATAATTAATATATAAGACTGAGATAATATTTACGGAGCGATCAGATTGGCTTTCAGGGAGATAGTCCGCACGTTCATGAAGAGCAATAACTTCTGGATCTCGCTGGCGAGGGACATAGTATACGCATTTTCGGCGGTCGCGGTCATCGCGGGGGCATTATATTTGTACGCGGGCGTGTGGCCGCCCCTGGTGAGCGTCTCGGGTACGAGCATGTACCCGCACATGCACGACGGCGATCTCATCCTGATCCAGGGCATCGATAAGTCGAAGATCGTGACATACGCCGATGCGCAGGGCACCGGCTACTCGACCTTCGGTGGCCCCGGCGACGTCATCGTTTACCAGCCGTTCGGGCGCAAGGACATGACGCCGGTCATACATAGGGCCATGTACCAGGTGAACGCCAGCGACCCCATGTGGAATGGCAGCGTAGACGCCCCCAACTCGGGCTTCATCACCCAGGGGGACAATAACTTCCTCTACGACCAGAGCACGGGGATCTGCCCCAATACGCCCATAAAGGACGACTGGATCCTTGGCGTGGCGAAGCTGAGGATACCGTACCTGGGCTATGTCCGGAGCCTATTCTCGTTCATCCCGTAGCGTTTCGTGTGACATTCCGGCACATAGAAAAACGTTTTATCCTTTAGCCGCTTAGTATATGCGATGATTTTCGAGAGAAGACACATAATATCGACCAAGGACTTCTCGCGAGAAGAGATCGATTTCATTTTAGACAGGGCCGGGAGGCTGGAGCCCTACGCCCGCCGGGGCGGCCTCGACCTTTTGAAGGGCCATATCGTGGCCTCGCTCTTCTTCGAGCCCTCGACCCGCACTAAATTATCCTTCGACACCGCTGTCAAGCGGCTCGGTGGGACGACCATCGGCTTCGACTCGCTGGAGTCCTCCTCCGTGGTCAAGGGAGAGACACTGTCCGATACGATCAAGATCATCGAATCGTACGCCGACGCGATCATCATCCGTCACCCGCGGGAGGGCGCGGCCAGGATGGCCTCGGAGATATCCGGCGTGCCCGTGATCAACGCGGGCGACGGCGCCGGCCATCACCCCACCCAGACGCTGCTCGACCTTTATACGATGCGGAAGGAGTGCAAAAAGCCGATCGGGGACCTTAACATCGCCATCGTGGGCGACCTCCGGTACGGCAGGACCGTGCATTCGCTCGCGTATGCGCTGTCGCTCTACAAGGCGAGCCTGTCCTTCGTGTCGCCGGACCAGCTGCGCATGCCCGAGAGCATAATAAACTATTTGAAGAAGCATGGCGTCGAGCTGCTTGAAACGCCCAGCATAGATGATGTGCTGAAGGACGCCGACGTGCTATACATGACCAGGATACAGAAAGAAAGGTTCCCCGACCCCTCCGAATACCTGAAGGTGGCCGGCAGCTACCGCATTACCGCGGAAACGCTGGAAAACGTAAAGAACGACATGATCATCATGCATCCGCTGCCCCGGGTCAACGAGATAGACCCGAGCGTCGATTCTACCATTCATGCGAGGTATTTCCAGCAGGCCTTCTACGGCGTCCCCATACGAATGGCCGTGCTATCGCTGGTCATGGGTAAGGAGGCTTAGCATGAACTTGAGCGACCGGGAACTCAGGGTCAAGCCCATCAACAACGGGACCGTGATCGACCATATCGAGTCCGGGCAGGCACTTAACGTACTGAAGATCCTCGGGATCAGCGGCCATACACGCTCCGTGGTGAGCGTGCTCATGAACGTCCCCAGCGGGGCCATGGGCGGTAAGGACGTGGTAAAGGTCGAGGACAGGGAGCTGGAGCCCGAGGAAGTGGACACCATCGCGCTGATCGCCCCCAGGGCGACCATTAACATCATCAGGAATTTCGAGGTCGTGGAAAAGTTCAGGGTCGCCATGCCGGGAACGGTGGTCGGCGTGATCAAGTGCGGCAACCCAAACTGTATTTCCAACAGCAACGAGCCCGTGAGCTCCAGGTTCTCCGTCGAGGCGACGGACCCCGTGCTGCTCCGGTGTTCCTACTGTGAGTTCGTGCTGGACAAGAACATAGCGGACCATCTATTATAAGTGATTCATATGACCGAGGAAATCGTAAAAAAGCTCGTGAGTGGCGAACTTAAGCTCCACCAGGCCGACGATAACGCCCCTACCAGGAGAGACGCCGTCGACATGCGCCGGGAAGCCATCAGCCGGCTCACCGGTACGGACCTATCCAACATCGGTAAATTCTCATACGACCCGGAGGTCGTCACCAGGAAAAACACCGAGAACGCCATTGGCGCCATACAGGTGCCCCTGGGCGTGGCCGGGCCCCTGAAGATCAATGGCGAATACGCCAGGGGTGAATTCTACGTCCCGCTGGCGACCACCGAGGGAGCGCTGGTGGCCAGCGTGAACCGCGGCTGTTCCGTCTGCTCGCAGAGCGGGGGCGTGACCACCGCCATCCTGCAGGACGAGATGACCAGGGCCCCGGTAGTCAAGGTCAGCAGCCTGGCGGAGGCAAAAAGGCTGGCGACGGCGGTAAAGACGCCCGAGCTCTTCGAGGAGATGCGGTCGATCGCGAGCACCACGACGAAACATGGCGAGCTATTGCGCGCGGACCCGTACGTGGTAGGCAGGAGCGTGTTCCTTCGCTTCGCCTTTGACACCAAGGACGCGATGGGCTCGAACATGACCACGATCGCCTCTGACGCCATCATGCGCATGCTCGAGAGCAAGTTCGAGATGAAGCTGGTCGCGCTGTCGAGTAACATGTGCACGGACAAGAAGCCCGCGGCCATAAACGTCATCGAGGGCCGGGGCCGGACCACGGTCGCCGAAATAAAAATACCCCGGAACATCGTGATCGAGCGGCTTAAGGCGACCCCCGAGGACCTGTGCGAAGTGAACTATCGCAAGAACTTCCTGGGAAGCGCCAGAGCGGTCTCCTTCGGCTTTAATGCCCACATAGCCAACATCGTCGCGGCCATGTACATCGCCTGCGGCCAGGACCCTGCGCACGTCGTCGAAGGCAGCAACGCCATAACGTCTGTCGAGATGGACGGCAGCGACCTGTACTTCTCGGTCTCGTTCCCGTCCCTTCCGCTGGGCACCGTAGGCGGCGGCACCGGGCTGGCCACCCAGAGTGAGTGTCTGATGATGCTGGGCGTCAAGGGCGGGGGCGACCCCCCTGGCTCCAACGCCCGCAAGCTTGCGGAGATCATCGCTTCTGCATCGCTGGCAGGCGAATTATCGCTCCTGGGCGCATTGGCATCCCAGGACCTGGCGAGGGCGCACGCGAAATACGGCCGTTAACGGCCGATCCTTTTTTATTAATCGTATCCGTGAAGACCCCTTTTTACCTTTATTTATTAGTTTAAAACCTGCGAACTTTTAATTTAATATATATAAATTTTATTAAGATTTATAAATAATTTATAATTTAAGAGATGCTGAAGAATTATTTTTGGTAAAAATCCATGTATCTTTTTTATTTTCATCAAAGGGGAATATTACTCCTTTATTTCCACTGGAAAAGCCCATTTTTAGGTGTAATTTTTTAATATATCTAATGATACTTTTTTTAATTTTATTTCCGGGCTATGGTGATGAAGCCCGTATGCCCCACTCGGGTGGAGGGCCTCGTGCCGCGCTTGCCCACTTCGAGCTCGTGCTCGTTGAAGACCATCGTGTTGTACTCGGTGAAGCCGGCGTTTTCCACTGCGTTCCTGACCTCGATGGTCTGCTCGAAGAACGGCGAATAAGTGGCTAAGAAGCCGCCCACCCTGAGCAGCCGGTATGCTTGATCGACGACTTTAGCCGCATCCTGCAGGTCCAGGGTGATCACGTCGAACGGGCCCTGGACGTTCCCGATCTCCTCCACGATGTTGCCTTGACGGACTTCGACCACGTCCTCCAGGCCGGCGTGGGCTACGTTCTTGCGGGCGACGCTCACGAACTGCTCGTTTATCTCGTAGGTGATGACCTTGCTGGCGATGGTGCCCAGGTAAATGGCCAGGACGCCCGAGCCCGTGCCGGCATCGAGTACGACATCCGTCGGGCAGATGCCCGTGTAAGCGATGATGGCGCCGATGTCCCGGGGCATCATGGGGGCGCCGGTGCGCTTGATGTGCTTGAAGAAGTCCGGAGCCCTGGGCTTCAGGACGGTAAAGGGCTTTCCGAGGTGCGACTCCACGACGGAGCCCCACGCGATGCCCTCGAGCTGCTTGAGGTCCAGGATGCCCAGATCCGTATGAAGCTTTTCGTCCTTGACGCTGGCGAAGTACTCCCGCCCTCCGGCGGCCCTCAGTAGTACGAAATCTCCTGGAGCGATCATGTCCCTAAAAGAATAATGGGCTATTTGCTGCCCGATAACTTTAAAATAGCTTCCGCGAGGTCGCCCTTCGAGTCCTTTAACGCCTGCTTTGCCATATCATGCGGGACGTTAGCCTGCTGGGACACTAGAGTGATGTCAGCCTCGGGGATCTCTTTTTCCAGCGGCTTCTCCTCGGGCGTGCCGACGAGCTGGTACATTTTCTGGCCCCGGGCGTCTATGACGGTGACCTGGGCATCATTGAATACGATGTCCTTGTCCGCGGTCTTGATGATGACCTGTTTTACGCCCTCGATCTCGTACATGTCGATGCCCATCGACTTCATCTGTCTTTCCAGTTGTTTGGGGTTGACCTTTCCTCCCATTCCCGGGAACATGGTTCATTCACCTTCGTCGCCTTATAGGGAGGAGGATGGTAAATAACTTTTTCATGGTTGGTACAATCGGGGGCGATATGTTGTGCCTACCATTTGAGACTCGATAAATCCTTATTTGGCCGTAAGATGTCATAGACCTACCCCTTAATTTCCGATGGAGAATATTTTGGCGCCTAACTAAGAAAAAATGAATGTGGAGACGTAAAAAATGTGATCATATAAAGCTAAGAATGGGATAATGTAAAGGAGCTAACGTAAAATTGATAGCATAAAAAGGATAATGTAAAGGTCATTCATTTTTAAGGGGAGTAAGTCGAGCTCACTGTGAAGTAAAAGATAAACAAGAACGAAATTATTGAGACAGGCCAGTATTAGTTTTACTCGATAAAGTTGACTTGATTATATGGAAATTCCATATATTTTCATTTTATTATTTGATAGTTTCAGTTTCAAGTTTTCTTTAATTTACATTAAAATGAAAGTTAATTATATATACAATCAGTTGTTTACCCATACAACATAGTATTTTCATCAATATTTTAATACAAATGTCAATTTGTATTTTCTCATGTTCCAATGGAAATTAAGGGGTGGGGGTATGAATTACAATTGTTGTTCCACAGGAAATAGTGGGTTTACGTCGAGGCCATTTCGTTTATAACAGTTTATTTTGCCAAAATTGCTATTGTTAAGACTTTAAATCAACTTATAAGGTAAATTTTAAAATATATAACAAAAATAACTTTTATTAAGGCTTGTTTCCATAAGAAACATAGGGGTATTGGCTACCGCAACTATTAATATACGATGAGACTATCATTTCATCTGGAAACGCTCGGTTTGGGTGGGATTACATGTTAATCGATAAGACTATTACGCCGCAAGGATTACCTCAACAGTTCGCTAAGCCTGAGGTGGCAAAGGAACAGGCGACAGGAAAAGGGCTATTCGAAGACCTGGTAAAAGAGGAAAGCCCCATCGATAAGCTCTTCGAGAACCTTCTTAGCATTAAGCCGATCTTCGTCAACCGCGAAGTGCTGAGGCCCTCATATACCCCGGACTACCTCCCCCACCGCATCGAGCAGATCAACTCGGTGGCCGAGATCCTGGTGGCGGCACTCCGCGGAGAATCGCCCTCTAACATCCTGATCTACGGGAAGACCGGTACAGGAAAGACGGCTACGCTGGAGAGCGTGAGCAAGAAGCTCGTGGACATGGCGGAGAAGATGCACATCGAGTGCAAGGTGCTGTTTATCAATTGCGAGCGTATTGACACCCAGTACAGGATCCTGGCGCACCTCGCCCGGCACTATAACCGGGAAGTGCCCATCACCGGCTGGCCCACGGACCAGGTCTTTAACGAGTTCAGGGATGCCCTGGATAAAAAGGAGCAGGTCGCCATCATCATCCTGGACGAGATCGATAACCTGGTGAAGAAGAGTGGCGATGACATTCTCTATAACCTGTCGAGGATCAACGCGGACCTGAAAAATGCCAAGGTCAGCATCATCGGCATTTCTAATGACCTGACGTTCACGGATTACCTGGACCCCAGGGTCAAGTCCTCCCTTGGCGAGGAAGAGATCATATTCCCTCCCTATAATGCGGACCAGCTCAGGGATATCCTGGAGCAGCGCAGCAAGATGGCGTTCAAGGAAAACACGCTTGAGCCGGCGGTCATACCGCTGTGCGCGGCCTTCGCCGCCCAGGAGCACGGCGACGCCAGGAAGGCCCTGGACCTGCTCAGGGTAAGCGCCGAGCTCTCAGAGAGGATGAGGGATAACGTGGTCAAGGAGGAGCACGTCCGGAAGGCCCGGGAGAAGATCGAGATCGACCGGATCACCGAGGTCGTGCGCACCCTGCCCACCCAGAGCAAGCTGGTGCTCTACAGCATCGTGCAGCTGGACTCCACCGGATCCCATGAGCTGAACACGGGCGACGTGTATAATGTGTACCGGCGGCTGTGCCGTATGATCGACATGGACGTGCTGACCCAGAGAAGAGTCACTGACCTGATCTCCGAGCTGGACATGCTCGGCATCATCAACGCCATCGTGGTCAGCAAGGGCCGGTACGGCCGTACCAAGGAGATCGCCCTGAGCGTGCCGGCGGAGAGCACCCGCAAGGTCCTGCTTGACGACTACAGGCTGCGAATGCTAAAGGACACCAAGCCCTACTTCGAACAACAGCAGCGGTTCAACGAAAAACAATAGGTCAAATGTACGAGCGAAGCAATCCCAGGTACGGGATCTTGAACTGGGGAACGCCCAGTATCCACTCGGGCCTCACCGGCTCGTCCGGCGAAATGGAAGTGCTCTGGTCGTAGAAGTAGTTGTTATCGCCCAGGGTGATATAGCCTGCATGAGGGGCGGCGGGGCCGCCGGGCCACATGGGCTCCCCACCATTCACCCAGTAGACGGCCCGATGAATGACCGGGACCAGCGACCTGTTCCCCATCGGGCTATAGACGATGACGTCGCCGTAGCCGTTAAATTTTTTATAGCTGTCGTTCGCCGACGCCTGGCCGGTATGAACCGCCACCTTGCCCAGGCCGCGCAGGACCACGAGATCGCCGGAGTGAAGGTTCGGGTACATGCTCATGCCATCGACGCTCACCAGAGGAGGCCACACGCCCGTGTAGGCGTACAGGATGCCGATAAGTATCAGCACCATCGCCATCGTGATCACGATGTCCTTCAAGATCCCACGGACTATTCCGGCAGAAAAACCGCTCATCTGCACATCGCCAGCCCTATCCCCCATCGCCAAGGCGTGAATGCCTTCAATACTTGAATGTCCATCTCCATGTTTATAAAAACTGGTAATAATTTGGCATATTTTTTTATGATGGGCTCCGATATGCTCTATTATGTATAAGCTGGCGTTACGCCTGGACGTGGGAAGCCAGGCAGAGGACTTCGCGCTGAAGGATCAGCAGGGGAAGCCCGTGAAGCTCAGCGATATGATGGGAAGGGGCATCGTCCTCCTGACGTTCTACAACGGCAACTTCGACCCGGAGTCCGTCCGATACTTAATGGCGCTGAAAGAGAATTACCAAAAGCTCAAGGACCTGGGCGTGGACGTCCTTGCGGTCACGCCGGAGATGCCCGAAAAGGTGAAGAGCACGGTTGACCACCTCCAGCTGCCGTTCCCAGTCCTGAGCGACCCGGAGCTCAAGGTCACCAGGCAGTATGACGTCTATAACCCCATAATGGAGTGGTGCTGGCCAGCAGCATTCGTGATTGACCGGAATGGCACGATACAGTACGTTTACAGGGGCGCGAGCTCGCCGAACACGCCGCCCGTCCAATACCTGATAAAGAAGTTCGAGCAAATGCGCAAAAATGAAGAAGGGTCCGAAAACCCGATGGCTATCGTAAAGTAAAACCCCATTATGCCCGTAGTACGGGCGGTAACGCCCGGGCTTCGGACGGCCCCAACTACGCCCGGGCTTCGGACGGCCCCGGCTTTTCTACTATCTCGGCGCCTAAGGCCTCGCCCGCCTCTTTAAGCTTCAGCATGGCCTTACACCGGGGACATACGGTGGTTCCGCCGCCGTGCGTGTTGGTGGTCACCGGCGTTTCTAGCTGGCACACAGGACAGAAGTACTCGAGCCCCGTACCGTAGATGGAGGACACCGGCGACGGCCCCTGCACCGAAAGGATCGTGGTCGGTCGCCCGCAGGACAGCACGGCATGCATGGCGCCCGCCGGCACATATACCGCGTGGCTCGCGCCGACCGCTCGCCGCTCGCCCTCGACATAAAAAAAGCAGCCGCCTTCGATGACATATAAGACCTCGTCGTTGCCCGTGTGCCGGTGCATCCCCAGGGCCTGCCAGGGCTGAAAATTATAAATGTTGAAGGTAACCTTATCCGTTTTAAGCGGGTTCCGCCTCAGGTGCACCGGCCTGCCCGCCTCAGGCATATCGATCTTAATGACGTCCAATTCCACACCCAACGAATAATATAAATTTATGACAATAAATAGCTTGGCAAAAAAGGAAAAAGTGGCGCCCGGGTCATCGCCTGCGATAGGAGGCCAGGGCCACGATGCCCAGGATCGAGGCGCCCAGCAGGCCCGGCAGCGGGCACCAGGACGACGATGGCGTGGGCGACGGCATAAGGGTCGTCTGCAGGGGGGCCTCGGTGGGCGCGGCCGTCACGGTGGGCGCTATCGAGGGGCCTGAGGTCGGCGTGGCCATCACCAGCGTGTCCGGCAGGGTCAGGGCATACACGGTGGGGCCGCCGGAGCTCGTATCGGAGATCGGGCCGCCGCCATATGAGCTGAAGTACATCTTATTGTTCCCACCCATCACGGGCGTGGAATAAATGGGCGAGTCCGCCTTGAATTTCCAGTAGGGCAGGCCGAACCTTGCGTCCACGGCGTATAAATAGTAGTCCCCGGAGCCCACGTAGACGATGCCATTGGCCTTATCTATGAAGGGCGAGGCCTTGATGGGGCCGCCGGTCGCGAACTTCCACGCCATCTTGCCTGTGGTCACGTTCATGGCATACATATAGCCGTCCCACGAGCCGACGTAAATATTTCCGTCAAAATAAACAGGTTTTGAACTGACCGCGCCGCCGGTCTGGTTCTTCCAGTTGACGCCTCCCTGGTAGTGCTCTAGCGAGACGATGTAGCCGTCATGCGTTCCCAGGTAGAGATTATCGTTGTACATCAGGGGCGAGTATGCGCCGTCGCCCACCGTAACGGTCCATATCACCTTGCCCTCGTTCGGGTCGATGGCGACCAACCTGCCGTCCATCAAGGTCGCGTAGAGCACGTTGTCATAGCCTACGAGCGACGTGAAGACGCCCGTTCCCAGGCTCAGGTTCCAGTACTCGTGGCCGTTGGAGTCGAGGGCATAGACCGTGCCGTCGTCCGAGGCCAGGTAAATGTTTCCGTTCAGCACCAGCGGCGTCGAGTCTATGTTCGCCCGGGCCTTGAACCGCCATTTCTCGTTCCCCCACATGGTCTCGATGGCGTAGAACGTGCCGTTGCTGGTGCCCACGTACAGCGTATCATCGTAGTAGACCGGCGAGGAGTATATGGTCGTGCCGGCGTTGAACTTCCACTGCGGCACACCATTCGTATATTGTATGGCGTATATGATCCCGCTGTATGAGCATACGTACAATATGCCGTTGTTATAGATCGGGGAAGCCGAAACGTACGCTCCTCCCTGGCCTGACTGGTCGATCTGCCGCGTCCAGTCGGTGGAGGGGCCGTCGGCCATTACGGGCATTATTGCCATGACCAATAATAGGGCCAGGCATGATAGTGATAGTACCAAGAGTTTAATCGCTGACAAACGATACCCACCTGAATCTTAGAGTATTGAATGTGTTTTAAACGATGGGATAAAAGCTTTGCGTTCGCCAGCGACACCCCAAGCTAAATGGTGCCGGCGCGGACGTTCCGGAAGAAATCAGGGGCCCGTTCATCGACCGACCGACCTCAGCGCCTCGAGATATTCGACGACCGTCAGGATGAAAGTGGAATGAGACCAGGCCAGGGGCAGGACGGAAACCGGCTCGTTATTTTTATTGACCTGCTCGGGCATCAGGCCGGTCTGGTGTACGTTCCTGGCGCACCATTCCAATAGCCCGAGCGCCCTGTCGAGCTCCCGGCGCCTGATGTACCACTGCGCCAGCCACAGGGTACATAGCGGCCAGCTATTCATGTGTCCCTGGTATCCGTCGCCCGCATACCGGGCCACTCCGCCCTCGGGCCTCTTCAGCTCCTTTTCTATGGATCTCATCGTCTGGACGGCCATCGGGTCGTCGTGCTTGATCATGCCGAAGTACCATGCGGAGAAAGAAGAGGCGTCGACCGTGTCGTCCTCAAGGCCGCGCCGGAGCCGGCCCGCGGAAGCGTCGTACAGCCGGCGGATGGAAGCCTCCCGCACGTTAAGGGCCGCCCTGTTCCACCGGTCGGCGCTCGCCTCGTCGCCCAGGGCCAGCGCGATCGCCGAAGCGCTCTGGAGCCCCGAAAAAACGGTCGCGCAGGAGTACGTGTAGATGCCCTTGCGCTCTTCCCACAGGTCAAAGCTCGGTCTCGGCAATCCATCTTCTAAAAAGCCCACGAGAAAATCGGCCGCCGGCTTGACCAGCGGCTCATACAATGAAGAAAGCTCGTTGACGTCCCTGTTTTCGAGCCAGTGGACGTAAACCGCATAAATGGGGGTCGCGGTCTCATCTATCTGGATCATGGGAAGCGGGTGCCATGTGCTTCCCAGGTCGCCCGCCGGCGTGTACTTATGCCTGAAGTAGCCCCTCGCATCGATGGTCCTCGCAAAAAATCGAAGCGTGCGCATGCTCAACTGGCCATAGCCCGCCCGGTCCAGCGCCACCGCCACCCAGGCGGCGTCCCGGGGCCAGCAATACGTGTAATAATCGGCGCCCTGCTGCTTTATCTGCGAGTCGCAGGAGGCAATGATCGATCCGCCTTTGTCCAGGTGGCACGTGACCGTGAGCAGGCTGCGGTCGAATGCCTCCCGTATGTATGGGGGCAGCTGTCCTGAGTTAGCTGTATGGGTGCTGTCGCAGAATAAGCCCCAGAAACGCCCGCCGGCATGGTAGATCGATTCAAGATCCCTCGCCCGTATCCAGTCGTCGATGCGTTTCGCCTCGGGGAAGTTCCTGCCGATGCACGCCCAGAAGTATACCTTCGACTCCTTCCCCGGCTCCAGTTCGGGCAGCGTCCACCCCATGGTCGAGTCCGCCGTGCCATGCGCCACTACGTTACCGGCGAGCTCGCCGTCCTCGGCGTCCTTCCAGGTGCCCTCCATCCCCCGCCACTCCGAAATGCCGGTGGTGAACTGGTCGAACGCGGGCGACGAGCTCTGGATGATGAACCGGTCGCGCTTGTAGTGGTTCAGCATCGGCCCATCACGAACGGCGGTGTTAGCGTAATAGTTCTCTAAAATGTGATAGCTCTGGGAGGAGAATAGCCGGAAGTGTCCCGGCTTTTTCGAGATGTTCCGGACCTCGAAGGCGCGTAAAAAGAAATCGAGCTCGTGGTGGACAATATCCCGGACGGTCACTGTCGCATCAAAATCCGGGCTCGCGTAGGCCGTCTCGCCCGTGAGCGACGAGCCCACATAGCGCTGTGAAACGTTCCACTTATCCAGCCAGCCGAACTTCTTTTTGTCAATGTCAAAGAGCCCCAGGCGTATGCATCCGCCGTGGTTCTCCATGCCGGCATAGGGATAATAAAAGTCACGCACCAGGCCACGCTCGTCCACGCAGACCAGGAGCGTGCCATTACCATAGATGAGCGGTCTCATAGCTTATTTTTAATTTACGTCGCGCTTTGAAATAGCTTTGGCGGCGATAACGTATCTTTCTATATCGAGCTATACTTGGTCTTTTTGTTTTTGGCTGGTCGAGGCTGCTTCGAGTAATACTTGTTCTTTTTGGCGGGTCGACGCCTGGCTGATGCCGGGCTACTCGGTGTTTCCTATGAAAATGTCTTCAAAAAAGTCTAACATGGAAGATGTTCCCAAAATATAGTAAAAAAGTGATTTGACCTAAAAATT
>Ga0209039_10002157_pt1 | contig 17139 bp, 14 predicted proteins | sample BogFormECP12_OM1_FD_188238 | JGI IMG/M metagenome (GOLD analysis project Ga0209039, IMG submission 188238) | Bog forest soil microbial communities from Calvert Island, British Columbia, Canada - ECP12_OM1 (SPAdes) (version 2) | ecosystem: Environmental > Aquatic > Freshwater > Wetlands > Bog ... | reverse complement strand
CGATTGCCGGGTTGGATTTGCTCGGCGATCATCAGCAAGAGAATGGTTGTGCCGATGGAAAGCAGTACATTGAGGCCCTGTGCAAATTTGCCATCGTAAGTACGGCAGGTATTACTGTAATTAAGCCCGTTATAAATCCGAAGAGCATCCGGAGCGTGCTGTTCGCAAATTATATCGAAGCGGGATGGCAGAAAATAAGGAAGTGGCGGCGAAAAAAACTCACTCGTATCGTGATAGGAGGGCAATCGATCAGGAAGGACCTGAATATAGTTCAGGTATTGCCCTACATCATAGCCAATTTTCGGATGATGCAGGATTGCATTGACTAACACGATAATGTTGATGACCAGGCAGAGGACAAGAATAATATAATCTATCTTGCCATCATAACGAAATAGATTTAGGAATCTATTAACCAAGGAAATTTTTTTCACATTCAACTCAATTGAAAAAATATGAAAGAGAAGGTTACCCAATAAACTGGCTTTGCTGGATGGGCTTTAGGCTATCTAAAGTTTAATTCTTTCTCGGCAAGCGTGACAGCCTCTTCGAATATGCTCAGGCCTTCGTCAACCTCAGCTTTGGTGATACTCAAAGCCGGCGCAACGCGGAGGACACTCTTGCCACAGCCGAGCGTGAGCAGGCCGCGTTCAAAGGCCAATTCTACAACGCGGTCGGCCAGCTCTTTGGCTGGTTCTTTCGATTTGCGGTCGTTGACAAATTCCACACCGATCATCAAGCCGATGCCGCGCACGTCGCCAATGCTTGGATGGCGCGCTTGAATTTCCTCGAGTGCATCGATTGTGTATTGACCAACCTCCGCCGCGTTTGCAAGATATTCTTCTTTAATCAAATCAATGGTGGCAAGAGCTGCCGCACAGGCCAGTGGATTTCCACCATAAGTGTTGCCGTGTGAACCGCGTTCCCAATCCATCACTGATTGACGCGCAATGCACGCGCCAAGCGGCATGCCGGATGCGATTCCTTTGGCGGCCGTGACAATATCCGGTTCGATTCCAAAATGTTCAATAGCCCACCATTTGCCAGTGCGGCCCATGCCAGATTGAACTTCATCTACCATCAACAGGATGCCATATTTATCACATAACTTTCTCAGTGCCGGATAAAACCCAGGCGGCGGGACAATATATCCGCCTTCGCCTTGAATTGTTTCGACGAGAATGCCGGCCACTTCATCTGGCGGCAAGATGTGCCCGAGGATTTGATCTTCAATATAACGGACAACGGTCTCGCCATAATCTTCGCCGCTTTTTCGATCCAGTACGGGGCGATAGGGATTCGGAAAGGGCGCGTGAACGACGCCATTCATCAATGGGTAAAATCCGCCGTGATATGAGGGCTTGCTGGCGGTAAATGTAACGGCGCCCATCGTTCGTCCATGGAAGGCACCGGTGAAACCGATAAAATTGGATCGGGCGGTATGATAACGCGCTAACTTGATGGCGGTCTCGACTGCTTCCGTCCCGGAGTTGGTCATGAATGAAACAGCCGCTTCATTAAACGGCGCAATCTCATCCAGCTTTTCCGCCAACTCAATCCACTTCACATGATAAAAGTCGGATGAGATATGGAGGAATTGTTCTGCCTGTTCCTGGATCGCTTTGACCACTTTCGGATGCGCGTGGCCGGTGGATGTCACCGCGATACCTGCCATAAAATCGAGGAAGCGATTCCCGTCCACATCCCAAACCTCCGAACCTTTGGCGTGATCTACCACGAGCGGGTAACTGCGTGGATACGATGGCGAGATCACGGATGAATCGCGCTTGATCAATGCACGGGCTTTTGGACCAGGTAATTTCATAGGTTCCATAACAAACTCCTCATCGACTTGCTTTCAAAGAAACTTCTGCCAGTACGCGCGCGCCGAGCAATCCGGCATCATCGCCGAGCGCCGCCATCTCGATCTTTAGATTCTCGAGATAGCGCGGATGAAAAACCCTTTTCTTTAAACTGGCATGGAATGAATCGAACAATAGCGGACCGACTTGAGAAACGCCTCCGCCAAAAATAATAATGGATGGATCGAAGGCGTGCAAAAATGATGCGACGGCGATACCGAGATACTCGCCCGCACGATGATACGCCGATATGGCTAACGCGTCGCCGTGCGAAGCCGCATTAGCAATTTGCCGAGCGCTGAGATTCGGATCACGCTTCAGACTCGACTTTATGCCGGAATCCATCTCCTTGAGAACATACTTAACGATCGCTGGCCCCGATGAAAAAGATTCGAGGTGGCCGTTGAATCCACACGAGCAAGGCGGACCGTCCGGATCGACAATCGAATGTCCGAGTTCAGCGGCCAGGCCATGATACCCTTGCAGAAGCCGGTCATTGGCAATGACTCCGCCGCCGATACCGGTGCTGATCGTTAAGTAAAGAACATCGCGGTGTCCCTTCGCCGCACCGTATTTCCATTCGCCGAGGCAAGCAAGATTCGCGTCGTTATCCAGAAATGCTGGCACGCCAAAATGACCAGAGAGTTTGGGCGCGAGCGGAAAATTATCGAGCTGTTTAATGTTTGGTGTTGAAAGCAACGAACCGGTATGCGGATCGAGCGGTCCCGGTGAAGCCACGCCAATCGCATCCACTTGTTGATGATCCGGCCAGACCTCTTCAATGGCTTTGACTATGCGGTCGAAAACGCCGGGCTCATTTGCGAGGGTTTTAATGCGTTCATGAGCGCTTGGCTTGACTTGTTCCGATTCGTAAGCGGCGGCGCGCAGATGCGTTCCGCCAACGTCTACCGCGATGATTGTTCCCATAGGCACAATTATACCGTAGGCCAAGCACCTAACCCAATTAGAGCAGACACCATGAACTCGGCTTTCTCAAAGTCGGGGATCTTTCAAGGCGAATTATACAAATGGGCGAATGGCGCAACAGTAACAACGGAAATAACAAAACTGGAACCGCGCGTTGACAATCCTACTTGCTGATGCTAGACTTATTTCTTCGATTATATGACATCCTTTTTGAAAACTACTTGGCGCGATGTATGCGCTTTCCCATCTAATTTCATACGGGACCGCGACGCACTTGTAATCACAATCCTAACCCTATTACCATGGCTGATTCTGCTTATTCGTGGACGGGATTTAAGTTCGCTTCAGCCATTGACTTGGATCTTTGCCTTCTTCGCTTTTTATTGGCTGATCGTTCACCAACAGTCCATGCCGCCCTTGGAGTGCCGCAAGCCTCGTCTCGAACTTTTCGTCGCGCTGGCTCTTGCCGCGCTGTGGATCATTTATCGCATCGGTGAATATTGGCATTGGTATACTATTCCGACATTCGGATTGAACAACAGTTGCGGTCCCATCTCAGAGACGCCTGTACCAAAGATGATCGAAATGTTTCTTCTGCCCGTCATCTTTTTATTTATACTGGGATACTCTTTACGCCAAATGGGATTCAACTTGGACAAGTTTTCGTGGCTGGCGGCGCTTCTGCCTATTCTTACCCTGATTGGTTTAGGTTTTATGTATCATAAGCAGCAAACTTTTGTAGTCTCTTCGGCATGTTATTTCTTTGGTGCGGGATTGCCTGAAGAGTTTTTATTTCGCGCGTTCCTTCAGACGCGGCTTGCAGCGCTGTTGCGCCGTCCGCTTTGGGCGATATGGCTCGCTTCGTTCGCCTTTGGATTGTCTCACATTCCGATTGATCTCGGCGGCTCTTTCCTTCATTGGCAGGATGCATTGCTCACCGCGTTCACCTATCAAATGACCATCGGCGTTGTGCTGGGCTACGCTTACATGCGCACACGAAATGTGTTGCCGTTAACGCTCATTCACACACTGATTGATTTCGTTTTCTAGCTTTTAAGAATAGGAACGATTTCGTTTTTCAGCGCGTCAATCACGCGCTCTTTATGGCGTCCGTGCATCGGCATCGATTCGATTTCATCCAACGAGAAATAGCCGAAGGCCGTTGTTTCATCACTCAAACCAAGTTTTCCGCCAATGATTTCTACTTCAAAACTCGAGACGACGATCTGGACTTTGTTTCCATCACGGTAAACGATTAATTGATCGCGGTTGCTGTAAATACCGATCAAACGCTTCGTTTGGACCTCAAGACCGGTCTCCTCCAACACTTCGCGTTGACAACACTCTTCAAGTGATTCACCCGATTCCATTTTGCCGCCGGGCAAACACCATAAGCCGTTATCGGCGCGTTTGGTAAGCAAGATTTTCTTATGAGTCTCGTCGAAAATTACCGCGCAAGAACCGATGCGAAGTTCCGCACCTTTGCCGATGCGATCACCATACAGAACTTGAGTCATAGAATCTCCCTCACACTTCCTTTCTCTGGTCTCGATACGGCGGTGGTTGAGTTGCCGCAAAGCCGAATATCGAAACCGACTGCCTACTCGACCATCGAAGACAAGGAATTATTCTTTGATAAATGTTCCGTTGCGCAATTCAACCAACGTTTGCTGAATCTCTTTCATCGTGTTCATCACGAATGGGCCGTATGGCGCAATCGGTTCTTTAAATGGCTGACCCGCCATCAACATGAATCGAACAGGATGGTTTTCTGTTTTCACTTGAATGTTATCGCCATCATCAAACTTGACGAGATGAACTGCTTGAATGGTTTGGTCAGCAAACACGCCTTCGCCTTCGAAGACGTAAGCCAGCAAGGTGTGTCCGGTGGGGACGGGTTGAACGAATTCGGTATCAGGAGCCAATTCAACGTCGAGATAAAGAGGCGAAGCCGCGATCTCGGTTACGGGGCCGGTCACATTATTCACTTGTCCGGCAACGACGCGGATTTTGATTCCATCCTTTTCATAGGTTGGAATCGTCGCGGCATTGACTTCCTGATAGCGCGGTGCGGTCATCTTAAGTTTGGATGGCAGGTTGACCCACAGTTGAAATCCATAAATATTTCCACTTTCACCGCGGCGCGGCATCTCTTCATGCAGAATACCGCGACCGGAAGTCATCCATTGCACGTCGCCCGCACTGATGGTGCCTTCGTTGCCGAGGCTGTCGCGATGATGCGTGGAGCCTTCGAGCATGTAGGTGACGGTTTCGATGCCGCGGTGCGGATGCATGGGAAAGCCGCGGATGGGGCCTTCGATGGGATCGTTGAAGGCGAAGTGATCGAAGAGCAGAAAGGGATCGAAGAGATTGGATTTGTGAGGCGCGATGGAACGACGAAGCAATACGCCTGCGCCTTCGATGACATATTGCGGCTCGATAATTTGCGAAATGGTTCGTGAGTAGGTCATGTGAGTATAGATGAGATAAGATGGGAGAATATTACAAGCTTATTTCTCTTATAGCTGGTTGCCGAGAGAAGGTTTTGAATTGTAATAGAACTAGCATCCCGCAGAGCCTAACGTAGGTTCGATAATGCTAATCGGTTTGTCGCTACAAATGTTTCCAGATCAAAGTAACTATAAATCCTGTTCTTCGGTATAGCAAATCGATTTGAAAGACGTTCAGAGATTCTTAATGATTTTGGATTCACTAGAACTATTAGAACACTCTTTTCGAGCGAAGAAAAAACAGACCGTAGTACTGAACTAAAATACAAATCGGTATCTGGAAATGAATATCCAATAAAAACGAATGCCTTTGATTTACGCATTTCAAGTTCCATATATTTTCGATTTGGGGTGATTGGTCGAAGAGGCCAACAAGTGCGTGTGAACCTTGATTATTGAGCCTAATAAATTTCAAATGGGTCGGAGCTATTAGAACTGGTTGACTCTGTGTTGTTTTATAAACCCTTATTTGGTTCGCATTTAATCCCAATTTATCGATCCGTGCGGTTTGAGAATCGGTATTGTTTTCTCTTCTTTCAAAACTCCATAATGCCATCTTGTTGATAACGAATTCTCTAAGATTGTATCGTAATTCATAGATATAACCACATCTCTAGAACGCAACAAATTTCCTCCAAATTTATGGTAAATCTTCTTGGTTCTTTTATTTGGTTCAAACCTTCCAAAGGTTACAGCAACAGCATTGATAAGTGCAGGCCATACCTCGTCTTCAAAATAATGTCTCTGACTTGGACACAGTCTTTGTTGAGATGCGTTCGCTCAAAAATGTGAATACCTCTTCAACATTTATGTCAGCTAAAGCTTCTCTGCGTTGATTCATTGACCAGCTTGCCGGTATTCTAGAATAACCTTTGAACTATCTAAACAAAAAACTCTGAATTATTTGTTCATTTGATTTAGCATATTTTAGAATGGTGGGCCAAAAATCAGATTGTGTAGGGATTTGGAGTAAACCACCTTTTTGAACTTTAACAGTGGCGCCAGCTCCGCGCGAAGCACCTGAACCAAAAACCCATGTGATTTTTCTACATGCTTGAGGCATTTACTCCTCTCCTAATATTAAATAGCAATATAACAGGAAGATAATGCTTTAATTATAGCTACATAAGGATTTTTGGCAAGCCTAAAGCTAATTTGAAATTCTCAATAACGCACAATCATTGCACTGCCGGACAACTCACATTGTCGGCGGAAATGATTTGTGAGCGAGCCATCTCATTGCCGTTCTGGTCTATGGCCGCGACTTGGAAATAACATTCGCCAGTCGGTAAGCTGCTGAACTGCGATTGGGTCTCAAAGTCGGTTTTTGGCTTTACGTCAATCAAGCTGAGAGATTGTTGGGAATCCCCGCCAAAGACTTTATACGCCGCGACATCCGTTGCGCCGTTCCATGAATATCCCAATGTAAGCGTGCCGTGGTCTATTTTATAGGCTAACGTGGGCGGTGTGGATGGAGTTCCCTGCCACGGGAAGCGAAAGGCGCGATAACTGACATAAGGCTGATCAAATATCAACTCAAAAAGAGTTTGGTTATCTGGGTTCACTTCCGTCATCGTGACAAATGAATATCCCGTTGCCTGGGAGGGTGCACCCCAACCGAGAACCATATTTCCATCCGAGAGTCTTTGTACGTCTCCCAGGAACGTGGCAAATACAGGCGGCGTGTGTGTGAATCCCCATACTTGCGTTACGGTCTTGTTGGTCTCATCAAGCTTATATTCCATCCCCTCCGAAGGAGCAGGAACCTGCTGAGTGCCTTGATTATCGAATACGGTAATGTCTCCGTTTGGAAGCTCTCTAACGTCATGCTGGTAGGCAAAGGCCTGACTGTTGACAAATGTAAACATGTTCTCTTTGCCTCCCAGGCGCCATATCACGTCACCAGTTTGAAGACTGATCTTGGTGATCTCGTCAAGATCCCGACTTGAAAGCAAGAGATTTCCATCGTTGGTTAAATCAAGCGAGTTTCCATGCACCAGATCAATGTCTTGATCTGTCAGGCTGGACGTTGAATCAAAAAAAGAAAAATGATCCCAGCTTCGCCATTCGAAGATCACATTCTTGGACGGATCCAGTTCCTGGATGATGAGGCCGGTTACCGTCGCGTTCGTTTTTCCGCCCTCAACGATCTTGCTCATATCGATTGTTTCCGCATCGTAGGCCATCAAGAGCGCGTTGCCGTTGGGTAAAACCTGAAGATCATGTAAATCAGCAAAATAACCATCTCCCGCTTGATAAGTATCCACCACCTGATAATGGGAGTTCATCAGGTAGAAGGTTGAACTCTTTTGGTCATAATAAGATAACAGGCCATTTGGTTGTTCTTTAAAATCCCAGGCGTCTAGTGCATTCGCAACAGATTGGTAATACACAAGCTGGCCCTGATCGTTCAGAATTAGAAGATAGGATCCAATCTTGGCTCTGGTCCAATAAAAAGGCGCCACAAAGATATATCCTTCTCCGGGGTTGGGTGCAGTAGTCGTTACTGTGAAATGAGGAATATCCTGCGGTACAGTCAGAAAGTTGGGGAAGGCGCTTCGAGGAGGGTATGGTGGGACTGGGGGCGCAGCTAATTCACCGCTTCCCGGGGTTCCCGCTTGTTGATTGATTGCAACCGTGAACGTATATGAGAAGGGCGGATAAATGATCCGTGAATCCAAATGCATACTGTTAATATTGACCGTGACTTGCTCTCCCGGCGTAAATGGATTAACAGGTTTAAAAATAACTGTTTTGTGATCATCTGCCAGAATGGTCTGTCCTGTGTGGAGGCCGCTGTCTGATCCCTGTACGTTGAACTTCAACTCATCGAGATTTTGATCACTCAATACGGGACCATAACGGACCACAATCGTGGCGGCCTTCGAAACATATTTGGCGTTTTGTAAAGGCGAGTAATATTGAGGGGCCAGAGATTGGGGTGGAAAAGACTGGGACAATGCAGATTGTGATGAAATAGATTCAAAAAAAGGAAATGGGAAAATAACGGGTGTGCACGAAGAAAGCAAGACCAGTGACAATAATAAACCGCCGGCAGCCAACAATGCCTTTATTAGCTTCATGTTATGCAACAGTCTCCAAAACCATTCACAAGAAATATGATCCCAGAAAAACATCACGATGATAACTGAATATTATGATTAGATTATTAACTTTTTGTGCAGAAAATATGCTGATTAAAAACTGGCTGCAATACCTCTCTTCATATGTTGTAAGTGTTCCATAGTGGCTCAAGGATTCTTGGCAAACTATGAGAAAATCTCAGTATGAAGAATTCAAAATAAGGCTTCTTCTTCCCGCTCCTAATCCAGGCTCTTCTGCTTTTGGCGCGATGTTTTTCCCTTGTCAGATAGCTTCCTAACTTTCGAAGGTTTAGTTTTCATAAATTTTTCCGTCGCCTATGTAAGTATAAGCCAATTCAAGTTTAAGAAGAAGATAAAAAGTTATGACGATTTCAGGCATCGAGTCGTTCAAAGATTAAAGCAACACTTGATATGAATCCTTGCTCCTCCGCCGAGACATCCAGCCGCAATAATCTTTCAGCGGGAACTGTCTCAAGCCATTCACCCAAGAACTGATTGAACAGCGCGGTATCCTCCGCTGATGCGATGTTGATGCGTTGGCGCGTAGCGAGCCGCGTGCGGATGATTTCTTCTCTGGCTATCAGCTGGATGATGAGATCAGGGGGCGGAAGCAAGCTGCGAGTTAATTCGTAGAAGCGGCGGCAGAGATCAAATTCAGAATTGCTGAGTTCGCCGCGAGCATGGAATAGGCGCGTGAAGCCATGATAATCGAGATCGAGTCCGCCATCCATCAATCCGATCAATGGCGAGAGGCGCAGTTTCTTTTCCTGCTCGGCGCGCAAAAGCAAATAATCCATTTGATTGGCGAGGCCGAACTGCTTATCCTGTTTGAATAGCGCTTGAAATGGGCGTTCGGCATGTCCTTCGAAAGCAGTTGCAAATCGGGCCTTGCGGCTCAACGCGTTAACCAGAGTCGTTTTTCCCACACCGCTCGCCCCGACGACCTCGACCAGCTTTCCCACTTCACAACCACAAGTTGACCAGCGAGGCGCCGGTCATGGTTTGATCTCTCAGTACTTCCCCATTTTTGACGATCGTAGTTCGCCCACCACCGCCAGCCATATCGAGCAATTGACCGCGTATAAAAATGTTCGAGCCGTAGCGCGCCTTTGTCATTCCGATGCGTCCAGCCAGTGCATATTTGCACCATGCTTCGCCTTCAGTCAGTTTTTTAACATCGCTCGAGTCCACATCCGATGGCGTCGGCCAGCCGCTATAGCCACCCCACGGCTGATCCCACGCAACCGGGTCGCCGCCATTGGATGGAATGGCGATCATGTCCACGTTCATTGCATCAAGCCGTTTATAGCAATCGGGAAACCACGAATCGGCGCAGATCAAAATTCCAAGTTTGCCTGCGGGTGTATCGAAAGTCGGTAAAGCTTTTGATGATGAAGGAGTCATAAACGGCAATTCTTCCGTCGTTGGATATGCTTTAAGAACGAGATCAGAATAAGCGCGTCCATTCGGACCGTAAACCGGCGTCACGCCATAAAGCGGACCTTTGCCCACGACCAATTTCCCATCACGAACTTGCGGCGCGGGCAGAACCGTTGAGCCCCCAATCACCGTGATGCGATAATTCCTTGCGATGTTTGATAGCACATAGTTATAAGCCTCTGCCATCACTTTGGCTTTAAGACGAAAGACGGCGGCTTCCAGTTTTCCTTTTTCTTTTGCAGCCAGTAACTGCCACAAGAATCCAAAGATGTGGCGAAGCACGAGTCGTTGTTCGACGACGGCGAGCTTATCGCTATGAAAAAAGGATTCAGGTTCATCTGCCAACACCAGCCATGTGCCAAAGTATTCAGGCAGCAAAATGATTGTCTTCTCATTGAGCCAGCCCCGGCGTTTGGCTTCTGACATATAGCCGTCCAATTTGGATTGCAACGCTTGTGCGGACGTGTAATCCGCAGCAGCGATATAAGGCTCGATGCCCAATAAATTTCCGCGCCCTGAATTTTTGCCATATTCAACGGCATCTTCCAAATGCAAACCACTCATCAGCTTGGTATTCTCCAATGATCTCGATAGTATAGTATAGCGCGGATGGATGTGCTTAATCCATCAACATGCCAGCCAGCAGCGCGGATCGAGGAACAAGGCTTGGGATATGAATGTATTCCAAATCCTTTTGATGCGCGTTCGCACCGAACGCGCCGAAGCCATCCAGCGTGGGCGCAAGCTTGGCGGTGAAGTTTCCATCCGAGCCGCCACCAACACGTGCCGCGCCCACTTTGAATCCAAGATCGTATGCGATGCGTTGTGCTTTCTCAAGCAATTGATACGATCCTTCGGATGGCTCCATCGGCGGACGATTGAGTCCGCCGGAGATTTCATAACGCGTGCCATCCAAAGGTTGAACCGCTTTCAGCGCGGAGTCGACGCGTTGCGCTTCATCCTGCGACCAGATGCGGAGGTCCACAGCTAGTTCAACGTGATCCGCCACAACGTTCGAAACCGTTCCGCCTTTGATCACGTTCGGTCCGAGTGTTGTCCCTTTTTTTAAATCCTGCAGCTTAATAAGTTCATCGATTAAATGCGCCGCGCTGACAATAGCATTCTTTCCCTTTTCCGGTTCGACCCCCTGATGCGCGGCTTTGCCGTAGATTTGAATGTTGTAATCGCCCACACCCTTGCGCGCGATTTTCAAATCGCCGTTCATAAAGGGTGCTTCAAGCACCAGCACAGCTTTCGCACCGCGCGCCAAATTTTCAATAAACGGTAAGCCGCCCTCCGAACCGACTTCTTCATCCGGCGTGAGAAGCAGATCGATTGTCCATGACGGTTTTTGATTTTGTGATTTCAACGCGCGCAGTGCCCATAGCGCTTGCACGAATCCGGCTTTCATATCATACGTGCCAGGGCCATAAGCGCGATCTTCTTTTACTGACCAGATGTTATTCCACGCACCTATTGGATACACCGTATCCACGTGAGCCAACAATAAGATTCGTTCATTGCTTTGACCGGTGACACGTACGTGGATCACATCGCCGATTTGATTTGGATGCCGCGTAACTTGTCCCAGTTCAACGAGCCAGCTTTGAGTCACATCTTGTAAACGATTGATACCCTCGGCATAATTCGAGGGTGTTTCGATGCGAACCAATGTTTCTACATCGGAGAGAATATCTGCTGCGTGATCTTGAAAGAACGAAAGAATATTTTTCATGTGCGTCATCCATCTTTGGTGTGTTGTTAAATCCGATTGTAGCATACGAAATGGAAAACAAAACTCCCGCAGGATATCCTGCGGGAGTTCGTCGGTGTAAACAAACGTTTATTCGCCTTCTGCACGTCGGATCGACCACATATCGGCGGCAAGCTTTGGATTGGTGATGTAATCATAGGGCATCGTGAAATATCCAGCCTGGCCCCAAGCTGGTCCCCACGAGTTGCGGACAATGACCCGTTGAGCCGCATCATCATAACCGACCGCCACCACCGCATGTCCGCCAACAACTTTCTCGTGTGGAGCAGGCATCGGCACAACGCCGGTTTTGGCCACTTCCGGAGACTCGAAAGACTCATGGACCGTGAATCCAAACACAAACGGATAGCCCGCCGCAAGACATGCCTTCATATCGTTCAAGGTCTGAATGCGTTGATAAGACTGGATGACATGATGGGCTGCGTCCGTGTAGCAAATCTTCGTCGGCTTATTCTCGAAATGCGAGATGATGTAGGGCCACGTCTTCTCGGGACAAACGCCCTGCTTCGCCAGCGTTTTGATTCCATCCCGCAATTGCGCGCCAGAATCGGACGTGACCGTATTTTCGATGACGCGCTCGTTGTAATAAACGAAGAGCCGGCTTAAAGCCACGAAGGCAACGCCGTCTTTGACCTCCAGAAATTCCAAGGCGCCGACCAAAGCATTGGCGGTGCAGGAACCGAGCTTCTTCTGGTCCTCAATCGGGGGACACTTTGAGCGCAAATCAACAGAAGGCGGCAGTTGAGCGGCAGTGCCATAAACCGCCGAGAACAAATAGTCGCGCTGATCGGGTAAATCTGGATGCCAACCATAATGTTGTATTTTCACACATCTCTCCTTTGTCTGAAAATACTATACAATATTCCTAATTGAATTTCAATAGCCCAAAGGTCTGCTATTAATGGTGATAACGAAGTCAAATGGAAGTGAGTAGGGACTAGTCTAAATAGATGCTGAGCCCCAAACTGAAGCTTTATTTTTTAGGCAAATGACCGCCTGCCTCGGCTCGCTCAAGCGCGGACAAGATCGTCCGCACCAATTCACGGGCGGCGGATTCGCTCAATTCAACGGCGACCCGCGCCGAGGGGCCGAGCGATTCGTTCACGAAGTCAATGTTGAGCGCGTATTCATAAGGTGCATTGAACGGATGGTCATACGAAACATTGGCTTGGTTCAACGCGAACCAACCATTCGTTCCTTTGCCGCTGCCATCCACCATTACTTTTTCAGCAATCATCGTGCACATAATGGACTCCTTATGCCAAATACTTTTCAAGGAACGCAAAGACTTTTTCCCAGCCATCCACGGCCTGCGCCTGACGATACATGGGCCGGTGATAATAAAAGAAACCGTGGCCCGCATTCGGGTAGCGATGGAACTCGTAATTCTTCTCATATTTCTTGAGTTCTGCTTCATGGAGATTGACCTGCTCTGGCGAGGGAGTCGTATCATCATTGCCGAACAACCCAAGAATGGGACAAGGCAAATCTTTGGTGTAATCTATCGGCGCGACCGGCGTTTTCGGCGAAAGCTGATCGGGCCGCATCACCACGTTGCCTCCCCAGCAATCCACCAGCGCGTCAAAGCCCGGAGCGCGGCAGGCGGCGAGATAGGCGTGCCGTCCGCCGGAACAGGTTCCAAAGATTCCAACCTTGCCATTGACATCTTTCAACGCGCGCACATATTCCAGCGCGCCTTCCAGATCGCCTACCACTTGATCGTCCGGCACGCCGCCATCGGCGCGGACTTTGGCGGCGATATCTTCCGGTGTGCCATGTCCCAGGCGGAAAAATAAATTGGGGCTGATGGTCACGTAACCGTGAAGCGCAAACTTGAATGTGATCTCGCGATACCACGCATCCCAGCCGGGCATATGATGCGCCAGCACCATGGACGGGAACGGCCCCTTCCCAAGCGGATGCGCTAGATACGCATTGATCTGGTCGCCGTTTGCACCGGTCATTTTGATCGTTTCGGCATGAACGCCTTCATACATGTCAGTGGTATACATAAAAATTTTCTCCTTGTGATCGCACGATCTTTAATGACGTCCAGCAATCGAATTGATTTGTGAGACAATAGCTACGGATCAAAATCCAAGCTTGATTGTAGCGCAAAATTATATCGCTAATAAAAATACCCGATGCCATGAAATGCATCGGGTATTTTGATAACAAGGATTCTTAGACTGAATCGCGCCACCTAAATTCCTATTTAGCCAGAGGAATCAGCGCTCCTTTAACAAACCCTTCCTTGAACTGCAGGATGACCACGGCTGTGGACTGACCACACCTGTTATCAATCGGAATGGTGAGTGTAGTAACGTCCGTTCCAAATACCTTAAATACCTTCTTGCCCCCATCGCACGTATTGACTGCAACAATGTAGTTCTGTACTCCAGAGCCCGTAAGAAGATCTATCCTAACTTTAATCGGTTGCCACTCGAGTGTTGCTTCAGTTCCGTAGCTTGACATTCAAACATCGAGCAGTGCGTCCCGAACTTGGTATAATTCCCCCACTTCAAATACCTGGAGAACGAATGAAAAAACCCACCGGTGCGGAAATCCGCCAAACCTTCATTGACTTCTTCGTTGAGCGCGGGCATACCGCCGTGCCTTCGATGTCCGTTGTCCCCGGCGGCGACTCGACGTTGCTGTTCACCAATTCAGGCATGGTGCAATTCAAGGATGTATTCCTCGGCACCGACAAGCGTCCGTATAAACGCGCCGTCGACTCGCAGAAGTGTATGCGCGTGGCGGGCAAGCACAACGATCTCGACGATGTAGGCCGCGACGATACGCATCACACTTTCTTTGAGATGCTCGGCAACTGGTCTTTCGGCGATTACTACAAAAAGGAAGCCATCGCTTGGGCCTGGCAATTGCTGACCGAAGTTTGGGGACTCGATAAGAATCGTTTGTATGCCACGGTCTTCAAAGACGATAAGGGTGATATTCCCACCGATGAAGAGGCCGCAAGCAATTGGCTCAAACAACCCGGCTTCGGTTCCGATCACCTTTTTTATATGGGACGCAAAGATAACTTCTGGGAAATGGCCGAGACAGGTCCATGTGGTCCGTGCTCCGAGATGCATTTCGATCTACGTCCGGACGCAGGCAAGGTGGTTCAAGAAGCATTGGACACCGATCGGTTTGTTGAACTTTGGAATTTGGTGTTTATCCAATACAACCGCCTCAGCCCCACACAGCTCGATCCGCTTCCCGCAAAACATGTCGATACCGGCATGGGCTTCGAGCGATTGGTCTCGATTTTGCAAGGCGTCGATTCCAATTACAAGACCGACCTCTTCACCAATTCGCTCGACGTTCTGCGCTCGCTCACGGGGCATTCCGAAAAAGAAATGCTCGCCGATTTCACTCCTTATCGCGTCGTCTGCGATCATGTTCGCACGGCATCGTTCCTCATCGCCGATGGTGTTGTGCCTGGTAACGTGGGGCGCAATTATGTGACGCGCATGATCATCCGACGCGGGGCGCGTTTCGGCACAAAGATTGGATTGCATGAGCCGTTCCTGGCCAAAGTTGCCGAGGCGGTGATCGAAACATACGGATCGTTCTATCCTGAACTGGAAAAAAGCCGCGGCGCGATCTTGGATAATTTGACGCGTGAAGAAATCCGCTTCGCGCGGACCGTTGAAACGGGCACCGCTCATCTAGAGAATCTGCTCTCAGAGCTTGGCAAACAGAAAAAGACCGTGCTCGATGGTCGTCGCGCTTTTGATCTTTATGCAACTTATGGCTTACCTTTTGAAATCTCGCGCGACATTGCGCGTGAACATGGTCTCGAAGTGGATCAGGCTGGCTTCAACGCCGCCAAGGATGAACACAGCAAAGCTTCGGGCGGCGGCAAAGCCATCGGCAAGATGGGCGGTGAAGACGCGGAGTTTTTCGCAGGCATTTTGAAAGATTTGCAAAAGAAAAAGAAACTCGGCGAGCATGGCGTGGAATATGATCCATACACCAGCCAGCGCGTCGAAGGCAAAATTCTGGCGTTGATTGTCAACGGTGAATCAGTTGATTCTGTTTCTTTTGGCGATCAAGTCGAAGTCATTCTTCCCAAGACCGGCTTTTACATCGAGTCCGGTGGTCAGGTAAGCGATACGGGTTACGTCCGTTTGCTCCCCTCGCCCCGCGGGAGAGGGGTCGGGGGTGAGGTCGAGGGCTGGGAAATCGAAATCACTTCCATGCGCCGCGCTGCGGCAGGCGTAATCGTCCATATCGGCGAAGTGATCTCAGGCCAGCCGAAGGTTGGCGATAAAGTCATCGCCGAAGTCGACACGGCTCGCCGTCATGACATTATGCGCAACCACACTGCGACCCATCTCATGCACGCTGCGTTGCATCAAGTGCTTGGTCCGCACGCGGTACAGGCCGGTTCGCTGGTTGCGCCGGATCGTCTGCGTTTCGATTTCAATCATCCCGAAGCCATGACGCCAGAACAGATCGAGCGCGTCGAGAAAATTGTCAACGATGCGGTCGCGGCAGATATGGAAGTCGCATCGCGCCTCAAAGCGCGTGAAGATGCGATTGCTGAAGGCGCGATGGCGCTCTTCGGCGAAAAATATGGCGAGACCGTTCGGACGATCACCATCATGCCTGTTGGCGCAGAAGCCTACGATGAAACAGCGGTTGAACATCCAACTGCTCTGGTCGAGCAACTGCCGAAATATTCCTATGAATTATGCGGTGGCACGCATCTCGAACGCACATCGGATGTCGGCGCGTTCATCATCGTCAGCGAAGGTTCAGCCGCGGCAGGCGTGCGGCGTATTGAGGCAGTCACTGGACGTGGCGCCTATGAGCTGATTGCGCGGCGATTTAAATTGTTAAAGCAGACTTCTGCAACGTTGAAATCTTCCATTGATGAAGTTCCGCAAAAAGCGCAAACGCTCGAAGAAGAATTGAGCGAAGCGAAGAAAGAGATCGCGTCTCTCAGAACACAACAAGCTCTTGTGACTTTCACATCACAATTATCCAATGTTCAAACGGTCAAGGATGCTCATGTACTTGCAGTAGAGATTGCGAATGTCGACGCCGATACATTGCGCTCTCTCGCTGATAAATTCCGCGAGCAATATCCCAACAACGGCATCGCAATCTTGGCAACGGGAACAACTGTCATCGGAGTCTTGACCGAGGATCTCGTCAAGCGCGGACTGAAAGCGGGCGACCTCATCATTGCCATCGGCGGGCGCGGCGGCGGACGTCCCAACATGGCGCAGGGCAGTCTGCCCGATGCATCAAAAGTCAGTGATGCGTTGAGTAAAGTTCCAAAAGCTGTGGAAGAGAAGTTGAAATAACAACGGCAGGGCAACCGTGAAAGTTGCCCTTTTTGTTTACCGAAAAGCGCCGTAAAGCCCTCCGCTTCAGCGGTGGGGATATAAGGCGTGATTGTGTGATATGATCGCCTCAGCACCTAGTATAGGGAAATAAGAGTGAGGTACCCTCTGTGTACATGAACCAATTTGGGTCAATCCGTACTTAGGAGGCTACCTCATGTC
>Ga0209039_10002155_pt1 | contig 17144 bp, 15 predicted proteins | sample BogFormECP12_OM1_FD_188238 | JGI IMG/M metagenome (GOLD analysis project Ga0209039, IMG submission 188238) | Bog forest soil microbial communities from Calvert Island, British Columbia, Canada - ECP12_OM1 (SPAdes) (version 2) | ecosystem: Environmental > Aquatic > Freshwater > Wetlands > Bog ... | reverse complement strand
GGTTTATGAAGGTAAGAGCTTCGGTTAAGAAGATTTGCGACAAGTGCAAGGTCATCCACCGCAAGGGAGTAGTGCGGGTGATCTGCGAGAACTCCAAGCACAAGCAGCGTCAGGGTTAAGTAAAAGAAGGTTAAGAGAGGGATCATGGCTCGTATTGCAGGCGTCGATCTTCCGCGTAACAAGCACGCGAATATCGCGCTCACCTACATCTACGGCATCGGCAATTCACGCGCGGCGCGCATTCTGGACGCGGCGAAAGTGGACCCAATGAAAAAAGTTTCGGACCTTGGAGAAGACGAGGTCAACCGCATCCGCCAGGTGATCGAGGCGGAAGGCTCGGTGGAAGGCGATCTGCGTAAAGACGTTTCGATGAACATCAAGCGGCTCATCGAAATCGGGTCCTATCGCGGATTCCGTCATCGCCGGAACCTGCCGGTTCGCGGGCAGCGTACGCACACTAACGCTCGTACCCGCAAAGGTCCGCGCAAAGGCACGGTCGCGCAGAAGAAGAAGACGGCAAAAGCGTAAGAATCAGGTGTCAGGTCTTAGGTGTTAGGTCTCAGAAAAATCGAGACCTTCCTGAGACCGGAGACCTAAGAACTGAGACCTACCACATGGCCAAACCAGCAGCAGCAGCAGGCGCCGCCGCGGCGCCCGACAAAAAAGGCAAGAAGAAGACGTTCAAGAAGAAAGAGCGCAAGCACGTTCCGCACGGACTGGTGCACGTACAAGCCTCTTTCAACAACACCATCGTGACCATCTCGGACATGACCGGCAATGTGCTGGCGTGGAAGAGTTCGGGGTCGCTCGGTTTTCGTGGTTCTCGCAAAGGGACTCCGTTTGCGGCACAGCAGGCCGCGTCGAACGCCGCGAGCATGGCGCGCGATCACGGAGTGCGCACAGTGGATGTGCGGGTGAGTGGTCCGGGATCGGGGCGTGAGTCGGCAGTGCGCGCGCTGGCCTCGGCGGGAATCGAAGTGCGGTCCATTAAGGACACGACGCCGATTCCGCATAACGGTTGCAGGCCGCCGAAACGGCGCAGAGTGTAAGTCGTAGGGACGCGGCTTGCCGCGTCTAACGGGCACGCTGAGACGAGGCAAGCCTTGTCTCTGCGTTGATTTTGTCCGGGACGAAGGGTGAAGCCAAACCTGTAAACCGGTCATCTAACTAAGGAGAATTAACTTGGCACGTTATACCGATGCAGTGTGTCGTCTTTGTCGCCGGGAAGGGATCAAGCTTTTCCTCAAAGGCACGAAGTGCTTCAGCGACAAATGTCCCATTGAGAAACGCAACTTCGCTCCCGGACAACACGGGAAAGACAGGAAGACCAAGGTTGTAGGCTACGGTCTGCAGTTACGCGAAAAACAGAAAGCCAAACGCATCTACTTCACCCAGGAAGGCCAGTTCCGGAATTACTTCGAGAAGGCGGTCCGGTTCAAGGGTGTGACGGGCGCGAAGCTGCTCGAGCAACTCGAGCGGCGTTTGGACAACGTGGTTTTCCGGCTGGGCTTCGGCATTTCCCGGCGTCAGGCGCGCCAGTTGGTGCGTCACGGGCACGTGCAGGTGGATGGGCGCAAGGTGAACATTCCTTCGTACGAGGTCACTGTCGGCGAAGAAATTCAGATTCGTGAGAGCAGCCGCAAGGTGCCGATTCTCGAAATCGCGAAGGATTTTGCCAGTCATCAGCCGGCGCCGGTGTGGCTGGAGATCGATCGCGAGAACTACAAGGGGCGCGTGATTGCACTGCCGAAACGCGAAGACATCCAGTTGCCGGTGAACGAGCAGTTGATTGTCGAGTTGTACAGCAAGTAGTGGTCAGTCGTTAGTCGATGGTCGTTGGCAAAACCGGCGACCCGCGAACGACCAGCGACTAACGACCAGCGACTGTTTTTGGCCCACTTTTTCGTGCCAGATCAGCCTTTCCTGCTGTGACCTGAGCCGGGCCGCTCAGCGAGCAGGATTGAGCCACATGGCCGAGAGGAGAAACACACAATGCTCTGGAGAGGTTTTCAAAAACCGAAGCGACTGGCGAGCGATACCAGTTCGCTCACTGACAAATACGGGATGTTCTGGGCGCAGCCGTTTGAGCGCGGATTTGGCACCACCATCGGCAATGCGCTGCGGCGTGTGCTGCTGAGTTCGATCGAAGGCGCGGCTGTTACCGCGGTGAAGATTGAAGGCGTGCTGCATGAGTTCCAGTCGATTCCCGGTGTGGTCGAGGATGCGACCGACATCATCCTCAACATGAAGCAGGTCCCGTTCAAACTTGCGGGAGATGGTCCGAAGGCGATTTACCTGCGCGCCGATCAGCCGGGTGTGGTTACCAGCGGCATGATCGAAGCCGACGGCGATGTGGAAGTGCTCGACAAGGAAATTTACATCGCAACGGTGAGCGAGGGCGGCAAGCTCGATATGGAAATGCGCCTGAAGCGCGGCCGTGGTTACGTTTCAGCGGACAAGAATTTCGAGGACGATCTGGGCATCGGATTCATTCCGATCGATTCCGTGCACACGCCGGTGCGCAAGTGCAACTACACCGTCGAAGCAGCGCGTTTGGGGCAGATCACCGATTACGACAAGCTGACGATCGAGGTCTGGACGAACGGTTCGATCACTCCTGGCGATGCGCTTGGACTGTCGGCGAAGCTGGTGAAGGATCACATGAATATCTTCATCAACTTCGAAGAGGAGATCGAGACGGCGTCGGCGAGCGAGGAGCGCAGGCCGGAAATCAAGAACGAGAACCTGAACCGTTCGGTTGAGGAACTCGAACTCTCGGTGCGCAGTTATAACTGCCTGAAGAACGCCAACATTCAGTCGATCGGCGAACTGGTGCAGAAGACTGAAGCCGAAATGTTGAAGACGAAAAATTTTGGCCGGAAGTCGCTGAACGAGATCAAGGAAATCCTCTCCTCGATGGGTCTGAGTCTGGGTATGAAGATCGACGAGCACGGGAACGCCGTGCCCGGGCCGACTTCGAACCAGGTGCTGCCCGCTTCGGCGTACGGCGACAACGATTTATAGGAACCAGCAGCCAGTGGCCGGTTGCCAGTTGCCAGAAACAAAGCTCTAGTTTGCTGGCTCTGCATTCCGGCTGCTGTCTGTCGACCGACAAGCCACTAGCAACCGACTACTGGGGTTTAGACATGCGTCACAAAGTTGCAGGATACAAGTTAGGACGAACCACATCGCATCGGCGCGCCATGCTGCGCAACATGGTCACTTCGATCATCATGGAAGAACGCATTGAGACGACCGTGATTAAGGCGAAGGCGGTGCGTCCGCAGGTCGAGAAGATGATCACGCTCGGCAAGAAGGGCGATCTGGCGGCGCGGCGGCGGGCGGCGGCCTATTTGATGACGGATGAAGCCGTCCGCAAACTTTTCGATACCGTGGCTCCGCGCTTCGGGGACCGCAAGGGCGGCTATCTACGGATCGTTCGCACCGCTTGGCGGAAGGGCGACGGCGCCGAAAAGGCGTTCATCGAACTGCTGGGCAGCGAGCAGGTGCTCGATGAAAAGCGCCAGAAGCGCGCCGAAGTCCGAGCCAAGCGTGCCGAGGAAAACCGCAAGGCGATGGAAAACGCCGATGCCGAAGCGCAGGCGCAGGCGGACCGCGGCGCTGAAGCGGCCGAGGGTGGAGAAAAGAAAGAGTAGTTCACCGCGGGCTCAAGTTTTTCGCCCAAATAATTTCAGAATGCAAAATGGGGAACGCCCGGCTCCCCGTGCCGCCAGCAAAGCGACATTGTAAGTAGTAGTGAACTAACTATTGGTGGGCGGCCACTGGATTGTAACTTCGGTCCAGAGCCCGCTTTCTGCTTCTATCCAGCAATCCGCAAACGAGACTCGGGTTTGGCTCACCAGAATTTGAACCAATGGGTCAGAGCGGGTAGCTACTCCGTTTGCCTCTGATTAGAACGGGAAGGTGCTGGTCCTTGCGCGCATGCAAGAGCAGGTGAGAGAACGTTTCTATTCACTTCAGGATGACCCTCATCAGGGGTGCGGTTGAAAATCTCAGCGGCTGGTGTCAACGGCAGACAGAATATCCAACGGCTCAGGGCGATCGGTGTAGTCTTCGTTCGCGGAGGCGAACAGGATGGTGCTGTTGAAGAGCAGTTGCCAGTGGTCAGTTGCCAGTAAAATCCCAACCAGATCTGGCCACTGGCCACTGCCTTCACATTCCCGGAAACTTCATCCCTGCCATTCTCCGCGCGAAGCTGGGCTTGCCCATCTGGTTGAACATTTTTTTCATCTGGGCGTACTGGCGGAGCAGGTTGTTGACTTCCTGCACGCTGGTGCCGGAGCCGCGGGCAATGCGCTTGCGGCGGCTGCCGTTGATGGCTTCGTGATGGTTGCGCTCGTATCCGGTCATGGAATTGATGATGGCCTCGACGCGATTGATCTGTTTTTCGTCAACCTTGTCGGCGGCTTTTTGCAGGCCGGAAAACGCGCCGACACTGGGCAGCATGCCCATGAGGCTTTGCAGCGATCCCATTTTGCGAACTTGCCGCAACTGGTCGCGGAAATCTTCGAGCGAAAAGCCGCCGCCGGTGAGGGCTTTGGTGGCAAGTTCATTGGCTTTCTTCTTGTCGATTTGCGACTCGGCTTTTTCGATGAGCGAGAGGATGTCGCCCATGCCGAGAATGCGCGAGACGATGCGGTCGGGGTGGAAGGGCTCGAGCGCGTCGTATTTTTCGCCGATGCCGATGAACTTGATGGGCTGGCCGGTGACCTGGCGGATGGAGATCGCCGCGCCGCCGCGGGCGTCGCCGTCCATTTTGGTGAGGATGACGCCGGTGAGCGTAAGCTTCTTGTGGAATTCGTCGGCCGAGCGGACGGCGTCCTGTCCGGTCATCGAATCGGCGACGAATAAAATTTCCTGCGGATTGAGCAGGCGCTTGAGCGACTGCATCTCCTCCATGAGCTGGTCGTCGATGTGGAGACGCCCGGCGGTGTCGACGATGAGCACGTCGCAGCCAGTGTTGATCGCTTCGCGGCGCGCTTCCTTGGCCAGGCGCTCGACGGTCGCGGTATTTGCTTCGCCGACCTCGCCTTCGTAGAGGTTGGCCTTGATCGCCGCTGCCACGACTTTGAGTTGCTCGCGCGCGGCGGGGCGGTAGACGTCAACCGAGACGAGCAGCGGGCGGTGTCCGCCATTCTTCAGCCAGTTGGCAAGCTTGCCGGAGGTCGTGGTCTTGCCGGAGCCTTGCAGCCCGGCCATGAGCACGACGGTCGGCGGTTGCGAAGCGAACTTTAGCTTGGCCGTGTCTTTGCCAAGAGTCGCGACCAGTTCGTCGCGGACGATCTTGATGACTTGCTCGCCGGGCGAAAGCGCAGTCAGCACTTCCTGGCCGACGGCCTTGGCCTGGATGCGGTCGATGAGCTCTTTGACGACTTTGAAATTCACGTCGGCTTCAAGCAAGGCCAGACGGATCTGTTTCATCGCCTCGGCGATGTTCTCTTCGGTCAGGACGGCTTGTCCGCGGAGAGACTTGAAGGCGCGCTGGAGTTTTTCCTGGAGATTCTCGAACATAGGTTTACAGCCTATTTTAGCAGCCGCATGCAGCTGGCATTCAGCGACTAGTGTATGCTTGAAACCGCTGCTCGATTTCTGGCATCTTTACTATCAGGGCGTCTTGATCTAATAGAGAGGAAAGGACATGGCTTCTCAAGCCCCCGCCAAATTCAGAATCGACGTTGACATTCACGACCTCTTAATGGATTCCGCCTCTTCCGGACCAAAGTCAGCCGACGCCCGGGGCGCAACATTACCGGAACCTGTTTTCCCCCAGTATCCGGAGTTGCTCAAAGATCCCGGCCCTGAAGTACCACCCGAAACGCGCGACTGGACCTATGAGCTAGTCTGGCGCAAAGTCCGGGGCTGGCTTCTCCCTTACATGCGATCGCGGGTGATGCCCGGCGAGTTCCATCCGATCACCGCCTATCTCTTCCTCGATTACAAATGCAATCTCGACTGCTGGTACTGCTGGGCCTTCAACAACCAAGTGAAGGGTATGACCGAGGATGTCGCCAGGCGCTCCATCGATTGGCTGCATGATCATGGCTGCCGCGTGCTCGCGCTGATGGGCGGTGAGCCGCTGCTGCGCCCGCAAGTCGCGCACAAAGTCGTCGCCTACGCAGCGAAGAAAGGGTTCTGGATCTATATCGGCACCAATGGCCGCCTGCTGCGTCCCGAAGTCGCTGACCGCCTCGGCGATGCTGGCGTTGCCGTCTTCAACTTTGCGCTGGACGCATGGGACGAAAAGCCCGGCTTGCCAAAGGCACTGGTTCCCGGCCAGAAGAACCTTGAATACGTCATCCGCAAGCAGTACGTCTACGGCTACATGGTGTTCCTCAACATCAACATCTGCCGCAACAATCATGAGGACGTCCGGAAGCTTACCGAATACGCGCGCGCGCACCGCCTCGCCACCGACTACCACATCAATGAGACGCCCATGCTCGAGCAGGACGAGCACTTCAAGCATTTGAATGAGAACCCAACCTACATCCGGCCTGAGGATTGGTGTTCGGTCGATGCGCTCATTGACTGGATCATCGAGAAGAACAAAGCCGGGTACCAAATGGTGAACTCGGTCCATCGTCTGCAGGAGATGAAGGCCTTTGTCCGCATGTCCTCAGGGCTCGACCTGAAGAAATACGGATGGTGTGGCGATGGCACGGGCACGAACGGCAACGTCGCCGCAATGCTCGCGCAGACGCCGGGCATTGTGCAAGACGCCAGCGGTGAAGTGCATTTCACGGACTGGAACTGCCGCGCCGGCCAGAACAACGTTATCATCCGGACCGACGGCACGGTCGCTCCATGTTTTCCCATGTATCCTTCGACGTTCGACTGGGGAAACATCGACAACCCAAGGTTCGACCAGCAACAGCTCAAGGAGATGAAACACACCTGTCAGCGGCATTGCTTCTCCACTCTCAATCACAACCTTGGCTACTGTTATAACGACGCCCGCGTCATCAAGTGGTTGTGGAAACAGGTGGTCACCAACCGCATGAAGGGAGGGGCAAAAAGTTTCGAGGACTGATCGCGCATAGTCTGCCGCACGAGGCATGCGGAAACCCCGATAACAGTTGTCTTGCGCTACGGCCAAGCCCCCTCGGACTCGCGTTTTGCCATGGCCCCGATCGCAATCACCCAACCTTGGGGCGCGCCATTTCAAAGCGCTGCGTGGTGCGCGTGTACTGCATGCCGCCCATGCGCCCGATCAGATCCAGCGAGTTCCGGTCGAGGCGGCCTTCTTTTATGTGCTGCTCGTTGATGTGAATCGAGACAATTTCACCAATCACCAGGCTGCCGCCCTCGGGGGCGGGATTGAAGTCGAGAATCTGATGCAGCTTGCACTCAAAGCTGACGGGAGACTCCGCCACGCGGCGCGGCCGCACGAGTTTCGAAGGCGCCGAGGCGAGTTTCGCAACTTCGAATTCATTGATGGCCGCGTCATATTCGCCGCTGGTCAGGTTCATGGCCTCGGCCAGTTCGTAGGTGACGATGTTGATCACGAATTCTCCAGTCTCGCGAATATTCCGCAGTGTGTCTTTCGGTTCCCCAGCAGGCGCTGCCGTGGGCTCTGCTGCCACTGCTCCCGATTTCTTCGGCGAGCGCATCGCCGGCGCAAACGCCAACAGCGGAGGCTTGGCGCATACCGCGTTGAAAAACGAAAAGGGCGCCAGGTTGGGTTGTCCGGAAGCGCTGAGGCTCGAGACCCACGCGATCGGCCGCGGCCCCACGGCGCTGATCAGAATGTTATAGATTTCACGGTGCGCAAGTTGAGAAGGAATGACGTCCATAGCTTCGAGTATATCGTTTGCGCTTTTTCGGTACTCGGTCAGCCCGTCCCGGCAAATACTTCTTTTGCGGCGACCACCGTGTTGCAGTGAATCGTGATTGTGTCTTCGAGCTTCAGGGCGTAGCCGCCGGCGAGTGTGACCATCACGGGGATGCGCTCGGCCTTGGCGATTTGGAACACGAGAGCATCTCGCTCCTTCAATCCTTCAATCGTCAACGCCAATCCGCCGAGCTGATCTTCGCAATAAGGATCGGCCCCGGCGAGGTAACAGATAAGTTCCGGCTTGAACATGCTCAATCCCAAACTAAGCGCGTCGCCGAGGCACGCCAGATATTCGCCGTCGCCGATCCCGTCGGGCAAATTCAAGTCAAGCGACGAACGGGGCTTAAACGCCGGGTAGTTGTTTTGCTGATGGAGCGAGATGGTGAAGACATCCCCGGCGTGGGCGCTGAACGGACTTGTCCCGTGCGGGGCCGGGTGCGCGGTGTGGTGCGCGGGATTGAGAACCGAAGCAGACGTCGAGGGCGGCGGATCGCTGGGGGCGGCAAAAATCACGGCGGTGCCATTGCCCTGATGGACGTCGCAATCGACGGTCATCGCGGTGTGAATCTGGCCGTCCCGCTGCATGCGGCGGATGGCGATGGCCACGTCGTGGATCAGGCAGAAGCCCTCACCGTGATCAGGGAACGCGTGATGGAATCCTCCGCCGATGCTGATGGCCACGCCGTCGTTGAGGGCATGATCGGCGGCCAGCATGGAGCCGCCCGCGGCGAGCCAGAAGGCGCGCACTAACTCCGGCGAGTACGGGACCTCGAGCTCTAACTCTTCGCGCGCGCTGAGCGTGCCCGTCTTCAATTTCTCGACGTACTGCGGAGTGTGCACGAGCAGCACGTCCTGGTCGGTGGCCGGACGAGGAGTAACAAAATCGGAAGGCGCCGCGATTCCGGACGCGAGCAGCCGGTCATGAATACGCTTGTATTTTTCGGCGGGGAAAACATGGGAGCCGATGGGCAGGTAATAGTCGTCGCTGTAAACGAGCTTAAAGGGCAGCATTCAGCACTCAGCATTCAGCACTCAGCCAGTCGAGGGCCGAAAACTTCATATCATACGCGATTGGCCGGGATTTGGAAGAACGTCGTTCGCTGTTCGCGGCGCGATCATCACGCTTGGCTTCGAATCCGCTATCTGAGCTTTGGAGTTGGGTCTGGCTTCTAAAATTCTTGGCCACAGCGGGCACAGAGGAACACAGGGGAATTTCTTCTTCAACCGACTATCAAGTTGATCCTGAAACAAGCGTTTCCCCTGTGTCCCCTGTGCTGCCTGAGGTTAACAACTGTTAAACTTGGCCAGTTGGCCGCCAAAAAGAAATCGCCGCCGCAAGCGAGTGCCGCGCCTGCGCCTCTGCCCGCTTCCGCTGATGGCAAGGGCCGGATTTTCCTGATCGATACCATGTCGTTCATTTTTCGCGCCTATCACGCGATGGCGCGGCAGCGGCCGATGTCCACGAAGACAGGGGTTCCGACGGCGGCGACGTATGTTTTCGTCAACATGCTGCGCAAGCTGCGCGACGATTTTTCGCCAGAGTATCTGGCGGCGGTGTTCGATGTGGGCGCGCCGACGGTCCGTAATCAGCAGGCGGAAGCGATCACGACGATCCGCAAGTTCGACATCAAGACGCAGACGTTCAAAGAAGCGGAATATGGCGGCTACAAGGCGAACCGCGCCGAGATGCCTGGGGACCTGGCGCAGCAGATTCCGTACATTCGGCGGGCGCTGGAGGGATATCGCATCCCGATTTTGGAGCTCGAAGGTTACGAAGCCGACGATGTGATTGGAACGCTGGCACGGAAAGCGGCGGCGGAATCGTATCCCGTGTTTGTGGTGTCGAGCGACAAAGACATGTTGCAGTTGGTGAACGACAAGGTGCAGGTACTGAATCCGCCGAAGGACAACCTGATTTGCGATGCGGCGAAGGTTGAGGAAATTCTCGGAGTGCCTCCGTCGAAAGTGGTGGATGTGATGGCGCTGCGCGGCGACGCGGTGGACAACATTCCGGGGGCGCCGGGGATCGGCGACAAGGGGTCGGTGGAACTCATTCAGCGCTTTGGGAGCGTGGAACAAGCGCTGGAACGTGCGGCTGAGGTGGAGAAGAAGACGTACCGGGAATCGCTGCAGAACAATCGCGACAACATCCTGTACAGCAAACAGCTAGTGACAATCGATACCGGCGTGGCGGTCGAGCTGGATGTTGCCGCGATGAAAGTGGGCGAACCGGAAGTTGAAGCTCTGCGCGCGCTGTTTGCCGAGCTCGAATTCACTTCCTTGTTGAAAGAACTGCTTCCCGTGGTTGAAGTGAAAGAGGGCGACTACCGGGAGATCAAGACGAAGGCTGAATTCGAGGATTATTTGAGAGGCTTGGGCGAGAACGCGGCGCTCGCGCTGGCAATCCCGACCGGGCACAGGGAGGCGATGGAAGCGGAAGACGAGGAGTCGCTGCCTGCACAGACGGGGTTTCTCAGTTTGCAGTCCGGGGATGCGGAGGATCAGAGTGCCGGAGGCGTACAGCGCATTGCCGTTTCGAATGCGCCAGGGGCTGGGGCGATGGTCGCGCTGGAAGACAGGGCGCTGGTCGATCGAGTGAAGAGCGTGCTCGAAGATGCCGCTGTGCCGAAGACGGTTCACGATCTCAAATCTGCACTCCACCAATTTTCCGAGCAGGGAATTGCGCTGGCCGGAGTGAGGCATGATCCGATGCTGTATTCCTACCTGCTCGATCCGACCTACTCGTCGCATTCGTTGCCGGAGGTTGCGCTGCGGAGATTCAATGTGAAGCTGAGTGGCAACCTGGCGGAGGCGGCGGATGTAACGGGCAGGTTGGCGAGCGCGCTCCGCAAAGAAATCGACGACCAGGGACTGACCTCGGTGTACGAGGAGATCGATGCGCCGCTGGTGCCCGTGCTGGCGCGCATGGAAGACGCGGGAGTGAAGATTGATCCGGCGGTGCTGGGACAGATGTCGGTGAAGTTGCAGCGCGAGGCCGAAGCCAAGGCGCGGGACATCTATGAGCGTTGTGGCATGGAGTTCAACATCAACTCGCCGAAGCAACTGGGCGATGTGCTGTTCAACAAGCTGGCTCTGCCGATGCCGTCGAAATACGGGAAAGGGAAAAAGATTTCGACGGCGGTGGATGTATTGGAAGGACTGGCTGCGGAGCACGAAGTTCCGCGGCTGGTGCTGGAGTACCGGCAACTGACGAAATTGAAATCGACTTATGTGGACGCATTGCCGGCGCTCATTCGCAGCCAGAGCGGGCGCGTGCATACCACTTTCGGGCAGACCGGAACAGCGACGGGGAGGTTGTCTTCGGCGAATCCGAACCTGCAGAATATTCCGATTCGCACGGAACTTGGGCGAGAGATTCGGGCGGCCTTTATCGCGGAGACGGGACACGTTCTGCTGGCCGCGGATTATTCGCAGATCGAGTTGCGGCTGCTGGCACATTTTTCGAAAGACAAGCTGCTGGTGGAGGCGTTTCGGCGCGGGGATGACATTCACACGCTGACCGCGTCGCAGGTGTTTGGCGTGCCGCCGCTGATGGTGACGCCCGAGCACCGTCGCGCGGCCAAGGTCGTCAACTTCGGGATCGTGTACGGGCTCTCGCCGTTTGGGTTATCGCAGCAGTTGGGGATTGAGCCGGGCGAGGCCAAGAAATTCATCGATGCCTATTTTGAAAAATATGCGGGAGTGCGGGCGTTCATTGATGCAACGATTGAGCAGACGCGGCGCGATCAGAGAGTGAAGACGCTGTTCGGGCGCATTCGGCCGATTCCCGACATCAACAGCAAGAACGCCACCCAGCGCGGGTTTGCGGAGCGCACGGCGGTGAACACTCCGCTGCAGGGAACGTCCGCCGACCTGATCAAGCTGGCGATGATCCGGATTGATGAGGAAATTCGCAAGCGCGGACTGAAGTCGCGGATGACTTTGCAGGTGCACGATGAACTTGTGTTCGAAGTGCCGGAGAGCGAAGTGGACCGAATGAAACCGCTGGTGCGGGAACACATGGAGAAAGCGTATGCGCTCGAGGTTCCGCTGCTGGTGGAGATCGGAGTGGGGCCAAACTGGCGGGACATGGAATAGGGAGCGGGTCGAGGCGGCAAATGATAAAGGCTGGCGCTGCGGACAACTATTCCAGCATTTCCGTTCCACCGTTCCGATATACTCTGGGGAACGAATCCAGCAAGCACAGTGTTCGCCGTTGATTCCAGCCGCATGACAAGGATTTTCGATCCTGCGGAGGCAGTCTGATGAGTGCAGTTCCATCGCCGGTGTTCGAAGATACGCCACAGCGTGTTTTTCCCCGGCACTCCATCAACGTACCCCTGGACTTGATCGCATTGCGATCCGGGGTCCCCGAAAATTTGCCTGGGCGCTGCACCGACCTCAGTGAAGCCGGTGTGGGCGCGGTGGTGGCCGGAGAACTGGCCGCAGGCCAACAAGTGGCGGTCGAACTGCGGCTTCCGAATGTTGGCGTGCCGCTTCGGGCGCGGGCGCTGGTGCGTTATCAGTCACGGCTCTGTTGCGGTCTTGAGTTTGTGGGGCTGTCGGTGGAACAGCGGGAGATGATCCGCTATTGGGTTTACCGCTCCGCTTCACAGCCGGTGGATTTCAAGGATTTCAAGAACGAAGAGAAAAGAGGAGTTGCAAAGATAGAAGCACTCGTGGCCGCCGCGCCACTGGCGGCTGTGCCAAGGCACAGAATTCGCATCGGGCGGCGCGGGTCTTATGTGCTGTTCGTTTGCATGCTGGCGCTGGCCGGTCTGGGATGGTGGCAGTGGCAGAGGACCTGGAACGAACTGGAAGGGCGCGCGCCGGTTGAGTCGGGGTTGCGAGTCTCTCCCGAAACCATGGAGAAGCGGATTGTAACGAAGGTGGAGCCGGTTTATCCGGAAGCTGCGCGGAAGGCGGGGATGCAAGGATTGGTGGTGCTGGATGCGGTGATTGCGCCGGATGGCAGTGTGAAACATTTGCGGGCTGTGTCCGGACCTGATCTGCTGGTGCGATCGGCGACGGAGGCCGTGCAGTCCTGGAAATTTGAGCCTTACCTATCCAGCGGCAAGGCGGTTGAGGTTGAAACCACGATTGCGGTCGAGTTCCGGCTGAATTGACGCGACGCTACTCGAATTTTTCAGCCTGCTGGAAGGGCGCGCCCCGCTGGTCTTTTGCGGAGACGATTGGTTCGGCGTCGAGTTTCCAGTCAATGTTCAATGCGGGATCGTTCCACGCCACCGTGCGTTCGTGCTCGGGCGCATAAAAGTCCGTGGCTTTGTAGAGAACATGGGCGCTCTGGGACACGACTCGGAAGCCGTGAGCAAAGCCGTGCGGAATCCATAAAATGTGTTTGTTCTCGCCGGAAAGTTTGAAGGATTCCCACTTTCCGAAGGTGGGAGAAGTGCGGCGGAGGTCAAGCACGACATCAAGAATCTCGCCGGTGATGACGCGCACGAGTTTTCCCTGGGGCTGGCGAATCTGGTAGTGCAAGCCGCGGACGACATTTTTCTCGGAATAAGAATGGTTGTCCTGTACGAATGGTTCTGGAATGCCGAGTTCGGCAAACGTGCGCTGGTTGTAGCTTTCCAGAAAAAAACCGCGGTCGTCGCCGAACACACGCGGTTCGAGGAGGAGAAGTCCGGGGAGGCTGGTGGCGATTTTTTTCATCGGCGGATTTTAATAGGACGATCTCAATCGGACGATCTTAATTGGAACAATCATGGAAACTGCTCTCCAAATCAGAACACGCGTTCCCGCAGCAATTGCAGGAGGTAGGCACCGTATCCATTGTTGCGCATCGGCTGCGCCAGCGCTTCCAGTTGCGCGGCGGTGATGTAGCCGGAGCGATAGGCGATTTCCTCAGGGCAGGCGACCATGAGGCCCTGGCGCTTTTGCAGGGTCTGAATGAACAAAGAGGCTTCCATCAAGGCTTCGTGCGTGCCCGTGTCGAGCCAGGCCGTGCCTCGGCCCATCACGCAGACGTTGAGTTGATTGCGCTCGAGATACACGCGGTTGACGTCGGTGATTTCAAGTTCGCCGCGTTTAGAAGGCTTGAGACTCGCGGCAATTTCGACGACCTGACGATCGTAAAAATAAAGTCCGGTGACCGCGTAACGGGATTTCGGCTGCTTCGGTTTCTCTTCAATGCTGAGTGCCTTCCCATGCGGATCGAACTCGACGACGCCGTAGCGCTCGGGGTCATTGACGGGGTACGCAAAAACGCGGGCGCCTTTGGGTTGGAGAGTAGCCTCGCGCAATTCTTTGACCAGGTCATGTCCGTAGAAAATGTTGTCTCCTAGCACGAGCGCGCAACCGCTGGAGCCGATAAATTCCTTGCCGATCAGAAATGCCTGGGCAATGCCTTCGGGCTTCGGTTGCAGCGCGTACTGGAAATGGACGCCGTAGCGGGAGCCATCGCCGAGCAAGTGCTGAAAGCGGGGCAGATCCTCGGGCGTCGAGATGAGCAGAATTTCGCGGATGCCGGCCAGCATCAGCGTGGAGAGCGGGTAGTACACCATCGGCTTGTCGTACACCGGCAGCAGGCTCTTGGGAAGCACGTGGGTGACGGGGTAGAGGCGCGTGCCCGATCCTCCCGCGAGAATGATGCCTTTGTAATTCGGTGGCGTGGTCTTGGTCATGTCGAGTTTCAGTCTCGGGTTTCCGTCTCGCCTATTACGTTTCAAGGCTCGGTGGCGTAATGTTTCGCCATCCATTGACGATAGCTGCCGCTAGTGACATCGCGGACCCAGTCTTCGTGTTCAAGATACCAGCGGACGGTTTTGCGGATGCCGCTCTCAAACGTCTCCAGCGGGTGCCAGTTCAGTTCGCGCTCGATTTTGCGCGTGTCCATGGCGTACCGGCGGTCGTGGCCGGGGCGGTCTTTGACGAAAGTGACGAGCCTGCCGTGTGGAACGGCGGGGTCGTTCGGGCGCAGATCGTCCAGCAGTTCGCAAATGGCTCCGACAATTTCCAGGTTCTTTTTTTCGCTTCGCCCACCGATGTTGTAGGTTTCTCCGACGCGGCCGTGGGAAAGCACGGTGCGAATGGCGCGGCAGTGATCCTCGACGTAGAGCCAGTCGCGAACGTTTTCGCCGTCACCGTACACTGGGAGCGGCTTGCCGGCGCAAGCATTCAGGATCATCAGCGGGATCAGTTTTTCGGGAAACTGGTGCGGTCCGTAATTGTTGGAGCAGTTGGTGGTCAAGACAGGAAGGCCGTAGGTATGGTGATAGGCGCGGACCAGATGGTCGGAAGCCGCCTTGGACGCGGAGTACGGGCTGTTGGGCGCGTAGGGGGTAATCTCGCTGAAGGCGGGGTCGTGGGGGCCGAGCGATCCGTAGACTTCATCGGTGGAGACGTGCAGGAAACGGAACGAGGCGCGATCCGGTTCCGGAAGCGCCGACCAGTAGGCGCGCGCTTCTTCGAGCAAGCTGAACGTGCCGTTGACGTTGGTGCGGACGAAATCATCGGGGCCGTGGATGGAGCGGTCAACGTGGCTCTCGGCGGCGAAGTGAACGATGGCACGCGGTTGTTCGCATCGCAGCAAATTTCGCAACAGCTCGCGATCGACGATGTCGCCCTGCCCGAAGCAATAGCGCGGATGGGCTTCGACGGCACGCAGATTGTTGAGATTGCCCGCGTATGTCAACTTGTCGAGATTCAGGATGCGCGTGGGTTCAGAGGCAATCCATTGCAGAATAAAGTTCGAGCCAATGAAGCCCGCGCCGCCGGTGACGAGGATGAGATCTTCCATGCTAGGTTAGGGCGCGCCGTGCAACACACCCACCCAAGCAGAGCTTCCACCCCATCACGCCAAAAGCGGGCGCGATGGGGACCCCGGCTTGGGTGGGGCACCCGCGTTTCGATTCTATAGCGTTTCCACGGTTGGTGTACCCCCGCCGCGCTGGGGAGTGGAAACTGGAGGCTTGCAGTTGTCGAGGCCAAAAAAATAATTCGCGCGCTGCTCTTTTTCGTCGTCTTGGCGGTGGCTGGAACCTGATTTCGACTATGTTTACTAGTCGGTACTAGTGGGGGTACCCCCCCTCCCCCCTATCTATTAAAATCATAGATTTACAGGGGAATTTCCGCCAGGTTTTTGAGTTTAAAGGAGTTAACTTACAAAGTATTCATAAAAAAGGAGTTACAGGCAACTTTTTCAAGCACTGGCCTTTAGAATCAAGGAGTTGGACTTACTAAGTCGCGCAAAATCTAGATTTCAAATAACTTGTGGAAAACTCAACGCGGCCGCGTTGGGCCGCAACCTAGATTTTATTATAGTTTTTGTGTCAAGTCATTTTCAGGAAGACCTATATCCGGTAGTGGGCTAATTGTGTGTTGCTGATTTTTCCGCCGCAAAAGAATAACGCTCACCAGTTGGCTTTGTCTTTGGCTACTTCGGCTTGGAGCGCGGCGAATTTCTTCTCCACGCGAGTCACCAGGACCTCGCAACGCTTCTGGTTTGCGGGCTGCTTTGGCGGCTCGTCTATGCACTTGACATAGAGATCGCCTTCGGCTTCGGAGTCATCGTAGGCAATCTGGCTTTTGAGGTGGCGTTCCTTCGCGTCGGTTTGTGCTGTCAGGTCTTTCAGAGTGCCATCCATCTCGGCCTGGACGCGGGCGTTTTGGGCACGAACGGCAGCGTCATTAGCCGCGTTGATAATCGGAATCGACGCCACGGCGCATAGGCCGAGAGCGCACAGCACAATTTTCGTAGTTGTCATTTTTTAGCTGCTCCTGGGGATCAGCCTATGCGTGCTGATCCCATTTAAAACGCGGCGAACGTTGGCCGGAAAAATCAGCAACACGGAATTAGCCGCTACCTGATATCCGGTGGCGGTACAGTTTGCGCAACCCCTTAACCACCAAGGGCAGGAAGGTACACGAAGAAAACTCCGATTTTGTGCGAGGGCGCAGACGCCCACCCTTGCGCAAAAAACGCGCAAGAGTGGGGCACCCGCGCTAAAGCCCGCATTTTTTATTGGTCGGCAGTGGCACGGCTGAAGCCGCGCCCTTCTCAAAACCATTTATGAAACCAGTTTTAACCTCCTTCCATGAAGGCGGTTCTAATCTCCTTGGTTGACCGCCAGAATGCGGGTCATCTGTTCACTTGGCACGCGCTCACTCGGGCTCCAACCCAGCACGTTATAGTAGGTTTTTTCGATGGAGCGGGCGATTTCTGGCCAGCGATACTGGCCCTGGATGCGCTCGCGTTCCCGGGCGGCGGACTGACGGCGAAGTTCGGGATTGTGGATGAGCAAGTCGAGCATGCGCTCAAGGTCCG
>Ga0209039_10002154_pt1 | contig 17149 bp, 11 predicted proteins | sample BogFormECP12_OM1_FD_188238 | JGI IMG/M metagenome (GOLD analysis project Ga0209039, IMG submission 188238) | Bog forest soil microbial communities from Calvert Island, British Columbia, Canada - ECP12_OM1 (SPAdes) (version 2) | ecosystem: Environmental > Aquatic > Freshwater > Wetlands > Bog ... | reverse complement strand
ATTCCGGGCAAGACGAGCGGGTCTCCAAGGAGTTGGCCAGCCGCATCCCGGGCCATGTCGGGAAGGACGCCTCTCGGATCAGTTCAGCTCCCGGCCGAACTACTTCAAGAAGGTCTCATCCAAGGTGCGGGAATCCCTGACGGGCAGGGCGGAACTACTCGGCGATATCCTCCGCTGCCCGGCGGACATCCAGGCGCTCCGCGAACTCCTCGCCGCAAAGGAGCCAGACAATGTCTTCTTCGCCCACACTCTGATCGATTCGTTCGGCAAGATCCTCGCGCTGCCGTATTACGGTAGCTCCTATGAAGACGTGGAGTCCGGTGAAGTTGAGGAGGTCGAGGGCCGGAATGAGTTCATTCACATACCGGATCTTGGTCCCGAGGTGGCCAGGCGGAAGGCCGCCGAAGCGGCCACCGAGAACGAACTCAGACGGCTTCGCGACCGGGGCTGTCTGCTCTGGGATGAGTCGCCAGCGCCTGCTTCCGTTTGCCCCGACCCGTCCGGCCAGGGATTCATCGCCCTGTCCCAGAGCGGATATGATCGGGGAGAGGAGTCCGGCTATCCTGGTACCGGCCGCCCTGGCAGACCGGACCGATTCCCCTGGGGCTTCCGGCTCAGTCGAAGGCAAACGGCATCGGCATCAGCCCGTCGGGGCGATACTTGGCCATCGGCCACTCGTTCGGTGACTGTTCGGCCGGCCTGTGGGATGTCGTGTCGAGACGGCTTCTCTGGGAGGCCCACGATTCGACGGCAGTCGGCATTGTCGGTTTCACGGCCGGCGAGGAAGCCCTGGTCACCGCGGGCAAGACGGTTCAGGCGCTCTCGGTCGAGAGCGGGCGTTGCCTCCGCGCGATACCGGTTCGACCGTACAATGGCGTTGCCGCGCTCCATCCTTCCGGGTCGGCGCTGGTTGCCCTCCACGGGAACTCCCACTTGGTGGTCATCGACTTCGTGACCGGAAAGCCGATCGAGGCATTCACCCTGGAGTATCTCGCCGACTTCAGTCCTTTCCAAATGATGTACCGGGCGCTTGTGATGCAAGCAGCCGAGGGTGCCCGGAAGAAGATGGTCAGGACGATAGAGCGGCAGATCAAGGAGGTTGGCGCGCCCGAGGACTTCGAGCAATGGAAAGCAGAGGCCCTGCATCCGGAGACCGTTTCCACCGAGGCGGTCCGGCATATCTTGTTCAGCGCGGACGGCCGCTTCCTGTTCTGCGCCACCGTCCGGGCCGGCTGGATCTTCAATTGGGAAACCCTCCTCGCTTCCGGGGAGCCAACTCCAAAGCCGCTCCATCGCTTCTGCCCGCACCCGGATACTTCCTACAAAGGCATCTTCGTCAATCTGGACACGGAGAGAATGGTGTTCAGTCTGGCGCACGACGTGCTGCGTGGCCTCCTGCTATTGGGGACGGGCGATGGGGCGATCCATCAGATCGACCTCGGCGCCGGCGCCAGCCGCCTTCTGATGCAAATGCCGGACGCACTGCCCGTGCTCGAGCTGGGCTTCTCGAGGGATGGAACCGCGCTCTACGCGATCCTGTGTCCTTTCTTTAAAGATCTTTCCCAACCGGATCGCCCGCCTAACCGGTTCCAGATCTACGACTGCTCCAAACTACGGGCCAGCGCCAGGTAAGCCGGCCCGTCGAGCCCCTACTGCGCCACCTTCACCGGTATCGCCTGCGTGAACCTCGTAATCGTCTGGCTCCCCGCCCGCATGAAGCCGCTGATGATGATATCCTGCCTCAGCCCTGGCTTGGCATCCTTAGTAGCCGCCACCGCAATAGTAACTTCGTCCTTGTCCGCAGTTACCTGAATCGACTTAGTGGATATCGTATTGTTCGCCAGCCGCACCGCCCCAATCGTTACGGCGTTGGCCGCGCCGGGCCTGCGGCGCACCTTCACCACGAAGGGCGTCTCGGCGCCGGGCTTCACTTCCAACGCTTCACCGGGCGGGACCTCGGCCGAAAGCGTGAACGCGGCCGGCGGGGTCACCGCCATCAGGAGCCGCGGCGTGGTCAGGTAGTGGGTGTAGGCGAAGGCCTGCATCACGGCTTCGGCGGTTTCGGCCTGGCGGCGCACGGTGTCCGTGCCGATAGTTGCGGTCCCCACGATGACGGGCGATAGAATGCCGGGGGCGGCATCGGGCGGCGCGGTGATGGTCAGGCGGCCCTCGGTCTGCCCGGCTGGGATCAGCCCGTCGCTCGCCAGGAAGCCCGGCGGCAGGTCCTCCACCGAAAGCGCGATGTCGCCCGCGAACTCGTCGCGGCGCAGCGCCGTTACGGTGATGGCGGCGGTGTCGCCCTGCCCCAGGCGGGGATTGTCGGGCGTCACGCGCAGCGCGAAATCCGGCTTCGGCGGGGCGATCAGCAGGCGGTAGGCGTACTCGCCGCCGCCCTTGCCCTGCACGTCGCGCAGGCGCAGCGAGTAGTCGCCCGCGGCGGGAAAGGTGTAGACCAGGTGCGAGTCGGCGTGGTGGGTCAACTGCGATTCCAGCGGGTCGGTCCAATCGTCGTTCTCGGCCAGCGACTCGCGCTTCGCGTTGTACAGCGTGAGGATGGAATCGAGCGGCGAATCCAGGCGGCGCGCCATCACCTCCATCAGCAGCTTCTGCCCCTTGTCGGCGTGGAAGACGTAGTAATCGGAATCCCCCGGATTGGCGATGCGCCCGTCGATGGCCACCGGTGCGGTGACGCGCTGCGCCTGTTCCGGCGCGTGGTTGGAATCGTTCGCCGCCACCGCGGATAGATCGCTGGGCGAGAAGGGAATGGCGCCGGAGGTGACGTGCATCACTCGCGGCGCGTCCGTTGGGACGGCGATGCTCACGGTGCGTTCAGGCAGGTTTACGCCGCTCAACTGCACGTCGATGGTTTCGCCGCGCCGCGCGCCCAGCGGGAAAATTCCGGTGACGTAGGGTACCGCGCCCAGCGTCAGGCGGTAGACGAAATCGGAGCGGCCGCGAAATATGATATCGCGAACCTCGACGATGTAGTCGCCGTCCGCGGGCGGGCTGAAGAACAACACCGGGTCGGGATTGAACCGGAAATCGTCGGCGTAGCGGATCTGGCGGCCATCGGAGTCGTAGATCGCGAGTATGGGGTCGAACCAGCCAGGCACGGCGTCGGCGATGAAGGGCAGCAGGCTGCGCGCTTCCACGGCGCAGACCAGCGTCTCGCCGGCGCGCGCGTGGAACTGGAAATAGTCGCGGTCGGCTTGCAGAATCTGCCCGTTGATCACCACCGGCAGCGACGCGATCTTCTGCGCCTGGGCCTTGGTGGAATTGGGTTCCACTTCGTTGATTTCGGGCAGCGTGCCCACGATAAAGCGGGCGCGGTTGGAGACGCCGCCCGCATTGCGCAGCCGGAACTCGCGCTCGCCGGGCCCGGCGTCGTCCGCAATGGTGACGGAAACCCGCGCCTGCGTGGCGGACTTGGTTTCGAGAACGCGCCCGGTGACGCCGCCACCGGTGACCAGCACCTCTTCCGGCGCCAGGCCCGTGCCGGTGACCGTTACCTCAACGGTGTGGCCGCGCTGGCCGCCGGCGGGGTAGATCGAGGCGAGGACCTCTTGCGGCGGCTCCAGCGGCGGGGGAGCGGGAGCCTTCTTGGCCGGCGGCGGCGTCTGCGCGGCCGCGGTGAGCAGGGCAAGGCTGGCAACCAGCAGCGTCCTGGTCATTTCGGCTCCTCCGCCAGCGTGAAGAGCGGCTTGTCCGCGGCGCCCCAGATCTTGATGGCTCCATCGCCGCCGCCGGTGGCGTAGCGCACGCCATCGGCCGCGGGCGCCACGGCGTAGACCCAATCGGCGTGGCTCGGGCGCGTGGAGACGGTGTTGCCGCCGGTTCCGATCAGGCGCACGGAGTGGTCGTCGCAGGCGGTCAGAATCCGCGAATGCGGGGTGGCGCCCTTGGCCGGCTTCGGCGCGTTGAAGAAGGCCACCGCCAGCGGGACGCATCCGCCGGTATCGATGGGGCGGGTCTGCACCAGCGTGGCGTGCAGGTTGGGCCGGTTCGGATCGGGTTCCACGAAAGCATTCTGTGGCTTCCAGGTGCGGATGGTGTGCTCGTCTTCGCCGGCCACGGAGAACGCCAGGAAGTCGCCCTCGGGTGCGAAAGCCACGCCGGTGACCATGCCGGCGGTGGGCTCCGGCAGCACGAAATCGCTCTTCCAGGTAGCCGTGAACCACACGCGCACGCGTTGATCGGCGCTGGAGGTGGCCAGCAGTTTGCCGTCGGGACTGAAGGCCAGGCCGGTGATCCAGCCGGTGTGTTCCGATAGCGTGGCCACCGGCTTGGCGTCGGCCACGGTCCACACTTGTGCGACGTTGTTGGCGCCGCCGGCTGCCACCAGTTTCCCATCCGGGCTGAAGGCCACGGCGAGCATTTCGTCCTTGATCGTGGCCAGCGGCGTGACGGCTCCGGTCGAGAAGTCCACCAGGACGGCCGCGCCCGATTGGCCGGCCATGCCCCCGGCGGCGGCCACCAGTTTGCCATCGGGGCTGAAGGCCAGGGAACGGACGCGTCCGGGAAGCCCCGGGATTTTGCGGGCCAGTTTCCCGGTCGATCCGTTCCAGACCAGGGCCTGGTTGTAGCCGCCGGAAACCAGCCATGCGCCATCGGGCGAGAAGGCCAGGGCGGTGACGGGCTCGGGTGGGGGCGCGGATTGGGCGGCCGGCAGAGTGAGCGAGGCCAGCAGCAGGACCGCAGCCTTCACATGATCTCCGTGAGCAACCCGCCGCTCGGCATGGCGCCGCCCGACGCCGGGCTGACGTAGGCCACGCAGCCGTGCGGGTGCGGGAGCTTGCCGTGCGGGTCGATGCCCAGCAGATTGTAAATGCTGGCGGAGAGATCCCAGGGATACACCGGGCGGTCGCGGAGGGCTTCGCCGCGGGCGTCCGAGGAACCCACCAGGTGGCCGCCCTTGAAACCGCCGCCGGCCACCACGGCGGAAAAAACCTGGCCCCAGTGATGCCGCCCGCCGAACCAGGGCGGCTCGTTGGCCACGCGCGGCGTGCGGCCGAATTCGCCGTACCAGGTTACGATGGTGGTCCCGAGAAGGCCGCGCTGCGCCAGGTCATCCAGCAGCGCGGAGACGGCGGCGTCCTGAATGGGGAGCTTGCGGCGCATGGCTTCGAAGTTGTCCTTGTGGGTGTCCCAGCCGCCATCGTTGATGGTGATGAACGGCACGCCGGCTTCCACCAGGCGGCGGGCCAGCAGGCAGGACTGGCCGAACTGGTTGCGGCCGTAACGGTCGCGCACGGCGTCCTTTTCCTGGGTGAGATCGAAGGCCTTCTTGGCGTCGCCCAGAATCAGTCCGTAGGCCTTTTGCTGGAACTCGTCGAGGCTGCCGTACTGATCCAGGCGGTCGGCCTCGCGCGCCAGCGCCTCCACGGAACCGAGCAACGCGCGGCGCTCCTCGATGCGCTGCGGCGTCACGCCCTTGGGCGGCGCCAGCCCCTGCACGCGGAAGTTGGCGGAGTTGGGGTCGCCGCCCGGGGCGAAGGTCTTGTACTGGTTGCCGAGGAATCCGGCTTCCGAGAAACGGCCCAGAGGACTGGTTAGGGTGATGTAGGGCGGCAGGCCACTCGAGGCAACCGCTTCGGCCTTTTTGTAGCCTATGATCGCGCCCACGGCGGGGTAGACCAGCGCGGTCGTCGGCATGGTCCCGGTCTGCATGATATAGGCCGCGGTTTCATGGCCGTTGTTATTGTGGGTCATGCCGCGAATGATGGTGTACTTGTCCGCCTGCCTGGCCAGCAGGGGAAGCAGCGTGCCGATCTGAATACCCGGCACGTTTGTCGAGAGGGCTCCGCGCAAGGGGCCGGTGAAATCCTCGCCGGCCGACGGCTTGGGATCGAAGGTATCGGTCTGCGTGGGTCCGCCGGCCATCCAGAGCTGGATGACGCTGCGGGCGGGCGACGGCGCGGCGCGCAGCCGGAGCCATTCGGCCATACTCAACCCGATCAGGCTGGCGGCGCCGACGCGCAGAAAATCGCGCCGCGCCACTCCGCCGGGGGTCCACCCGGCTGTTCGACCTCGAATATCCAACATAGTCGTTCCTCAGTGGTTGAAGAGAAACTCCCTCGAATTCAGCACCGCCCAGACGACATCCTGCACGGCTTGCGCGCGGGCGGATTTTCGCGCGCCCAGGTATTCCAGGAGGCGTTTCCGCTCCTCTTCGGACGGGAACCGGGAAAGCGCCGCCAGGTAGATTTCGTCCACGATTTCCGTGTCGCTTTGTTTCGATGCGAGCAACCGCTTCAGGCGCGGGCTGCTCGAGAGCTTGCCTTCCAACTGCTCGGAGTTAAGGAAGTACAGCGTCTGGCGCAGGCTCAGCGCGTTGTCGCGCTCCTCTTCGTAAGGCGTGTCGCGGGGCGGGCGGCCGAACATGTCGAGGAAGGCGCACTCGGTGTTGCCGTCGGAGATCTGCGTGGCGCGGGTGTCGGAAGGCCAGTTGGAGAACGGCTCGGGAATGATGCTGCGGAACGCCTCGCTGGTTTCGGTGACCTGCGAAACGGCGTCGAGCATCTGCTCGGCGGAGAGACGCCGGGCGGCATAGCGGGCGAAGTGCGCGGTATCGGCGGCGTTCCATTCATTCGGCTCGGAGGAAAGCTGGTAGGTGCGGGAATTCAGAATCAGGCGGTAAATGTGGCGGAGGTCGTAATGGCTGTCCACCAGCTCCTTCCGAAGGTATTCGAGCAGTTGCGGATTGCTGGGCGGGTTGGTGGGCCGCATGTCGTCGGGTTCGTTGACGATGCCCGTGCCCATGAGCCAGAACCAGATGCGGTTGACGATGTTCGAGGCGAACCAGGGGTTGTCCGGCGCGGTGAGCCAGGCTGCGAAGCGGATGCGCGGATCCTCTTCGGGGCCGGCTTTGACCGGCTCGCCCGCGGGCACTCGCGGCTGCACCACCTGGCGTGTGCGCGGGTCGCGCAGGTTGGCCTTGAAATCGAGGTAGACGATCTCCTCTTTCCATTCCAGCGTGGACTTGTAATTGACGCGCCCGAAGAAAGCGCCGAGCGCCAGCACGTCGCCGGGGGTCCAGCTTTCGTAGGGATGGCTGTGGCAGCGGGCGCAGCCCAGGCGCGCGCCCATGAAGACCAGGGCCGCCGACTCCGCCACCGTGCGCGGGTCCTTGTTGGCGACGGCGCGCACGAAATTGGCCGGCCCCACGCGGAAGTTGCTGCCGGTGGCGGTGATCAACTCGCGGGCGAACTGGTCGTAGGGCTTGTTTTCGGCCAGGCTCTGGTGCAGCCACTGGTAGTAGACCGCGACGGCCTTGGGCCACACCCGCACCGGGTACTCGCTCTTGATGCGCAGCAGGTCGCCCCACTTAAGCGACCAGAAATCGTCGAACTCGTCGCGCCCGAGGAGGCGGTCGATCAGCCGGGCGCGCCGTTGCGGGTCGCGGTCCGCCAGGAACGCACGGGCCTCGGCGGGCGTGGGGAGGATGCCGATGGTGTCGAGGTAGACGCGGCGGAGAAACTCCGCCTCGGTCGACAGGCCCGAGGGCGGAATGCCCATGGCCGCCAGCTTGGCGTACACCAGACCGTCAACCGGGTTGTTGGCCTGAAGCCGCGGGAAGTTCGCGGGCGGCGTCTGGGGAACGGCCACGCGCAGCACCGCGGCCCTACGGAGATAGGTGACCACGATGGCGGCGTCGCCCGTGCCCGCGGCTTTCACTTCGCCATCGGCGACGGAGGCGACCCGGGGATCGGAACTGTGGAAGACGGCTTCGGCGGTGACATCGCGAACGGCGCCGTTGGCGAAAGCGGCGGTGGCCAGCAGGCGCTGCGTCTCGCCTTTGCGCAGGGTGCGCTCGCCGGGGTAGAGGGAGAGCGAAACGACGGCCGCGTCGGCTGCGGAATCCCACGGGGCTCCCTGGTCGAGCCAGGAAGTGAGGACGTCGTACCCGCGGGAGCCGGGGACGAGCCGGGCGCCGCCGGAATGCGGCGCGGTGGCGGCGGCTTTCAAAAGAACCAGGCTCTGGCGCGGGTCGGTGCGGTTGACGCGGCGGCCGCCGCAAAAACGGACCAGGGCGTCGTAGTCGGCTTCGGGCTCACCGCCGAACAGGGAGAGCTTGAGCGAGCCCTGGCCGTGCTCGGCGCCGTGGCAAGCGGCGGAATTGCAGCCGGCCTGGCGGAGCACCGGCTCCACGGAATTACGGAACGAAGCCAATTTCCGGTGCGCGCCCGTGACCGTAACGTGGAGCTTCTGCTTCCGGCCCGCCACCGAAAGAGAGATGAAGGTAGCGCCATCGCGAACCGGCGTGACCAGGCCGGACCTATTCACCGCCGCGATCCTGGAATCGGCCGAGCGGAACGTGGCGATGGGGGTGACGTCGCGGAGCGAGCCATCGGCGAGGATGCCCGTGACCAGCAGGCGTTCGGAGGCCCACGCGCCGTTGAGTGAGAAATCGCCGGGAGTCACCTGGATCGAGACCACCTTGAGTTTGGGCGCCCCGGCGGCGGCGGCGGCAAGGAGCAGAACTCCGCCCGCCAGCCGCAGCCGGAAGGAGGAGTTGACGCGCACGGCTTACGCCTTGGATCCCGTTCGGAACATGGCGATGGCTTCGATTTCGATCAGCAGTTCCGGCCGGCACAGAATCGCCTGGATTCCGGTGGATGCCGGGAGAGGGTCGAGGCCCTGTTCCCGATAAAAATTGGTGCGTTCCTCGTTGAAGGCCGCGTAATCGCGTTCGATGTCGCGCAGGTAACAAGTGGTGCGGACGATATCCTTCCAGGTGGCGCCTTCCGCCTCCAGCAGAGCGGTGATGTTATAGAACGTGCGGCGCATCTGCGCCCGGAAATCTCCGATGTGGACGCTCTGCCCGCTTTCGTCGATGCTGGCGGTTCCGGAAATGAGGAGGATGGTCAGCCCATTGAGATCGATGCGCATGCCGCGCGAAAAGGAGCTCGGCCTGGCATAGTCGTAGGCTTCGTTGAGGACGCGCAGGTTGGTGATGGCGCGTTTTTCCACAGGGCCCGCGACAAGCTCTTTGAGGAATTCAGCTTCCAAGATCATGTCTATCATACCCGAATCCTGAGAATAAGTTGCGGAGCACTCCCCTAGGGGCGCGCCGCCGGGCTGCAGCCGAACAGCCGGACATGCCCGTTGGCGAAGACCGGCTTCTCCCGCCACACCCAGCTTTGCGGGTCGCGCCAGGCTGCGTCGGTGTCCTTGGCCACCAGGAAGTCGATGGGCAGACTGGCGCAGGTGTCCGCGATGGCCGCCGGCGCCGGTTGCCCGGGCTTCGGATACAGCCGGTTGAGGACCGCCAGGATGGGCGGACACAGTGCCGCATCGCCGCCGAAGGTCGCCAGGCAGGTCTCGTCGGCGGCCACGATCTGCCGCTTCCCGTATAGGAACGCCGGGGTGTCCTGGTACTCCACGTGGGGATCGAACTGTATACGGGCATGCGGAGTCGAGTTCGCAGCCAGCCACTCGTAGGCCTCCCGGGCGGCGTAGTTGCGCTCGCCGAGATGGCGGTCGGGGGCCATCCACTGCAGGGTCGAAAGCACCCCGCCATCCGCCAGCAAGGGATAGAAGCGCAGGAGCGCCAGGTCGTAGACCACGCCCGCCGCCCCCACCAGCGCCAGCACCACCAGCCGGCGCCGGACCGGTATCGCCAGCGGGCCGGTGGCTCCCGTGACCACGTCCACGGCCCAGAGCAACAGCACGAACTGCGCGATCAGAATGCCGCGCCAACCCAGGTCGTTGTTCTGAATGACCGACGTACGCAGAAACGAGCACATCAGGAAACTGGTGGCCAGCATGATGGCGGCCGCCAGTTGCGCGCGGGGGAGCGGCCGCGGCCGCCGGTTCCACCAGATGCCCCCGGCGGCAAAGAAGAAGCCGAACTCCATGAAGTAATTGAGCGGCAGCACCAGCAGGTTCGTCAGGGACACCCGCCACCCGTGGGTGATGCCCACCGATTTGAGAACGATCATCACGGGAGAGAACGGCCGCACCTCGAACCCTAAAAGCGGCCCGGCGGAACTCCCGCCCCCAGGGAGCCCGATCATGTATGGCGCCGCGCACACCATCGCCACCACGCCCGCGATGAAGCACGCGGCCGTCTCCGGCCACCATTTCTTGACTGCCGTGACCAGCGTCCAGACGGCCAGAAACGAGCCAAAGACGAAGGTCACATAGATGGAAAGGCCCACCGCCGAAGCCAGCCCCAGCCCGGCCACCACGGCATGCCGCACGCGCGCGCTCCAGGCGGTCTGCCGCGCTCCCTCCCACAGCAGCAGAAGCACCGTCACGCAGGCCACCAACCCCACCAGATGGTGCGCCACCCAGATGGCGGAGGACGGGAATCCGTCCACCTGTTCGTTCCACCAGTCGATGCTGGGGATCACCGCGCGCTCCATGCCCATCCCCTGGAGTATCCAGCCCATTGACGCGGGAATAATGTCCAGCCCGGTGACCAGGAGCAGCAGGATCCCGGTCAACGCCCGGCGGCGAAAACTGGCCGGGCCACGGTAAAAGAAAATGCGGAACGAGAGCGCCAGCATCGCCATGATTCCGACGCCGCACCAGGCCGCGCCGCCGAACCACGCGTGTTGCGGACCCACCGCGCCGCCCCCGGCCCGCTCCACCAGGGCGCCCGGGATCATCCAGAAATAGTGATACCGGAGGGGCGCCTCGTGGCCGGGGAAGAAGAAGGGATTATGCGGCGGAATGCTCTGGGCCAGCGAGTGGGTGAAAGCGGTGCGCAGCGCGGCATCGCGCGCCGGGATGGGGTAGTAATCTTTGCGGCCGAACTGCACGTCCACCAGCGAAAGCAGCGCCACCGCCATCCAGACCAGAACGAGGGTCCCGGCCACCACGTCCTTGCGGGAAAAGCGGATGGGCCGGCAGTTCTGCCAGTCCCAAGCCGCCACCACCACAAAAAACCCCCACGCAGCGCCGTACAGCGCCCACACCAGGCGCGCCGATCCGTATCGTTCCGCCAGGTAGGTGACGATGGGACAGACCGCCATCGAGAGGCACAGGCTGAGCGCGGCGCGGAAGGCCAGCGTTCGGCGGCGAAACTCGCAGAGATCCAGCAGCCAGGCCAGGGAATATCCCGGGACGACCACGAACAGCGGGTACAGGCACACCGCCAGCAGGCTCCTGGACAGGTCCGCGAGCATGAAATGGTGGACAGGGGGCATGGCAGGTCTCGACTATAGTGAATCGTACAGCGGCGGCGAACCGGGTGGACGGGTCTTCCAGCGCCGGTGAATCCACAGCCACTGGTCGGGATATTCGCGCACCACGGCCTCCAGCCGGCGCTGCAACTCGCGAGTGTCGCGCGCGGCATCGCCGGTCATTTCGACGGGCGGGTAGAAGCGCAGCACGTAGCGCCGCTCACCCTCCATCCAGAGGGCGAAACCGGGAATCACCGCCGCCCCGCTGCGCCAGGCGATCTTGGCGAAGCCCGTTCCGGCGCACGCCGGCACGCCGAAGAAATCGGCAAATACACCGGTCCCGAGGGAGCTGTTCTGATCGATGAGAACGCCCACGGCCTGGTTGGCGGCGAGGGCCTTGAGAATGGCCCGCGCGAAGTCCTTCTTGAACAGCGGGCGATTGCCGCTGAGGGCGCGGCGGCGCTCCACCAGGCGGTCGATCAACGGGTTGTCGAGCGGCCGCGCCACCACGTGCATCGGCCCGGTGAGCAGCCCGTGCGCAAAGGCGCTCAACTCCCAGTTGCCCAGGTGCGCGGTGGCGAACAGCACACCGCGCCCCCGGCTGATGGCGGCCTGGAAATGTTCGGCGCCCTCCGCGCGGATCCAACCGTCCAGGTTGCCGCGGTGGATGGACGGGAACCGGGCGAATGCCACCAGTATCCGCGCGATGGAACGGAAGACGCCGCCGGCGATGGCGGCGCGGCGGGCGTCATCGAGCTCCGGCATGGCGAACGACAGGTTGCGGAGCGCCACCCGCCGCAAGCGGGGAATCGCCACATCCAGCAGCCGCACGTAGCATCGGGCCAGCCCATGGGCCACGGGGAGCGGCGCCCATTCGAGCGACTTCACCACGGCCACGGCGATGGCGTATTCGGCCCGGTTCCGGAAAACGGAGCGCTGGCTCATGCAAAAGGCATTGTAGCCCGCTGCGATACCCCGTTCGCTCCGGGCCGTTCGCTCCGGGCCTTCCCCGCCGATCTTTAGTATGATGGACTGTAATGTCCCAGCGGGAATCAACCATGGCCCCGCCGGCTGGATTCTCGCCCGAAATCCTCCCCAAGCTGGCTGAACTCGAGTCCGCCCTCGGGACGGCGCTTCGCGGCAAGACCGAGGTGGTTCGTCTGTCCCTGGTCTGTTTGCTGGCGCGCGGCCACCTGCTCATCGAAGACGTTCCCGGCGTCGGCAAGACCACCCTCGCCCACGCACTCGCCAGCTCCGTCTCCGGCCGCTTCCACCGGCTGCAGTTCACCAGCGACATGCTCCCGTCCGACGTCCTGGGCGTCACCATTTATAACGTCCAGTCCGAAACCTTCGAGTTCAAACCGGGCCCCGTCTTCACCAACTTCCTGCTGGCCGACGAAATCAATCGCACCACGCCCAAGACGCAATCCGCGTTGCTCGAGGCCATGAACGAAGCCCAGGTCAGCATCGACGGCCACTCGCACGCGCTGCCCCGGCCGTTCATGGTGGTGGCCACGCAGAACCCGCTGGAACACCATGGGACCTATCCGCTGCCGGAATCGCAGCTCGACCGGTTTCTGATGCGCCTGCGCATCGGTTACCCGGACGGCGCGAGCGAACGCGAGATCCTCCGCAACGCGCCGGCGATTTCTCCCCGCGCGGTCTCCTCGCCCCTGGTGGCCGAGGACGTGCTGCGGCTGCAGGACGCGGTTCAGGGCGTCGCGGTGGACGACTCCCTGGTGGATTACATGCTCGCCATCGTCGAGCGGACCCGCAACCACGAATCGCTGGCCCTGGGCGTCAGCCCGCGCGGCTCCCAGGCCCTCTACCGGGCGGTGCAGGCGCTGGCTCTGCTGGAGGGCCGCGATTATGCCACGCCTGACGACGTCAAACGGCTGGCCGCGCCCCTGTTCGCGCACCGCGTCGTCATCAACACGCGCACCACCCTGGTGGAGCGCCGCGCCGATATGGGCGAGCGCATCATCGCCGGAATCCTGAGCCAGGTGGAAGTGCCCCTGTAGACGGTTGTCGGCGAGCGGGCGGAGCGCCTGCAACTGCCGTATTCAGCCGGGTGTTGTACCATGGGAGTCGATTATCACGGAACACCCGGAAACAACGGAAGTTTGTTTCGCGTCACATGGAATGAACACCTGAAAGGCAGACATGTCGTTTCTTCTTAGAACCTCACTCATCGCCGCGGCCGTGCTCTCGTCCCTTCACGGACAGCCGGCTGCCCCAGGGCCACCGCCTCTGATCGACCGGCAACTGCTGTTCGGAGATCCCGAAATCACCGGCGCCGAACTTTCACCCGATGGCCGCTATCTCGCTTTCATCAAGCCCTGGAAATCGACCCGTAATATCTGGGTCAAGACGATCGACGAACCTTTCAGCGCGGCCCGGCTCCTCACTACCGAGACCAAACGGCCCATCCCCGGCTATCTGTGGACGCGCGACGGCAAGTACCTGATCTATGTCAAGGACACCGAAGGCGACGAGAACTTCAATGCGTACGCCGTGGATCCCGCCACGGCGCCTCCGCCCGGAGCCGACGCTCCGCCCTCGCGCGACCTGACCGGTCTGAAGGGCGTGCTGATCGCGCTCTACGCCGCCCCCAAGAGCGATCCCGACATCGTCTACATCGGCCTCAACGATCGCGACAAGGCCTGGCACGATCTCTACAGGCTGAAGATCTCCACCGGCGAACGCACGCTCATCCGCAAGAACACCGAACGCGTCGCCAGTTGGACCTTCGATCTGCAGGGACAGCTCCGCCTGGCCTTCCGCGTGGCCGACAACGGCGATCAGGAACTTCTGCGCGTGGACCCGAGCGGCTTCACCAAGGTCTACTCGTGCACGGTATTCGAGACTTGCGGTCCGGTGCGGTTTCAAAAAGACGGTAAGCGCGTCTACATGGAGACTAACAAGGGCGACGCCGCCGACCTCACCTCGCTGGTCCTGTTCGACCCGCAAACCGGGAAGGTGGAAAAGGTGGAGTCCGATCCCCTGAACAAGGTGGACGTCGGCGAAACGCTGTTCTCCGAGGCCACCGACGAACTGGTGCTCACCACCTACACCGGCGAGCGCACGCGGCGATACTTCAAGGACAAGAAACTGGAAGCCGACTACCAGTGGCTGCGGAGCCGGTTGCCCGGCCTGGAGGTCCAACTCGGTTCGCACACCCGGGACGATCGCATCTGGCTGGTGAGCGCCGATGGCGACACGGAACCGGGCGTAACATACCTGTTCGACCGCGCGACTCACAAGCTGACCCTGCAGTACAAGGTTCGCGAGAAACTGCCCCGCGAGGCCCTGGCTCCGATGAAGGCCATCGCCTACAAGTCGTCCGACGGCCTGGAGATTCCCGCCTACCTGACGCTGCCCAAGGGCGTGCCGGCGAAGGGCCTGCCCGCCGTCGTGGTCCCGCATGGAGGTCCGTGGTATCGCGATACCTGGGGCTACAACTCGATCGCGCAGTTTTTCGCCAATCGCGGCTACGCCGTGCTGATGCCCAATTTCCGCGGTTCCACGGGATATGGCAAGAAGTTCCTGAACGCGGGCAACGGCGAATGGGGCGGCAAGATGCAGGACGACATCACCTGGGGCATGAAGCACCTGGTGGCCGAGGGCATTGCCGATCCCAAGCGCCTGGGCATTGTCGGCGGCTCCTATGGCGGCTACGCCACGCTGGCCGGCGTGGCCTTCACGCCCGACCTGTACCGCGCGGCGGTGGACATTGTAGGCCCCTCCAACCTGATCTCGCTTCTGGAGTCGATCCCACCTTATTGGGAAGCCGCGCGCAAGATCATGTACGCCCGCATGGCCGATCCGGGCACACCGCAGGGCAAGGCCCGGCTGCAGGCTGAGTCCCCGCTCACCAAGGCGTCGGACATCAAGACTCCGCTGCTGGTGGTGCAGGGGGCGAACGATCCGCGCGTGAATCGCCGCGAAGCCGAGCAAATCGTCGTCGCGCTGCGCGATCGCGGGTTCCCGGTGGAATACCTGCTGGCCCCCGACGAGGGCCACGGCTTCGCGCGTCCGGTGAATAGCATGGCCATGTTCATGGCCGCCGAGAGGTTTTTCGCTCAGTATCTGAATGGCCGCGCTCAGACGGATGGAACGCCGGAAGTGGTGGCCCGCCTGAAGGAAATCACCGTCGACCCGAAGACCGTGACCGTTTCGAAGCTCGCCGACGCGGGCCAGGTGGGTGTGCCGGCAGTGGCCGTGCCCATGCAGCCGGGCGTCTGGAAGTATAAAGCCAGTATCGAGATGGGAGCCCAGAAGCTGGCGCTCAGCGAAACCACCAGCATTCAGGAAGAGAACGGCGCCTGGACGGTCAGCGACGCGGTGGATACGCCCATGGGAAAAATGACCGACACCGCCACGCTCGAGAAAGCAACGCTGGTTCTCCGCAAGCGCAGCGTCGCGCAGGGTCCGCTTTCCGTCGACATTACGGTCGAAGGCGGCAAGGTCTCCGGCTCCATGAACATGAATGGGAAACAGACGCCGGTTTCGGCCGACCTCGGTGGTCCGCTGTTTGCCGAAACAGGCGGCCCACAGTGCATCGCCCTGCTGCCGCTGGCCGACGGCTATACTACCACTTTCCGCAATTTCGACCTGCAGAAACAGAAGGTGAAGCTGATTGCGCTGAAAGTGGCGGGATCGGAAAGCGTCACCGTCCCGGCGGGAACTTTCGATGCCTTCAAGGTGCAGCTCTCCTCGGCCGACGGCGGCTCGGAGAATGAAACTCTATGGATCGCGAAGGAGCCCCGTCAGGTGGTGAAAGTAGTGGCCGTGTTGGCGGAGATGGGCGGGGCGACGCTAACCGCGGAACTGGATCAGAAGCCGTAATATGAAGACCGCCATTATCGGCCTGCCCATGGTGGGCAAGACTTCGCTGTTTACCATCCTCACCGGCGTCCACCAGGACACCCGCATCGGCGCCACCGCGGCCCGCACCGGCGTGGCCAAGGTGCCCGACGCGCGGCTGGAAGCACTCGGCCGCCTGTTTGAACCGCCCAAAGTGACGCATGCCACCATCGAGTACGTGGACATGCCCGCCATCTCCAAGGAGAACCTCCGCGAGGCCAGCTATCTCGGCAGCCTGAGAGTGGTGGATGCTTTCGCCCATGTGCTGCGGCTGTTCGCCGACGAAACCGTGCCCCACGAAAAGGGCTCGGTGAACCCCGTGCGCGACCTCGAGGATGTCGAAACCGAGCTCATCCTCAGCGACCTGGTGGTGATCGAAAAGCGCCTGGAGCGGCTCGAAAAGGACCGCAAGAAGATCAAGAACCCCGAGCTCGACCGCGAGTTCGACCTCCTGGTGCGCGCCAAGACGATGCTCGAACAGAACCAGCCGCTGCGCCAGCTTGAACTCGAAGGAGAGGACGAGAAGCGCCTGCGCGGCTTCCAGTTCCTGTCCCAGAAGCCCATGCTGTACGTGCTGAACCTGGGCGAGGAGGAGGCCGGCAACCTGCACGCCCGCGAGCGCGAATTCCGCGACGGTCCCCTGGCCGCGCGGCGCCACGCCGCCGCCAGCGCCGTCTGCGGCAAGATCGAAGCCGAACTGGCCGAACTGCCGCGCGAGGAGCAGCGCGACTACCTGGCCAGCTACGGCCTGCAGGAATCCGGCCTGGAACGCCTGATCACCGCCACCTATGAGCTGCTCGGCCTGATGAGTTTCCTCACCGCCGGCGAGGACGAGTGCCGCGCCTGGACGGTCCCCGCAGGCAGTTTCGCCGTGAAGGCCGCTGGCGCCATCCACTCGGATTTCGAAAAGAAATTCATCCGCGCCGAAGTGGTGAACTGGCAGGCCCTCGTCGATCGCGGCGGCTACCCCGGCGTGCGCGAAAAGGGTCTACTGCGTCTGGAAGGCAAGGAGTACATCGTCAAGGATGGCGACGTACTCGTGATCCGGCACGGTTAGGGAAAAAAAGGCGTCTGACCCCTTTTTCTACTTGACGAGCATGCCGGTGGTGGCGTTCACGACCGCGGCATAACCGTTCTTGGTGGTGCCCCACATG
>Ga0209039_10002151_pt1 | contig 17159 bp, 15 predicted proteins | sample BogFormECP12_OM1_FD_188238 | JGI IMG/M metagenome (GOLD analysis project Ga0209039, IMG submission 188238) | Bog forest soil microbial communities from Calvert Island, British Columbia, Canada - ECP12_OM1 (SPAdes) (version 2) | ecosystem: Environmental > Aquatic > Freshwater > Wetlands > Bog ... | reverse complement strand
CGCCGAAATCAACGCCCAGCCGGTAGTTCACCGCTGGAAAAAGTTTGACGCATTAACCACCAGTAATACGGTTACAGTTTAATGAAACGATATACTAGGGGTTGCACTCTCGGGTTATGTCCACGTGCATAAACGAGACCGAAAGGCGCCAGAAACTTGGGCGAGGAGGTGGTGTTTCACGCCGATGTCGCCCTCGCTGCTTCCGTTTTGTCGTTGTCAGAATCATCCTGAAAATGTACGCTGGAGTATTGGTGCACGGGGCCTAAGGGGTGAAGTCAGGCAATCCATTGCAAAAGCTCGGATCCGAAAATCAGGTTTGAGAAGGTCTTATGAAGGGTCAAGTGGTCATCCTGTGCGGCGGAATGGGAACTCGGCTCCGAGAAGAGACGGAGTTTCGGCCGAAACCGCTGGTGGAGATCGGCGGAAAGCCGATTCTCTGGCACATCATGAAGATCTATTCCCATTATGGCTTTAAGGAATTCGTGCTCTGCCTCGGTTATAAAGGCCATCTGATCAAGGAGTATTTTCTTAACTACCGGGTAATGCAGAGTGACTTTACGCTCCGGCTCGATTCCCCTGAACATCCCTATTTCCATCAGGGGACCGCCCCGGTCGATTGGTCGATAACCTTTGCGGAGACAGGCGCCGATGCCATGACGGGCGCGCGTGTGAAGCGAGTTGAGAAATACATTCAAGGGGACAACTTTCTATTGACGTACGGAGACGGTGTTGCCGATATCGATGTCGCCGAGCTACTGGAATTTCATCTTGGGCATGGAAGAATTGCTACCGTGACGGGGGTACGCACCAATTCGCGCTACGGTGAGCTCTCGGTGCAGGAAGGGCGGGTGAGAAGCTTCAGCGAGAAACCCCCAGCGGAAGAAGCATTTATTAGTGGCGGCTTCTTTGTCTTCCATAGGCGGCTCTTTGACTATCTTTCCGACGACGATGGCTGCGTGCTGGAGCGCGGACCCCTCGAAACCCTGACCCAAGAAGGTCAACTAATGAGTTATTTACATGTAGGATATTGGCATTGTATGGACACGTATCGTGACTTCATGACCCTGAACGAAATCTGGAAGAAGGGTGCTCCGTGGAAGGTCTGGGAGGGTTAACTAAATCAATTCGGGAGGAAGGCCTTTGAAAGTATTGCTGACGGGTGATAGGGGTTACATCGGGCGAGCGATGACGACGTTCTTGCTGGGACGAGGCCACCAGGTTACAGGTCTCGATACTGATTATTACTACGACTGTGATTTTGGCACATCTGACTGTTCATACCCCAAATTGGATCGAGACATTCGAGACGTTTCTGCGGAAGAGGTCCGGGGATTTGATGCGGTCGTACATCTGGCCGGTTTATCGAACGACCCCCTCGGCAGCATTCATTCAGGATTGACTTATGACATTAACCATCAGGCGTCTGTGCGACTTGCTAAAATAGCAAAGGAGGCGGGTGTACGCCGATTTCTCTTCGCATCTTCTTGTAGCATGTATGGAGCGGCGGGAGAAGCCGTGCTGGGCGAAGAATCGCCACTCTGTCCCCTGACGCCTTACGCCATATCAAAGGTTCGTACCGAAGAGGATCTTTCCGCACTCGCCGACGAGCATTTTTCGCCGACCTTCCTTCGGAATGCAACAGCTTATGGTGTCTCATCGCGCCTGCGGATTGACATCGTCCTTAATAACTTGGTCGGTTGGTCGGTGACGACCGGAAATATCCGGATTTTGAGTGACGGAACGCCTTGGCGGCCGATCGTCCACATCGAGGATATTTCCCAAGCCTTCGCCTTGGTTTTGGAGGCTCCCTTGAAGCTGGTTCATAACGAGGCCTTTAATGTTGGCGCAGACTGTGAGAATTATCAGGTGCGAGATCTCGCCGCCATTGTGCAAAAGGTCGTCCCCACCAGCACGGTCGAGTATGCCGGCCAAGGCGGACCTGATCCCCGGAACTATCGCGTCAGTTTTGCCAAGTTCATGTGCGCCTTTCCAGCCTTCCGGCCTCGGTGGACTGCACTGAAGGGGGCGCAGGAGCTCTACGACGCCTACCGCGCGGAAAACCTGACGCCAGAGGGACTGCAAGGAAGGAAATACGTCCGCCTGAAGCAGATTGAGGCCCTATTGAACAACGGAAGGCTCGATCGCGACCTGCGTTGGAAAGAGTATAGAATACAATGACCCAGCTTCCGTCTTGCCGAGCCTGTGGTGATGATGGCCTTTCGTTGGTGCTGTCTCTGGGACGTACGCCTCTGGCGAACTCTCTGCTTACGGAGGACCAGATCGAGAAGCCCGAGCCCGTCTATGCGCTGGATGTAGCTTTCTGTCCAGACTGTGCCCTCGTGCAAGCCACTGAGACGGTTCCGGCAGAAGTGCTTTTCCGCGAGTACGTCTACTTCTCCTCATTTTCTGACACCGTGTGCCAGAATGCGAAAGAGATCTCGGAGCGCCTGATTCGCTCGCGGCGCCTAGCTTCCAATGCCCTCGTGGTCGAAATTGCCAGCAACGATGGTTACCTCCTCCAGAACTACTGCCGGCGCGGTATCCCGGTGCTCGGCATTGAGCCGGCACGAAACGTCGCGCGCGCGGCGGAGGATCGCGGCATTCGCACCTTGGCGGAATTCTTCGGCAAGACTCTGGCGCAGCAACTTCGCGAGCGCGGGGAACGCGCTGACGTGATCCATGGGAATAACGTGTTGGCCCATGTGACCGACCTGAACGGAGTTGTGGCGGGGATAGCCCTTCTGCTGAAGGCGTCGGGAGTAGCGGTCATAGAGGTGCCATACGTCAAACCAATGATTGACCATTGCGAGTTTGACACCATTTACCACGAGCACCTCTGCTACTTCTCGCTGACGGCCCTCGACCGCCTCTTTAAGTGCCACGAACTGACCATCCAGGACATTGAGCAGTTGCCCATCCATGGCGGCTCCATTCGCATCTTTGCCGTCCCGGCATCATCACCCGAGCGGCGAACGGCCCGGGTTGAAAACCTGCTCGCTGAAGAACAATCCTGGGGTGTCGGATCCCTGGACTTCTACCAAGGTTTCGCGGGGCGCGTGCGAACCTTGAAGGCTGATCTGTGCCATTTGCTGGCTGAACTGAAAGGACAGAGCAAACGCCTCGCCGCATACGGCGCTGCCGCGAAGGGCAGCACGCTCCTGAATTACTGCGGCATTGGTCAGGAATCGTTGGATTTTGTTGTCGATCGAAGTCCGCACAAACAGGGCCGATACATGCCCGGCGTCCATCTTCCCATCTATCCGCCGCAGAAGCTTCTGGAGGCGATGCCGGACTACACGCTTCTGCTGACTTGGAACTTTGCTGACGAGATCCTGGCGCAGCAGGCCGAGTACCGGCAGCGCGGTGGGCGCTTCATCATTCCGGTTCCCGAGCCCAAGATCGTTTGAGGGTGGCGCAAGCGCGCGCTTTCGGGGATGACACCATGAGTGGAGGCGAGTGTGTGGTTTTTGTCGAGACAAAGCTCGAAGGGGTCTATATAATCGAGGTGGAGAAAAAGGACGACGAACGCGGCTTTTTCGCCCGCACCTTCTGCCAGCATGAGTTTGAGGCCCACGGCCTTAACCCTCGAGTAGCGCAGTGCAGCACATCTTTCAGCAAGAAGAAGGGCACGCTTCGTGGGATGCACTACCAAATAGCTCCTTACGAGGAGGCCAAGCTGGTGCGATGTACCAGGGGCGCGATTTATGATGTGGCCGTGGATCTGCGGCCGGATTCGCTGACCCATAAACAGTGGATGGCAGTCGAGCTGACCGAAGATAATCGGAGAGCAATCTATATTTCGGCAGGCTGTGCGCACGGTTTTCAGACGCTGGTTGATAATGTTGAGGCGTACTACCAGATTAGCGAGTTCTACCACCCGGAAGCTGCCCGGGGGGTCCGGTGGGACGATGCGGCATTTGGAATTCAATGGCCGCTTGGTGAAAGGCCGAACATGTCCGAAAAGGATAGTTCATACGCTGATTATTCACTCTGATGCGGCCCAAAAAGGTATGACAGCGACTTTCCGGTCTTCAAGCGAGCCTGCGAAATGATGATCACGCTTCCGCTCATTCCGGATTTGCAATTGAGCTCCTTTCTGCCTGTTCAACGCCGGAGTCTATTGTATGGCTGACGTGTCGAATGTGATGGTGGCCGGAATCGGGGGAGCCTCGTTGGGAACCGAAATCCTGAAGTCGCTAAGAGTCGCCGGTCGATACCGAATATTCGGTTGTGACATCTCGGGTTATGCATACGGACATTATGAGAAAGGAATTGCCGAGACCTTTATCGTCAGCCAAAAGCGCTACGTGGAGTCAGTATTGGAGCTGTGTATTGCGAATGGAATTGATGCGCTTATTCCGGGAGGAGAGGAGCCACTCGTGCTGCTGGGAATGGCGGCCGGGGATTTCCTGAAAGGGGGGATTCGCATCGCCGGCAACTCGCCGGAAGTCGTCGCCACTTGTTCCGACAAGAGGTGCTTCTTTGAGCGGATGCAACTGCTGGGTTTCCCCAGCCCCTGGACGATTTCCATCCGGGACAGGCGTGAGTTGGCGAGCCTCAAGAGCACTCCTTGCCCCTGCATAATCAAACCCTCGCGGGGGACAGGCGGCAGCCGGTTTGTTTTCATGGCTCTGAATCGGCCGGAAATTGAGTTGTACGTTGAGCACCTGCTGTGCAACGGCCTTACCGCCTTGGTTCAGGAGTACATCGGCTTGGACGAGGGTGAGTTCACGGTGGGAGTTCTTTCCCTGCCGGACGGGCGACTCGCTGGTTCCCTAGCCATGCAAAGGCTTTTCAACGCCAAATTATCAGTCTTGGTCAGTACTCCGGCGGGACTTATATCAAGCGGTAATAGTCAGGGGTTAATCGACGAGTTCCCGAACGTACGGGCGCAGGCTGAAGAAATCGCCACCGCATTGGGCAGTGTCGGCCCTATGAACGTACAGGGGCGCGTGCGAGATGGCCTTTTGATTCCCTTCGAAGTCAATCCAAGATTTTCGGCTTCGACGTACTTGCGAGCCATGGCGGGGTTCAACGAGATCGACATGTACTTGCAATATGTGCTTTATGGCATTGAGCCGCGGGTTGGTCCGATTCGGCCCGGATACTATCTGCGTAGCTTTGCCGAGCAATACGTCCCTAAGGACGCGATCAAGCAATGATTCACTGGATTTCTGAGAGCCTTGGATCGGCTGCCTGGGACAGCTTCGACGTAGCACCTGGTACCCATATTCTGGACGTAAGGGATTTGCTCGACAGGGACGGGAATTCTCTGCCCTTGGTGAAGTCCAAGATCAACGAGGGAGTGGCTTGTTTGCAGAATGGCCAAAAAGTGGTAGTGTGCTGCGACTATGGGATGTCGCGCAGCAACTCCATCGCCGCGGGAATTCTCGCCGTGCACCATGCCGTCGATTTCGATTCGGCAATTCGCCAAGTCATGGCTGCGACTGGGGAGAAGGCAATCAAAATTGCGGTGCTGTCAGAGGTGCGCGAAGCGCTCGGCAGAGAAAGGCTCGAAAGTGAGGTAACAGCAGCCGTTGGCCGGCGGGTGCTGGTGACCGGCGCGTCGGGGTTCATTGGTACATCGTTGATGGGGAAATTGCGGCAGACCCACGAGGTTACGGCGCCCACCCGCCAGGAGATCGACCTGCTCCGGGACACAGTCGCTTTGGAACTGCTGGTGAGGGACCGGCGCGTCGACACGATCCTGCACTTAGCTAATCCCCGGATCTTTACCTCGAATGAATCGATGGGGATGTCGGTGACCACGTTGAAAAATGTTTTGGACGTGTGCGTGGAGAGTGGGCTGTTCCTTGTTTACCTCAGCGGCTGGGAAATCTACTCTGGCTACAAAACGAAGGAACTTCGGGCGGATGAAGCACTCGCTCCATGTCCCGGCGGGACTTATGGGCAGGCAAAACTTCTGGGTGAAACGCTGGTGCGTCATTTTCACCAGAAATATGGCGTCGCCTACACTCTTCTGCGGTCAAGCCCGGTTTACGGACCGACAGGGGAACGCCCCAAGTTCATTTGGAACTTTCTAGATAAGGCCTCGCGCAATGAGGAGATCGTAGCGCACCGGTACCTTAACGGCCTCCCTAGTTTGGACCTTCTATATGTGGACGACCTTTGTACGGCCATCCTCGCGGCACTCCAACGACGCATCCAGGGAGAATTCAATCTGGGGACGGGTAAAGGGACGTCGACGACGGAGATTGCCCAGCGGATCGTGGAGCGCATAGGATCCTGCAGTGCTATCCGGTACCACGAAATATCGGGCTACGCAAGCAACGTGTTCATGGACAACAGCCTGGCGGGCATGATGCTTGGATGGCATCCCGCCATCGACATTGCTCACGGGCTGGAGAATCTGATTACTGTTGGCTGGGCCGGCCAAGCTCCGCCCGCCGAGATCTCTCACCGCGGCCCACGTGGACAATAGTGTGAGGTGTGGCCGCAGCAGGCATTTGAGTGGTTCGGCCCTCCGGACTGAAAGCGGGGTTGATGGGATGACTGACAGCAAAAGTGAAGAATTCTCGATGCGGGATTCCCGCAACCAGACCGACAAGGATCTTGAATTCCGGCTTAGGATGGAGTCGTACTTTGGTCGCAGCTTGGGAACCAACGTGGACAAGCTGTGGAATTTTACGAAATACGTTCCGCGGCAGGAGCTTGCCCGCTTCCTCGCCAAGCACGCCCTTTTTGAGAAAGTCCTCCATGTCCATGGGCACATCATTGAATGCGGTGTGTATCTGGGTGCTGGGCTTATGACCTGGGCGCAATTGAGCGCGATCTTCGAACCGGTCAACCATATTCGCCGTCTGGTTGGATTCGATACCTTCACAGGCTTTCCCGGATTGAGTGACAAAGACAAAAGTGACGACGTTGTTCAAGCTCGGCCGGGGGGCTTGGCCACCCATGCCTATGACGATCTAATGGAATGCCTCCAATTATATGACTTGAACCGGCCAGTTGGACACATCCCGAGGGTTGAACTCGAGGTCGGCAACGCCATGGAAACAATCCCGACGTATTTGCAGAAGAATCCCCATGTCGTGGTCGCCATGCTCTACCTGGATTTTGACCTTTACGAGCCTACGAAGTTGGCGATTGAATCCTTTTTGCCCCGCATGCCGAAGGGGGCGATTCTGGCCTTTGATGAGCTCGACCAAGCTGTGTGGCCGGGTGAAACCCTGGCCCTCCTGGATACCATAGGGATTCGTAACCTGCGGATTGAACGTTTCCCTTACAATCCACAGCTTTCCTATGCGGTCCTGGACTAGGTTTTCAAACCTTGCGAACCGGGGCGGCCGGAGTCTCCCTGGCTCGAGGCGTCGCCCGAGAAGAAGCACTTCAGCAAAGGTCATTTACGATGACTGATGACTTCGAACGCGAGAAGGCTGAGAATATTCGTAAGCTGGGAGACGACGTGCGGCTGCGTTCCTCGTCCCTCCAATGGGTTGTCGATACCGCCCCCTACAAGTATTCCTACAACTTTTCCTGGCTGGGCCGCCCCATCATCCAGTTCCCGCAAGACATTATGGCGATGCAGGAAATCGTCTGGCAGGTGAAGCCGGATTTGATCATTGAGACAGGCATCGCCCATGGCGGGTCCCTGATATTCTACGCGTCCATGCTAGAATTAATTGGAGGGAATGGGCAGGTTCTCGGCTTGGATGTTGACATTCGTGAGCACAATCGGGTGGAAATTGAAAAGCACCCCATGTTCAAGCGAATTACTATGATCGAGGGATCTTCGGTTGATGCGGCCGTGGTAAATCGCGTTTACCAATGTGCACGTGCAAAACAACGGGTTTTGGTAGTCTTGGACTCATTGCATACTCATGACCACGTCCTCAAGGAATTAGAGGCTTACTCGCCCCTGGTCCGCAAGGGAAGCTACGTTGCGGTTTTCGACACCGCGATCGAAGATATGCCTTCAGGCTACTTCTCGGACCGCCCTTGGGACAAGGGAAACAACCCGAAGACCGCCGTGTGGGAATTCCTGCGGAATAACGACCGGTTCATGATCGACAAAGACATCGAGAATAAACTCCTCATTACTGTAGCGCCCGATGGCTATCTGAAGTGTGTTAAGGATTGACTATGGAACGAATTCCCGTGTCCGGACCTTGGATCACGCAAAAGGAGATTGATTACGTCACCGACGCGGCGGCTCACGCCTGGTACTCGAACGCGAATATGTATCACGCGCGCTTTGAGAAAGCCTTTGCGGATTATCTGGGCGTGCGCTTTGCCATGGCTCTGCCGTCCTGCACCTCGGCCATTCACCTCTCGTTGTTGGCGCTGGGTGTGGGTCCCGGAGATGAAGTGATCGTTCCGGAAGTAACATGGATTGCGTCTGCAGCGCCGGTCACCTATGTTGGGGCCACGCCGGTGTTTGCCGACGTTGATCCCATGACTTGGTGCCTGTCGGCCGAATCCTTTCAAGCGTGTGTCACGCCAAGCACCAAAACGGTAATTCCGGTCGACCTTTACGGCAACATGCCCGACATGGGTGCGATCCGGGAGGTGGCACGACGACACGGAATCGCTATCGTTGAAGATGCCGCACAAGCGATCGGCTCAGAATACGAAGGAAAGAAGGCAGGCAGTTTCGGAGACACAGGTGTCTATAGCTTTCACGGATCCAAGACGCTGACCACTGGTGAGGGGGGAATGCTGGTAACCAACCGCGAAGATATTTATCAGCGCGCCCTCGTGCTTCGCGATCACGGACGCAAGCCGGGGGACAGGATGTTTTGCAATTCGGAGATTGCCTTCAAATACAAGATGAGCAGTATGCAAGCCGCCTTGGGCTTGGCCCAGTTGGAGCGAATCGAAGAATTGGTCCAGCGAAAGCGCCAGATTTTCAGATGGTACGCGGACAATTTGGCCGACATCGACGACATTAAGCTCAACTACGAGGCTCCTGATACCAAGAATACCTATTGGATGGTGACAGTAATTTGGGATCCCAAATCTCCGCTGCGCAAGGAGCGACTGATGGAGTTGTTGAGTGAGGAGAACATCGACAGCCGTCCATTCTTCCATCCTCTGAGTTCCCTCCCGGCATATACTCAGTCAGAGCAAGCGCGGGCGGCGCGCGCGCGCAACGGCGTCGCTTACAGCATTAGCCCTTACGGACTCAACCTGCCATCCGGCCTCAATATGACTGAGGAGAAGGTGGTTTGTGTATGTGCTGCACTCAAGGAAATACTCTCTCGTGTCATGAGCAGAGTGGATTGCTAATGTGAAGTCCCTGTGGGCTTATGCATCCGACGAAACCCTGAATGTCAAGACTTACTAGAAATATCATCTACAACTTCTGTGGCCAGGGACTGCTGCTGGTTCTGGGCTTTGTTGCCGTCAAGTATGTCTTCAAACAGTTGGGCGAAGACGCGCTGGGGATCATCTACTTCAGTATTGCCCTGAGTGCACTACTCTCCGGCGCGCTCGACATGGGACTAGGCGCGACGACGGTGCGAGAAATCTCAGCCCATGCCAGCGATGAACCTCTTTATGCCGCTGATCTCCTTCGCACCGGGTCGCTCTTTTACTGGGCCGCTTATATCACGGTCGCTGTGGGCGTTTATTTCCTCGTACCCTCGCTCGTGACGAAATGGATCAACCTGAAGACTTTGGATCCTGCCGCGGCGATTCCTGTCCTGCGAATCCTGGGAATTGGGACCCTGCTCGCATTCCCTCGGGCCTTTTACACGAGCATTCTTCGCGGCGTGCAGCGGATGGAGTTTAACAACCTGATCGATGTGGCGACGGGAGCGTTTCAGCAGTTCGGGACAATTGTGATCCTCGTGCGCGGGGGCGGGTTAATGCACGTCGCTTATTGGTTTGGGGCTTGTTTCGCCTTGGGCATCGCCGCTTATTTTCTGATTTCTTCGCATTTTTTTTCATTTCGCGCGTTGGTTCCCGGGTATTCATCCGAAGTGGTGAAGCGGAACTTCCGATACGCATCGCGGATGGCTTCCATCTCGATTCTGGCTATGGTCCACACGCAGTCCGACAAGGCGATCGTCAGCAGGCTCTTGCCCCTGCGGGTATTCGGGTATTATGGCTTGGCCTACGGTGCGGTGTCGCGAGGAGCCCTAATGGCGACTTCGGTTTCACAAGCAGCCTTCCCCTCTTTGTCTAAGCTCCACAAGGCAGGGGACCAATCCGGTCTAGCGGAGCAGTACCGAAAGCTTCAAGACCTGCTTTGTTTCGCCATGGTTCCCCTATTTGCCGCCATCCCCTTCGCGGCTGTGCCGCTGTTCACCTATATGCTCAACGCGGAAGTAGCGCGGAGCCTGTTGCTGCCTGTCACATTTCTGTGCCTAGGTTTTTACATGAACGGAACCTTGACGGTTCCGTACTATTTGTCGCTCGCTGTTGGTAGACCAGGCATCACAGCCCGTTCAAACTTCTACGCGCTATTTTGCGTTTTGCCGATGACATTCGCCTTGGTCTATCTCTTCGGCCTTTCCGGCGCTGGATTCTCTTGGGTGTTCTATCATGTTTTTGCATACGCGTACGCTATTCCCAGAGTCTGCCGCGAGTGCCTTGGGATTTCAACCTTTTCATGGTATATCCATGTACTCAAAGTGCTTTTTCTTGTTGCCGTGACTTACGGAGCGGCGTGGGCGGTGTTGTCGTTCGTGGGTGGGAACTCGGTCCTTTCATTATTGCTGGCCTATACCATCGCGTCGACGGCGTTCGTCACTGTCGCGTATTTGGGGATGGGTGTAGAACTTCGGGACTCGGTTCGCCGGCTTTTGGTGTGGGGTCGTGAAGGTTCACCCGTCATCGCCTTATGATTCGTCTTGAGAATCTGAGAAGCGAATTTCAGAGACCGAAGTACGACATCAAATTCACCCTGCGGGAATCACCCGATGAGATTTCGGTGTCGCGCGAGATAGGGGAACGGATGAAGGGGACTACCAAACCGTTAATCAGCATGGTGATTCCAACGCGGGAGCGAGCCGAAACTCTGCTTTTTGCCCTGAAGACTGTTCTCAATCAGTCAAGCCGTAACTTTGAGGTGATCGTCAGCGATAATTTTAGCCAAGACGGCACACGGTCAGTTGTTCAAGACTTCGCAGATGCCCGCCTTCGGTATTTGAATACAGGCCGGCGCTTGTCCATGTGCGACAACTGGGAATTCGCCCTAGGCCACGCTCAAGGTGAGTATGTAATCTTCATTGGCGATGACGATGCTGTAATGCCGGGGGCGCTTGACAGGTTGGAGGAATTGATCCGGATCAGCTCCAGCCCCGTTTATTGCTGGCCGCTGCATGAATATACATGGCCCATTGATGGCAAAAGAGCTGAAGTCATGCATCTCGCGTCCACCAAGCCCGCCAGGGAAGTTAACCTGGAGGAGCTGGCCAAGTTCGTCGTTTCGACTGGGGGGTGGAAGCACTACGAAATCCCTTGCATGTATCATTCGGCCGTCGCTAGGTACATCCCAGACTCGATTCGGGCAACAACTGGCAGGGTGTTTCATTCGACCAACCCTGATGTTTTTATGTCTCTTGCAGTGCCCGTCTTCGCCAAGACGGCTATAGATATCGGTTTTGCAGTGACTTTGACTGGGCGGTCCGCAAAATCGAACGGGGGGGTTTCGAGCGCAAAGAATGGCCTTGAAAACCATGCCAGATGCATTGGCGAATACGGCGATTACAAAATTCACCCAACCCTGTTTCCAGAGGTGCCCGTAGCTGCTAACCTCATTCCCGATTCTGTCTTAGTCGCGATGGAGAAATTCCCGCAATTTTACGGGGGAATGAAGTTCAATTACAGTGCGATGTGGGCTTACATGTGCAGGATGCAGCCAGTCTTCAAGTATGACTTGCGCAAGTGGGCGATTATCCGCAGGAGGCGAGAGATTTGCCGCTATCACCCCTTCAGCGTAAGCCGGTTTCTCCCCTATTTGGCTATTCAGGAGGCCGCTGCTTTTCGCAGGGCTCTCTTGAGAAAAACTGTAAAACGTCGTTTCGATCCCTGTCCGGACAACATCAGCGATTTTGTGAAGGAACTGGCCAGTCTGCAAAGCACTACGGTACAAACTGGAAGGCGGCAAACATAAACGAAATTAGACGAAATGGAATGCATAGCGGATGGATTTACAACGGTACCGACGTGTGGGTTGGCAAGTGCCAAGGGCCTCCGGGTAGGGTAGAGCTCGGATAATTCAAATCGAGTCCGATTAATCGATACCCTCTTCAAATCAGACAGGCAAAAGGCCCGCCAGCGCGCCCCGGCCTTTCTATCGATGAAAGCATAGGATGAATAAGGCCAAAACTGACCCTCCACGGCCACAGCTCTCCCGGATGGGACTGGATTTCTCCGATTGGACTCCGCGAGATCCCTTGAACCTGATTCTTCCGCCAGGCCAAGAACGGATCGGGAGTTTCTCGGCACGCGACCCTGAGGGCGATTCATGGCTCGTGGACTGGCGGCATGCTCCCTCGACTGAACAACTCTCCCGCCAGGATTTGTTCGATTTTCAATCCTCCGAGGAGACGCTACGGAAGAGACTTCCCTGGAAGAACCCCAAGCAGAAGTTGATGATCATCTATTCCGTTCCGGGTCTGGACACACCTCGCCGTGGACGAGACGTTCCTGAACGCTTCTTGATGAGCTCATGCTACAAGCGCGTTCTGCACGCCTATTTGCCCGGCAACGCCGCCCTCGCTCAGCCCTCCGCGCTTCGGACGCCCTCTGACAATGAACTTCAGGCGGGTTCTGCAATTCCAAGAGACGGGGCTCAGCTTCCTCCTGCCGCCGGCCGCCAGGGTGAGGGCGGTCGGCGTCTCCTCGGCAGGGAGCGAACCGCCCGCCCCGGCAAGCCGCTTGTCAGCGTTGTGACCGTGACATTCCAGCGGGCATGGTCTCTCGAGCGGGCTATCCAGAGCGTAGTCAACCAGACCTATGAAAACGTCGAACACATCATTGTGGATGGGGGATCGACTGACGAGACCCTGGCCCTGCTTCAAAATTACGATCAGTCGATTGACTATTGGGTTTCGGAACCTGATACCGGTATCTCGCAGGCCGAGAACAAGGCATTGAGGGTTGCCAGTGGGGAATGGCTGTTCTTCTTGAATTCAGACGATGTTTTCGCAGACCCTGAGGTTCTAGAGTCGGTTTTTCTCTCTCCGGGAGACTTTTCCCGCTATGATATCATTCTCGGCCAAGTGTTCTACGATCACGGGCGGTGCTTTGTGAGTAATCTTGGCCCGCAAATGCTCTTTCGGAATAGCATTCATCATCAAGGAGTGTTCTATAAGCAGAGCCTTTTTAGCACCTTTCGATATGATGAACACTTGAGGATGAATGCGGACTATGAGCTGAACTTGACTCTGTTCAGGCTGGGACGAACCGCAATTGGGATTAATCGGGTGATCTCCATTTACGATTCGGGTGGCGTCTCCGACAAGGGTCGTTGGGAAGGGTACGGTGTAGAAATCCGGATAAGAAGAAAGCACCTCGGAACTTGCCGTTCTATGCCCTTTGATTTTGTAACACTCCTGAAATTCCTGTATAAGCGAGTGAAGAGATGGTTGATTACGTAATGCACGCACCTGGCTGGGCATTGCTTGCTCTGGTTGCCAGCTTCCTGCTGATGCGTTTCCTGAGCCGGGGCTTGATGGTAAGCGAACTTGACTCTTTAGGACTGCTCAACATAATGGTAGCATTCTCGGTGTCACTGTTGACTGCTTTTTATGTTGTAAAGGCGATCTCCGTACAAGATTTTGTTTCTGTTATCACATTGATTGCTTGTTTCTATGGGGGCATCTATCTCGTCTCTGTTGTTGCGGATTTGCCGTCTCTTAAGAAGTCTGCTACGAAAGCTCTGCCGGAGGTTTTCCACGACGACCGGCGGGGCCGGGTATACCTGCTAATAGCTGTCGCGCTGTTTCTGGCGCTTAATGGCTACGTGTGGGACTTGATGCGGTTTGCCACAGGAATTGATGAACGCCAGTTTATTTTCATGCGTTTTCGATGGGTCGATGTTCTCTTGAGGGGACTGAACGTCCTCCTCCCGTATTTGACAATCGGATTTTACGCTGTGACGAAGCGCAAATGGTTTGCCGCAGTAGCCGTGATAGCGGCAATATCTGGTGTGAGTGGGGGAACAGGCAAAGGTTTTCTGATCCCTTGGATGCTGGCATACTTCACCTTTGACGGAATGCTTGTGAAACGAGCGGGCCTATTCGCCTTTATAAAGAAAATGAACGCAGTACTGGTTGCTCTGGCCGGAGTTGTTGCGACTCTGCTCATTTGGGGCCTAACGGCCACCGACGCGTTGCGCGCAGTGATGGATCGGCTGTTCGCTAACGGGGACCTGTATTTTTGGTCTTTGGTGGCTGGAAACTATTCGCACCTTTGGGGATATTATCATTTTTGGAGCTACCTATTGCACCCGTTTACCGCGATTTTCGGAATAAGGGCCTACGATTTCCCGATCGGCTCAAGGATCATTGGAACTGCGGGCGTCAGAGTTACCGGTCTCGGACCCAATCCACATCTTCCGATTCTGCTGCTCGTACTTCTTAACGGGGATCTACTGGAGTGCGCGGCATGCTCGGTGCTGTTTGGCGCATTTGTGGGCTTGTCCAGGGTTCAAGCATTGAAACTCCTCTCGAAGAAGAGCTTGCCTGGGATTTGGCGTGTATCTATCTTTGCTCTGTTTTTCGGAGCGGTTCCAGGATTGTTTCCGGATGTTGGTTCGTTTGAGATGATGTTGATCAGTATTGCGGTCCTGACTGTAGCTTTGAGTGTGCTTGCCGTCCCGTTCCGCGGCTGGACCAAGGAAAAGAGAAGCTGGAAGCACGACTCCCGGCAGCGAGGCTTTTTCGAAGCGAAAATGAATGCAATGAAGCCGTAGGTCCTGATTGGCAGCGGGTTCGGAGGCGATTTACAGAAATAAACTCGTAGTCGTACAGTCAAAATCGAGCAAGGAGAAAGTGGCGATGATTGATGACAACACCGATCGAGAATGGGAAAATTTCGGCGCAACAGAGCCATGTTTTTGGTGTGGAAGGAACGGCCTATCACCGAGGAGGAAAGCGCCGATGCTCTGGTGGCACAAAGCTAGGCTCGGTCCAGTTCCGCTCCTGCTCACTGCGGTGGCGGCGTGCGCTCAGACGGCCATCTCTCTACCCGTGACGGATTCCAATGGGCAAACTCTGTCTAATGGCACTTACTCTGCCGTCATTTATTCGCCGCCAGGGACACCCTCCGGCCCCATAAGCGGCGGGCAAATGAACTTGCCGAACATCGCTGCCCTGCGGGCCCTTACCACCACACCGTCTGTCGCCTATGTCCAGGGTTATCACAACATCTCGGATGGTGGCGAAGGGGTATTCTCTTTCATTTCGACTGACATCACGTCCCCGGACAACGGCGGGACGATCATCATGACGGCCGGCGGAGCCCGGTATTACCGTAACCTGTCGGGTGGCCCGGTCCCGGTAGGGGCTTTCGGCGCCAAGGGCGACGGCACTACAGACGATAGCGCCGCGATCAACGCCGCCCTTGCGACGGGGTTGGAGGTGACGCTTGGCGTCAAAACCTATGCTGTGGCACATACCGTGCGCTTTCAGGTTTCCGGCCAAATAATGCAGGGCGCAGGCCGTGGGTATGCGAGCGAGGAGGGGCAGACCGTTATCAAGTGGACGGGATCATCGGGGGGCAAAGTGATCTCGTTTCGTGCCTCCTCTTCCGGCCGTGAATTCAGTCAATGCCAGTTAAAGGATCTGACCATTGAGGGTAATAACTTGGCGGGGACCGGCGTCGAGGTTTACGACAACAGTGATTCGACGAGCGGCGGCAACTGGCGTAACAAGTTGGACGGTGTGACCGTGCAGAATGTCACAAAGGGGTTGGGCATCGGTATCGAGTTCGGACATTCCAACAGTTTTCCCAATTTTGCCAATGACGTGATCGTAATCAACGGCGGGGTTTTCAACAACCTGATCGGTGCTTATGGAAACGGCGCGATATATAATTTCGAGGACACTACGCTCAGCTCCAACAGCGGGACTTCGGCGGTTTATGCGGAGGCGGGCTCGTACTGGTCGTTCACGAACTGCATATTCTCCGCCAACAAGACCGACTTTTACTCCCACAACACGCAACACATCAACGTGAGCGGGGGATGGTATGAGAACAGCACAAACGGTATCGTGAGCACGGTGGCCGGTTCGACCAATGCCAGCTATTCTTTCTTCGGGGCGCTTCTTCACACACGCAGCACCACGGACCTCATGAATTTCGGCGATACGGCGGGGGGCATCAGCCTTGAAGGGGTTTTTGTTCCCACCACCTCATCCTCCAACGTACTAATCGGGATCAACCCAGGATATCCCTTCGGCACAGCGGGTTCGACAAATCTAGCTTCTTCGCCTATTGGGGGTCAGCATATCGGTAATACAGTGATAGGCAGTACCGGAACTGGGCAATTGATGAGCGCCAATGCGGTGAGCGTTGCTAATAAGGGTACCTTATCCCTGTCTTTGCTGACCAACAACAATACCTTCGCCGGATTTGTGGTGGTGACCAACGTCGAATCTGCCGTGGGAAACGTTCGTACTTCAACCACCTACAGTGTGTCCTCCTTCCAGGATGACAACACGATCATAAGCCAGATTTCCACCGCAACGGGGTCGGGTGGCGGGGCGACTTTCACCATTTCGGTCAGCAGCGGCAACATTGTTGTGACCAACACCAGCGGTGTAAAGACCAACATATTCATTTCGGCCTTTGGAACACTGGCGTTCTAGCGCCCCAAACGCAATGCTGTAGGCAAGCCCTTGTTGTTGGTGGTTTACCCCAGGGCCGGCATTGAGCGTGCATGTCGTGGGTGGTCAGTCATGGGGAAGGGGAAGACGCTTGCAGATCAAAATCGAATCCAGGCATTTGGGGGACGTAGTGGTTTTGGCCCCGGAAGTTTTTGAAGACGAGCGGGGGTTTTTCATGGAGACATTCAGGGCCGATCAGTTCCAGGCTCTAGGATTACCTCATCAATTCATCCAAGACAACCACTCTCGCTCAAAAAAGGGGGTCATTCGCGGAGTCCATTTCCAGTATGACCCTCCCATGGGAAAGCTGGTGCGGGTAACTTATGGGAAGGCCTTCCTAGTGGCCGTTGATAT
>Ga0209039_10002149_pt1 | contig 17186 bp, 17 predicted proteins | sample BogFormECP12_OM1_FD_188238 | JGI IMG/M metagenome (GOLD analysis project Ga0209039, IMG submission 188238) | Bog forest soil microbial communities from Calvert Island, British Columbia, Canada - ECP12_OM1 (SPAdes) (version 2) | ecosystem: Environmental > Aquatic > Freshwater > Wetlands > Bog ... | reverse complement strand
AAGACATCCCAAGAGCAGTCTTGCGGTCATCGGTATCTACCTCTTTGATCCTCAAGTCTTTCGTATTGTCAAGACCTTAAAGCCGTCTGACAGAGGAGAACTGGAGATCACCGATGTCAACAATGCCTACATCAAGAGGAAAGCGATGACGTGGGACATGCTCGAAGGCTGGTGGACCGACGCCGGAACATTCGAATCTTTGATGAGAGCAGCCATACTTGTGTCTCAGACAGGCGCCAACAATATGGAGTGAAGATCGTTTTCAGTTTTCGGTTGTCAGTTGTCAGGAGAAGCAAGAAGAGGGTTGTTCTGATTTATGCTTGGCAGCGTCAAGAGCCTACGGCTAATGCTAAATACCGATTTGCATTCAAGATGGATACCGAGGCGAGCCGAGGCCTGGGCTACGCAGGCGTACCTGACGGTACGTCGAGTAAGCACAGGCTGAAGGGCAACGAAGGTAGACGCTTGAAGGCAAATCGGTATATTTAGGAGGTGTTTATGATTGACGGTGTAGTAGTTAAGAAGCTCAAGGTCGTCCCGGACGAAAGGGGAAGGCTCATGGAGATCCTGCGCTGCGACGACGAGATGTTCGTTAAATTCGGCCAGGTCTATATGACTACCACGTATCCTCAGGTGGTCAAGGCATGGCACTACCATGAGAAGCAGGACGATTTCATAACGTGTGTAAAGGGCATGCTGAAACTGGTACTCTTTGATGACCGGCAAGATTCCCCAACGCGCGGCGAGATCAACGAGTTCTTCATCGGCGATTATAACGCGGGTCTCGTCAAGGTCCCCAGAAAAGTCTACCACGGATGGAAATGCGTGTCTGAAGAGGAGGCTATCGTCATCAATATCCCGACTGAGCCTTATGATAGGGAGAACCCTGATGAATACCGGCTGGACCCGCACAACAACAACATCACCTACAGATGGGAAAGAAAAGATGGATAAAATGCAGATTCTGGTGACAGGCGGCTGTGGATTCATCGGCAGCAACTTCGTCCGGCACATGCTTTCCAGGTATCCTCATACGATCACAAACATAGATAAGCTGACGTATGCCGGAAATCTTGAGAACTTGAAAGGGCTGGAAAAAGAGCCGCGATACCGATTCATCAAAGGAGATATCGCCAGCGCTTCGGACGTTGAGAAGGCCTTTTCGGACGGCGTCGATATCGTGGTTAATTTCGCGGCAGAGTCACACGTTGACCGGAGTATCCTTGATCCGGATGCTTTCATAGGGACGAACATATACGGAACCTACATGCTTCTTGAAGCGGCGCGCAAAAAAGGTGTCAAGAAATTCATGCAGGTTTCGACCGACGAAGTCTATGGCAGTCTTCCGCCGGCCGGGAAGTTCACTGAGGATACACCGCTCGCACCCAACAGCCCTTACTCTGCTTCGAAGGCCTCGGCAGACCTCCTGGCCATGGCTTACTGCAAGACCTTCGGAACCCCCGTGGTTATCACGCGCTGCTCAAACAACTACGGTCCATACCAGTTTCCTGAAAAATTGATCCCTCTGCTTATCACAAACGCCATCGAAAACCTGGAACTGCCCGTTTACGGGGATGGTCTGAACGTACGGGACTGGATCCACGTGGAAGATCACTGCGAAGCCATAGCGCTTGTGCTTGAAAGAGGCGAGATAGGAAATATCTACAATGTAGGGGCAGAGAACGAAAGGGCCAACATCGAGATCGTGAAATTGGTCCTGGATTTCCTGAAGAGGCCGCACTCTTTAATTAAATATGTAAAGGATCGGCCGGGCCACGACCGCAGATACGCCATAGACAACACCAAAATACGGACAAAGCTTGGCTTCCAGCCGAGAAGGGATTTCAAGAAAGGGCTGGAGGAAACGGTTCGGTGGTACCTGCAAAACGGCACATGGTGGCAGAGCATCAGGACCGGTGAGTATTTGAAGTATTACGAGAAGATGTATAAAGACCGCTAAGGGCGGTCTATCTGGTCTGTCTAGTCCATCTGGTTTATCCGGTTTCTTCGGTTTCTCTGGTTCATCTGGTTTGTTAACCAAAGAAACTAAATAAACTGAAGAAACCAGAGAAACCGCTTTAAGGTCTGAAGGAAGCGAGGATGAAGGTACTGGTTACAGGCAGTGATGGTTTGATCGGCACAAACATCCTGCCCTGCCTCTCCAAGCACTTCGAGATCATACGCATGACTGAAGAGCAGTGGGATATCCTTGACAGGAAGCTGGGCGAGGAGATTTTTCATACCTACAAACCCAACGCGCTCATCAACCTTGCCGCAATCACCAACGTTGATGGATGCGAGGATGCGTCTGAACTCGCCTACCGAGTGAACGCAGAGGGCGCAGGCGTCCTCGCTGCTCTCTGCGGAGCATATAAGGTCAAACTTCTCCACTTCAGCACCGACTACGTCTTTGATGGGACAAGCACGAGACCCTACACGGAGGAAGACACGCCAAACCCTCTGTCCGTTTACGGTCTTAGCAAACTCCTCGGAGAGAAGAAGGTACTTGAGAGCCACCCGTCCTCCCTTGTCATACGGACCGAGTGGATCTACGGCAAGGGCGGGGAAAATTTCATAACCAAGGTGATAAAGATTGCCAGAGAGAAGGGCAAAGTAGAGGTGGTCGACGACCAGACCGGCGCGCCTACATTTGCGCAGGACCTCGCAGAGCCCGTAAGAGCTGTCATAGCTCAGGATAAATCAGGCATCTACCACATCACCAACGGAGGGGCCTGCACGTGGTTCCAGTTTGCCAAAGAGATATTTTCGATACTCCGTATTGACGTACCATGCCTGCCCATGAGCTCAGCCCAGGTACAGAGAAAGGCCAGGAGGCCCGCCTATTCCGTGCTTGACTGCTCGAAGCTTAAACGGCAGACCGGCCTCTCTCTGCGACCTTGGCAGGAGGCCTTACGGCAATACCTCGTGGAACCTTCATGAAATGCATCTTCTTCGGCGATACGCACCTCGCGAAAGAGGATCACGATCGCCACGAGTTCGTAACAAGATTTATCAGGGAGATCTGCGTGGGCGCAGACATGGTCTTTATTCTTGGAGACCTGTTTGAGTTCTACCACGGCTACGACGGATTCATTTACCCCTGGTACCAAGATGTCATTGATACGTTCAGAGATATTACGCTAAAGGGTACAGCCGTATACTATATCGAGGGGAACCATGAATTTGAGATGGGAAAATTTTTCGCCTCATACACAGGCTTAATCTGCGCAAGCACCCTGACGATTGAGATCGATGGTAAAAAGATGTTTCTTTCCCATGGGGATGAGGCCGCAAGCGCTGCACTCAGAAAGGTCCTTAAATCACCTCTCACCTATGCGGTCATGGATGCCCTGGGGCCCACGCTAACCTGGAAAGTCGCGATGGCATGCAGGATCTTTCTCTCAAAAAGACGGAGGCTTTACAATCAGAAGGTGCGCGATGCTTTCCGCACGTATGCCAGGCGAAAATTGGACGAGGGCTATCATGTGGTTGTCCTTGCCCACACCCATATGCCTGACTTCGTCGAATATGAGAATGGCGAGAGCAAAAGAATATATCTCAATACGGGAGACTTGATTGAAAATCTGACATACGGTGAATATGATAGTCTCAACGGTCTTGTAGTCAAAACCTATAAAGGTTAAGGAGGGTGCCCGCGCGGGAAAGCACCGGCTCACGCCAGCCTATGTCAAAAATTCTGGAGAGCTGGGCCAAATTTTGATAGAGTGAAGTGCACGTGGACTCCTATTCTTTTAGCTTTCTTTTAAAGAAAACCTTGACAGCTTTACTTTTGCCTCCCGGCCTCTTTCTCGTTCTGTTGCTGGCCGGTATGCTTTTCGTGACCAAGCGATTCCGGTCCTTCCTTCTTGGCCTCTTCCTCCTTCTCTATATGCTCTCGATTGAACCTACAAAAGACCTCCTTCTGTTGCCCCTTGAAAATAGGTATCCGGTTCCCGCATGGAGTGAGCTTCAGAACGTTGACGCCATCGTGGTGCTGGGTGGCGGGGCTCTCGAGAATGCGCCCGATATCGACGGGCAGGGAGCGCTTTCCGGGGACAGCCTGGAGCGCATAGTATCCGCCTACAGACTCCATGCCGCGTTAAAAAAACCTATCATCGTAGCCGGAGGAGCAGTCTTAGGAAGAAAAGCTGAGTCCGAAATCGCGAGGGACGTGCTTCGCAGACTAGGAGCCAAAGAGCAGTTCATACTGGCTGAGACAAGAAGCATGGATACAAACGAAAACGCTCTGTTTGCTGCAGAGATCTGTCGCAAAAAAAACTGGAGCAGGATAGTGCTTGTAACCAGCGCCTTTCATATGAAACGGTCCTTGATGCTCTTCAACAGGTTTTTCAACGGCATTGTGCCCTACCCCACCGATTACAAGACCCTCCGGAGAAATTACGACTATTGGAGCTTTCTGCCCGACGCTTCTAATCTGGCCGATACTGCCACAGCTTTAAAGGAATACCTGGGGATCATGTACTACAAGCTGACGCTAAAGGCTAAGGGCTAAAGGCCAAAGGCGCAAGGCTGGAGCCCTTAGCCTTTAGCCGTTAGGCTTTTAGCCCTTAGCCGGGCTGTTCGTCCGGAATCTACTGTAAAGTACCTCGCTTATTGTTGGTTTGCCGAGAAGCACCATGATCAGCCTGTCCACGCCCACTGAAACACCTGTGAGGGGACCCCGCAGTCTGGAGAGCACCGTCAGAAATTCCGTATCAATGGACAATGGTTCTTCTCCGAGCCTGCACCTTTTCTCATTCTCCTGCAGAAATCTGGCATGCTGCTCCTTCGCATCGAGAAGCTCGGAATAACCGTTGGCTATTTCAAGCCCTCTCATGTAGAGCTCAAACCGCTCAACTGTCTGTGCGTCTTTGCGTTTCGCCATGCTCGAAAGGTTGACCGGCCAGTCCTGAATGAAGCACGGAGCCTCCTCACCAAGGGGCTCCACTTCCTGAATGAAGAGCTTAAAAAAAAGATCCTCCCAACTCTCATGACTTTGGACGCCGAAGATCTGCTTATCACGCATGGCTTCAAAGAGCGATTGCCGGTCAAGGATGATGGGGTTGATACCTGTCTTTTCAAGGCAGAGATCGGCGAGATTGCAATATTTCCAAGGTCCTTCTGAATGACCGTGATCAGGTATCTGCAGCCCCCCAGCTAAAGATTTCACCAGCCTCTCCGTGAATGCCATCGCATCCCTGTACGTACCCGGCATATACCATTCGAGCATGGTAAACTCAATGCTGTGACGCTCTTCAAATTCCTCAACTCTGAAAACCTTGCAGACCTGAAATATTCTCTCCCGCCCTTCAACAAGAAGTTTTTTCATGCCGATCTCCGGAGAGGTGTGCAGGAAGAAAGGGCCTCGGTCTGCCATAAATACCCTGAGTGGTTCTATGTGGGCATCGGGCGCCGGACATCTCATGAGGTAGGCTGTCTCCACTTCAATAAAGCCGTTGCTGTAAAAGAACGTCCGAATGGCTTTCAAGATTTCATGTCTTGCTTTCAGAATATCGAGACTCATTATATCTCTATCTCCACCGCTAGCCTTGAGTGATGACTCGCTAGCAGTAAGAAGCGGGTCTACCTCATACCGCTTCACGAAGGATTAGTCTAAAGCACCTATCACTGATTGTAAAATAGATTTCACAGTCAGCTGACATTATACCGATTTGCATTCAAGATGGACGACCCAGCCTTCAGCCGGGTACCCCGGGCCCGCCGAGGCATGGGCCACGGAGGCGTACCAGCTACAATGGTACCAATCGCTTTAGCCGGGCACCCGCGTGCAACCGAACTCTTCATTCGCGGGTGGCAGGAGTAAGAACAGGCCGACGGGCAACGAAGGTGTGCGCTTGAAGGCGAATCGGTATCAATTGATTTTTCACAGTCAAGCAAGTATACTCTGACAAACGGAGAGATGACCGAGATGGCCGAAGGTGCTCGCCTGCTAAGCGAGTGTACGGGCTAAAACTCGTACCCAGGGTTCAAATCCCTGTCTCTCCGCCAAGACACGATAGTAATATCAATAACAATTTTTGACCTCCTCCAAAGACGGGCCCCGGACAGGCCCTAGACTACCTAAGGTTTTGATCTTCTTTATCCTTTGACTCTATAGGACTCACACCTGCCAGACTGCCCCTGCTGTGTGCGTGTGGCTTTCAGACGGCAATGCTGCATAAAAATAATCGGGCGCTTCGCGCTACTTTACCTTACCCTCAGGCTATGCGATATTAGAAGCTGTAATGGGTCACGGAAAAGGATAGGGTATGTATCGTTGGAATCCAGAGGAGTACTCGCGCCATTCAACCGAACAGGCGAAGTGGGCTCGGGAGCTGATCGCGAAACTCAATTTACAAGGAACCGAGAGAGTCCTCGATATCGGCTGCGGTGACGGAAAGGTGACTGCTGAACTGGCCTCTTCCCTTCCGCAGGGCTCAGTCCTCGGCATCGACAGCTCACCGGAAATGATCGCTTTTGCCAAAGATGCCTTCATGGACAAATTCGTGAATCTAGCCTTCCAGTGTGTTGATGTGCGGCAGATCTCCTTCACCCGGGAGTTTGATATCGCCTTTTCAAATGCAACGCTGCACTGGGTAGCTGATCACGCATCTGTCCTGACGAAAATCAGACAAAGTCTGAGGCCATCCGGAATGATGTTGCTCCAGATGGCAGGAAAGGGGAATGCGTCCGACGTGGTGGAAGTAGTAAACGGAATGATACGGCAGGAACAATGGCGTGCCTACTTCCACGATTTTCCCTTCCCCTACACGCTCTATAGCGATGATAAATACAAGAAACTGGTTAAGGCAGCGGGCCTTGCCGCGAAGCGCATCGAGCTATTTCCCAAAACGATGGTGCATAAGGGACGGGAGAGTTTTTCGGGATGGATTAGGACGACCTGGCATCCCTATCTTCAGAGACTGCCGGCCAATCTCCACGAGCGGTTCCTGAGAGAACTCGTCGATGCCTACGAGAGGCGATACCCGCCTGATGAGGAGGGGTTCTTCCGTGTCGGAATGGTCAGACTTGAGGTGGAGGCGGTGAGAGAAAGCTGACGGAATGGCGCATCCCTGCATACGTTCCTCAGCACGAATCTTATCTAACATCGGGAGGCTATGATGCAGGACATCCTTAGCGTTACTGAACTTAGAACAAGTGAGAGACGGAGCACCACGGGGTACCCACGTAGAGGGTCGTGAAGGAAATGGTTGAAGCCAGCGCGGATTTCGACAGTACCACACTATTTTAAAGGAGGTCCTTCATGAATACCAGATTACTGGGTTTGCACGGACCGCGGGTGTCTGCAATCGGTTTAGGCTGCATGGCCATGTCGGGCCTCTACGGGCCGACAAATGAAGCAGAGAGTATCGCGACCATCAGGGCCTCTCTCGACGCGGGTATCACTCTGCTCGATACAGGTGATTTTTACGGCATGGGACACAATGAGATGCTGATCCGTGAAGCATTGCGCGGCGTGCGCCGGGAGGACGTAGTACTCAGCGTGAAGTTCGGCGCGCTCCGGGACCCTTCAGGCGGCTGGAGCGGTTATGACTGCAGACCGAAAGCGGTCAGGAACTTCCTCGCCTATTCACTGAAGAGACTCGGCGTAGACTACGTGGACATTTATCGACCTGCCCGTCTTGATAGAGCCGTACCTATAGAGGATACGATAGGTGCCATAGCGGAGTTGACGAAGGCCGGTTACGTTCGCCATGTCGGCCTGTCAGAGGTCGGTGCCGAGACGATCCGCAGGGCCGCTTCCGTGTGCCCCATCTGCGATCTTCAAATAGAGTACTCCCTTATCTCGCGCGGCATTGAGGCACGTATACTTCCAACATGCCGCGACCTGGGGATAGGAATAACTGCCTATGGTGTGTTGTCGCGCGGTCTTATCAGCGGCCACTGGGGCAGGGAGCAGAGCGCCAGGGATCCGCGGCAACGGTTCCCTCGCTTCATGTCGCCAAATCTGGAGCACAATCTCGGTCTCGTCGAATCACTCCGGTCGGTAGCCGACGGGAAAGGCGTCACGGTGGCGCAGCTCGCCATCGCGTGGGTAGCGGCGCAGGGTAATGACATCGTTCCTCTTGTCGGAGCGCGCAGGCGGGAAAGTCTTTCAGAGGCTCTGGGTGCCTTTGCTATTACGCTGACAACGGCCGATCTTGCCCGCATCGAGGCGGCGGTACCATCCGGGGCCGGGGCCGGCGAACGGTATGCGCCACCGTCGATGCAGGATCTGGATAGCGAACGGGATAGTTGAGGAACCGTATACTCTCCTGCCTTGCTTGCTTCCTGCAACGGTGATCCTGGCTTTTCGATCTGCAACACATCATTGCATCTGGTAACGTAGCAGGCTAAGGTTCGTATTTTTCCCGGATGAGCCGTTGCAGAGGCATATCAAATTCTGGTGGGTAGTTGAGACCCGCCTGAAAAAGAGCGTGCATTTGGCGGACCATCGTCCTAGCCATCGTGACAGCGATCGTATCTTTTTTGACCTCTGCTTTTTCTCGGGCATAGGCATAGGCAAACTCAGCCGAAAACATGTGGTTATAAGTGAAATACATAAGAAACGGATTGGCGGCACTCATGCAGCCCCGGCCACCGGCCACGACTATCAATCCGCCTATTTTCCCGGCCTGTTGCAGTGTGGGGAAATTGAGCGCGTAGGTTCGATCGAGGGCAATTTTGGTAAGGCCCGACATGCTCCAATAGTAGACCGGGGTCGCCCAGATGATCCCGTCGGCCTCTCGTATTTGCTTATATATTTGCTGCATGTCGTCTTGGATAACGCACTCTCCCGTTTGGGCGCACCCCATGCATCCATCACACTGAGCAATAACCTTGTCCCTGAGCGTGATTTTAGAAATGGAGCCCCCTATGTTTCGAGCTTCTTCCAACGCGATATCCAGAAGGATCTCGGTATTCCCCCCTTCTCTTGCACTTCCTAAGATGCCAACCGTTTTCATCGTCCACCTCCATCCTCGTCGGTACAAGACCGAGTCTCTTTTATGTTTGATCTATGCAAAGCCATACCATCTGGTAATGCTGCCCAGCGACTCTCGCTGACTGGATCGTTGATTTACCGGGTTCTCCCAGTCGGGATAGCCGATCGCTATTCCGAGCGCGATGAGCTTTGACTCCGGTATGTCCACAACTTTTCTGATGAGGTCGGGATAGATCACCGATTGTGCCTGGGCTATGGTTCCGAGTCCATAGGAGGTGGCAAGCAGCATGATGTTCTGCACGACCGATCCGCAGTCGTACACCGACCAGACATTGGTGCCCTTTGATTGATGGAATATGCAACGATCAATGAGGACGTAGATTACAACCGGGGCACCGTAATTTTTGAAGTTCTGCACTCTGCGATACTCCATGTACTCCGGTGTCTGCGTCGTGCCTTGAGGCGTCAGGCCCTCCCGGCGTGACAGGTAGGGCTCTGGAAACTCATAGGGACGGGCGATTTCTGACTGTGGCTCATGCTCGCCTCGTTTGAGATACGCTTTCTGTATTTCGTGAAGCCGTTCTCCCGTGACGACCACAAACTCCCAGGGCTGCGTGTTGGCCCACGACGGAGCCCTGAGGGCCTGCTCCAGTATGTTCCGCAGTTTCTCCTTGGGGACGCCGTCAGGCTTGAAAGCCCGAATACTTCTTCTTTGCATGATGGCATCTTCGACATCCATAGCGTGTTCCTCCTTTTTGTCTGCGATCTGTCTTCCATTCTGATTATGGACACGTGCGGCTCAGGTAGTCAAGTGGACTTTGTTGCTCCGCTTAACCAGTGCAACCCGACCGGCGCCTTGACATCCACCGGGTCGGATATATATTAACCAACGTAAGTAAATAAAACCAAAAGGGGGAAAAGAAACATGAAAGATGCAACGTCGTCCCGAGTAACGATTCCTGCCGACCTGTTGAAGAAGTTTCAGACCGAGAAAGGGGCAATGATGATGCGCAGGCTCCCCGTGGCGGGGATCTTAATGATCCCCGAGGACATGCTTGCCAGGATGGGCTTTGGAGACGTCACCAAAGCCGGATTCCAGGTGCTGGTCGTACCCGCGGAGGAATAAGGGCCGCAGGCAAGGATCTGGCCAGCGAAAGCGGATTGGGATCTTCCCCTTAAGGCCCTCCTGTTGGGCCCTAAGGTAGTACGGCTCTGAGCCGCACCTCACGGATTCCCGCAAAATGTTGAAGGGGCCCGGTCATGCGTCCTTCTTCGCTGGCGGTTGACCTGCTTAATGTCATACTCACCCCTCATGTCGGATAGGGAGACGGAAATGTCGACAGAGCCCGGGACCGGTGTCGCCTTCTTGAGAAACATCGGGCTCATGATGACCTACAGGTGTCAGGCGGCCTGCCCGCACTGCGTGGTGGGGGCGGGGCCGCACCGGACGGAGGAGGTTTCTCTCGAGGAAGCCCTCGGCTGGATAAGGCAAATGGCCGAGTATCGTGACGGGCACATCGCGGCGCTTTCCTTGACCGGCGGGGAACCCTTCTGCTGCTTTGAGAAGCTGCAGGAGACTACCAGGCATGCGGCGCAACTGGGGATGGTCGTCACGACTGTGACGAACGGCTTCTGGGCGACCACCGTAAGCGAGGCCGTCTCGGTCCTGGCCAGGCTCGAAGGCCTCAAGATGATCGGCATCAGCGCGGATCCCCATCATCAGGCCTTCATCCCCTTTGACAGGGTGAGGAACGCGGTTGCGGCCGCCCGGGAGTGCGGCCTCCAGTATAGGATTATCGTAACCTGCGAAGATGATACCTCCCCGGAGTACCGGGCGTTGCGCGCGTGTCTGGAAGAGGTGAGCCCTGAGGAGCACATCCAGACGGTCACGACGTTTCTTGCGGGCCGTGCCGTGGACGAGATCGACGCTACGCGCTGCCGGACCTCTCCGGCGCCGTGCCAGTCCCGTTGCGAGGCGGTGGGGTCGCCCGTCGTATTTCCGAACGGGCAGGTGGTCGCCTGCATCGGGGCCCTTATTGCGTTGCCGACGCACCATCCGCTGGTGCTGGGGAACCTGCGCCATCAGCCGCTGGGGGAGATACTCGACAAGGCGGAGGGGAACGCCATCCTGCACGGTCTCCGGGTGTGGGGCCCCGGAAGGCTCGTATCGATGATCGAGGAGTCAGAGGCGAAAGCCGAGTTGCCGGACCGGTACATCGACGACGTTATCTGCGACCCCTGCTACAGGATCATGTCCAACGGAAAGCTGGCGCGATGGGTGGAACGTTTGGCCGCCGACCCCGAGTATGTGAGGACGGTCGCTTACGGCAGGGCTTATTTCCTGAACGAAGCCGATATGCTCGGCTATCTGGGATGGCAATAACCGCCCCCACCCGACCGCATGCGTTGAGTCGTCCCTGCGGTCCGCTGCCTTGATCCATCAAGCCGTCGCGGAGTTTTCTTAAATCACTCGATCCTTCAAAACAGCGCGTTCACCTGCTATTACTGCATGAGCTTAGATTCGAGAAAGCGCACTTGCCGCCTAAAAGCGGTAAGGGTTTTTCCTGTCTCCCTCGTGGCTGTGTAGACGAGTTGAGCGCCGTGAGCAAGGAGTTGCCGCGAAACATCGATCAGCATGGGTCAGGCAAGACTCCTCATGATCTCGATACCTTTCACGATGGCGGATTCCTTAGCGGCGAAGGATATTCGCACATGTGATTTTCGCCTGGAAAAAACACTCCCCGGGATAATGAAAAGCTTTTTCTCCAGCGCCCGCTCAACGAATCTATCCCCATCACCATCGGGAACCTCCGGAAATATGTAGTAGGCACCCTTCGGCTCCACCACACAATATTTATCCTTCAACCCTTCGTAGATGAGGTCTCTTTTTTTCTTGTACTTTTCAATCAGGTCAGCTGTGTTGTAATCGAGGGCAAAAACGGCTGCCTTCTGCCCTATGGAATTGATACTGCTGAATACATATTGCTGCATGGTGACCATGCTGTCAATGATTTCTTTTGGTCCCGCTGCAAAGCCTACCCTCCATCCGGTCATGGCCCACGTTTTTGAAAAACCGCCGAACGTAACGGTGTTCGGGTAGAACTGGCCTAGATAGGAGAGGGGGCCCACATGTTCGTAGTTGAATCTGTCATATATATCGTCCGAGAAGACGAGTAGATCCTTTTCCCGTGCAACGCGCGCCACCATCTCCAGCTCCTCCCTGGAATAGACTGCCCCCGTAGGGTTGTTGGGGCTGTTGATAATGATAATCTTGGTCCGTTCCGTTATGGCGTTTCTTAGTGCCTCCTCCTTGAGTTTAAAATCAGGATAGGTGTCCACAAACACAGGCTGTCCACCTAGAAGAATGACCTGGTATTCATACATGACGAAGTAGGGGTCGGGTATGATGACTTCGTCGCCTGGATTCAACGTGACCAGAAGGGCAAGGAGAATGCCCCCCGTAACCCCGGCCGTGACGACCACATCCTCGCACATGATGCCGTCTGACCGGAGATGACCAAGCAGTTTTTCCCGCAGATCAGGAATACCGCCCGAAGGCGTGTATTTATTGAACCCTTTCTGTATCCAGTCGATCCCTTCCTGTTTGATAGGCAAGGGAATATCAAAATCAGGTTCGCCAAGACTCAGATTGACCGGATCCTTGACCTTCCGTACCATGTCAAAGATCTTTCTCACACCGGAAGGCCGGACATTCCGCACCCGCTCCGATAGCACCATCGTCTCCTCCTTATCAAAGCGAAAGGGATCGGGATTGCGCACCGACCCCTTTCGCCCGAATCACATAATGATCACTCATCCCGTCCGGTCTTGCAGCAAGGCTGCTGATCAGGCGGCGGGACGCGGAAACTTCTCGAGCTCCGCCACGAGCCTCTTCATCTCCTCTACAGGAAAGGCAGTATCCTGGAGTTTTCCAGAAAGATAGGCGTCGTAAGCGGCAAGATCAATAAGTCCATGCCCGCTCCAGATCATGAGAATGACCTTCTCCTTGCCCTCTTCTTTCGCGCGCTGCGCCTCTTCTATGACACAGGCAATGGCGTGGTTTGTCTCCGGAGCCGGGATAAAACCTTCGGTCCGGGCCCACGTGAGGCCGGCCGCAAAGGTCTGAAGCTGGCCGTAGGCCTTTGCCTCCATGAGACCCTCCACAATGGCCTTACTGACGAGTGGGGCAAGGCCGTGATAACGCAAACCGCCGGCATGGATCGGCGCCGGGACGAACCCGTGGCCGAGGGAATGCATGGCCAGCAAGGGGGTGGTACACGCTGTGTCCCCGAAATCGTAGACATAGGGCGCCTGCGTCATGGTGGGACAGGAAGTCGGTTCGCAGCCGATGACCCTCATTTCCTTCCCGTTCATCTTATCGGCAACGTAGGGAAAGGCGAGACCGGCAAAATTACTTCCCCCTCCGACACAACCCACGACTATATCCGGGTATTCCCCGAACCTCGCCATCTGCTTCTTTGTCTCCAGACCTATGATGGTTTGATGCATGAGGACATGGTTGAGCACGCTTCCAAGGGAGTACCTCGTATCTTTCGAAGTCACGGCGTCCTCTATGGCCTCGCTGATCGCGATGCCCAGGCTCCCGTGATGCTCCGGATTCTCGTCGAAGAACTTTCTCCCCGCGTTCGTTTCAGGACTCGGGCTGGGAATACAGGTCGCTCCCCAGGTCTGCATAAGCATTTTTCGGTAGGGTTTCTGATTGAAGCTTATCCTTACCATGTAGACCTTGCACTCGAGTCCGAACTGGTTGCAGGCGAAGGCAAGAGCGCTTCCCCACTGCCCGGCGCCGGTCTCAGTCGTCAGCCTCTTTATCCCGAAGACCTTGTTATAGTACGCCTGCGGGATAGATGTATTCGGCTTATGGCTACCCGCCGGACTTACGCCCTCGTGTTTATAGTAGATGCGTGCAGGAGTCTTGAGGAACTTTTCCAGCCGGGCTGCCCTGTAGAGGGGTGTCGGTCTCCACATAAGAAGTTTGTCCAGTACCTCTTCAGGTATATCGATCCACCGCTTCGTCGACACCTCCTGCTCTATAAGGTTCATCGGGAACACGGGCGCCAGATCCTCCGGGCCTATCGGCTTGCCGGTGCCCGGATTAAGCGGCGGCGGTAGCGGCGTGCTGAAGTCGGCCTGAATATTGTACCACTGCCTCGGTATATCCTTCTCGTCCAAAAAAACCTTGTATTCCATTGATACCTCCCCTTTTGTTAGGCCCACAACGGATATGCCCCGAAGACGGCATTCGAGGCCAGGTGATCGCGCCGAAAGCGGCTGTGGGACCGCCCACGGCTCGGGCGGCAAACTGCCACGTATCAGCGGTATCTGCCGCTATGCCGGAACGCAGACCAACTATTTTTAAACCTTATAGCAGGGTTTAGAATCTGTCAAGTTTATTTCCATAGACACTATTGTTTGTGACGAGAAACAGCATAGGCAATGGTATGACCAGAGGGCTTCAGGCAAAAGGGCCATTGGCAACTGTTGCGGCGACGTGCACTATTGCCGTAGCTTGAATCAATCACAAGAAAGATAGGAATAGATAAAAAAGTTTGTCGCGGAGCGCGAAATAGGATAAAATCGGGAGGGCTACAGCTTTGATATAAAAAAGGGCATCTCGGAAACAACCGAATGTCCTAAAAATCTATACAGGGAGGTTCCATGAATATCCTCATCGCAGACGCAATGTCCGACAAGGCCGTTGACATCTTGAGGTCCCACAATCTTTCAGTGGACGTCAAGACCGACCTCAAGAAGGAAGAGCTTCGAGACATCATTGGCGGGTACCACGCTCTCATTGTGAGGAGCGCGACAAAGGTGACGCGGGACATCATCGAAAAAGCGGACAATCTGAAGGTGATAGGCAGAGCAGGTATAGGGGTGGATAACGTGGACGTTGGGGCTGCGACAGAAAAGGGCATCGTCGTTATGAACACCCCGCAGGGAAATGCTCTTGCTGCAGCCGAACACGCGCTGGCCCTCATGTTTGCAGCGGCGAGGAAGGTAACCTTGGCGGACAGTACGATGAAGCAGGGGAAGTGGGAGAAGAAGGCCCTCATGGGGATCGAGATCCAAGAAAAAACCCTTGGCGTCATAGGGATCGGCAACATCGGGATGATCGTGGCGGAGAAGGCCCTTGCCCTGGGGATGCGGGTTATAGCCCACGATCTATACGTCTCACCTGAAATCGCGATGAAGAAAGGCATCACACTGGTCGACCTCGACACCCTCCTCAAGACCAGCGATTTCATAACGGTCCATGTACCGATGCTCCCCTCTACCAGGAATCTGATCGACAAGGATGCCCTCGCCAAAACAAAGAAGGGTGTCATCATCATTAACGCTGCAAGGGGTGGGATCGTCAACGAGAAGGACTTGTACGAAGCGCTCATGAGCGGACAGGTCAGCGGAGCCGGTCTGGATGTCTTTGAGCAGGAGCCGCCTCCCGCCGACAATCCCCTCGTCTTGTCTGAGAAGGTCGTATGCACACCGCATCTTGGAGCATCGACCAAAGAAGCCCAGTCGAAGGTCGCCATAGACATCGCAAACCAGATCGTCGACTATGCGGTCCACGGGGTGATCAAGAATAGCGTCAATGTTCCACCCGTATCGATCGAGGTGCAGAGGCAGCTCTCTCCCTACATCGCCCTTTCGGAAAGGCTCGCAACCTTCGTCTCTTCCATCAGTGAATTGCCCGTAGAGGAAGTAGCGATCGAGTACATGGGGGATATCTCCGAGGTGGAGACAAAAATCCTGACCCAGGCTATCCTCAGGAATATCCTCGCCCGTCATCTCGAAGGGGTCAACTACGTTAACGCCCCGACTGTTGCAAGGTCGCGGGGGATAAAAATCAAGGAGGTGAAGGAGAAGGAGCACGATGACTACACGTCCCTGCTCGGAATAAAGCTGACCAACGGGAAGATCGAGAGGGCTGCCTACGGAACACTACTTGGCAAGAAGGCGCCGAGACTGATCAGATTGGACAGGATCGCTGTCGACGCAGATCTGGCCGGCAACATGCTGCTTACCTATCACCAGGACAAACCGGGGATCGTGGGCAGCATCGGTACGGCGCTGGCGAACAAGGGGATCAATATCGGCAGTATGTATGTCGGCAGGGAAGCTGAGGGCGGTCTTGCCATAGCGCTGCTTGCTGTGGATGGGAAGGTGAGCGATGAGGTGATCAAGGAGCTACGGGGTGTCCCTAACGTTATAGAGATAAAGAGGATCGCGGTCTCCTAGCGGAGAACAGATTAACGGGTTCGCGGAATCGGCTCCGCCCTGCTCATGATTTCAAACTCCTTGAATGAGCTTGTAATACTCCCTGAGCGTGCGGATGGATTCCATCGTGGTTTGGAACAAGATCCAACTGAGAACAAGGATTCCTATGGTGAGTCCGATCTTCCATGCCCGCGTCGTTTGTGGGCGTAACCAAAGCAGGGGCAACGCCAGAGGGCCCACACAACAGACTGCCATGATAATGAAAGACTTTCGGAAATACCATTGAATCTTTTCCTCTGGAAAGCGTGGGTAGTTAGAGGCATCCAGAAACTCGCCACAGTGTCTACACTTTATCGCGTCGTCTTGGATGTCTTCAGCGCAGAACGGACACTTTTTCATTGTCATCTCTCACATAGAGTATCGTCATACGCCGCAGGTATAATAACATTCTTTCTGTAGCTGGACCAGTTTGCGGACGGTTTATGAATAAATCAAATAAAACAAAAAAATAAATGTGTAATGGGTTTAAGCTGCGTAAACCTTTTCTCTGATTATGGCCATCTTTCGGGCAAAAACAGTGAAAGATAGCGTGAGTTCATTCCTCGATTGTCGCCAGCGAAACGGGCAGATACTTCCGGACGGCTTCCTTGAACTCCGCCGCCCTGCGGGCACTGGGGAAGTCAAATAAATAGTAGCCATGCCCGCTCAGAAACTCCTTTGTTGCTCCTCTAACCGGCTGGAAACCGGCTATTTCACGTGCCAACGCTTTTACCATAGCACCCACGTTTCTATCTTTTCCAACGATGTAAACCTTTGCTTCAGCCATACGTTATTTCACCCTATGATTGATCGAGAGTTTTTCTGAAAGCGTTGCTTTGTGACAAATGCTTGGACCCCTCTGTTACCGAGATATAATCAAATCTTGTTGATGGAGAGAAGAAAGGCGTATCCTAATTGAGAGCAGTTAAATCTCAACATATCCCCTGTAGCAAGCAGGGGAGGA
>Ga0209039_10002148_pt1 | contig 17186 bp, 12 predicted proteins | sample BogFormECP12_OM1_FD_188238 | JGI IMG/M metagenome (GOLD analysis project Ga0209039, IMG submission 188238) | Bog forest soil microbial communities from Calvert Island, British Columbia, Canada - ECP12_OM1 (SPAdes) (version 2) | ecosystem: Environmental > Aquatic > Freshwater > Wetlands > Bog ... | reverse complement strand
TCGTGGCGTCCGCGTCAAGACGGACGGCGGCACTGAGACGGTCGATCTTGCCGTGAAACCGCTGCCCAGGGGAGAAGGAGAGGAGCCGTTCTTCCTGTTCGTATTCCAGGAACCTCCCCAGGCAAAAGCAGCCGGGACGAAAGGCACGGGAAAAAAGGAAAAGGCCGACACCGGCCGCGTGGCGGAACTGGAGAAGGAGCTGGCCTACACCAAGGAAAGCCTGCAGGCGACGGTTGAGGAGGTGCAGGCGACCAACGAAGAGCTGCGGTCGGCAAACGAGGAGATGCAGTCCACGAACGAGGAGATGCAGTCGACCAACGAAGAGCTGGAAACCTCGAAGGAGGAGCTGCAGTCGGTCAACGAAGAGCTGCAAACGGTCAACGCGGAGCTGCAATCGAAGATCGACCAGCTTTCCCGCAGCGAGAGCGACATGAAGAACCTTCTCGACGCGGCGGATATAGCGACGATCTTCCTCGGCCGCGACCTCCACGTCAAGCGCTTCACCGCGTCGGCCAGCCGGGTAATCAACCTCATCCCCTCCGACGTCGGGCGGCCGATCGGCGACCTTACCGCAAAGATCGAGTATGCCGCCATCGCGGATAAAGCGCACGAAGTGCTCGAGCGGCTGCGCCCCTTCGAAGCGGAAGTGGAGACAAGGGACCACCGGTCGTTTCTGATGCGGATGCTGCTGTACAGGACGCTCGACAACGTGATTGACGGGGTGGTGATGACCTTTACCGACGTCACGGAATCGAAGCGGGCCGCAAGGGAAAGGGCGGAATTTGCCGAGAATATAGTCCAGACCGTGCGGGAGCCCCTTCTGGTCCTGGACGAGGACCTTCGGGTGGTCATGGCGAACAGGGCCTTCTGTACCTTGTTTCGCGTCAGCGGTGAAGCGACCGAGGGCCGTCCCATCAAGGACCTGGGCGGGCATGAATGGGCTATCCCCGTCCTCAATGACCTTCTGGCGAAAGTTGCGAAGGCCGACAAGGTCTTCGAGGATTTCAGGGTGGATGCCGATTTCCCGTCCATCGGCCCGCGCACCATGCTGCTCAATGCCCGGAAAATAAAAACAACGAGCGCCGGGAGCAAGCCGCTCATCCTGCTCGCCATGGAAGATGTCACCAGTCGGAAGCCCGCGAAGGGGGAGAGCAAGCATGAGCCAAAAAGAGAGGCGTGAGGAAAAACTCCGCGACAATCAGAAAGACGCGGAGAACCTGTCCCCCGAGGAAGCCCGAGCGCTCCTCGAAGACCTGCGTCTCCATCAGACCAAACTGGAGATGCAGAATGAGGAATTAAAGAGGGCGCAGCAGGTAATCGACGAAAGCCGGGAAAAGCTCTCCGATCTCTACGATTTTGCCCCTGTGGCTTACCTCACGCTCGACCGGAACAGCATGATACAAGAGGCGAACCTCACGGCTGCCACCTTGTTGGACGTAGAGAGACAACAGCTCGTCGGCAAGACGTTTTTCTCCTTCGTGGCGCAGGAATATCGGGACCGGTATTTTGAGCATCACAGGAAAGTTATTGAGGGATGCCAGAAGGAAGCCTGCAGGCTGCAACTGAAAAGCGACAGAGGGCGGATCTTCTATGGCCGCCTCGAGAGTGTTCCCGAGGAGGACCGCAGCAAGAAGGTCTCAGTCCGTTCCGCCCTCATCGACGTGACGGAGCGCATACAGGCCGAAGAAGCGCTGCGGCGACATGCGGAACTCCTGAACCTTACCCATGACGCCATTATCGCCTGCGACCTGAACCACAGAATCTTCTTCTGGAACAGGGGCGCCGAGGAGCGGTACGGCTGGACGAGCGACGAGGTGCAGGGAAAAACGACCGGCAACTTACTCCGGACCGTATACCCCCGGCCGCGGCAGGAAATAGAGCAGGAGCTTCTCCTGCGTGGTTGGTGGGAGGGAGAACTCACCGACACAAGCAAGGACGGCAGGAAGATCATCGTGGCGAGCAGGCAGGCATTGAGGCGGGACGAGGACGGGAAGCCGATCGCCATCCTTGAGATCAATAGCGACATCACGGAGCAGAAACGCATCGAGGAACAGTTCCGCCAGTCACAGAAGATGGAGGCTGTCGGCACCCTCGCCGGCGGCATCGCCCATGATTTTAATAACGTTCTCGCGGCAATGATAGGCTTTTCGGAGCTGGCCGCCGATGAGATCCCTGCCGACTCTCAGGCCCAACGTCACCTGAAACGGGTACATGAGGCAGGCCTGCGGGCAAGGGAACTCATCAAGCAGATCCTGACGTTCAGCCGCAAGAGCGAAGGGCAACAAAAACAAATCAGCCTTACATCCCTGGTTAAGGAGACGCACGCGCTGTTGCGCTCATCCCTGCCGACCACGATTCAGATGCCCCTTGCCATGACCACGAGCGACGATCACGTGCACGCCGATCCCACACAGATACAGCAAGTCATTATGAACCTCGCAACCAATGCGGCTCACGCCATGCGGGATGGCGGGCAGCTCACGATAGGCGTCTCTTCGGTCACCTTCCCCCACGGCAGCCTCCTTCCTGATCCCGACATGGAGCCGGGCACTTACGTGAGACTGACGGTGAAGGATACGGGTACCGGTATGACGGAGGAAGTCAGGCGAAGAATATTCGAGCCCTTTTTCACGACTAAAGAGCAGGGAAAGGGCACCGGTATGGGTCTTGCCGTTGTCTATGGGATTGTCAGGGCCCACGGGGGCGCTGTCACGGTTCAGAGCGAAGTGGGCCAGGGATCGATCTTCACTGTGTTCTTAGCCCGGGTGCGGAAACCAGAGGCCAAGAAAGAAACGAAAACGATCTCCCCGCTGCCGACCGGTACCGAGCGAATACTCTTTGTAGACGATGAAGAGTTGCTCGTGGAGATGGCGCGGAAGGTGCTTGAAAGCCTTGGGTACCGGGTAATCGTCGCCAAACACCCAACGGATGCCTGGAACCTCTTCCTTGAAGACCCCTCGCAGTTTGATCTCGTGATCACCGACCAGACCATGCCCGATACGACCGGGACAACACTGGCCCAGAAGATGCTGCGCGTAAGGAAGGAAATGCCTATCATCCTCTGCACGGGTTACAGTGAAACGGTATCGGCCGAGAAGGCAAAAGAAGCCGGCATCTCTGAGTTCATCATGAAACCTGTGGTGAAGAGGGAGCTGGCAGAGACAATACGGAGGGTACTCGACGGGAGAAAGGAATAAGGGACTTACGTTGCTTCAGCCTCATGCGGGGCTGTTATTATTGCAGCGCGACAAGGCTCTTGTCAAACGGGGGATGGCGGAGGCGTTTTTATTCTGCCGCTAGATGGAATAGTACCTCGGGCCTGCGCCACATCTTCAAAAGTCACCTGCTATGGTCCTGAACGTACCGGCCAGACATAGTTGCTGGTGGGGCTGCTGTTGCTCTTATCGTAATAATTCCAATCGCCGTTGCTCCCACTGAGGCTCCACGCGTCGCCAGTAGTGCCGGCGCTGGTGGTAGATGACCAGTAATTGGCAAGCGTCACGTTACTGAACCCCTGCAGGCTAAGCCATGTCGACAGGTTTGACTGGTCTGCGTTTACCAGGCTGTCAAGCTCACGAACATTGGGCAAACGCCACTGCCCTGCTGTGGAACCATCGACCAGACCACACATCCCGTTTGCAAGGCCGTTAGCGTCCGTCAGCGCGTCGGTCCATGCCACGGTGCCAAAGCAGTTTGCATTTTGGAGCCATACCAGTCCCGTAAGGCTGTCCGTCACGGTTCCGTTGCCGTTGTCCGTGAACCTCGGGCTAGGCCAGGCAACGCCCTCAGCTTCGTCGGCATCCTGGCCATTACCGGAACATACGATTTGATTGCCGTTTGCATCATAACAGGTCGTCTGGCCTGTTTGAGGGAGTTGCACCGCGCCGCCGGATAATCCTGAACGCACCGGCCAGACGTAAGCGTCGGTGGCGGTCTTCGTGTGGGAGCTGACAACGCCGTCGGGCATGTTGACGGCCCACGCGCCAGGAGTATTGAAGGCGCTGGTAGTGGACGACCAGTACTCGGACTGCACGCCGGTAAACGGAGATCCTGGGGGCAAAGCCGGACTGGAGTGCGAGTAGTCAATAAGACTCATCAATTCCTCCCGGTTAGGCAAACGCCACTCACCGGCCGGGGAACCATCGGTCAAGCCGCACGTTCCGCTTGCAAGGCCGTTGGCGTCCGTCAGTGCAACGGTCCATGCCACGTTACCAAAGCAGTTCGCATTTTTGAGCCATATCAGTCCCGTAAGATTGTCCATCACGGTTCCGTCACCGTTGTCCGTGAACCTCGGGCTCGGCCACGCCACGCCCTCCTGCAGTGTGCCATCGTCGCCGGCGCCATAGCTTGTCGTCTGGCCTGTTCGGGGAATCTGTATCGCTGCAGAAGTTACAGGGGCAGTACTCATCGCCACGAAATCCTGCCCGGTGACGTCTCTATCTATGATTGTGACCTCGAGATAAGGCGGACTGAACGTGTAGCCGGCAAGCAAAGGCGTCACAAAGTACTTGCCGGAGTCAAGCCCTCTGAAACTATAGTTGCCGTTAGTGTCAGTGACCGTTGAGCCTGATCCTGAAGCAGCAAGCGTCAGAGTGACGTTTGAAAGCCCTGTGCCTGCCTGATCTGTGACTGTTCCCGATAGGTGAAGACTAACCGGCCCGCAGGACACAAGCTCCAAGAGCACTGCTGCCAAAACCAAGAGCAGCAAGAACGTTTTTCCGTGTTTGGTTCTCATCTCGCGGCCGCAATGCACTCCCATTCAATTTGATTTATCGACTCTCCATCCAAAGTGCTTAAATTGCGCATCGATACATAGACATCAGGACGGAGACCTTCAGAGCCTGCTCCTTGCTTGCTACGAACAGTGGAAACATTTACTGTCCTGTCGGGCACCCGTTTGAGATCGCCGTTGCAAAGGTCACACCACGATGCTTCAAACAAATAGGAAGGAAGTCAGCATGAAAGCAACGATGCGTCTTCTTCACGTTTTTCCCCCATCCTTGGCGCACCGTGCCCTATTTTAGTATCTCCCACGCGTTCAAGCAGTCAGACCCGGAGAGGCCCCAAGACACAAAGGCGCTCGCTCCATTAGCGGTATAGCAACAAGGTTCTCTTCGCTACAGGGTTGTTCTAGATCAGGAATTTTTTTCCTGGGGGAATCGTTTTCCTACCCGTGGTCATCCGTCAGAAAAGGTTTTCTTAATCTTCTCACCGATGGCAGTACGTGCATAACACCGCCAACATAATCGATATCTCAGCTTAGGCCGAAGATGAAAGACCTCCGCAGTTCATGACAGAGACATGACATCGGTAAAAGCACGTTTCTTGCAACACACCGCAAGAATCGCGGATGCTGCCTGCTACCATTTTGACGAGGATACTGAGAACGTGTTTCTTCTGAAGGCGCAATGGGAGCTTCTTGGCTTAAGAGCTCCTGTTTTCTCATGGGTAGTTTCAGTCGGGTTGCTGGGCTACTGTATCTGGGTCTATCTGAAACATCGCAGGGAATTCGGACAGCGAGCGCGGGTTATTTACAGCGCGGAAAAAAAGCTCAAATCTCTCCGGGGCAGGGAGGCTACAAGTGCGGGAAACGGCATCTCTCGCCAGTTTTACGATTCAATCGTTGATATTTTCAGCAGCCTGCCCTTGCTTCGAGCCCAGTGGCAAGGCGTCTCCTCTTCCATCATCAGGAGGTCAGATAAGAACGGCGAAGACCGATTCTGGATCGGTGAGGAGGTAGGAAACTTTTTCGATCAGACAAGTATGATAGACAATCACGCTTACAAGACCGCTCCCACCATCATTACCGGAGTGGGTCTCCTCGCAACCTTCCTGGCCATCCTCGTTGCCCTTCTCGATGTCAAGCTTTCAAATAACAAAGTTCAGGGTCTGGATCTCCTTGTCCAGGGTCTGTCAGGAAAGTTCCTGTCGTCGGTTGTCGCACTGGCGTGTGCTACTCTGCTTGTCTACGCCGAGAAGGGGGTAATGCATCCTGCCCGTACAGCCATTACCTCGCTTACTATAACACTCAGCGGACTTCTGCCTAGACTGGTACCCGCTCAAATATTGTCGGATCTCCACAGGGAAATTGCCGAACAGTCGAGCGCGTTCAAAACGTTCAATGCTGATCTCACCTTCAAGCTTAAACAAAGCTTTGGCGAGAGCCTGGGGCCGGTCCTTCAGAGAATGACAACGGCCATCGACGACCTCAATCGCTCTTTGAGAAAGGTCGAGACCCAAAAGCACGAATCGATTAACGGGCAACCCGTCCTGTCACCGCAAGATCTCGAGCAATCCCTGGAGTCGTCTCTGGGGAAGGTGGGTGATCGGTTCATTAACTCATTCACAGGCAGCACCCAGGGACAGCTTAACCAGGTAACGGAGTCACTTGCGAGCACAGCGAAGCTGATCGAGCAGATGAATAGTCAATTCCTCCTGAATCAAAATGTTTTCAACGATCTGATAAACGTGGCAAAAAACGTAACTACCGATCAGATCGCGGCTCGGGAGGCTCAGATGGAGCAGTTGACGGGAGTGCTCAGTGAACTCATGAATAGGCTCCAGGAGAAAACAGGAGAGTCTATGGGCTCGATGCAGAGATCATTGGCTGCTGTCACTGGAGATATATCGAATAGCGTGATGGACCTCTCGGCGCAAATGGCCGCCAGGGTTGAGGAGGCATCTGAAAGGTCAACCAAACGTGCGAAAGAAGTGCTTGATGAGGCGGGTTCCCTCAGTTCACGAAGCGCTCAACATTTGGCGCGGCTCCTCGAAATGCACAGTGCGGAACTTAATAAGGTAGAGGACCTCAGGACCTTGCTTGATGGCGCGCTTAGAGAATTCACCGCGTCAATCAACAGGCATGGCAAGGCAACGGAGGGTCTCCAGAAACTCACTTCAGAAGTGAGCAGCGGCATCACCTCTTTGAGCCAGATTGCGAAATCAATCAGGGAGACCCAGGAGGTGGCTGTCCGGATTTCATCATCCGCTTCAGGCCAGATAGACTCTTTGAAAGGTTTCACCGAGAGCCAGCAGGCGGTATGGGGCAAGGTCCAGACATCGATGCTGCAGTACGAGAACGTCTTTGAAAAGGTGGAAGGCCATGCCAAAGATTTGCTCACGCAGATCGCTCAGCATCTCAGCGGCTACTCCGACATAACCCAGAAACATTTTATCCACCTCACCTCGGCTGCGGACAATTTTATGTCACAGGCCACGGGACGGCTTTCCGGCTCCATTGATGAGCTGGGCGAGCAGCTTGATGATCTGCACAGCGCGGTCGCGAGCATAGTGCGTGCGTCTCAAACGGAGCAGTAAAATGCCCCATTCAGAGAGCGGCTCAGGAATGTCGAATTCGTTCACCGACCTCATGACATCGTTGGCCGTGATCTTCATCTTACTGCTATGCGCATCTCTCAATAATGCGCAACAAGAAGGAGAGACAACTAGAAATTCCGTCCTTGCAGAAGTGCAGAGAGCAATGAAAGACTTCGTAGCAGGAGGAATAGAAGTCAAGTCAGACCCGAAGGATCCACTCGGCCTTCTGGTTCTGGTACCCGAGGACCTCCTGGCGTTCCAGCTTGACCGAGCCGACATATCACCCGATGGAGAGCTGTTCTTGCAGGCCTTCATCCCAAAGCTGTCCAGGACCCTCTGTTCACCGAGGTTCGTAAAAGAGATCAACTCGATTGTTGTCGAAGGACATACCGATTCATCCGGCACAGCCCAGCATAACTGGGAACTCAGCCAAAAAAGGTCCATGTCCGTCGTCCGGACAAGCTTAAGTGTCTTAGACATAGACGACATGGAGAAAGAGAGGACATATTTCTTGCGCTTATTGTCTGCCAGCGGCAGAGGCAGTGCAGAGCTTGTCACCGGTCCCGGAGGGGCAGAAAATGCGCCCTTGAGCAGGCGGGTCGTGTTCAAAATCAGGGTCCGTTCCATGGAGCAGAAACCTCTGACTGAGATCCTTGAAACGGAGAGGGGGTGAGCGTGCCGCAGGTTCAAAGAAACGCTGAGGTTTCATTCGACGATCTGAGTCTCCTCATAAAGAAGACAGGCAACGATATGAGGAAATTTGTGAAACTCCTTGCCGGACAATCCGCCGAGACCCTTTTTCGGAATCTACGGATAACGGTCGAGAAAATAGGCTCGGCCCCGGTACGGCGCCCGCCGCCCCTTGAAAAATATATGCTGCAGTGGAGGGAATTCGAGTCAGGCAAGAGAAAGGACCTTGACAGGGGTACGATGCGGTATCTCTGCTGGGAACCGGACATTGCCACGAGTAATCAATTTCTCACGTACGTGCAGAGCTCCGGCATGGAACTCACGAGACGCCCCCTCGAGGGCCTCGTCCGCTCCTGCCACAGCAAGTGGGTGGGCTCTTTCCCCAAGAGCCCATCGGTTGATGGGATAAGAAGCGTTGTCGACCGCTATGCGGGGCGAAACCCTGTCCTTGTGAAGTGGAAGTCTAACCTGGACGCAATCATTGGCGAGGACGGTCCCGAAATACTTGCTCGAAGCTTTGTCAGTGAGCAGAAGAGCCTTCATGTCTTTCTGAACGAGTGGTATCTCGAATCCCAATCTCCGTTTGTTCAGAAGATAGTCGAAGCGGCCACTGCCAGGTGCCGCGGGCAGCTTGGTGAGGCCTCCGGAGGTTTGGTAGCGCTGCTCTTCAGGGAGCTTCTGCCGTGGCCGGGCTGGGAGCTGCCCTTGTTCAAGAAAGAGCTCGGTGCGTGTATCCTCCACACGTCTGTTACTGGTAATATTCAGGAGATGTTTGAAGAGTTTGTCTTGACCCATAAGGAACTCGGCGACCCGCGGATGCCGGCCAACCGGATAAAATGGGTCGAGGTGCCCCCGGGGGCCAAGGACCGGGTCCTGCAGTGGCTCAGCAAGGAAAAGGTTGTCTCTTTCCTCGATCACGTGTATCGTGAGGATGATGGATGGGGCTGGCAACGCCGTGATGATAGCGCAGGCTCCGTTCTGTTTGGGTATAAGACGTAGGCTTTCTTTCCTCGTTGTGGTACGTAGATTCCGGCGTATGTTGTAACGGTAACCTTGCTCGCGCTCATAAAGCCGGACTTCGTGCAAAGTGCCGCTGGCACGATCGCTACTGGCGAATCTTTTTTATGAATTCACAGCTCGGCATGAGATCCTTTCCCGGAATTGTGATGATGTCTGTGGCTATGAGGAATTCATAGCCCGGCGAAATCTTCGTTACACCGGCAAACATGGGCAATACAACCTGGTGGTCACAGGCGCGCATTTCAGCCTTGCCAACCGGGCTGTCTATAACCAGTCCCTCGAGGGCATTGACCAGCGCCTCACGATCAAACTTGCCCGCTTTTTCGTATCCCCTGGCTATAAACATGCCGGTGATATAGCCGGCGAGCGATGTGGTGCGAGGGGCCTTGTTGAAAGCCTTTTTGAATTCCTCGACGAAAGCCTTGTTTTCAGGGGTTTCGGGAAAGTAGGAATGGTAAACGGCGGTTCCGATGATGCCTACCGGGGCATCCAGTCCCAGCGGGCCGAGCACGGAAACTTCAGTGCCATTGTGATGATAGACTGCTACTTTCTGGTTCAGCCCCATGGCTTTCACAGATTTCATGAAGTTGACATTGCCGGCCCCGCCGGTAGCACCGATGATACAATCCGGTTTGGCCTGCAGGATGGCCGTCAGGTAAGGGACTATGTCGCTCTCGCCCACTTTCCACCATGACTGACCGGCCAACTGGACCCCCGGTTTGAGCTCTTTGAGATCATTCCAGACCGCTTCAGCATAGGCGTGGCCAAACTCATAATCCTCTCCGGCAATCCAGTATTTGACGAATGGCTTCTTAGCCAAGGCGATGGCTGCAGCCCTGCCGATCATCCTCGTGTTCTCGTTCGTGCTGAAGACGTACCGGTGCCCCTTCTCACCCGTTATCTTTTCGCTTTTCGCACCCGTTACAAAAAAGGGCACCTTCTCCTTTTTCACGAAATCTGATACGGCAAGCGTTGTGGCGCTGTTGATGGTGCCAACCAGGATGTCCACGTTCTCCTTCATGATGAGCTCTTTCGCCATGGTGAGCCCAATATCAGGTTTGAACTTGTCATCCCGGGTCGTGAACTCGATCTTCCTGCCCAGAACGCCCTTTGCATTGGCTTTGGTAACGGCCAGTTTAAACCCGTCGAGGATATCGAACGTGTGAGCCGTGGCCGGACCGCTGTAAGAATCAACAATACCTACTTTAATGCTGTCCGCGGCAGAGCACGGATACACAATAGCTACCGAAACAAGACAAACTAGAACGCTGACGGCTCTTTTCATGGGCACGCTCCTTTTTGGACAACAGGTTGGTCAATATTAGTCTTGACCGCCTTTGTTGTCAAGGCTGGCAAGAACAGCGCATGGGCACCTTGACATCAACCACTCGTTCTACTAAAATCGTTTATTATTCCTGACCAAGAAGTAATAGACGGGAGCTTCAGGTTTGGAGGCCACTTGTGGAAACAGAGCATCTGAAATGTGACGTCTTGTGCGTGGGCGGCGGCGTCTTCTACTCTGCGCGCTTCGTGTCGCAATGAGCCTACAAGGTTCTGTGGCTGTCCTTCCAGTATTTCTCGCGTATTGCTTTCTTGAGCATTTTACCGGTGGGGTTCTTGGGTAATTCCTTCCAGAATTCGACCGACTTCGGCTTTTTGTAACCAGCAAGATGCTCACCGCAGAAGCGGATGATCTCTTCTTCCGTGGCAACAGCGCACTCTTTGAGTACGACAACAGCCTTTACTGCCTCTCCCCAGTAATCGTCAGGAACGCCCAAGACCGCCGCTTCAAAAACTTTCGGGTGGCGGTAAAGGACTTCTTCCACTTCACGCGGATAGATGTTGATGCCTCCCGAGATAATCAGGTCATTCTTGCGGTCCACCAAATAGACGTAGCCGCCCTCATCCTTCATGCCGAGATCACCCGTGTGGAGCCAGCTATGCTTAAGCTTTTCAGCCGATTGCTCCGGCAACTCCCAGTAGCCCTTCATCGTGGCCTCGCCGCGGACAACGATCTCACCCACATCCCCGACTGCAACATCTTGATCCTGTTCATCGACGAGCCTCACCTCCATACCTACCACGGGTGTTCCAACAGATCCGAGCCTGCGGAGTTTCTCTTCAGAGCCTTCAACCACGTGGTCCTCGCCGCGGAGCAGCGTTGTCTGCGGCCCGCTCTCGGTAAGGCCATACCCTTGGAAAAAGCTTGACCGAAAAATCTTTAGTGCCCTTTTCAGCAGATCAACGGGCATGGGTGCACCCGCGTAAAAGATCGTCCTGAGATGGCTAAGGTCATACTCGGCAACCCTGGGGCTCCTCAAGAAAGCGTTGATCATCGTCGGAACCAGGTGACAGAATGTGATTCGCTCTTGGGAGAGCATACCGAGTACCTCGTCCGGATCAAAACCTCCTTCACGCCTGATGATCATGGTGTTGGGCAGAAAGAAACATCGTCCCACGTTATCTTCATAGGAAACATGATACATGGGAAAGATTATGAGTATCCGTTCACTGTAACCGATCTTGAATTCGATGAGACCTGTGATAATATTGGCGAGAACGTGGCGGTGAGTACGCATGGCGCCCTTCGGCTCGCCCGTCGTGCCTGAAGTAAAGAAGATACTCATTACCGCGTCTTCATTGACTGAGACGACAGGCTCCCGCTTTTCACCCCGCACGAGCAACTCTTCATAATCGTCGGCAAAGGAGACCGAAGGAGTTTTCACTTCGATGTACTGTTCGACAGATGGGATCTGCGTATTTAAACCCGCAAGCATCGCTTCGAAATCGGCATCGAATAACAGAGCCCTTGGTGTCGAATAGCGTATGGTATCCCTGAGCTCACCCTCTTTAAAGTGCGTATTGTAGGGGCAGAAGATGGCTCCTGTTTTTGCTGCGGCAAAATACGCTTCAACAAAGCGATGACCGTTGTGAACAAGAACGCCCAGCCGGTCTCCCTTCCGCATGCCACCTTGAAGAAGCTGGTTGCTCAACGCATTGACGCGCTCGTTGAGGCTTCTGTAGGTGATTGACCGGCCATCTGAAATTATCGCAGTACGATCGGGAAACTGGTTCGCGTTCCTGCGCAGCATATCCCCGACAACCATCACCTCGCCTCCGCCATGGTGTTGCTCCCGCTTCAGGTGCCCAGGTAAGACTGCTTCACTTTTTCATCGTTCATCAGGCTCTCTCTGACACCTGCCAGGACAACTTTTCCGGTTTCTAACACGTAGCCGCGGTCAGCAATTCGCAGGGATTCGGCGGCATTCTGTTCGACCAGGAGAATTGCCGTTCCCCGCTTCTTAATCTCCAGCAGGGTATCCATGATATTCATGACCACCAGGGGGGCAAGACCGAGAGAGGGCTCATCAAGCATGAGGAGTCGCGGCCTCGACATCAGCGCCCTTCCTATAGCCAGCATCTGCTGTTCGCCGCCGGACATGGTGCCTGCGGCCTGTTTTCTCCTCTCCTTGAGCCGGGGGAAGAGTTCATACACCTCATTCCTCGCCGCATCGACGAGGTTCTTTTCCCTCCTGTGCACGTACGCACCCAGCTCCAGATTTTTCTGCACGGACATCTCCGGGAAGAGCATCCTTCCTTCCGGAGCGTGGGAGATCCCGAGCTTGACAATGATGTCAGGTGCAACCCTGTCGAGCCGTTCCCCGTTAAAGTGTATGCTTCCGGAGGCAGGCGAGACGAGGCCAGATATAGTTCTCAGCAACGTCGTCTTTCCGGCACCGTTCGCTCCGAGGATGGTTACCACTTCCCCGGTGTCCACTTCAAGGGATACGCCCCGAAGGGCCTGAAATGTTCCGTAGCAGGTCTCTATTCCGTCCACGCTAAGCAACACGCCGCGCCCCCAGGTAGGCTTTAATCACTTCTTTGTTGCTCGCCACCTCAGCCGGCGTGCCTTCCGCGATGTTAGTGCCGTAATTAAGAACGATGATGCGGTCCGACATGCTCATCACCATGCGCATTTTATGCTCAATGAGACAGACGGCGATACCTGATCGCTGAACTTTTTTGACCAGTTCGATAAGGCCGCCGATCTCTTCCAGATTGACCCCTCCCGTCGGCTCGTCAAGCAGCAGCAGTTTCGGGTCTGTAGCGAGAACCATCGCAATCGACAGCCTCTTCTGAGCCTCTTCTGTCAGGTTACCAGCCGGTCTCTCTCCCGCATCCGCCAAGCCCACAAACGCGAGGATTGCGCGCGCCTTTTCCCGGACCTTCTCTTCCTCGCGTCGCGCCCCCCTGGTTCGCGCTATTGCCGCCCACACGCCCGTTTTCACATGAAGGGATTGGCCGATGGTCACGTTATCGAGCACCGTCTCGGCTTGAAAAACCATGGTCCTCTGGAACGTCCGCCCTATGCCGTGGCGGGCTGACTGGTAAGGTTTGCATCCGGTAATGTCGACGCCGTCGAATACGATGCTTCCGGTGCTGGGCCGGTAAATTCCGGTGAGCAGGTTGAAGAGCGTGGTCTTCCCCGCCCCGTTCGGTCCGATGATGCTGACGAGTTGACCCTGCTCTACGCTGAACGTGAGCCCGCTCACCGCCATGAGCCCGCCGAACGCCTTGCTCAAGTTCGAAACTTCAAGCAATGCCATTGCGTCCCTTCCCGGATTTCCATGCATGGCCCCACCGGTAAAAGAAGGCTTTGAATCCGCCCGTGATACCGGCCGGCAGGAAGATGATAAAGAGCAGCAGTATGATGCCGTTGATGAGCGTCTTGAGGTAGGGCACGATCTGCAAGCCTTCAGGTATCGCCGTCATAACGAAGGTGCCTACGATCGGCCCCGCCATGGTCCCTGCCCCGCCGACGATCAAGCAGGCCAGCACATCCATGCCGCGCGCAAAATAAGCGAGGTCCGGGCTTATCACCACGTTGTACGAGGCATACAGGGCGCCCGCCACTCCGGAGAACATCGCGCTGATCGTGAAACTGATCAGCTTCTTCTGCATGGTATTGATGCCCAGCGATTCAGCTAGATTCTCATCATGTGAGATGGCAAGAAATGTCCGCCCGATCAACGAGTGTACGAGCCGGTGACAGATCGCGGCTATCAGCACCAGGAAAAAGAGGGTGAAGTAGTACATGCTGCGCAGCGAATCAAAGCGGAGCTCAGCGCCCCATGGAAGTGGGATGGGGTTGGGTCTCGGCATGCCTGCCAGGCCGTTGGCGCCACCCGTGAAGTCAACCCACGCGAGCACGATCACACCTACGATAGCTGCAAAACCGAGGGTTACCAGCACGAAGTAAGGCCCACGCAGCTTGAGTGCGGGGATACCGATCAGGAAGCCGGCGAGGCCACTGATCGCGGTCGATGCAAAAAACGCCGGCCAGAAACCGATATGCAGTTTAACAGCGATGAGACCGAGTGCATAGGCGCCTATTCCCAGGAACGCGGAGTGGCCGAGCGAGAGCTGACCTGTGTAACCGTAAAGCAGGTTGAGACTCACGGCCATGATCGACCAGATAGCGATGAGGAGGAGAATGCTGGTCAGGTATTCCCCCAAGACAAGCGGAAGAAGTATCGCCAGAATCAGCGCAAGCGACCAGCCGATCCGCACCGGAGAAAAAATCTTCATCAAGGCCTCCAGACCTCCCTGCCGAGCAGCCCTTTTGGACGGAAGAGAAGCGTGACGATCATGATGCCAAAGACAACAATGAGGCTGTACGTGGCGCTTATGTACCCGGATGCCAGACTTTCCACCACTCCGAGAAGTAGTGCGCCGAGCACCGCCCCCGCTATACTGCCCAGCCCACCGAAGATTATGGCGGAGAAGGCCACGAGGAGCGGTCCCATGCCCATGGTGGGCATAAGGAGCACGGCAGGGCCGATAAGAACTCCCGCGATCCCGGCGAGTGCCGTGCCTACGACAAAGGCCATAGCAGAAATGCGGCTCACCTTTATCCCGCAGAGCAGCGCGCCCTCCCTGTGCTGCGCGGTTGCCTCCAGCGCCGCGCCGAGAGCCGTTTTCTTGATGAAGACCCAGAGTGCCATCATCACGACGACCGTGCCCGCAATAACGATAAGACGCTGCACCTGAAGCGATAGTTCTCCCAACGTCAGGACGCGCCGGCTCCAGGGAATCAGGAACCACTTCGTTTCTGTTCCGAAAAGATAGAGCGCTCCCCCTTCAAGGATCATGAGCAGTGCCATCGCGGCGACAAAGAGGTTGACTTCAGGTGCGTTCCTTATGGGATAGAAAACCAGAAAATAGACGATCAATCCGAGAATCCCCAGGGCGAACGTGGCAAGCACGAGGGCGAGCCAGTAATTCGTCGCGTAGGACATAACCATGTAAAAACCGAGGTATGCGGCCACCATGTACAGGTGCCCCTGGGCAAAATTGGGCACATTGAGAATCCCGAATATTATCGTGAGGCCTGATGCCAGAAGCACGTAGACGCACCCCTGGGATATCCCGTTGAGAAGATACTGCGCCAGCTCGACCGTAGCGAACCCCCGTTCCTCTTAGATATGGGAATCTATTCCAGAACCGATTTGGGTACTCGCAGCTCCTGGAGAAGTTTGTACTGTCCGCCCTTTACCTCAAGCAGCAGCTCAGGCGCGCCAACCATCAGTCCGTTCTTCAGCACGTCATTGTTGGGAAAGATGAGCGGCAGCTTGCCTTCCTGAAGGGCCTTGGGGCAGGCGGCGCGGATGGCCTTGGCATCGGTCACGCTGCCCGACAGTTCCATTGCTCTTGCCATCATGTAGTAAACCGGATCATGAATGGCGGGACCGGTCAGCGCGGGTTCATCGCCGTATGCAGCCCTGTACTGCTTGATGTAGGCAGTCTGAAAGCCTCTCTTGTCCAGTTCATGGTACTTCCTGTAAAAGGTCCAGAGCATCGCCTCCACCAGGGAACCCTCTATCCGGTCGAGAGGGAGTATCTTTTCTGCCTTATTGATCCACTCGGAGTTGAAAAGAAACTTGCCCTTATACCCGACATCGAGCGCGTGCGTCGCGGCCAGCGCCATAGGCTCCTCATACATGGTGATAAAGATGATATCCGGGTTCTTCGCCTTGAAGCTGGTCATGATGGAATGGTAGTCGGTAATAGTCTTGATGTCGACCGTCTCAAAACCCACGATCTGTCCGCCAAGGCTCTCGAACTTCTCTTTGAACCTCTTGCCCCATGACTGATAGGCCTCGTTGACGTCAGTAAGGACGGCGGCCTTCTTGAAACCTCTGTCGATGCAGGCTTGCGCCATGGGATCACCAAAGTAAAGCGTGGGTGACCGTTCCTGGATGTAAAGCGGATTTCCCTTCTTGCGTGAAAGGTCGGATGCGGACATGCCGACGAAGAGCACGTTCAGCCCGACGTTTATCTCCTGGCACGCCCACGTGTTCGGTGTACCCTGCGGTCCGAATACCACGGCCACCTTGTACATCTCTGCAAGCCTGCGCATGCCGGCCACGCTCTTGGCCGGGTCAGCGGAATCGTCGTAACTTACGACCTCCAGCTTGTATCGCTGATTCCCGACGAGGATGCCCGGCCCCTGTCCGATAGTGCCCCGTTCGTTGATATCTTTCACGGCCAGTTCTACTGTGCGAAGCACACTGAGACCGTAAAAGGCGATGGTCCCGCTGTGCGCACTCACGACGCCCACCTTGACTGTCTTAGTCGGTGCGGCCGCCTGAGGCGAGGCTGCCAGAGCCACCGAAGAGACAATTAGCATTAGACAGGCGACATAAACAATACGTCTTCTCGCCATAATTCCCCCTTTCTTCATGGTGCGCTGTTTACGCCCTATTCTTCACCGGCTCCTCGCTATTCGAGCATCTCCTTCGGTAGCCGCAATTCCTTCAGCAGCGTATACTGGCCTCCTTTGATCTCCAGGAGCAGTTCAGGCGCGCCAACCATCAGCCCGTTCTTGAGCACATCGTTGTTGGGAAAGATGAGCGGCAGCTTGCCTTCCTGAAGGGCCTTGGGACAGGCAGCCCGGATCGCGTAAGCGTCTGTGACGCTACCGCTGATCTCCATGGCCCGTGCGAACATGAGAGCGGGGTCATAAACCGAGATACCCGGCTGCGCGTAATCTTCCTTGTACAGTTCCCGGTAGCTTTTGACAAAGGCCGTCACGTCTCCTCTCTTGTCCTGGCTGGGATACTTTCTGTAAAACATGTGTGTCATGGCCTGGACGATCG
>Ga0209039_10002147_pt1 | contig 17196 bp, 17 predicted proteins | sample BogFormECP12_OM1_FD_188238 | JGI IMG/M metagenome (GOLD analysis project Ga0209039, IMG submission 188238) | Bog forest soil microbial communities from Calvert Island, British Columbia, Canada - ECP12_OM1 (SPAdes) (version 2) | ecosystem: Environmental > Aquatic > Freshwater > Wetlands > Bog ... | reverse complement strand
CGCGGGCATCACCTACATCAATGCGCCGACCATCGGCGCCGAGGTGCATCTGCCGTTCGGCGGAACGAAGGCTACGGGCAACGGTCACCGCGAAGGCGGTATCGGCGCAATTGATTTCTACACTGAGTGGAAGTCGGTGTACGTGGATTACTCCGACACGCTGCAACGCGCGCAGATCGACCGGCCGGAGTAGTCGAGCGCGGAGGGAATGAGAACGAATGTCGAACAGTTTGCAGGGGCGAACCGTGGTGGTGTTTGGCGTTGCCAACAAGCGCAGCATCGCGTGGGCCATCGCGCAACAGATGCAGCAGGCCGGGGCGCAACTGGCCATCACCTATCAGAACGAGCGACTGAAGCAGGAAGCCGACGACCTGATCGCGGCGCTGCCCAATTCGCAGGCGTTCCAGTGCGACGTCAGCCGCGATGAAGAGATTGCACTGCTGTTCGAACAGCTCACGTCACGCTACGGCAAGCTGGACGCGCTGGTGCACAGTCTTGCCTTCGCGCCCTCCGAAGACTTGAAGGGCGAATTCGTGGACACCAGCCGCGAAGGATTCCGCATAGCGCTCGACATCAGCGCGTATTCGCTGGTTACGCTGGCCCGCGCCGCTCGCCCGCTGATGACCGAAGGCGGCAGCATCATTACCCTCACCTACTACGGCGCGGAGAAAGTCGTGCCCAAGTACAACGTGATGGGTGTCGCCAAGGCCGCGCTGGAAGCGTGCGTCCGCTACCTCGCCTACGATCTGGGCAAGAATAAAATTCGCGTGAACGCAATCTCGGCGGGACCGATCAAGACGCTGGCCGCGCGTGGCATCTCCGGCCTGGGCGACATGCTTTCCGCGCACGCTGAGCGCTCTCCGTTACAGCGCAATGTTGACGTGAAGGAGGTGGCCTCGACCGCCGTCTTCCTCGCCAGCGACGCGGGCAGCGGAATTACCGGCGAAACCATCTACGTGGATTGCGGCTACAACATCATGGGCTTCTGAGGTCTCAGTGGTGTCGGTTGGGCGCGTGCTTCCCACAATGGGCGCGCGTTTGTCCTAGTATTACCTAATTTTTGGTCACGACAATTACACCTATAATGATGTCTGTCACAACTGTTCGCGCTGCAGACTCGGAACCATTTGTGCCAGCTTCCCGGGTCAAATTGCGCAGTCAACACCATTTGATCTTCGAGAACAAAGTGTACAGGGTTTACGTCCGCAACGATGTACCAGTGGCCCCCAGCCTGCCAATTAGTGAATGCGCCATGATGGGCTAACACTTCTCTATGAATTGAATAGGGTCATCTACATCCTAGTCTGCCGGTGCTACATCGAAATGATAGAGCCGAATGGTCTTGCCAACTATGCGCTGGGGTTTGTACTTTTCCAGCCATCCGAAATCGCCAGGCTTGGTCTTGATCTCGAACTCCTCTATGGCAATCCAGCCGGATGGTTTCTGGTTAGGCAGAAGCGGTTGCCAGTAAGGCAAGCCTCGTCGGGTGAGATCGGCTGTGCCTTCGTAAGCCACCCATAGGGAGTCGATATGCTGCTGCTGAAGGACCGAGGAAAGGCGTTTCAGGTCCTGGCCCCAATCAAAATCGCTATCGACAAGTATCCGGCTGCCATATGGAGCGGCGAACTCATTGAAATACGGAATGAAATCTGGAGTCGCACGAACACAGGTTGCGATGCTCCACATGACCAGAATCGTGGCTACACTTCTGTAGGCCAGCGTCTTCGTTCGGCCGCCGTCAATCTGCCAGAGCCAAACCAGCGCGCACCCACCCAGCAGCGCCAGGAAAGGATAAATAACGAGAACATGCCGCAGGCCCAGATTCACAGGACCCAGCATCGCCACTAATAGAGGCCCTGCAATTCCAGCAAGAGGGAAGATCGCGTTCCGGAGCCTGGGGCGAATCAGCGCCCGCACCGCGCCGATTGCCGCCAGAAGTAGGAGAGGAATGGGTGTTTTTGCTGCAATTGCAACTGGGAAGAAGTACCATCGCCCCCCCAGATAGGTCTTTCCCAACAGGTAGGCGATGCGCTTTTTCTCCGAGAGACCGAAGACGTGAGCTAGACCCTTAAAGAATTCTGGCGCAGGAACTCCAGGGGAAAAGAACGCTTTTGCGACGGTATCGGGCAGCCTACGAAGATATGCCATCTCCACTGGGCTCATCTGTGCCTCGTAGAGAATAGGGCCCACCGAGAATCGATAACCCGCCCATATGGTGAGAGCGAGTGTCACACCCCCGATACCGATGTACTTCCAGGATGGGATGTGCCGCTTCTCCATCAAGCAATACACGGACAGAGCCAAACAAGAGATCCCCAAATACGGCACGGCAGAAAATTTGCACAAGATGGCGAGCCCCATCGCGACCCCGGCCAGGGCAGCTGATAGAAGTTTGGGCTCCTGCAAGAACTTCCAGAAGCAGACCAGCGCCAGGAGAAACATCGCTGTCAGCGCCATGTCGGTGGTGGCGAGCGATGCGTTGGCCAGTATCGGAGGACAGAACGCAAACAGTACGATGGCCAGAGAGGCAGGCCACTGTCCATAATTCCGGGAGACAAAACGCCACAAGACAAAGCAGGCCAGCCAGAAAAACGGCAATATGCCCAGGCGCGCGAGGGTTAAAGTTCTTTGGTAATGGCCTTGGTACTCAAGAATGGCATTGCCTTCGTCCCAGATATAAGCATTGCCCTGGCTGCGCGACCCGGCGAGATAAGGTCCGAGCGCCACGGCGATGCGGGCGAGCGGCGGATGAAGAGCCTCATATGTGTACGAGCCGCGGTCGAGCCATTCCATACCAGCCGCAAGATGTGCGGGCTCATCGTAGGTCTGGTTGAACACCGGATAGGTGGTGACGATCAGCAGAGTCGCAGTAAGCACTGAAAGCACAGCAATGAGGATGGGTAAGTACGAAGCCCATCGCTCAGGACGGGTTGTTTCGTCGCTTCTGGGATGCGGGAACAACATAACAGGATTCTGTCTCAGTGGTAGGGTTCGTCGATCCATTGCGGATAGCGATACTTCAACTGGACAAGGGCCCACGCTGCCTGGATGGTGGTATGTTGCGAATCGACACTGCCAAACTCCATCACTCCGCGACCCCATCCACAGCAGGAATACTTCCATGAGCCATCGGCTGTTTGATTGCCGAGAATGCGCTCAATCCAGCGGCTTCGAATCAGGTCAGGCCGGCCCGCCGCCAGAATGGACGCATTCTAGCAGGGTCACGCCTTGCCCGCTAACAACGAAGAAGCTCAAACGCGAGTTCCACCAATGGGGAAGATCCACAATGGAGTTCTGCTCACCAGTCTCTCGGTTAGCAAACACCACAACGATTCCTGCCGCAAAACTCGTCCAAACGAGCGGAATGAAACTGTCTCCTATCTACTCGACGAGCACATCTCTAAAACAGCCATCGGCTATAATTTTTCGGCAGTGAAAGACCCGAGACCTGAGAAAGCGCGCACGTCTTCCGTCCTCTCCTACGTCATCCTGTTTGGCGGGATCATCACCATCGGGGTCGCGCTCTACATGGTGGTAGTCAGCTATTCGAGCCTTCCATTTTGGGACGGTTGGATGGAGGTTCAAGCGGCTGCACGTGACCGGAGTCTACTTTCTCCCGCCTGGCTGTGGGAGCGGGACAACAAACACCGGGTTGTCGTTCCGAAACTGTTTCTAGCCGCTGACCTGCGTCTGTTTCAGGGCCGGCAAATATTCTTGCTGGCCAGTATCTTTTGCATTCAATTGCTGCATCTGGCGTTGCTGAGCTGGAGCATGCGAGCCCTCGGCGGCTGGCGTGGAGCACTGTGGCGCACAGGCACGGGATTAGCGGCGTTTTGTCTGTTTTGTCCCACCCAATGGGGGAACTTCGTCATTGGTTTTCAAGTTTGCTTTGTGTTGCCGCAGTTGCTGGGAACCGTGTCGTTTGTGGCGGTGCTGCTCTACTGGACTAAGTCACAACAGTATCCGGAAAAGAGGTGGTTAAGGTCCCCTTGTAATATCGATTCTGGCCGCGGTGGGAGCAAACTATTCCCTGGCCAGTGGAATGCTCCTGTGGCCGATACTCATAATCGCGGTATTCTACCTCCGCTTGCGCCGCACAGCTATCCTGAGTTATGTCATTAGTGGCGTGCTCAGCAGCGGGCTTTATTTCTATCTCTTAAACCTGTCGTCGCGTTGGGGGCGGCCTGAAAGCACGATCGCCTCGAGGTTAGTCTCCCCGCTTACGTTGCTGAATTTCCTCATAAAGTATTTGATTGGTTCTGCGTCTCGGCGAGGAACGCATGCCGCCGAATTCATTCTCCTGGGCGGGGTGGCCATCCTTGTAAATCGCTCTGACGACTGTACAGGAGCTTTGGAATCGACAGCGCCCATCGTCGATCCCGGAGGGCCGGGGCTTCGCCTTACGGGCTGGGCGTGGGACGTTAAACACCAGCGGCCTCCCTTAGCCATCGTCGTCACCACCAACGGGATCATCACGGGCATTGGCGCGGTTGGCGGCTGGCGGCCAGATGTCGCCGCCATACAGCTGAAGCATCGCGAAGTCACCCTGGATATATCGCTTACCTGACGGAACCACTGGGCATCTCGATCGTGAACCTTTATGCCATTCTCCAGGGCAGCCCAGCGACGGCCTGCCAATTTGCCATGACGTAGCGTCCATCAAGCCCATGCAGGATGTATTTCAGCTGGAGATCGAGCGCTCAACTCCAGATCCTCCGGCAAGAAACAACAGTCGGGGCGAAGCCTATCACGATTACGATTCCGATCTTAACTGCCCTTGGCGCTGTTTCTGTCTACGGGACGAGTGCACTGACTGGCAAAGCTGTCCGACGGAGAGTTACAATGCCCCTGAGTCTACATTCGGGCGTTGCAGACCATCAGACGACGGAATGCGCTGGGGTGAGTTTTGGACACTTCGGTCGCGAAGCGATTCGGGGAAACGACGGGTTGGGATTTCTCGCTGTGCCAGATTTCTTTCGGCAGTGAACTAGGCTGGAACGGATGTGCAAAGCTCTGCACTACTCGCGTGTAAGGTCTTGCGGTTCATCGAACCGAAGACCAGAACCCTTGATTTGTCAGTCAGTTGTGGGGTATGCTTGCATACGCTCTCGGTCAAACAATTGCACATATTTCACCGTTCGTACCGTTCCGAACCCGAATTCAACGTGGGGTGAGAGTTAGTGGCGCTTGCGAGCACCAAACCGGTGGAGGTGGTGTCACCCCCGTCGGTCTCAGAAATCCCAGTAGAGGCTCCCGGCTCCAGGTTTGCAGCTATATGGCAAACATTTAAGCCGTTTGGTTGGCAGGGACTACTGCTGGTTGCAGTTTTGATAGCGCTTTATCGCCCAGTCTTGCGAACCCTCGTGTACCAGTGGTACATCGACGCGGATTATTCGCATGGATTTCTAGTGCCGCTGCTCTCGGGGTATTTGATCTGGCAGCGGCGCGAGAAGCTGCGGCACATTCCTAAACGCCCTTCCCTCTGGGGTATGGCGATTGTCCTGATGGCCATGGCGTTACTGTTTCTTGGCAGCTTGGGTGCTGAGCTTTTCTTGGCGAGGATTTCGTTGCTATGCACGATCTGCGGCCTGATTGTGTACTTCTGCGGCGGGGCTGTGCTGCGTGCCATGGCCTTTCCCATGGCGTTCTTGCTTTTTGCGATTCCGATACCGGTGGTGGTTTACAATGAGATCGTTTTCCCGCTGCAATTCATCGCTTCCAGGTTCGCCACCTGGACGCTGGAGACGCTCAACCTCTTTCCCATCATGCGCGAAGGTAACGTACTGATCTTGCCTGGCATGAGCCTGGAAGTTGTGGAAGCGTGCAGTGGTATCCGCTCCTTAATGTCTTTACTCGCCTTGGCGGCGGGCTTTGGATATGTCGTCGAACGGAGCGCCATTGCTCGCTGGGTCCTTTTCCTGGCTATGATTCCGCTGGCCATAATCAGTAATGGTACGCGAGTGATGATCACAGCGATCATGGCCAATTACTTGGGTCCGCGGGCAGCTGAGGGATTTATGCACGAATTCTCGGGGTGGGTGATTTTCGTTGTGGCTACCCTTTTGTTCTTGGGGTTCTACAGTCTAATGACCAAGCTCCGCAAGATGCTAGGTTGGCTTCCACAAGATCCCCAACCCGTTTCCTCCGGCGGGAGGCAGAAATGAAGGCTGGAGCGCGTTATTGGCTAATGCTTGCGGTCTTGCTGGGAGCAACAAGCGGTATGGCTTACCTATCCCACGGAGAAGCTACGCCACCGGCAAAGCCGCTCTCCGATTTTCCAACCCAGATCGCAGGGTTCACGATGTTTGCCAACTGGCCTCTGGACAAGAACACCATCGACACGTTGGGTGTGACCGATTATCTCAATCGCGGTTATTTCTCCGGTTCTGAGGGACAGGTTGGGCTGTTTGTCGGATACTTCAGGAGCCAGCGGACCGGCGCCAGTATTCATTCTCCGAAGAACTGTTTGCCAGGTGCCGGCTGGCAGCCAGAGCAGTCGGCCGTTTATCAGCTGCACCTCGATGATGGACGCGAAGTCCCCGTCAACCTCTATATCGTCCGCAAGGGTTTGGAGGAGCAGCTGGTTTTGTATTGGTATCAGGCGCATGGCCGGGTGGTAGCCAGCGAATACTGGGGCAAGTTTTACTTGGTTTACGATGCGTTGCGCTTGAACCGCACCGATGCTGCGTTGATCCGCGTTACCGCTCCGATTAATTATGGTAATGAGGAGCAAGCGCGCTCACGGGCGCTCGCTTTCGCGAAACAGATAACCTACGATATTGATCAGATCATTCCTCTGTGACCCAGGAGAATTCATGCGGAAAAGCTACATCGTCCTAATTGTGATGACCGTGCTGTTGGCCGTCCTCGTTGGTTGTACCCGCAACCCTGATGCTGCGAAACGTAAGTATGTCGAGAGCGGTATGAAGTACATGGATGAGAAGAAGTACGACTCTGCCGTCATCCAGTTTAAGAAAGCGTTGCAAATTGATCCGCGTTGGGCGGAGGCGCATTACGAACTGGGACAGGCGGAACTGGCCCAACAACACTGGGTCGCCGCTTTCAAGGAGTTCAGTGTAGCCATCGATCAGGACCCTAACCACGTCAAGGCACATCTTGCGATCGGGACCATGTGGTGGCAGGCAAGGAAGTATACCGAGGCTGAAGAGCACGCACGTTTCGTGGTGGAGCACGACCCCAATAGCATCGATGGATACATGCTGCTGGGCAACGTACTGCTGGGGCAGAAGAAGGCGCAAGAAGCCATCGACATGTACACCAAGGCGGTCGCGCTAAAGCCTAACGATCCAGGCCCCTACCTTAATCGTGGTGTCGCCTATGCTTCACTGAAGCAGGACGGGGCTGCCGAGGAAGACCTGCGTAAGGCGAGTACTGTCGACCCGAAGGCAATGCAGGCGTATTACGCTTTAGCCAACTTTTATCTGAACAAGGGGGATCCGAAGAAGGCCGAGGAGGTGCTCCGGTCTGCGATCCAGAACGCGTCCCCCAACGATCCAATACCTTATCTGCGTTTGGCCGGTCTGATGCTGCATCAAGGCCGCAAGGCCGACGGAGAACAAGTCGTCCAGCAACTGCGAGACAAACAGCCAAGTTCGGCGCCGGTCGCGGCAGCGATCGGCGACTACTACCTGGCCTCGAGGGATTCTCAGGACGCCATCAAGGAATACCAGCGCGGCTTGAACCTGGATCCTAAGAACCAGGACCTGCAGCTGCGGCTGCTGGAAACCATGATAAGCGCCGGAAAGATCGACGACGCTACCAAGCTGACCGACCGGTTGCTGAAAGAGAATCCGGGCGATATTATGGCCCGCATTACCCACGCCCGCCTCTTGGCGATTAAAGGCAATACCACCGAGTCCATTACGACGCTTCGTGAAGTTATCAAGGACGCACCTGAAAATCCCCAGGCCCATTTCATGCTGGGAAAAGTGTTGCATCAGACGGGTGACCTGGCTGGCGCCAAGAGCGAACTTCAGGAAACTTTGAAGCGGCAACCGGAGAACCAGATGGCGCTCTATGCGCTGGCCGAAACCTACCGCGACTCCCGTGACTTTGACACAGCCCGGGAATATGCCGCACGCTTGCAGAAGTTAAACGACAATCCTTCCATACACTTCTTGAACGCCACCATCGACATTGGCGCCAAGGACTATTCGGCCGCCCTGACGGAACTCAACGAAGTGCAGAAGTCAGTTACGACCGATCCGTTGTTGTACCTCAACTACGCTGTCGTCTACGCTGGACAAAAAAAATATGCCGATGCCGAGCGCCAATTTCAAACCGCTTTGAAGATGTACCCGCAGTATGACGCGGCGATGGGGGATTACGTGAGCATGATGTTTGCCACCAACAATCCGGCCAAGGCAGTTGCGCTCGCCGGTCAGTACGCCGCCGCCAATCCCAACCGGGCGCAGGCGCACTTTCTTTATGGTTCTGCTCTAGCCACCACCAAGAAGTTCGACCAGGCACTCCAGGAGTTCCAGAAGGTCACCGAAATCGAGCCTTCGTCGTTGATGGCTTACATTCATATCGGCCAGATCTACGAGTTGACCAATCGTCCTGATGACGCGCTAGGCGCCTATCAGAAGGCCTTGCAAGTCCAGCCGAAATCGCCCCTCGCTAACAACTATCTGGGAAATCTGTATGTGCGCCGGGGCGACTTGAAGAGCGCGGCCAAGTACTTCCAGGCGGCTCTGAACGAAAACGCGCATGATCCAGTTGCTGCCAATAACCTGGCATGGGTATACGCCAGCGAAGGCGAGAACCTCGACATGGCGCTGAGTCTGGCGACTCAGGCCAAGCAAATAGCGCCCGACCTGGATGGCATCAACGACACGCTTGCGTGGATTCAGTACAAGAAAGGCAACTATCACGTCTCGGTGTCGCTAGCGGACGAAGCGGTAAAGGCTCGTCCGGAAAAGGCGGATTACCGTTACCATTTGGGAATGGCCCTTATGGGAGCGGGCGAGCCAGTCCGTGCCAAGGCTGAGTTGCAAAAAGCTCTTCAGTTGAATCTCAAGGGAGCGGATGCCGAACAAGCGCAAAAGACCCTGGCTTCTTTGCACTAAGATCCAGTGATTTCGCGGGCTAGTCCCGCCCATGTGCGGCCTGACCTCTGTCTGGTGTCAGGCCGCTTTTTCTATTCCTTCCGGCACCCGCGACCCTAGCTTTGAAACGTTTTCCCTTTCTGGTAATCTAACTAACTGGTTAATTAAATATGGCAAACGAGGATCAAATTTTTCGCGCGCGACGCGGAACTCGCCGTCAGCCTGAAGCCAGCCGCGACTCTATTCTTCGGGCGGCGCTTGCGGAGTTCGCGCAAGAAGGCTTGGCGGGTGCCCGCATGGATGCCATCGCCGTTTCCGCTGGTGTGAACAAGGCGCTTCTGTATTACTACTTTCACGACAAGGAGTCTTTGTATGGTGCGGTGCTCGATCGATTCTTCATACGTTTGACCGAGCGCGTGATGAGTGAGCTTGACAGTGATGCGCCGCTGGGAGAGAGGATTCTTCGCTACACGTGCGCGCACTTTGATTGCGTTGCGGAATCGCCTCACTATGCGAGGTTGTTTCAGGGCGAACTGATGAGCGCCGGCCGCGGCGGCTCCCCCCACCTGACCCGCATCGCGGAACGGTACATTCGCCCAATCGCCATGCGCGTCTCGGAATTACTGGGACAGGGAACAGCAAGCGGGGAGTTTCGCCAGGTCGATCCGTTTCAATTTGCCCCTTCCATCGCCGCCATCAATGTTCACTATTTCGTCATTGCGCCTGTGGCCCGTGTGCTGTTTGACCGCGACCCGTACGCGCCGGCAGCAATCCGCCAGCGGCGTGCGGCTGTCTTGGATTTTGTCGCCGCTGCACTGTTTGCCGACCGGGAGACGGGGGTTAAGCTGGCGTCCGAAATTGCGCGCGAGAAAAGCCAGGATCCCGCACCGAATCCTTCGTCTTCCCTCCTTGGTGGGGCAGGGGAAGGAGATGCCCAGTGAAGCAAAAGAAGTTTGGCATCATCCTGCTCGTACTACTCTGCATTGCGGTCGGCTACTACTTTTACTCTACCGATCGAACCAGTGAAACCGTCCTGATTGGAATTGTGGATGCCAATCAAGTCATCGTGAGTTCGAAGATCATGGGGCGCGTCGAGAAGCTTTACGTGGACGAGGGCTCGAAGGTGAAGGCAGGCGACCCGATTGCCGAAATCGACTCCGCGGAGCTGGAAGCCCAGAAGAAAGCAGCCGAGGCGACCATTGACGCCTATGGCTCACAAGTGTCCTCCATGCGAGCGACGGAAGCGCAAACTCTGGGTGAGACCAATGCCGGAGTTGTTAACGCCCAGGCGCGACTGGCAGCGGCCAAAGCATCCTTGACGCAGGCGCAAGCCGACCTGGTGCGGGTGCAGAGCGACTCGGAAAGAATTATGGCCCTTGCGAAGGTTGGGGTCGAGTCTGACATGGACCGGGTGCGCGCCGAGGAACAACTGAAGGCGCAACGAGCGGTTGTCGAGAGTGCGCAGAAAAATGTGGACGCGGCCCAAGCTGACCTGAACACGGCGATTGCTCGCACACATCAGCAACGCGCCGCCGCCAGCAATGTTGCCGCCAACGAAGCCCAGGTGGCCAATGCGCGAGCGCAACTGGCAGAAGCTGAAACCCGGCTCGGTTACACCAAGATTTACGCTCCCGTCAGTGGAACAGTTTCGGTTCGTGCCACTCGCCAGGGCGAAGTGGTCAACCCCGGCACGCCGATCGTTACCATCATTGATTTTGGCGATACCTGGGTCCGTGCCGAAGCTCCCGAGACGCAGGCGCGCTTTGTGTCCGACGGCCAGAAACTCCAGGTACGTTTACCGGCGGGCAAGCCGATCGAAGGCACTGTCATCTTCAAGGCGGTGGAGAGCGATTTCGCCACCCAGCGCGACGTCAGCCGTCGCAAGCGTGACATCAAGACCATCGGGCTGAAGCTGAAGGTGGACAACCCCGACGGCGCGCTCGTGCCCGGCATGACCGCCGAAGTCCTGCTGCCCAAGAATATCGAGCAAGGTGCGCGATGAGCTGGTTTGCCTCCAAGTCGAAGCCCGCAGCCCACTGCGAAGCGCCGGCCAGCGGCGATGCCATTGTGGTCGACCACATTACCAAGAAGTACGGCGACTTCACCGCAGTGGACGATGTTACGTTTAGTGTGCGCCAGGGTGAGATTTTCGGTCTGCTCGGACCGAACGGCGCCGGCAAGTCCACGCTGATTCGCATGATGACCACGCTGTTGCCCATCACCAGCGGGCGGGCGCTAATCAACGGTTTCGATGTTTCGAAACAACCCGACGCCGCGCGCCAGTGCATGGGCGTGATCCCGCAGGCGATGACCAGCGACATCGACCTGACCGTCGAAGAAAACCTGAGCATCTACGCGAAGCTATATGGAGTGCCCGCGGAAGAGCGGCAGCACAACATCGACGATCTGCTGAAGACGGTGGACCTGCTGAAGTGGCGTAACGCCCAGACCAAGACGCTCTCCGGCGGCATGCGTCGACGTCTGGAAATTGCGCGCGGCCTGGTACACAGCCCCAAGATATTCTTCCTTGATGAGCCGACCACCGGGCTCGATCCCGTCTCACGTGTCGCCGTGTGGGAGATGCTTACCGAGATCAAGAACCGGCGCGCCCTGACCATCCTACTCACGACACACTACATGGACGAGGCAGACCGCCTGTGTGATCGCGTGGCCATTGTCGACCACGGCAAGCTGGTCGCCCTCGATTCGCCGATTGCGCTCAAAGCCAGCGTGCCGGGAACGAACGTGATTGAAGCGCAATTTCTCAACGCGCCCGCGGACTGGGAAGACGAATTGAAAAAGCTTGAGGACGTCACGTCGGTGCAGCATGAAGCTGCGAATATGTATCGCATCCTCAGCAGCAACGGTTCCAAGACTACGACCGAACTGGTAGAACTCGCGGTGCGCTCCAATGTGCAGGTCAAGTCCTTGTCCGTTCAGAACACTACGTTGGACGACGTTTTCGTTCATTACACGGGACGGCAATTGCGCGACGAGCAGGTGAAGGCCTACTCATTCGTCATGCCCGACCGCCCGGGGATGCGGCCATGAACCGGATGTGGGCCATCGTCGAACGCGAACTGCGCAAGTTCTTCCGCTCCCCGGCACTGATGCTCGTGGCCATGGTGTTCCCCCTGGTGCAGTTGATTGTGCTGGGCAACGCGTTCGGCGGAAAAATCAAACAGGCGCGCCTGGGCGTGGTGGATCAAGACCGGGGCACGCAGGCAGTGAAAGTCCGCGAAGCGCTGGCAGCGGTGCAATCGAACGCGCACACCTTCACGCCGGTGCCCTACGACAGCGACAAGCAGGCAATGGAGGACGTGCGCAATGGCCGTCTTGATGGAGCCATCATTATTCCTCCCCAGTATTCGCGCCGCGTGTATGAGCAGAACCATCCTCGCATCGCCCTCGTAGTGGACAACACCGACAACTTCATGAGCTCGACGCTCGAACAGCAACTGACTTCGCTCGTCGATGCGCTCAACCAACCGAACGTTGATCCTTCGCGCATCGTGCAGCAGATTTCGCTGGATACCGTCGAGCTTTATCCCTATATCGAATACATGAAGTATCTGCTGCCCGGATCGATCGTGCTGGCCATGTTTGTATCGGTCATGATCGGTGGCGGGATGCTCTACATCGACGACAAGGCGCGCGGTGTGCACGAGGGCTATCTGGTCACGCCGATTACGAAGTTCGAACTGGTCGCCGGGCTGAACCTCGCCGGCGCTATCAAGGCGATCCTCGCGGGCATTGTGATAACCATTTTGGGCGCGCTGCTCTCCGGTTTGGGTTCGGTCTTCGTGCCGCAAAACATGCTGTACATCCTGTTGCTCGTGGTCGCCACCTCGGTGGCATTTAACACCATGATGTTTCTGATGATGGTACGAGTGGAAGATCCGCTGGTGCCACGCGCCACCTTCGGCATCCTGAACACGCTGTTGTTTTTCCCCAGCGGCGCGATCTATCCTATCAAGGCGTTTCCGGCATGGCTGCGCGCCGTCGCCTACATTGATCCGTTCACCTATGCCGTTCACGGATTCAAAGCAGTTCTTCTGAAGGACGCGGGGTTTGTGGCAATCCGTGCGGACTTGGCCTACCTCCTGGTCTCGGGTGCCATCATGATTACGATTGCGACCGCACTCTTTAAGCGCACGCTGTAAGGCCCTGCCACGTCCCGACATCTACGACGCGCCTCCTGCCTCTGCTTTTTTCACCTCTGCGGACGCGCTGGCTGCGCGTTCGATCCTGCACTCTTCCGGCTTCTTGTCGAAGCGCAATCCCTGGAAAACGGGAGCTCGCATCTTCGTCCCGCCGCTTTCTCCTTCATGGGTCCACTCAGTGAACTTGATTTCGGCGACCAGTTCCGGCTTCACAAAGTGGACCGGCCTGGTGCTTTCGACCTTGCCATAGAAAGGACTACGTTTCGTCTGCAGTGCGTGCAGCCGCTTCCACAGGGCCGCATGGGACTCCTCGCTGAACCCGCTGCCCGCGTGGCCAATATGAATTAGTCTGCCTTCGTCGTCATAGAGCCCCAGCACAACAGACCCGAAATTCTCGCGAGAGCCGCGAGGATCGGTGTAGCCCCCAATTACGCACTCTTGCTGCCTGACGATCTTGATCTTCAGCCACTCCGAGCTGCGCTTTTGCAGATAGCAACTGTTGCGGCGCTTGGCGACGATACCTTCCAGTCCGCGCTGCGCCGCCGCTTCAAACACCGCTTTGCCGTTGCCGATGTAGTGGTCCGAATAGCGGATGCGATCGCCCGGCGCAAGGATCGAGGCGAGCAGTTCCTTCCGCTGTTCCAACTCCGCCTGCATGAGGTCGTAGCCGTCGAGGTACAACAGATCGAATACGTAGTACACGACGGGAATATCGTCGCGCGTGCGGCGAATGCGACGTCCACCGTCGCCAACTCCGGTCCGCTGCTGCATGAGGCTGAACGACGGCCGGCCCTGCTCGTCGAGCGCGACAATCTCGCCATCGAGGACGGCGGTACGCGCTTTCATTGCGTCGGGTATGAACGCCAGTTCCGGATAGGCCGCAGTCAGATCGTTCTGATTGCGCGAGACCAGGCGCACGGAGCCGCCGTCCAGAAACGCAATCGCGCGATAGCCGTCCCACTTTATCTCGTACAGCCACTGCTGGTCGTCGAAGGCACGGTCCACCAGCGTGGCCAGCATGGGATGGATGGCGCGCGGCATCGGCGCTTTGCGCCCGATTTGCTCCGCTTCGGCGGTTACGGCGTTACCTGACGATTGGCGCGCGTGGAGTTTTTTTTTACGGCGCCTGCAGCAGAGCGAGAAGCGGGTGCCTCGGCGGAACTCTTCCCGGCCGCGGACTTCTGCGCAGCCTTGGCTTTCTTCGCGTCAGCTTTGGCAATCGAGTCGGCCAGCCAGTCGTTCTTCTTAGAGCTGCCCGCAGCGGAAACCTTGCGGCTGCTTTTCCATTCCGCCGAACCTGCGTCGCCGGCAATCTCGTCCATGGTTCGCTTGGTCGGCACCGAGTAGTCGTACTGGTCGATGTCGTAGCCGGGCTGCGCGTAAGCGTCGCGATGCTTAATGAGCAGCCACTCCGTGCCTTTCGTCCCTGGCCGCCGTGATTTCATGTGCACTAGCGCGAAGTCGCCCTTCAGCTTCTGGCCATTCAGGCGAAACTTCAGGTCGCCCTTTTGCAGCATCTCGGCAGCGTTGCCCTGCGGCTCCCATGTACCCATGTCCCAAACCATCACAGTGCCAGCGCCATAGTTGCCGGCGGGAATGGTGCCCTCGAAGTCGAAGTAGGAAACCGGGTGGTCCTCCACCTGCATCGCAAGGCGCTTGTCGGCGGGATCGAGCGAGGGCCCTTTCGGCACGGCCCACGATTTCAGCACGCCTTCCATCTCCAGGCGGAAGTCGTAATGCAGTCGTGTCGCGCGATGTTTCTGCACCACAAAGCGCTGCTGCTTGCCTTTGCCGAGCTTGGGCGGAGGCTCGGGCGTTTGCTTGAAATCGCGTTTCCGTTTGTACTCTTCCAGTGCCATACGAGCCTTAGATGAACGTTTATAGCAAGCGCGCTGCAAGAATGTGTAACCGAATCTCGCCCTGCCGAATACCCCGCGCGACTTTGCTACAATGCACCTACCGCATTCGTGGGCGCTTAACTCAGCGGTAGAGTGCCATCTTCACACGATAGCCATCCACCCACCGGTTGTTGACTCTAAAGAGGTTAGATAGGGTTAGTAACGGGAGATACCGGTATATTCGCCGGTATTTGGTACGCTTTTGGTACGCTCGGTCGGTGGGCCGCTGGCAAGACAATGGCGGGGTGCGGCCCCACCTCCGCGATGATCCTGTAACAGTTCTGTCTGACCTCCATAAAGCAAGCTGATGCACCCGGTCATGCACGATATACCGCTCGCCTCAACGAGCGGTGATCGAACAGGATACGAGCGTCTGCCTTGCAAGCTGCGAAACATCACCGAAGAGATCGCTCACAGGACGCAATAAGAACGCCGGTCTGCGCGCTCGCACAGCGAGCCGACATAGATCGAGATCACTGAAATCACAACCAAGAGTGCGGAGAACGTTTCGCCGGACGACAGCCGGGCATCGGGGAAAGACTGAGCTTGATCTAAGCCAAACACGTTGAGGAGCCACCATGACGACAAACGAATTGAGACAATCCGTGCGTTCTAACTTGGAAGCCGCGATCCGCGCACAACGCGAAAGCTGGGACGTGGCGCTCGGGATAGAGGAAATCACGGGCTACGCTGGCGATATTTATGCCTTTGTTGCCGAAACAGTCGGCGCTTTGAACGACGATGAGGCAATTCCAGACGATCTTGTGGAGGAACTGATCTCGTTCACAAGTATGCCCAAATTACCCCCGGGGCCGACCTCCCAGACGCCACGAGTTCAATGAGCAGACTCAACCCAACGGAGGTCAATGACGGATGAACACGAAGAAAAAAGCGAGCAGGCTCGGTGACGATCCCGTGAGTCGCGGCCGTCAAGCGCCAATTCTGTATTTGCTCGCACCCGATCAGACACCGAAAGGAGAAGACAGGAATGCTTACCAGCAAACGAGTAGTAGGTGAAGTTGAATACAACGACGGATGGTTTGCCGAACTCCTTACCTACGGAACTGAAGGAATCGATAAGGACATCGCGTTAGAAACCTTCCAGATCCACCGTGAGGATACCGCGGATCAGCCGGAGGAATTCAAGCGCAGATTTCCCGTCGGCACGCCGCTAAGCATCTTGACGATAACTGAAATCACCCTTCTCTCACAGAAGGAATAATGCCTGGGCTTAGGTTTACGGCGGCACCAAGGTCGTTCAAAAGAAGATGCCGCCACAACAGCTTCAACTGTTCTGATCAACTGCTCGAACCTTACTGAGGGCGGAGGTGATGCATGACCACCAAACGTCGGACATCAACCGGCACTGTGAGCAAGGGCCGCCACGAGCACCAATGCCGCATTTGCTCGCACCCGAAACGGGATGAGATCGAGCAGGCATTCATTGCCTGGGTCAGCCCGGCACACATAGCCAAGAAATACTCTGTCAGTCGCGACGGAGTCTACCGCCACGCACACGTATTCGGGCTGATGGACAAACGGCGTCGAAACGTCCGCGCCGCGCTGGAGCGAATCATCGAGCGGGCCGGCGAGGTCGATGTTACGGCCACGGCCGTCGTCTCTGCTGTCCAGGCATACAGCAAGATCAATGCGATGGGCCACTGGGTTGACCGAAGTGAACACGTAAACCTGAACGAACTATTCGAGCGGATGACGCGGGAGGAGATGGAAGCATACGCGAAAGCGGGCACCCTGCCAGCTTGGTTTGAGGACGCCGTAGGTGCAACAGTCGCCGACAGTCGAGAGACAACGAATGAATAGTAAATCGTTGAGCCGCAACAAAAACCGAGCGATCGAGGGTGCAATAGTTCTCGGTCCTGCAGACTTTCCTCTTGGCTCCCTGCAATCGAGGGCAGCCGTCCGCACCATGTTGGAGAAAAGCGTTCGCGAAGCTTCAGGTGAAGTCTATCCGCCCGGCTGGTCTCCCAAAACGGCAGCCCAAAAGGCCGTCCTGGAGTCATCAGCCGACATTCTCTTCTTTGGTGGGGCTGCGGGCTCTCTGAAAAC
>Ga0209039_10002146_pt1 | contig 17198 bp, 16 predicted proteins | sample BogFormECP12_OM1_FD_188238 | JGI IMG/M metagenome (GOLD analysis project Ga0209039, IMG submission 188238) | Bog forest soil microbial communities from Calvert Island, British Columbia, Canada - ECP12_OM1 (SPAdes) (version 2) | ecosystem: Environmental > Aquatic > Freshwater > Wetlands > Bog ... | reverse complement strand
TCCGATCGAATCCTCTGGGTGTGGTTGGCGCGGTTCTGGCCCGGATGGCGCCATGCACTCGTCCTCGTCCGGCCGGAGACCGTGATCCGCTGGCACCGCCGCGGGTTTCGTCTGTACTGGCGGTGGAAGAGTCGTTCGCGCCCATTGGGGCGGCCCACGATCGAAGCCGAGCTTCGTGATCTGATCTTGGAAATGCATTGCGCAAATCCCACCTGGGGCGCGCCTCGGATCCACGGCGAGCTGCGGAAGCTCGGCTTCACGGTCGCGCAGTCGACAGTATCGAGGTACCTACCCCGCCACCGCAAACCTCCCTCGCAGCGTTGGCGGACTTTCCTCCAGAATCATCTCACGGAAGCCATCGCCATCGACTTCGCGGTCGTGCCGACCGTCACCTTCCGGTTGCTCTACGTGTTCGTCGTGCTGAGCTTGGAGCGACGCAGGCTTCTCCACGTCCACGTCACCCCTCATCCGACGGCCGCCTGGACTGCACAGCAAATGGTCGAGGCTCTACCCGAGGACACTCACAAGTACCTGATCCGCGACCGGGATGGGATCTATGGAGCTGAGTTCCGGCGACGCGTCGCGGGACTGGGCCTTCACGAGGTCCCAATTGCCCCGCGATCGCCTTGGCAGAATGCCTACGCGGAGCGCTTCATCGAATCGCTCCGTCGCGAGTGCATGGATCACGTCATCGTTTTCAACGAACGTCAGGCTTCTCGGATTCTCTCCGCGTATGCCCGCTACTACAACCGTGCGCGCACGCATCTAGCGCTCGACAAGGATGCTCCGGAGCGGCGGCGCGTTCAGGGGAGAGAACTCGGACGGGTGATCGCCTTCTCAGAGGTCCTCGGACTCCACCACCGATACGAACGAGTCGCAGCGTGAAACGTGATGGCGTTATCGGAAGGAACAGGGGGGCGGAATGAAACCGGCTTCTTGCTCCGCCTTCCACGAGAGTCTGATGCAATCAGCCCACCGGCCAGCGGCCACAGCTTCGAACACTTGTCGGGCAGTCTTAAGAGTCGGTTCGCTGTTCTAACACTTGGCCTCGATAATCTCTTCAACGCCAGCGCGCGATACGGTCAGCTCAACACTCCCGTTCGGGTCGTGCCGTAATATCGCCACATTCAGCGCTTCGTCGGTATCGACGGGCGTCCCATCGACCGAGATGACGCGATCCCCCAACTGCAAACCTGCGCGGATTGCGCCGCCCGACAGACCGGTGACGGTTTCTCTCAGGGTTTCGAAGCCAATGTAACACGACGGCCCGACAAACGGCGGTTGCTCGAACAAGCGGAGCCGCTCTTTTGCATGCTCCTGCAACTGTGGATCCGCACTGCCTGCGCAACCTGAGGAGACAACGACACAGGCGATGTAGAGTGAAGAGCGAGCAATGCTGGCGAGAGATGACACGGGTCTACCCCATTCGGCCACCTCTAGCTTCTCACCCCTTGCGGTCCCAGTTCCAGCACGAATTGTGCGGTCCGATCGAAACAGGCAGGGGCACCAATGCTCCGCGCGCTAGGTGGGGAAGCGGAATTCAAAGATGCGCGGTTCGTTCAGGGCACGATAAAGGAACCACTCGGTCCTGTCCGGGCTTGAAGAACCGAGGAACCAAAGCTCCTTGAAGGGAAGATCCGGAATCTGAAGGACGTTGGGATCGAACTTTCCGGCACGGTTTAGCTTGATCGCCGCATTGGTGTCCGTCGGCCGCGGATACCGAGCGAGCTCGGCGAACAATTGGTTTAAATCGGCGGTCGGATTGAGATGGTCCGGAACGAGTTCCTTTAGCTGTACGGGGCAGGTGTTACTCCATTCGCCGTCAACCCACGACACGAGGAAATCGAAGTCCTCCGCTTCGTGGAGGATGAGACGCGCATTGATTCCAAGAGCTTGGCTCATACCGAACGTGAAGATCGTTGCATCAAGTGCCTGTCGCACCTCTTTGAGGCTATTGGTTCGGAGTCCCGCCCACTGGGGGTGCCTCCCGCCGGGAATGAACCTGACCGGAATGTTTTTCAGGCTCCGCAGCACCCTTTCAGGGTCGTAGAGCGGTAGCTTGGACCACTCACGCCCGTGGATTTGATCGTTTACCTTCAACTCAGTCGCCTCCAAACGACGATTTCGCCTGGCAATCCCGGACGAGGTCAATTCACGCTGGCATGAGCCCGGGTGACGGCCGCCCGAGGTCGCACTCATGTCCTTCAGCTCTCTCGCGGTTCACAGGAGGGGAACAGTAGACATACCGCGGCACCGCATTGGAAGTCTAGGCCGATGGAGATGTCGGCGGGTCGCGGGGGCTCATGCGCAGCCTACCACGGCCGCTGTGCACCTGCATCGTGCGGTGATCCAACCGACGTTCTACTACTGAGCCCGGCAGGGGACGGCCGACAGCCTCTGGTTGACGCGGTGGGATCCGCCGGTCGACACTGTTGTACACAGGTTGCCGCAGCCGAGCGGCCATCCTTGAACTCGGGAGGTCTAGCATGGCTGAAGGTAAAGACCTGACATCTTTCGATGCCTATCTGCGCTCGCATGAGCGTCATATGAAGTACATCTACGGCCTCCGCTGGGGAGGGCTCGCCGTTTCCGCCCTAACAATCGCAATTGGGGCGGTCATGGTCTTTCTTGGGTTGCAGGGCTCCTTGAATTGGGCGGTCGAAGCGCCAAACTCGATTGGTGCAAAGTTGACCAATGCATCCCCCGGAATCGTGTTCGCCACTGTCGGCATGATCATCGCATTCGTCGTCGTGCTGCAGAAGCCCGTGAGCTACCAAACGGGCGATCGCGAAGGAAACGATTTTCGTATCGCGGCGGACCCACCGCGAAGGCGGCGGTGGCGGAGGTAGCGAACGGGTCGCTGCCTCGCAAAGCCGCTGAGGCTGACGGCCGCCACCGTTGGTTGACGCGCTCTCCGAGCGAGACGCCTCGCGCATGACGGCGTCGGAGGTCGCCGGAAATGCACTGGCGTCGCGCCGCTCAGGAAGGTTCTCGCAAAGGATCGTTGATCGCAGCAAGCGCTACGCCTAGCCCCTTGCCTCTACACCTAGGAGCTCCCTCATTGACGCCAACAGGTTCGTGAAGTCGCCCCAGAGCATGCTGAGTGCGAGATCGTCCGGCCTCTTCCCCATGCGTTCTGCGAGGGCGATCCCGAGCCGATCGAGAAAAACGATGAGCTCGGCGAGCACGCAGGCGGAATAGCGGCGGAAGTCAACGACGTTCTTTCCTGGCATCCACACGAATGCCGGGTCGAGAATCTTGGGGACATGCTGCGGTTCGTAGGCCTGAAAAAGAATACCGTTGGCAGGACCCCCGTACACCACCGTGCGAAGATCGCCATGGATAATCAACTTGCGGATTCTCTTCACGGGCGACCACCACCTGTCGCTTGCATCTACTGCCTGTAAAACGGACGCTGGCAAGCGGCTCCGGAACTCTTTCGCTCGCCTGCTGCCCGACGTCTGAAGGTCTGCAAATCCCGGTAGATCAGTGAGAGGGACATTACAACCGAGAAGGATAACCGGCGCGATCGAATCCATGAGACCAGCGAGGTCGACGTGAAAGTCCTTGATTGCGAGTGCTGCGAATCGACTCCATTGGGAACCGTTAGACTCCAGCAACTCGCGCCGCATCCAGTCGAGTAGCTCCATGCGGGTGAGTGGTTGTAGAAACCGCGAGGACACGCGCTGGAATGCATGAGCCAGCGCCTGCATCTCGCTGGCTTGCTGAGTTCCCGGAAACGCCTCCGCAAGGAGGTGAGACCGAGAGCCAGCCTCGGGTCCCACCCGATCGAAGGCGGTAACCAGCGCGTGCGGAAAGGGTGATACGCCTTCGGAAAAGAAGCCGATGGCTTGTTCGATGCAAGCGCGGTCAAGTTTGAGCAATCGGTCCTCCGCTGGCGCCCTAGGCTCGCCAGTGGGCACTACGTAGTCTCGTGTATCGACCCGACGGCGGCCGCTCTGGCTACCTCGCGCTCTTAGCGCCGTGCGCTACGCCGAGGCGCACCCTCCGGACGAGGTGCTTCTCGAGGCATCACGCTATTTGCCAAGTCATGAGAGAATCCGTGAGAGGCCGATCCTTGCGGCGCACATGCGCAATCAACTTGAGCTGGCCCCACAGCTCGAGGCGGATCAAAGACACGATCGGGTCCTCTGACGTGGGTGCCCGGCGAAGCAAGACGCCAGGTCCGCAATCCAGCGGCCGCGCGCCGAAGGTGTCCACGGCTTCGTTTACTTCGAGCCAGCCGTCATGCGTGTAGGGAATCCAGCGGACTTCGTACTCGTCGGTAAGTAGCTTCGATTCGTGAATCCATGTGACGCCACACGCCAGTTTGCGCATGAATAGCCGAAACAAGTCCACAGGAAAGTGAACTGTGATGAACGGCCCTTGTCCGTACTCGGGCAGCGCGCCGAAGCCTGGGAACACACCCTCTGTCGGCGCTTTCTCCATTTCCCGCATCCTTTTGCGCATCCTCGCGCGTAGCGCTTCGCGCGCCTTGCGGTCCCTTTTGCTACTCGCGCGCCGCGGGTCGATCGAATCCTGAGCCTTCTTCACGATCGCACGCGCAAGCGGGCTTTCGGGATTTAATCCCCAGCCGAAGCACGCCAGCAACTCCGCCTCGGCCTTCGAAAGACGGTTGTTACACGCCTCGCAAGCGGGTACCTGCGGGCGAGGCACATTCGGCACCACGGTCTCGGGTAGCCACGACCTCGGTATGACGTGGTCCCACGTAAGGTCCTGGGGCCCTTGGAGACAGTGCACGCAAACACCGGACGGGGGGCGGGACATAGATCGCCACCTCGGAAGACCGCTGGCGGAGGGAGCGGGGAAGCTGTTGTGGAGGGGCTCTCAGATCATAGCTCGCCACAGCCACCCTCGGCGCCCAATGAGATTCCGGTACGGGGCACCGGGCCTAAAGGCGCCAAGCGCTTCGAACTCGGCTGCGCGGGGCGGGTTCGGCAACCGGCCATGAGCGGTCGCCGCGGTGCGGTGGCGGGGAGTCCGGGGCTAAGAGCGGGGTAAGAATAGATGGGATGCAAGCGCGCAAACCCCACCCTCCAGCGGCAACCCAGCGGCAGATTTTTCTCGCAACTCCACGTCTAGGTCGTTGATTTTGCTAGGGCAGACTTCGCCCGAAAGGATCTGGGCGAGATGGATGAGTTTTATTGAGTAGCCGTCACTGCTCGGCGTGCACGCCCTTTCTGCTGCCTCGAGCCCTCCGCCGCCGCCTCCAGCTCCGCCACGAGCCGAGGGATCGTGCGCTCCGCCGATAGCGACGCGCGACCGGCGGCGGACACCGTCGCCACCGGCTCGCAGCGCAGCGCCGCCGCGCGCCATGCCTCTAGCGTAGCGAGGAGCGCGCTCTCGTCCTCCGGCGCGACGACGACGCCGAGGCCCAGGCCTCGGACGAGTTGCGCGACGGCGCCCTCGCGCACGAGGGAGAGGATGGGGCGGCCCGCGCCGGCGGCGTCAAAAAGCTTCCCGGAGACGTTGTCCCCGCCTAGCGGCCCCGGTGGCGCGAGGTGCAAACAAGCGTGCGCCGCGGCGAGCCGTGCCCCCACGCGCTCGCGCGGAACGCCGGGCTCCACGCCGACCCACGCCGCGACACCGGCGCGCTCCAGGCGCTCCGCGATCGCGGGCTCGCCGCCGATGAAGCGCACACGCACGCTGCCCGTCACCTCCGGCCGGCGACGGGCCCATGCCGCGAGGGCGGCGAGAAGACGCGCGAGCGTGTCGCCGCGGCCGTCCAGGAGCGCGCTACCCGCGTGCACGAGCTCGAGACGGCCGCACTGCGGCGGCGCTCCGACAGCGAAAACGCACGGGTCGAAGCCCGTCAGGACTGTCTGCGCGCGGGCGGCGAGCTCCGGCATCCGCGCGACAGCGCGCTCCCGCGCGCCGTCGGAGGAGAAGACCACGCGGTCGGCGCGCCGCAGGACCGCACGCTCGAGACCGAGCTCGAGCCGATGGCGCCAGGCCGGGAAGCCCTGCCTGTCATGGTTGTCCGTCCACGCGTCCCGGAAGTCCGCAACCCAGGGCAGGCCGAAGGACCGCGCCGCGAGGCCGGCGAGGTGTGCGGAGTACGGAGGTGCCGTGGTGTAGACCACGTCCGCCGCCCGCGCCGCGGCCACCCCGCTCGCGATGGCGGCCGCGAGTGCGCTCCAGCCCACGTGGAGGTCGGGCACGAGCCAGCGCCAAAGCCGACCGCGCCCACGGCCCGGCCCAGGTGTGCTGCCGCCGCGGGCCGCCACGCGGCCCCAGTCGGGATTCAGGACACGCCAGACCTGCGTGGCAGCGGGCACCTCGTGCAGGAGCTCCGGAGCGCGGGTCCACTGCGCGTCATCGACCGTCACGACGAGCGTGCGCCAGCCCGCCTCCGCGAGCGCGCGCACGAGCTTCAGCGTGCGGGCGACGCCCCCGCCTCCAAGGGGCGGGAAGTAATAGGCTACGACGAGTGCCCGGCGCGGTCTCACAGGCCCGCCTTGAGGGCGACAGGCGCAAACGCGGCGCTGCGCGGAACGACCCCCTCGATCCAGGCGGCCCAGAAAGAGCGGATTGGTCGGTCGGCCATGCGGGCTTCCTCCAGCGCGCGGTGCAGGAGCGGAGCCACTCGGTGCCGAACGGCGAGACGCAGGGTGATGTCGTTGGCGAACGAGATCCCGTCATCGAACGTGTCGCCTGTGCCAGCGGTCTCGGCGGCCACTCGCACGAGGTGAGCACGCCAGCGCGCGGCCACCGTCTCCTTCCGGATCGGACGCGTCCACACTCTCCGTCCGCGCACGAGCGCGGTCTGCCCTGCTTCTCGACTCGACCCCGGATTTCTTGAGGTGGGATTCCGACCACGGGTTCGGGGACCTTGCGTTCCCGGCTGCACACGCGCGGTCTGGCAGAAGCGCCCTCAAGCTCATCGCGCTTCCGGTCGAACGTCACCGTGTAGGGGAGAGCATGTTCGGGAATCTTGTGAATCGGCACGACATCGGGCGCCTTGGACGAGCGCTCCGGCGAGGGCGAGGGGTTGAGATCCTGCGCAGGGCCGTTCGCCCCACCATGGTACGTACTCTTGAGTCGTGGAACATGATCGAACGACCGCCGACCAATTGGTGGGACCTACCGGAGGTCGTTGCGCGATGGAATATGTTGGTCTCGGGCGACCCCGGAACCGACCACGTGAGGTACCTCGCGCAGCGACACTTGGCTGGGCGACGCGCCTTGCGCGGCGTCTCTCTTGGCTGCGGAACCGGAGTTCGCGAACGGCGTTGGGCTCGGGAGGGCGTCTTCTCGCGCCTCGACGGATACGACCTCTCGCCCGCGCGCGTTGCCCATGCCTCGAAGGAAGCAGCCGCGTCGGGTCTCGCGGAGGTGCTTCGATTCCACGACGGGGACGCGCGCACGCTCGAACTCGAGCCCGAGATATGCGACGTCGTCCTTTGCGAAGGTTCGCTGCATCACATCTCACCGCTCACGGCCATGCTTGCGCGCATCACGCGCTGGCTGCGACCGGGGGGCTTCCTTCTGGTAGACGACTTCATCGGTCCAACGCGCATGCAATGGACAGCACGACAGCTCGAGGTCATCAACGGACTCCTCCAGTTCTTGCCTGGACGCCTGCGCGCGCGCTACGGCGGCGGCTCACTCAAGGACGCGCTCGTGCGTCCGAGCCGTCTTAGCATGTGGCTCAGCGATCCCTCCGAGGCGGTGGAGTCGGGACGGATCCTCCCGCTGCTCCACGAGTTTTTCAACGTGGTCGAGGTGCGGCCATACGGGGGGAGTGTGCTCCATATGCTTCTGTCGGAGATCGCCCATAACTTCCGCACTGACGATCCAGAGGCGCAGCGTGCCTTGCGCCTGTGCTTCGAGGCGGAGGACCTGCTGCTCGCATCAGGCGAGCTGGCGAGCGACTTTGCCGTCGTAGTCTGTCGCAGGCGTTCCGCTGTCCAAGTCTAACGAGGCTTCGCCTCAGACCCACTCCGGCTCTTCGCATTCTCCCCGGCCAGGGTTCGAGGAAAAGAGGCGGCTCAGGTGCGAACCGAGCTCCCGGGCCCCGCGTTTGGCTCAGTCCACCTCTGAGAGTCGGTACTTCTGGACCTTGCCTGTCTCAGTCCGCGGGAGGCTGGAGACCGCGACGAATCGCTGCGGGATCTTGAACGCAGCCAGCCGCTCGCGTCCCCAGGCTCGAAGCGCGTCCTCGTCGAGGACCCTCCCCGGAGCCAGGAGCACGTACGCCCGGCCGACCTCGCCCCAGTGCGGATCGGGGACACCGACCACGCTGATTTCTCGGATTGCTTCGTGTTCGGCATACGCCCGCTCCACTTCGGCAGGGTAGACGTTCTCACCTCCGGAGATGTAGAGATCTCGCCCCCGGCCGACAAGCGTCACAAAGCCCTCCTTATCGAAAGTGCCAAGGTCGCCCGTGCGCAGCCAGCCTTCACGAATGGTCTCCGCAGTGGCCTCGGGACGCTGCCAATAGCCCGACATGGTAATCGGCCCGCGCACAACAATTTCCCCAGGGTCGCCTGGCAGGACATCGATCCATTCCGAAGGCGGCTTTCCGACGGAAATCTGTGTCACAATCCGCAGCTCCGCATGGAAGACAGGTCGGCCAACGCTGCCGGCCTTGCGCAATGCGTCGCGAGCATCGAGACAACAAAGGATCGAGGTCTCGGTCTGACCAAATCCTTGCTTGACCACGAGTCCATGCAGCTCGAAGGCTCGGATCAGCGCGACGGGAATTGCAGCACCTGCACTGAACAAGAAGCGGAGCGAGCCGAGGCTGTACCTCGCAGCCGGGGCGCTTTCCAGCGCCTCGACGAGGGCTTGGAACATCGTCGGCACGGCGCCGAAATAGGTGATGCCCCGCGCACTCACCACGTCCCACACGGATGCTGGTTCGAAGCGAGGCTCGAGGACGAGGCTCCCGCCGGCGTACAGGATGGGGAGCGCGAGGATGTTCAGCCCGAAGGAATGAAAAAGCGGGAGCGCAATCAGCACCCGGTCCGCCGCTGTGATTTGGAAGAAAAGCTGCGCGTTTAGACTGTTGAAGAGGGTTTTGCGGTGTGGAAGGACGGCGCCTTTGGGAACCCCCGTCGTACCCGAGGTGTAGAGGATCATCATGGGATCGTCGGGGTTCACGGGTTCAACTCCGAAGGCGGGCGCTGCGCTGGCGAGTGCCCGCTCGTAGGCGTCCGGCCTGCCACCGGCGGAGAGGAGAAAGGCCGGGGTACGCTGCGTCGCCGCACACGACGCCTCGGCGGTTCCTGCAAGGGCATCTTCGTAGAGCAGCGCGCTCGGCGTACAGTCATCAAGAAGGCGCGTGATCTCCGGCGGCGCAAGGCGCGCATTGATGGGCACGGAGAGTGCGCCGAGGCGAGCGGCGGCGAACACCGCCTCCAGAAAAGCCGATCGGTTGCCGAGGAGGAGCGCAACCCGGTCGCCTCGCCGAACTCCCGCTTCCGTGAGGACGCGAGCAAGGCGCGCGCACCGCTCCTCCAGGCTCTGGTAGTCGAGCGTACGATGCCGGTCCACGACGGCGATGCGGTCGCCGGCCAGCGCCGCTTGCTGCGCGATCCACCTTCCCACGTTGCTGGTCGGAGAGCGCACGGGCGGTGGGAATACCCCAGTGGGCGGGCGCTTCGCCAGCGACGAACGCCTCATTCCCGCGCATGGCGCTAGCTGGCCACCCCAGGGAGCGGCAGCAGGGGCCCAGGCACACGAAGGGTAGCGTCCAAGGTCCGCGGAACGCTTTCGGTTTTGGGGGCTCGAGGCCGGGTGTCAAGGCGCCGATCTCCGGGCCATGGCCCCGGCCCGTTCTGCTTGCCGTCGCTCAACTGGCGCCGTGCGGAGCGAGCGACCTGGTGCTCCACCTTGGTCGAGGCGCTCGACCGCGAGAGCTTCGCGCCGAGGGTCCTTGGGCTCTGTGCGGACGACTCGCCCCCCTCCGCTCTCGAGGCAGAAGCGGCCGGTGCGGCGCACTTCGCACGTCTTAGCGTCCCCGCACGGAGCATGCTCCTTAAGGCGCGCGGCCTTGCCTTCAGAGGTGCGCCTCGCCTGCCGATGCGAGACGGACGAGGAGGGACGATCCGTGGACCCGTCGGCCGGTGCCGTGCTTCAGAGACCGCGCGCCGCCTTCGCGCGCCGGCTCCAGTCGGGCGTCTGGTCGCTGCGTGTCGCGTGGCTCCGGCGCGTGGGCATCTCCGCGGCCGCGCGGGCTCTCGCAACCTGCCACCCCATGCTCCGGCTCCGGATCCTGCGGGCCTTCGGGGCGCGGATCGGGGAGGGGGCCACCATCCTCGGTCCCTTCCACGTGATGAACCCCGGCGAGAGCTTCTCCGCACTCCGCATCGGTCGCGACGCGTGGATCGGCCCGGACGTCCTCGTGGATCTCACACGCGACGTCGAGATCGGCGACCGCGTCGCGATCTCGGCGCGCTGCAGCCTGGTGACGCACATGAACGTAGGTGTGAGCCGGCTCAAGGACCGCTACTCGCCGGTCGCGGCGCCCGTCCGCGTGGCAGATGACGCCTATCTCGGGACGGGGGCGGTGATCCTCCACGGCGTCGAGCTCGGCGCGGGCGCAGTGGTCGCCGCCGGCGCCGTCGTCCGCGCGCCGGTCGCGCCCGGTGCGGTCGTGGCCGGCGTCCCTGCGCGCGAGGTGAAGCACCGGGAGACGGCGCCGTGAAGGCCGGCGCCTTGGCCCGGGCGCACGCGCTCGCGACGACCCTGAAAGCCGTCCTCGGGCTTCCGCTGGTCCACGCGGTCCTGTGTCGGGCCAGGCTTGCGCGCCGCGGGCTCGGGGCGCCGGCCGCGCGCTTCGCGGCGGCGGTCGCACCCGTGCGGCACCGGACGCCGCGCGCGAACGTCCTCCTCGCCGCCGCATCCCTCGTCCTCACCCTCGGTGCGCTCGAGGCGGGCTTCCGCGCCTTCGCCGTCTACTCCGACGGCCTCGGCGAGACGCGCGCCGCCCGCCGCTGGTTCGAGCGGTACTGGGGACCGCTCAACCGCGCGGGCTACCGCGACCGCGAGATCGATCCCGCGGCGCTCGCCGCGACGCACCGGCTCTACGTGGTGGGCGACTCCTTCGCCGCGGGACACGGGATCGAGGATAGGGAGGCGCGGTTCGCGGACACGGTGCGCCGCGGCCTCGGCCCCGCCTGGTCGGTCGTCCTCCTCGCGCGGAACGGCTGGAACACGGCGGACGAACTCCTCGCGCTCCGCGCGATGGCGCCGCCTCCGGACGCGGTCCTCCTCTCGTGGTACGTGAACGACATCGAGGCCGCGTCGCCGGGCGCCGCGCCGCCGCGTCTTGACCTCGACGGCGAGCCCGGCTGGGTGCGCGGCCTTGTCGAGCGCTCCGACCTCGCGAACTTCGTCTACTGGCGGGTGCGGCGCACGCGGCTCTCGGGTTGGCAGCGCGCCTACCGGCAGCGCGTCCTCGACGCCTTCGATGACCCCGCGACCTGGGAGCGCTATGCGACGCAGCTCCGCGACGTGGCCGCGCTCGCGCGTGCGGACGGAGCGCCGCTCGTCGTCATCGCATTTCCGGATCTCACCGACGTCGCCGGCACGCGCGCGATCGTCTCGCGCGTGGCGGCGGTCTTCCGCGGCGAGGGCGCGGAGGTCGTGGACCTCGCGGAGCGCTTCGCGGGTCGCGCTCCGGAGGACCTTGTCGTGAGCGCGCAGGACGCCCACCCGAACGCTGTGGTTCACGCTGAGGTGGCCGATCTCGTCCTCCGTCGGCTCTCGGCGCGTGGGCTTGCGGGGTCGGCCGTCGCGCTCGGGCCCGGGGAGGCGCGATGAAGAGCCCCGAAGCCTGGACGCCCACGAAGTTCGTCGCGACACCCGGAGGCCTGCGCGCGAGCCGCGATGCGCGGTACGTGGGCCTGGGCTCGCGGCTCGTGACCGACCTCCTGGCGCCGGTCTACGAGCGCGCGCTCCGCACGTTCGCGCGCGGCGTCCTCGTCGACCTCGGCTGCGCGCGCGCTCCCCTCTACGGCGTCTACCACGCGCTCGTGCAGGACGTGGTCTGCATCGATCGCGCGGAACCGGCGGAGGGGCCGTGCCACCTCGACGGTGTCGCGGACCTCGAGCGCGGAATCCCGCTCCCGGACGGGACCGCCGACACCGTCCTCCTGACGGACGTCCTCATGTACGTGGCGCGGCCGGAACGGCTTTTCGGGGAGATCGTGCGCGTCCTCCGGCCCGGAGGCCGCGCGATCGTCGGCGCGCCGTTCCTCTACTGGGTGGTGGACGAGCACGACCGCCACCGACACACCGGCACGGAGCTCCGCCGCCTCTGCGAGCAGGCGGGCCTCGCGGTCGAGAGCCAGGAGACCTACGGCGGGGCGCCCGAGGTGCTCAGCGACCTCGTCGCGAAGCTCCTCGCGCCGCGGCCGCGCGTCGCTCGCGTCTTCCTCGCCGCCGCGGAGCGTCTCCTCGCGCACCGCCGGGTGCGGGCGCTCTCGCACAACACGCGCGCGGGCTTCCCGCTCGGCTACTGCACGGTCGCCCGCAAGCCCGCGCCGGGGGGGGCGGCATGAGCGCCTGGGCGCCGGCCTTCGGCCGCGGCGCGCGGGCGTCGGCGCCCGCGCTCCTCGCCTATCCGCCGCCCTACCGGGCCTGGCTCGCGCTCTCGAACGACCCCGACGGCACTGAGCCCGAGGCCTGGCGCGAGGTCCACGCGCTCGTGTGGGAGGAGCTCGCGCTCCCCTTCGCGGACTCCTTCTTTGTCGCGAGCTTCAATCCGACGGTGCCGCGGCAGGTGAACCTCGCCGACGATCCGGAGATCCTCTCCGCGCACCCGCACGACACAATGCACGGCTGGGGCGACTGGCTCGGCGCGTCCGAGCGCCGCTTCCACCGCGGCGACGCCGAGCGCGCGGTCGAGCGCCTGGCCGCGCTCGGCGCGCGGCCCCTCGTGTGGACCGACCACGCGAACTCGCCGGGGAACCTCCTGCACCGCGGCGGAACGGGCGCGGTCCGCGCCTTCCGCGACACGAGCGGCTGGGAGTACCCGAACGGCGACTACGCGCTCGACCTCGCGCTCTGCGCGGGCGTCCGGTACGCGTGGGACGGCGACCTCGTCGAGGGCCTCGTGGGCCAGGACCGGTCGGTGGGACGCCGGGAGTGGTACCGCGCGCGCGTGGCGTCCCCGTGGCGCGCAGCCCTCCGCGCATCGATCGACTGCGCCGCCGGCCGCGCGCGGCGCTTCCTCCCACCTAACCTCCTCGACTACGCACCCGACGCGAACCGCGCGTACCGCGGGCACGCCTTTCCCGACGGCTCGCGGCTCTACCTCTTCCGGCGCTTCGGCGCCTGGGCGCGCGCCGACATCGACGGCCTCGCCGACGTCCTCTCGGCGGGGACGCTGCGGGCGCTCGAGGCGGCGGGCGGGACGGCGATCGTCTACACGCACCTCGGGAAGCGCGCGCGCCGGCGCGAGGGCGAGCCGCGCCACGTGCCGCCGCGCACGCGCGACGCGCTCGAGCGCCTGGCCGAGTCGTACGCCGCCAGTCGGATCCTCCTCTCGGCCACCTCCACCCTGCTCGACTACCTCGTGCTCCGTGATCACGCGCGCGCGAGCGCGGGCGTCCTCGACTTCCGGGGCGACGCCTGGCGCTTCGCCCCGCTCCGCGCCGAGGAGCTCGCGCGCTTCACCTTCGGCGTGCGGTACGCCGGGCGCGAGCCGCTCGCCGTGTTGTGCGAGGGCGCCCCCATCGCTTGTGCGAAGGAGCGCCTCGACGCGACGACGGTCCGGCTGTCGTTCCCGGAGCCGGGCGCCGCCGCAGCGCGCTACGGGCGCGACGCGGCGAGGAGCCGCGCGTACAGCCCGGCGTGTCGCTCGGCCATGGCCGGAGCGCCGTAACGCGGGACGACTGCCGCGCGAGCCTTCGCGCCGAAGGCGCGCCGCAGCCCCGGCTCCGCAAGGAAGCGCCCGATCGCATCGGCGAGCGCGCCGGCGTCCAGGTCTGTCGCGTCGACCGCGTGCCGCGCCGGGGTCGGTAGGAGGCCGATGACGCCGTCCTCCACGATCTCCGGATTCGAGCCCACGTTCGAGGCGACGACGCCAAGGCCGAGGGCGCACGCGTGGAGGAGCGAGAGGTTGAAGCCCTCCCAGAGCGAGGGGAGGACGAACACGTCCATCGCGGCCATGAGGTCGAGGAAGTCGGTGCGGTAACCCACGAAGTGGAAGCGCGCGGCGAGCCCGGCCTCGGCGACGCGGCGCTCGACGGCGGGGCGCTCCGGGCCGTCGCCCACGCAGAGGTAGCGCGCGTCGGCATGGCGCGCGGCGAGGCACCGCGCTGCGTCGACGAGGAAGCGGTGGCCCTTGCGCGCATGGAAGGTCGCGACGGTTCCGACGACGGGCGCGTCCGCGGGAATGCCGAGCTTCGCCCGCGTCGCGGCGGCGGGCGCGACGCGGGCGAGGGGCGCGAAGTCGATACCGTCGTAGATGAGCTCGAGCTTGCGCCGCGGGACGCGTTCCACCCGCAGGAGCTCCCCCGCGACCGCGCGCGATACCGCGATCACCCGCGACGCAAGCCGCGCAGCGAGGGCGTAGCGCAGCCGCGTGGGCGCGCTCATCCCGCCGTAGGTCGCCTGGCGGCTGTACAGCCGGACGGGGGTGCGGCTCCGCGTCGCGGCGAGGGTGCTCCACCAGTCGGCGGGACGGCTGTGCGCGTGGACGACCGCGATCCGCTCCTCGGCGAGGAGGCGTCCAAGCGGCGCGAGCCGCTGCCACCGGCCGCCGTGCGCTGGGAGCCAGAGCATCCGCGCCGACACCTCGAGCGCCTCGAAGCGCCGCCGCCCCTCCTCCTGGGCGCCGCGCAGCGCGGGGGGGAAGTCCTCGCCCTCGGCGCGCAGGCAGAGGACCCGCGGCTCGAAGCGCGTGCGGTCGAGATGGGTCGCGAGCGATTCCACGAGGTCGGTGGTGCCGCACCGAGAGAGATGGTCGACGACGTAAAGGACCCGAGCGGGCACCGGTTGACGCTTCCTCCCGGAGGAGTGTTCGGCTATCCGGGCGCGGGCTTGAGCCGCCTGGCTGCGCGGGCGTTCGGCGCCCGCTTGCGGGGGTGCCCGGCCTCGTGGCAGGGTCGGTCGATCGCGCCGCCCAGCGTCGCGGAGGGGCTATGAATCTCAGGGGAGAGCCGGCCTTCGTCGCCGCCAGCGGCTCTCACGTCTCCGACGGGACACGTCGTGGCGTAGGCTTCTACGCCGACGCGATCGACGACCGCAACCCGCTCTGGTCCGAGGTCACGCTGCGCTCCTCCACCACGACACGGGGATTGCGGCACTTGCACTGAACAGGAAGCGGAGCGAGCCGAGGCTGTAGCTCCCGGCCGCAGCGCTTTCTAGCGTCCTAAAGCCGCTTGGGACGCACTCCAGGGAGCGGCAGGAGGGGTTCAGGCACACGAAGGGTAGCGTCCAAGATCCGCGGAAGGCTTTCGGTTTTGAGGGCTCAAGGCCGCGCGTCAAGGCGCCGATCTCCGGGCCATGGCCCCGGTCCGCGTTCTTCTCGCCGTCTCTCAACTGGCGCCGTGCGGAGCGAGCGACCTCGTGCTCCACTTGGTCGAGGCGCTCGACCGCGAGCGCTTCGTGCCGAGCGTCCTTGGGCTCTGTGCGGACGACGCGCCCCCCTCCGCCCTCGAGGCACAATCGGCCGGTGTGGCGCGCTTCGCACGTCTTGGCGTCCCTGCGCGGAGCATGCTCCTAACCGCGCGCGGCCCCCTCCAGCGGTGCATCGCACCCCTCGTGCAGCTCCCGCGCGCTGGAGATTTTCACGTCGTGCATGCATACAGTCGGCCTGCCGATCTCTGGCTCACTCTGGCCGGTGCGGCCCGCACGCCCGTGCACCTCTACACCCGTCAGGCGCCCTACAGCGCTTTGCCTTTGAGCATCCGCCTCCGCGATGCGCTGCTCGCGCGCTTCGCGACACGGGTCGCCGCGGTCTCGGGCGCCGTCCACGCTCACCTGCGGAGCCGGGAACTCGTTCCCCGGCGGCGCGTCGAGCTCGTGCCCGACGGGATCCCCTTCGCTCCGGTCGAGCGCACGCGCCCTCGCCGCGAGACGCGAATGCGGCTGGGTATGCGCTTCCATCCCTATACCGTCGGAGAACTCCGCCTCGACCTCCGGAAGGCGGGTTTCCCTCTCGTCGCCGAGCGCTCATATCCGCTTCCGCCGAAAAGCCACCTAGGGACGATTGCCGCGCGCGGCGCCGACCCTTGGTACGCGGCGGCGAAGGTCTCCTAGAGCGTGTCGGGGCGCGTCGCACGCCAGAGTGCCTGGGCGCTCGCATCGAGTGCGGGGACGGCCATCCTGCAGAGCGCGACCACGGCACTCGTCGCGCACTGGCTGCGCCCGTCCGACTTCGGTGTCGCCGCGATTGTGGGTGTGATTGTGGGTCTTGCGAGCGCCCTTGCGCTGCTCGGCCTCGGCACGGCCCTCACCCAAGCGGCGAAGGTCGAGCCGGAAGACGCGCAGGCCGTACTCGGACTCTCCCTGGCACTCGCATGCCTACTGGCAGCACTCCTTGCGCTCGGCGTCGCACCCGCACTGCGCGGCCCGCTCGGCGTTCCGAGGCTACCGCTCCTGGTCGGGGTGGCCTCGCTCGCGTTGCCCCTTGGCGCTGTCCAAGGGGTGGCCTTTGGCCTGCTCCAGCGCCGTCTCGCGTTCGACGTGATTGCCCGGCTGCAGATTGCGGGGGTCGTGCTGAATGCGCTCTTCACGCTCGCCATCGCCGTCGTCGGTGGCGGTGTGCTGGCGCTGGTCGCGGCGCGGCTCCTCGCGGACGCGTGCCTCCTGGGCCCGACGCTGCGACGGGCCGGGGCGCCATGGCGGCCGCGCTTCGACTGCGACCGAGCCGCTCGCTTCACCCGCTTTGGCCTTCCCGTGGCCGGCGCGCAGCTGCTCGTCGCCCTCGGCAGCCAGCTGGACACGGCGGTGCTTGCCGCCATGCTCGGGGCCGGTGCGCTCGGCCACTACACGCTCGCCTTTACGCTCGTCATGCTGCCCGCTTTGCGGCTCGCCGCCGCAGTGAAGGGAGTCGCCTTCGCGGCGCTCTCCCGGAGCGCTGGCGTCGAGCCTGCGTTCACGCGCAGCGCTTGCTCACTCTTGCGGCAGATGAGCATCGCCTGCTGCCCGCTTGTGATCGGGCTCGCCAGCGTGGCCGACGACCTTGTCCCGCTTCTTCTCGGGCCGGGCTGGGAGGCGAC
>Ga0209039_10002145_pt1 | contig 17201 bp, 12 predicted proteins | sample BogFormECP12_OM1_FD_188238 | JGI IMG/M metagenome (GOLD analysis project Ga0209039, IMG submission 188238) | Bog forest soil microbial communities from Calvert Island, British Columbia, Canada - ECP12_OM1 (SPAdes) (version 2) | ecosystem: Environmental > Aquatic > Freshwater > Wetlands > Bog ... | reverse complement strand
CCACTTAGCAGCATGGTTCATCCTCTCGCAGATAAAGCCCCGGCTCAATGGATGCTCCTTGTTTCCCCTGATCTTTGTTATTTGACCGTCTTTTATATCCACCAGAACGCCGCAGTTACCAGCGCAAAATGTGCAGATCACCCTCTTGACTTCTGTTGCGTTATCCATTTTGCAACTCCTCCTTTCACTTGACGTCTTGTTTCGCATAACTCGAGCCGCGACAAATCTTCCACTGAATCTCAGATTTCAGCCGCAGCAATCCCAGCAACCTCTGATGGTCAGTCGTCTTGTCGTCGATTCCGGAAGAAAAGGTCCAAGGGAATCGACTATACCCGCCGTCTACTACTTGTCGTTTGCCTTAAGGTAATCCAGGCAGAACTTTAGGGCTTGCTCGCCTGGCAACCCCTTGGCCTTCGACTGCGTGACGTAGTCGTTAAGGATCGGGCTCACTGCGGCAGCCCACCGCGCGTCTTCATTGAGAGAAAGCGAGATGAACTTCATGCCTTGCTTGATTGCGAAGTCCTTTCCTTCGACTTCGATTTCATCCCACATTTTGCCTTGTTTTTCTATCCACTCCTGGTTAATCTTTTCTATTACGCCCTGCGCGTCTTTTGGCAGGGACTTCCACCTGGCTTTGTTCATGAGAACAAAGAAACCGCTTGAATATGCACACCCGTAAGTCTCAGTGGTGTAGGCCGTTACATCAACCAGCTTGTACGATTTGAGCGCTTCGTTCGGGCACAAGACGCCTTCCGCAACTCCTTTTGAAAGCGCATCCCACGTCTCGTTCATTGGCATACCGACGGGGGCACCACCGAGCGCCTGAACAATCTTTGCGCTCAATCCGGTCGACCTGATCTTCATGCCTTTCACATCCTCAAGCTTGTAGACAGGTTTCTTGGTGTGCAGGAGGCCAGGCCCGTGGGCGTGTAAATACATGACCTGCGTCTCGTCGAATTCCTTGGGCTTAAATTTCTTATAATACTCGTTGATCATCCTTGTTGCGGCGATCCCACTCTTGTATCTAAGCGGCAAATCGACCACCTGTGTTAATGGGAATTTGCCCCTCGTGAATCCAAAAACGCTCCCTCCCACATCAGCGATACCTTTTACAACGCTGTCGTAGGTCTGGGGCGGCGGGGTGAGCGTACCGCCCGGAAAATAGTTAAATTTCACCAGCCCGTTCGTGCGTTTCTCCACCTCCTTGCACCACTGCCCCGCTGTTATCGAGCAGGCAATCCGCGTGACGCGGTTTCGGGATGTATCTACCTGGATAAGAGAGACGTGATCGGTTTACTTGGTTCAACCGAAAAGGCTCTCATATCTCTTTCAGGCGAACGTTTCCCGGTGATTTCTCTACGGTCTCCGAAATAGCTTTCAAATACTCCGAGATTCTTTCTGCATCATCGGATTGATAATCAGGCAGGCTTGTGATTCCGTATTTCTCATATTCATCCAGGGCGAATTTCAGGGTGATGTTTTCGATTGTCCTTCCCGGTTGGAAGACGACTTCTCCTTTGACTCCCTTACCTGCCTCAACCACCAGTCCTACCTCGGCCAGTTCTTGGAGAAGAGACTGTACGAGACGCAGCGGGATTTCCAGAGCATGGGCAATCTCTTTCGCACTCAATGGTTTCTCCCCCAGAGAAAATCTCTTTGTCAGAAGATGAAAAACTCTGAGCATGAGGAGCTTCTTCGATGAGACACTTATTCGTGAGTAGTCCGGATGAAAACCGTACGTTTCATAATGCTCGTTGGCGTAAGCGATCTCCGCGCCAAGAAGAACAATCATCCAGCTTATTTGAATCCAGCCGAGGAACAAAGGAAGTGCAGCAAAGCTACCATAAATGGCTCCGTAACTCGCTACCCCTATCTGGAACTTGATGTATACCCACTGCACGACCTGGGCAATCGTTCCTGCAGCGACAGCACCTACAATGGCCGACCGGAGCGGAATTCTGGCGTTTGGCATAATCAGGTAGAGCATGGCGAGGAGAAGCCAGATGGAGACATAGGGCAGCAAGTTCAGCAAGAAGATAATGGCATGACTGAAAACTCCCAGAAGCGCGATTTTATGCAAAATCACGGTCACCTTGCTCGCCACAAGGACCGTCGCACTACCCGAAATAATAAGAAGGAGCGGACCAAAAACCATCATCGCGATATAGTCGCTAAACTTTCTTATTAATGTCCTTGATTTTTTTATCTCCCAGATCTCGTTCAGGGATTCTTCAATTTTTCCCAATATGGATATAACCGTCCAGAAAAGCAGAACGGTCCCCACTCCGGCTATTAAGCCCCCCTTTGCCCGGTCAAGGAGATTATGCGAAAAGGTGAGGATCTGATTGGTTACGTCCGGCTGCAAACTTGCTTTATCTGCGACTTGCATGATTTGTTTTTCTATCAATCCTCTAAGACCGAAGCCTTTAGCTACGGCAAAAGCCACTGCCACGACCGGCACAACGTTGAGCATGGAGTAATAGGTCAAAACAGAAGCCGTCTTCTGACACTGATCCGTAATGAATCTTCGAGATGCCAGAAGAATAATGCGAAGCAACCTGACGAAGAACGCCTTGATCAGAGGCAGATCTTTAAGCCGGATTTCCCAGATGCCTTTCTTAAGAAAACCGGTGACGCTCGAGATCATAGCAGTTCTCCCTCACCATTTGAATTGGTCAGGTGAATTGACGTGAGAATCCATATGTTGCGGCTTGCTTATATTGGTATTGTAATGAGTCTTTGTAAATAGTCAATAGCAGTGGCCGGAAGTCAGCTTACTCAACTACAGCAGAACGGCCCAGCGACTACCCCTGCCGCACGCCTTCAGAGAGTAGCCTCCCCGACAACTGGTCCCTGAGCTGCGCCCGTCGCGTGAAGTCATACAGAAAGTTGCGTTTGTATTACGTTACCTAAACAAAAGTTAGCAATTAATGCCTCAATAAACAGCTTGACGACTTTTGTTGTACATCACTCTGACATCATGCACTGCGGCTCTTGCTGAGGCTACCGTGGGCCGCCGTGAGGGACGCTGTGCCATGCGAGCGCCACTAGCCCAGTTTCCCGTATTTCCTGGCCGCCGACATCAGCATCTCCATGTTCTCTTTGGGCACCGTGGGCCAGATGTCACAGCCGGGCCAGATAGCATTCACCCCCGCATCGATCGCCTCTTTCACGGCTTTTTCGACCTGATCCGGCTTGCCCAGACACAAAACGTTATAGGCATCCAGATCACCGAAGATCAAAGCGTCAGGACCTAATTTCCGCCTCGTTTCGGCCACCTTGTTTTTCTTCTCAACGCTGAGCGCATCAGCCTCGCACGTTGCCATCTGTTCGATGATGTCATTCGTGTCACCGCAGATGTGCAGCACGTTGGGCGAGTCTATCCCGGCAAAGATCCGCTTGAGAGGCGGCATGATCAGTGACTGGAAAATCCGCGGACTCAAGATGTCCGGTCCGGCCCCCATCTCACGGACCGTGATATAATCAGCCCCGGCTTCCCGGTAAATCCTTACGATCTCAATGAGCGCTCCGGCAAGCTTGTCAAGCAGGGCAGCCACGAGGTCAGCCTTTTTGAAGGCGGCCTTGGCCAGATGGGAAAGATCGAGCAGTTGACCGGCCAGGGTGTACGGTCCGAGAACGTGAGAACCTATCGCGATCCTGTCTCCGACTTCCTTCTTCAGCAGACGAAGCGCCTCACAAACCAGAGGGATCCTCGCAGCCCTGGAGAGGTCTGATGGGACGTGCAGATTCAGATCTTCTACTTTTTCCGCCGGATGCTCGCTGATAGTAGGATAGAGGATCTCCGTGGCGTGAGGGTAATAGTTGGCTTTGCTGCCGAGCGCTTCCGCTTCAACAGCTAAATCAAAAGGAACGACAGCGCACTCAAAGCCGAAGAGTTCGTAGGTAGAAGCGGCCATACTCGCCATCTTGCGGGCATCGGTGTGAATCTCCGGAAATTTCCATCCATGCTTTTCCAGCCCATGCACCGTGATGTTTCCCATGCCGCTGAAGACAGGTATGTAGTCGATCTTTTCTTTGCGGAAGAGTTTGAGCACACGCTCTCTTGATGTCAGAGTTGCTGTCATATCATTTCGCTCCTTTTGAGGATTCTGTCAAATCTGATAAGAACTTTAGTTTACCGCCGCTCGAGCAAACACTGCTTTTTATCGCAGATAAAATCGGATAAGAACTGAGATAAAGGCGGATGGTTATTTTGACCGGAGCTTTGATAAAACGGCATCTCCGGTCAACCTCCAGCACCTCCGGTGGGGTAAATCTCTCTCGCGAAGCGACGGTGTGTGGGTAGCATGGTCGGTTTATCACCATGCTGGACACGGTCATACTCACCCTTACAGGAGGCTGCGCACTCTGTGAATATCTCAGTTTGCTTTTGTCAGCGTTCATCAGCGATGAAAATTCTATGTCCCTTCTCACATAACTCCGTTTATGTCATCCTTCTGAGAACTGTTTGGCCACATCGGGGAAGAGCAGGTTCAGCGGGTGATTTCCTACGGGCAGTGCAAAACCTTCGGCATACGCCGCGGTCGCCATCATGCTCGTGGCCGCGGCAACCGCAGGAAAAACCCGGCTGGTGCCTGTCAGCGGCCCGTAAAAGAGAAAATCACTTGCCAGAGCAGAGATCGCATGCGCACCCGCATCGATCGCAGGGAACCTGTCCCGCTCCTGCTCGTTCGCGTTCTTTCTCCACATGTACGTGCCGTTTGAAGGGGCAAAACCAACAGGAAGGCCGAACTCTTTCTTGATGAGATGATTGGCAATCAGGGAAAAGGCCGTGGCAGGCAGGTTCATCACCGCTGTGTCGATAAAGATGCTCTCAAAGTTGCCTTTCTCAACAGAGGGCAACAGGCGCGTCAAAGATCTCACCCTCCCCGTCGGCAGCTTGTCCTCCATATCAAATACCTGCACGACAACGTGCCTGATACCCAGTTCACGTAGTTCCGACACTTGTCCCCCGATATCCTCATCCCACGGGGTTATACTGTTGTAGAGAACCCGCTCTTGAAGTCCTCGTTGGGCAACATAGCGCGCCGCGGCCAGCCTGATCTTCTGCTGCCAGATGTCGATGGCGAACGGCATCTCGGTCACACCCGTGAAGAAATCGATATAGGTCTTCATCTCCTCTTCTGAATTGGCAACCATCGCAATTAGGCACGGGACGCCCGTCTCCCGCGAGAAACGCTCCATCTCACGGATGCGCTCTGTGGCCGCCTCACGCCTGAACTTCCCTTCTTTTCTGCTCTCCAGGATAAGATCGCCTTTCTGGAACATGTTGCCGATGAGGAGGGGCGCCCTTTCGCCTGGCTGGCCACCGACCCGTACGTTACCGATGGTGCAGACTTTCTGGTCCTTTTCATATCTGAACATAATCGTTAACCTCTTTCACTTTCTTTCGGGCAGCAAGTGGGCCAAGTGCGGGAACGTATCCTTCATATTGGGTATCCACATGGCCTGGGCAAAGGCTTTATTGAAGCCTTCCTCCAGGGTCAATTCAAGATAGTGTACCTGTCGCGCGACTTCATCAGCCTCTTTTCTCTTGTCCGTGTTGAGGAGGGCCATACGGGCTCCATCACCGGCAGCGTTGCCCACCGAGTAAATGTTTTCGAGATCGCAGTCCGGGAAGAGGCCCAGCAGGGCTGCCGAGACCTTGTCTATGTAACTGCCGAAAGCCCCTGCCAGTATCACTTTGTCTATCTTCTCGACTCCAAGGGCGCCCATCATGATCTTTGCACCCGCGTACATGGCCCCTTTCGCCAGCTGGACCGCCCGCACATCGTCCTGGCAGATGACGATGTCCTGGCCGATCGATGTCTCGTGCGCCCAGGCAATCACGAATTCTGGCTGGCCATTTGTTTCCCGATAGCGCGGACTCTTCAACTCCTTGTTGAAGCGCCCGGTGCGATCGATTATCCCTGCCAGAAATAATTGAGGCACAACGTCTATAATGCCCGAACCACAGATCCCTTTGGCCCCGATCTCTTTGAGGTCGGTGTTCCAGTCTTCCTGGTCGATCACCTTGAAGCGGACTTCTTTCGTATCCCTGTCGATGACGATCTTTTCGATGGCACCCGGTGCGGCCCGCATGCCGTACCTTATCTCTGCTCCTTCAAAGGCCGGTCCGGTCGCGCACGAAGAGGAGATAAGTTTGTGCCTGTTCCCCAGCACGAGTTCTCCATTGGTGCCGATGTCGATGATCAGCTCGATGCTGTCCTGCAGATAGGGCGTCTCTGCTATCAACACGCCGACGTTGTCCGCGCCCACAAACCCGGCCTCTATGGGAAGCACGTGGATGTATGCCCCCGGCGCTATTCTGATTCCTATATCACGAACCCGGCCGGCTTCATCGCCCTTCTTTTCCGCATAGACTGAGCAGTTCAGACAACGCTTCGATTCCTCGATGGCCATTTGAAGCTCGTCCGCGAAGCCCTGATCCACCTCGGCAAAACCGGTTCTTTTCTCCGGTTCAAGGAGAGGCAACTGTCTCCGGTCCTCTTTGCCAACGCCCTCAAGGGGAACGCTTTCAATCTTCTTCAACGGGGACGGCCTTCCTTTAACAAGGTCCACGCCCGCCAGATAAAGCTCAATCGATATAGCCGCCCTCTGCCCTGAGCCTATTGCCGAGATCACATCCGACGGCCCCGAGACAACATCACCGCCCGCAAAGACCCCATCGATGCTTGTTTTAAGGGTCACAGGGTCGATAGAGAGCGTGCCCGCGGCAGAGTACTGGAGACCGTCCACAAATGCCCTGGTTTCCGCCTTCTGGCCGATGGCAATCACCAGGCTGTCAGCCTTTATCGTGAACTCTGAACCCTCAATGGGCACCGCAGTCGGTCGACCGCTCTCATCAGGTTCTCCCAGTTCCATCCTGATACAGTGGATGCCGGTAAGCGTTCCATTACTGACAATGGCCCTGACCGGAGCAGCCAGAAACTGAAACTCAATACCTTCCCGCTCAGCTTCATCTACCTCGCTCCTGACGGCAGGCATCTCCGAACGGGAACGCCTGTAGAGAACTAGAACATGCTCGGCTCCGAGACGTCTGGCCACGCGGGCTGCATCGACTGCCGCATTGCCGCCACCCACGACAACGACCCTCCTGCCCAGGCTGATCGTCTGCCCTGAATTGATCATCTTCAGGAAATCGAGTCCCTGTATTATCCCGCGGGCAGGACCATCCGCGATTTCGAGTTCTTCGCTGACCCAGGCTCCCGTGGCAAGAAAAATGGCCTTGTATTCCTGGTCGAAGAGCTCCGCGAGGCTCTCCACGCGATGGTTAGTCTTTATTTCAACGCCCAGTTCCTCGATGTAAGCTATCTCATCATCGAGCACTTCTTTCGGAAGCCTGTACTCGGGAATGCCGTAGCGCAGCATCCCACCCGCCTGGGGAGCGGCTTCAAAGACGGTCACCGCGTGCCCCCGCTTGGCCAGCTCGTAGGCACAGGATACGCCTGCCGGGCCTGAACCGACAATCGCCACTTTTTCATTGTTTACCTTCTCGACAGCAACCGCTTTTTTTCTTCCGTTCTTCATTTCATGGTCCGCAACGAAGCGGTGGAGGGCACGGATTGACAGGGGTTCGTCGACCTTGCGTCGTTCGCATTCCGTCTCGCACGGGTGTGTGCAGACGCGGCCGCAGACTCCCGGGAAGGGCATGGCCCGCCTCACTTCTTCAAGGGCTTCGTCAAACTTACCTTGCGCAATGAAGTATAAAAAATCCTGGCCACTGATCCCTGCCGGACAGGCGACCCTGCACGCAGGATAGCCTCCGGCCTCAACAGGCGGCGCTTCGGGAAGGAGCTTGAGCCCCAGGTCCCGTGCCTTCACATCTACGGAGTGGTGCAGAGCCGGTGGGAACGGGGAGCGACCTATATTCCGCGGATCTATGTTGAGAAGCAGGTGGTGCATGCAGGTATTGCCGACCATGGCCATATCGACGATATCCGTACGCTTGATCCCTGCCGCGGTCGCGGCTTCTTCCACGATTCCGTTCAGGCCGTCCAGTATCGCCTTGTTCATGTGTCCCAGGCCGTCCGTATGAGTGATCGTGTAGCTGATCCTCGACATGACGTCCTCGCCGTAGACCACCTGCGGGTTCATCATGGAGGCAGTGGCAACAAGACTGCCGTCCGTCAGGTCACAGAGATACCCGGCTACCGTGGTGGTACCGATATCAACGGCAAGGCCGTAAGCCTTTTTCATCTCTCCAGGTTCTACCTTAACAACCTCTTTATCCTTCCATACGGAGACCGTGACCTTCCATTCGCCCAGGCGCACCACTTCCTGCAAGGTGACGAGCACCTGGTAATCGATGGTGAGACCCTTGAGTCCGTAAATTCTTTCAAGCTCAACTTCGAGACGCTCCCAGTCTCCGCGCGTATCCTGTAGCGTCGCCGGCGCCATCGCAACGCAATATTTCCTCACTGCCGGCTTGAGATCGATCTTGATCTCTTTGGCTGCCTTGCGCACAACCTGTTTTCCCATGCGGCTCTCTTCCGGCACGAAGACCACGATGTTGTCCAGGACGTGCGCCTGGCAAGCGAGCCTGTATCCTGCGCGCTCCTGCTGCAGGCTGAAGAACTTCCTTTCCGAAGGCCCCATCGGCGAAAGATGGTCCCTGCTCGATGTAATGCCGTATTTTTCGAAGATGCCCTCTTCTACCCGTACCTTGCACTTCCCGCAGATCGCCCTCTCACCACAGATACCCTCTATATCAACGCCCAGCGCTACCGAGGCTTCTTTAAGGGTTTTCCCGATGCTTACATAGCCCCTGCGGCCCGAGGGCTGGAAGATGACCATAGATTTTTCACCGGTATTCTTAGTTTCCATGCTATTTCCTTCTTATCCCTGGCCTATCTGGCTGTTTAGTCTGTTTAGTCTATCTAGTCCAACTGTCTATCTCGTCTATCTGGTCATGGCAATAGCTTCAAAATCTTCACCGGTGCTTGATGCCCTTGGGCCGAATTAGTGCCGCCTTACCCACGGACCCGATTACCAAATAGACAAAACGGACTAAATGGACGAGATAGACTAAATGGACGTTATTTCTTTTTCATCTCCTGTTCTTTCAACATCTTCAGCAGCTTCATGGCTTCATCAACCGCAGTACCAGCGGTTTTTGCGTAGCCATCCGCCCCATATTTCTCCGCAACTTCAGGACTCAGGGGCGCACCCCCGAGCATGATGCGTACGTTCGGGTTCTTGGCCCGCAACCTCTTGATCACCTCTGGCATAGCGAGCATGCTGGTCGTCATCAGCGCTGATATGCCCACGACGTCGGAGTCGGTCCTGATCTGTTCTTCGACAAACTTATCGAGCGGCACATCTTTCCCGAGGTCGTACACCGTCCAACCAGCCACTTCGAACATCAGCTTGACAAGGTTCTTGCCAATGTCGTGCACATCTCCTTCGACAACACCGAGAACGATGGAGCCTTTCACTTCTGATTTTCTCCCTGACGCTTCGATCGCCGGCTTCAGGATGTCGAGACCGGCATAGAGTGCATCGGCACAAAGCAGCAGTTCGGGTACAAAGTATTCTTTGCGGTTGTATTTCTCACCTGCTTCCATCATGCCCGAAGCAAGCCCTTCCATGGTTGCCAGGAAGGGGTCCATCCCTTCTGCCAGGGCGATCTTTGCCCACTTCGCCGCGTCTTCTTCTTCGAATTGGACTACTGCTTCATGGAGCGCTTTCAGGATCTCTTTGGTGCGTTCTTCTGTTGGCATGGGTTATCCTCTCCCGATTTCTTAAAGAATGGGCATTTGCCAGAACTCAATTCCGTGTATTACCCGATATATTCCATAAGCTTTCCATCTTACCATACGTGCGATCAGGTCACCTCATTAACAGGTTTGGCAACCATAACGAGATCTGCGGAAAAAAAAGGAACAGGAAAAGGCAGATGTACATGCCTACGATGTAAGGATAAATACCCTTGTATATGGTCCCGATCGGCACTTTCGTCACCCCGGAGACAATAAATACGTTCATGGCCATGGGGGGGAGGATGACGCCGATCATCGTTACCACGGAGATTATGACGCCGAACCAGACGGGGTCATAACCCAGCTTCAAAACGAGTGGCAGGAAGATGGGAGTGGCTAAGATCAAAAACGCCAGGTCTTCGATGAATGACCCTCCGATAAGGTAGACAACGAAGATAATGATCATCACGATAATTCGATTTAACTGGGCGTTGCCGAGAAAATCAGCGACCACGTATGGGAGTCTCGTAACCGCAAAAAAATGGCCGAGGATCGTTGCGCCGGCGAGCATCGTAAAGGCCATACAGGCAATGCCCAGAGAATCACCAAGCGCCCTCACCAGCCCTTTCCAGGTCATTTCTCTCTTGGCCATCCCGAGAACGAGCACCGCAAATGCACCTACGCTTCCTGCCTCTGTCGGGGTAAAGACGCCTTTCATGAGGCCGCCTATTACAAAAATGAAGATGGCGAGGACCCAGCCCACATCTGGAAGGGAACGGATTCTATCCTTCCACGAGGACTTCGGACCAGCGGGGCCGAGGGTGGGATTGAGCTTGCACCAGCCCACTATAGTGACTACAAAGGAAAAAGCTATGATAAGGCCGGGAATGATGCCGGCCAGGAACAACTTGCCGATCGACGTATCCGTCAGAAGTCCGTAAAGGATCAGCACGACGCTCGGTGGAATCAAGATTCCCAGCGTTCCTACCGTCGCGACGGTCCCGCAGGAAAGCCTCTTGTCATAGCCGTACCGGTCCATCTCCGGAATGGCGACACTGGCAAAGGTGGCTGCTGTCGCCGATGATGAGCCGCAGATCGCCTTAAAGGCGGTCGCTGCCGCAACCGTTCCTACGGCTAGTCCACCGGGAACGTGCCCCATGAATTTATACGCTGAATCGTAAAGGCTCGTGGCCATTTTAGAACTTGCGCCGAATTGGCCCATCAGCACAAAGAGAGGGATCACCGTAAACCCATATGAAACGAAGACGCTGTACACATCGTTGGCGACGAGGCGAAATGCGGCCTGCAGATTCACCGCGGCGGCGAATCCCAAAAAACCTGCCAGCGCCATGGCAAAGCCTATTTCCAGCCCCATCAAGAAAAAGAGGAAAAGGAGGAGAACCGTTAAAGCGGCAATGATCTCAAGAGTCATCACGTAGTTTCCTCTTTCAAGGTGAGCAATAATCCGTAAAACAGAGCCAGGCACTCAATGAAGCAACAGAGTCCGATGGCGTACGCAGGATAGAAGATGGGCAGCCGAAGAGTGGGAAAGACTTCTCCTGATCGCCTGAGAATGTTACCATAGATGAGAAGGTTCCACCCGATGATAACAAAGGCAAGTATTCCCAGGAACCGGGTTATGAGAGCGAACCTATTTCTTGCTTTTGCCGATAGTTTCTCTGTGAAGGACTCCATGATCACGTGGCCCCTGTTCAACGTAGTCTTGGGAATCGAGAAAGAGATGACCACCGAGCCGAGGAGTGCCACCAGGTCGTAACCACCGACGATTGGCCGATTGAACGCATACCGTAGGAACACGTCACAACAGGTGAGCATCATCATAGCGAACAATGCGAAGCGGGCCATCCAGTATAATCCGGAAGATATTCCAAAGATAAATTTTTTGTAATAGCTCATCGTTACCACCACGTCCGCCTTAGACGCCGCTTCGAGGCAGCCAGGAATACTTCCTACTCTTGGTTCCCGTACTTCTCAAACAGTCTCTTCACCTCCTGTACGATTTTTGCGCCATCGAGGCCTTTGCCATTTGCGTACTGGATGTACTCCTGGTAAAAAGGCTGGGCAGCGGTGACCCATCGCGCCTGTTCTGCGTCAGTAAGCCTTTCCCATTTGTGCCCGAGCTTCTCAAGCTTGGGCGTGATGCTCGCATCGTCCTCATCCCATGCCCTACCCTGCTTCACAGCCCATTCTTCGTTCAGGTCTCCCAGGACCTTCTTGATATCTGCCGGAAATGCATTCCAGGTGTTGAGATTCATCACCACGTAAAAATTGGAAGCCCAATAGGTCTTACTGTGAAGGGTTGTGTATTTACATACCTCGTACTGTTTAAAATTGTACATGGACTCAGTGGCAACCAGCGTACCTTCTACGAGACCTTTTGAGAGAGCGTCGTATACGTCCGTCTGAGGCATGGCCACGGGGACCGCACCTAAGGCCTTGATAAACTTCTGACTATTCCCCGTTGATCGAATCTTCTTGCCCTTCAAGTCTTCCAGGCTTCGGATAGGGGTTTTTGAATGAATCATCGAAGGCGCACCCGTAAAAAGATAACATACGTGGACCTGACTCAACTCCTTTGGGTTGAACATCTTGTAGAATTCTACTAAAGCCCGTGTGGCTCCGGCAGCCTTTTGGTAACCGAGCGGTGCATCAGCTGCTTCCATCACGGGAAAACGGCCCGGCGTATAGCCGAAAACAGAGAGTCCAACATCTGAGATACCCGCGATCACGCCATCGTAAATCTGCTGCGCGGGGGTGAGCGTCCCTCCTGGAAAAAAATTCACCTTCACGGCACCCTTCGTGCGCTTCTCCACTTCTTTGCCCCAGTCTTCAAACGCTTTATGCTGTGGATGCTGAGCAGGCATAAAGTTGCTGGCCTTTAAGACAACGGTTTGCGCTGCATGTGCCTTGCCTGCCTGGACCGCAACGAGAAGCAGGAATGACACCGTCAAAACCGCCAATGGACACAAGCTGTACTTTTTCATCTGTTTACCCTCCCTTATTTTTTCTAACAAATCTTAATTGTCAGTTGCTCACCTTCCTCGCGCTCCTGGTTTAGTAGTACCCAAACTCCTCGACAGCCTTCTTCATCACGTACACATTGTACGGCGGCGTGTCAGGGGCCAGTTCACAGCCCGGCATGAAGATATACCCCATCGGAGCATCCTTGCCTTTCACGATCGTCTGCTTGCATAGTTCGTACACCTCTCTCGCTGTGCCGAGTTGTAGTCTGGCAGGCTCCATGTTGCCTGCGATAATACACGTTCCTCCGAACATTTGTTTCGCCTTATCCAGATCCACCTCATGTCCAAAGCTCATGATCCCGTGATCTCCCATAGGCACCTCCTGCCAGCACTCGAGGTTCAGGTTGTGTTCACCGCAGACATGCTCGGAGAATCGTTTCACCCCCATGGCGAAGGCTTTTTCGTGCAGCTCAATTATGTACGGGAGGGAAAAGACCTCAAATTGTTTGGGAGAGATGAGCACGTTCGACTCGGTGGGCGCCCCACCCGTACACATGATCTTTTCCGGACCGAAGGTGTTCACCCAGAGGCCAACCAGCTTGATACAGAACGCTGTCGTCTTTCTGAGGTACAAGTGCGCGTATGCCGGTTCCTTCAACATGAGCCGTGCCACCTTCGACCAGTCCATGGCGTTTACCGCTATTTTGAAGGGTGTGTCGCACTGCACCGTAATGCCCATACCGTTTTCTTGTTGCAACTTAGCAAGCTCCATCATCAAAGGTACCGCGCCCGCCTGTGAAACATCTCCTATCTCAAGTCTTTCTATGTCTTCAATGGAATTGATCGGCAGGCGTGAGACCACCGGGGCTTGGGAGTATTGCCCGCTGGGAAATTGTATCTCGCCTCCCAGTTCCCATCCACCCTGCGAGGCGTAAGCGTAAGCCGGGTTAGCGTCATATCCATACATCTCTCTGGTCATGAGCTGGGCCTCGAAACTCTTCGCCGGATTCCTGTACACCTCCCCAATGTCGCAACCAACTGTCCTTGCGCAAAAGCCGTAAGCGAAAGGGTTGAAAGGCACCCTGTCGGGACGTTTACCGCTGAAAAGCGCGCCCATCCGCTCTGCACTCGTCATTCGAGGCCTGTGATTCCCCCCCATCGTAATCTCCTCTCAAGAGTCTGACAATCGGATGATTATGTGTTCTGTATTTAGGTTCGCCTCATCACGAAGCATTATACATTAGGTCACAAGAAAAGGCAGCCCCATTTACCAATCTCAATGTGGACGGATCAGTTCTGACGCTGATCGACATAATGACTCGTCAGGACGCGGATTGTCTGTCATCTTGCTGACAAACACATCTTGCTGACAAACATTCAAAAATGCTCTGTGATCTGCTATAGTTATAGCTGTGAATAGAAGAGATGTGCCGGTTGGCGATGGATACTTTCGCGACGCTCCATACCTGGTGGGTAGCCTGGAGAAATACAGCCACGAACTCTCACTTCTGCTCGATGGGTCAAAGATCAGAAAATACCGGGCTAATGAAGTCATTTTTCGGCAGGGAGAGGTGAGTGACCGGTTCTATTTTATCAAGGAGGGTACGGTGCAGGTAACCATATCCGGACCGGATGGCTCTGAAAAGATCGCGGCCATACAAGAGCGCAACACCTTTGCCAATGACACTGGTCTCGACGGGTATCCCAGTCTGGCAACAGTTGTTGCCCTTGAGGACTCAGAGATTTACGTGATCACGAAGGCACATTTCGAATCGTGCGTGAAAGCTTGCCCAACCGCCGCCTTCATGATTCTCGAATCAGTCATACGCAAGGCGCGCGTCAACGCCTTCCAGGTCGGGTATCTGTCGCTGCTCAACGCCAAGGAAAGGGTCGCCCGGGTGCTCCTCACGCTCGCGCATGAGATAGGTACGGAGAGCGAGGAAGGGATAGTGATAGGCAGGAGAATTACGCACGAGACACTTGCGGGCCTGACCGGGCTGGCTCGGCCGACCCTGACGAGCGCCATCAATGACCTTGAAAAGGCCAAGACGATTAAGACAAAAAACCGCACGATGATCATTATCGACAGGCAAGGACTCGCAGAGGCAGCGGGGAACGTTGACGCGTGAGGGCCTGCGCTCCGAAGCATTTGTCAGCAAGGTGACAGACAATCCAGCCAAAGAGAACTAACCTGAAGGTCAGATCAGTCGCTCCTTGACAAAAGATCGGGGTATCACGAAAAATGCTTGAGGGAGGCGAGTGCACGTGATGTATGAAAGTAAGCAGGACCGAGAGCGGCTCAGCCAGGGTAAAGTCCCCATCCCGACACCGGTATTGAGGTGCGCAAAACCATCTGCGACATCTGCAATGTGGCCACCCACTGCGGCATCGACGCATATGTGAAAGACGGCGTGGTGGTCAAGATTGAGGGCACCAAGGAGAACCCGAACAGCGAAGGCACGCTCTGTTCCAAGGGCAATGCCAACAGGCAATACATATACCATAAGGACCGCATTCATACCCCGCTCGTCAGGAGAGGCGGTAAGCGTTCCGCAGATCTCGTCCCCGCTTCATGGGAAGAAGCCCTCGATCTTATCGCAGAACGCCTGCTCCAGATCAGAAAAGAATCGGGTCCCGAATCTGTGGTCTTTGGAGTGGGGTACTCTAAATGGATGAGGCCCTTCGTAAAGCGGCTTGCCCATAGTTTCGGCTCGCCCAACTACATCACGGAATCGAGCGCCTGCTTCTTTGCCACTCATCTTGCTGCCTCGCTCAATTACGGCGGTTGGGGCATGGGCGGACCAGATTTTGGCAAGTCGAAATGTCTGCTCGCCTGGAGCCGGAATCCTTTCCACTCAGGCACGCCCATGGTGAGGAGGCTCCTCGATGCCAGGGAGAAAGGCTTGAAGATCATCGATGTGGGCCCCTTGATCACCCCGCTAACGGCGTATGCAGACATACACCTTCGTATCAGGCCAGGCACTTCCGGTGCGCTCGCCCTGTGCATGGCGAATGTGATCATCGAGGAAGGCCTGTATGACCGCGAGTTCGTGGAGAACTACACGCTCGGTTTCGAGGAGTACCGTGACTATGCGCGCAAGTTTCCGCCCAGCGTGACCGAGCAGATCACGGGCGTTCCCGCAAGTAAGATCATCGAGGCTGCGCGGCTCTATGCCACGTCAAAGCCGGCAAGCCTCATGCCCAGCTCAAATGCAACGACCCATCACACCAACGGCTTGCAGAACCATCGTGCCATCACGGCACTTGTGGGGCTTACCGGTAACTATGATGTAGAGGGCGGAAACCCGATCATTCCATGGACCTTCCTCCATGTGGCGAGTCCCGGCCTGGAGACGCGGGAGCACGAATATTTTCAACCCCGGACCTGGGAAGAGATGCCGCCCCGCATTGGACAGGACCTCTATCCTGCCTGGTGCAGAATCGTCCCGGAGGCCCAGGGCATGCGTGTGCCGCATCAGATCCAGAGCGGGAAGCCATACCCCATCCGCGCCATGCTTGCGTTTGGCCTCAACCACCGCATGTGGCCGGGATCCGATTTTATGGCAGACAGCCTCGGGAAGCTCGACTTCTTCGTAAATGTTGACATCTTCATGACGGAGAGCACCAACCTTGCTGATGTCGTGCTGCCCGCGTGTACTTCTTTTGAGAGAAGCGAACTCAAGATCTACCCTCAACGGCACGTCATATGGACAGAGCCTGTGATCAGACCTCAGTGGGAATCCCGCTCGGACGCTGACATCATTTTTGATCTGGCGAAGAGAATGGTGCCCGAAGATGCGCTCATGCAGAAAGGCTACGAGGCTTCCATCAACTGGATGCTTGAGCCGACGAAACTGACCATTGAAGACCTCAAGAAGTATCCCGCTGGATACACGGTCACAAACGTGCAGCCGCCTTCGCTCAAGAAGTACATGAAGCATGGGTTCGGCACGCCCTCAGGAAAGATGGAGTTTACGTCCACGATCCTGAAGGAGACCGGCTACGATCCTCTGCCACGCTACAATGAGCCGAGACTTGGCCCCAGATCAACCCCTGAGGTTGCAAAAGAGTATCCGCTCATTCTGACCACAGGCTCGCGGCTTCCGCAGTTTGTCCATTCGAGGACGTTCCGCCTGGGATGGACACGTAGCCTCAGGCCTCACCCCATGGTCGATATCAATCCGGCGGACGCTGCTGCTCGGTCCATTTCCCAGGAAGACTGGGTCAGTCTCTATACGTCGCGCAATGGCATACGCGTCCAAGCAAATCTCACCGAAAGGGTCCCGCCCGGCGTGGTCAGCATGTTCCACGCGTATCCCGAGGCAAACGTGAATCTGCTCATAGAGCCTGATTACCTGGACCCCATCTCAGGGTATCCCGGCTTCAAGTCGCTCCTGTGCGACGTGAGAAAAATCTCTGATGGGGAGGCACGATCATGAACACGAAACAGTTCGGGTTCTCTTTTGATCTGTCTCGTTCTCCCGGCTGTATGTCG
>Ga0209039_10002144_pt1 | contig 17207 bp, 21 predicted proteins | sample BogFormECP12_OM1_FD_188238 | JGI IMG/M metagenome (GOLD analysis project Ga0209039, IMG submission 188238) | Bog forest soil microbial communities from Calvert Island, British Columbia, Canada - ECP12_OM1 (SPAdes) (version 2) | ecosystem: Environmental > Aquatic > Freshwater > Wetlands > Bog ... | reverse complement strand
GTAGCCGTCGGTCACGTAGATGTCGCCGTTGGGGTGAGCGATCATCTCGGTCGGGTGGTTGAACGGCCCTGCAGCGCGCTCGGCCAGCCAGTTGGCGACATGGCCAGTGTCGGAGTGGACGCCGCGCTGGCCGAGCTCCAACACCGCAGCGGAGCCCTTCCAGATACCACGGTGTGCCGCGCGCCGCCTCTCGATATGTGGCAAAATAGCTGGCCGCCTTTTCTAGGGGCCCTAAAGGGACCGGAGAATTGCGCTCGTCGACGCCCGAATCCGGGGAATGTCGGCTTGCTACGGTCCGCTGTGATCGAACTGTCCGATCAGGGAGGAGCGCCCGGAATGCTGGAAACTCAGGTCCGGGTCGGCCAGCTTCAGCATCGTCGAGCGCCGCACGCGCACCATACCGGTGTAGAACGGGACCGCCAGATCACTGACCTTGGGGTCGAGAGGAGGCTGCCCCGGCAGGGGATTGGGCACCCGCTCCGTCCCAACCTCCAACAGCCCCGGCACGGTGATGCGATGCTCCCCGTCGACCGTCTCGAACTGGATCGGGACCTGCTTGGGGACCAAGGGATTAGCGATCAGCGAGCCGAGCACGGCTGGCCAGCCGCCGGCACGGCCCGAGAAGATGCTCGCCAGGGCCTCCGCCTGCTGTTGGTTGGCCCGCTGATCGAGATACACGCCGAGGGTCCAGCCACCCTGAAAGGCATTACCGGGAATGCGGAAGTAGAGCACCACGTTCAGGCCGTCCAACCGGATGTCGCCGTGATGGCCTTCCCGGATCCGCCAACCGATGATCGCGTCGCAAGGAAGCGGGGTCGGATCGCTCCCGAAGTTGCAGGGACATGTGGTGGCACAACTGCATGCTTCCATGACATCGCCGCGCATGCGCCACGAAGTGTCCACCGCCATGACACACCTCCTCGTGCAGCATGGAATGGATTGTTGCCGCGATCGAGCCGGCTTTCAAGCGAGCCCGATAGCGCGGCGGTTGCCGGCACGATCTTGTGCTGTCGCTCGATGCGCTTCTCGTCCTACAGACGTTCGGCATCGCTATTCCGGGTCTGCCCGGCGCCGGCTGACAGGTCGGCTCGAACTGAAACTACTGGTCCGCGAGAACGTCCTGGCGCGAAGCGGCGATGTCGAGCGTCATCTCGCCACGCGCCATGACATGCCAGAATTCACCTTCGCGTCCGGCGCCGACGACCGGCGTGTCGCGAGCCGCACCGGCGGGCGAAAACCGCCCAGACGAGCTCAGCTCACGCGAGGCGCTCGACCCCGTCGATCGGCTGAGGGACCTGGTAGCGGAGTAAGTCGGCCGGGATCGGGTTCCCTGGTCGACGGGAAAATACTGCGAAAAACCCGATTCTGGGCAGTCCCGCGACCGAGACCATGCCCGCAAGTCATTGATTCTACGAAATACCCGAGCCCAAATTCCCTACGGTGCCGAACAGGGAAATAAATCCGAAAAACAGGGAGACAAAATCGACGATCAGCGAATTAAATCGGCCGAGCACGGAACTGCGGCCCCCCTGGGGCGCCCGCTGCCCCAGGCGCGCGCGGAGCGCGCCGGAGACCCGGACCGGCTTTGCGGCCGATGATCTGGTGCAGAACGCTCTCGTGTGGTCCCTTGCCAAGGAGAGCACCTCTGGCGACCCGGCACCATTTGCGAGCCTGGCTGCTCCTCCCATTTTACCACGATTAACTCAGATTCACTGGCATCCAACGGCCTGCGGTCTAAATAAGGGCTAAACCGGTGATATTTCGGCAGGGCCAGCAAAGTCGGCCCCGACGGTTGACATCGGCTCGCCAGGCCATGTTTGGAGGCAATTGACAGTGACTGAAACAGCAATCGGCTTGGTGCGGGCGCTAGCAGCGTGCCCTTCTACCACACGCACCTCTCTGCTCGGCGCTCTCGCGTTCGTCTGCGCTTTAGCCGGACCCATCGCGATCCGCGCGGAGGTCGTTTCGGTACCGTCCGCGGAGGTCGTCTCGGTACCGCCCACGAACCCAACGAACTCGGCAGCCTCGCTCCCGCTCCCGGCGGTGGTGCGCGGACCTCCGCCGAGCACCGCCGGATCGGTTCCGATCTGCCCACCCGGAGACACCCTTTCCCCGGATTACGGCTACGGCTGTATCGGACCGAGCGGCGGTGAGCACACCGAGGACGGGCCATCGCTTGCCAATGACATCAGGTTCCGGTTGAGGAAACAAGCATTGGAGCGCATGTCCATTTCGGAGAAAGCCTGGTAGGCCGATAATCGCGGGGTCGCTGGACAGGTTGACGAGAAAAGGCTGAACCGCTTGTAACGAATCCGGTCCGCCAAGATTCATTACGGCGCCGCCATACTGACGGCTACACCGCGCCGGAGGCCTTGCATCGTAGCTCAGCTCGCCGGCGGCATTCGCGGCCGCCTGTGTGCTCCTTCTGGCGTTTGGCGGGCCGGTCAACGATCTTGGCGCCACACTGGTCGACACGCAGCGCGTCACCTACGGCGGTGCGTTCATGTTCGAGGCTGTCGGTACCTCGTTTCTCGTCGGCACGGTCCTGCACACCGCCGTGCGGGGCCGCAGCAGACTGGCACCGGTTGCAATCGGAATGACCGTGACGCTCTGCATTCTCGGCTTCGGTGTCGCCACCGGCGGCAGCATCAACCCGGCGCGGACCATCGGGCCAGCGATCGCAGCCGGTCTTTATGGAGAAGTCCCGCTCTATGTCGCGGCCCAGTTGGTGGGTGCGATCTTTGCCGGCGCGCTGTACCGCTGGTTCTGGGTGCAGCGGCGCACACTCGGAAACGTGAGTGTGCAGTCTAGTGCTGTAGCCGAATAGGGGCCGGCAACCAAAAACCCTCTTTCATCGAGGAGAAACGAGACCATGTCGGATTGACCCACCCAGGCGACCGTCGCCGGGATCCCCGTCGTCGACAACCAGAACAGCGTCGGCGGCGTCGATCCGGCAGGCCGCCCCGCGCGCTCGCCGGCGAGATCGAGCGCCCGTGTCGTCACCGGTCGTCCCGGCTGAGCTTCGCCGCTTTTAGCGGCGATCAGGGTCATCTTTTCGTAGCGATCCAATGGGCGATCCCCGGCCAGGCCTCCTTGAGGGCGCGCGAGCCCATGAAGAGGCCAATATGCCCGCCCGGAACCAGTTTCCTCTCGATCACTGTCGGCGGTGTGCCGAGATATTTGACCGCGTCGAAGACCTGCTCCGGCGTGGTGATGTCGTCCGCTTCGCCGGCAAGGAGGTAGACGGGACAGATGACGTCTTTGAGATCGAGACGCCGACCGAGCCCGACAAAGTTGCCCTTGGCCGTCCGGTTCTCCTTGAACAGTTGGACGATGGCCTGGAGATACCACCGGCCCGGCAAGTCGATCGGGTTCTCGTACCAGCTCTCGAACGTCTCCTTCTTTTTCAGATAAACGGGATCGTCGATGTGTTCGTAGAGCTCAACATGCTAGGTGATGTAGTGCTCGGCGGGATGCATGCCCTTCCAGCCGCACAGCATCAGTTCGCCGCGCATCAGGCCGCCGCCGATCGCTATCAGCTCCTCGTAGAACAAGGTTGGAAACTCGTGCGCCATGCGCTTTACCGGGCCATCGCCGGCATCAGTGTCGATCGGCGCCCCTGCCAGCACGAGGCTCGCAACCTTGCGCGGGAAGCGCGCGGCGTACATCGCCGACATCCAGCCGCCCTGGCACAGCCCGACGAAATTGACCCGGCCGCAGAGGTCGTCGACGCAGACATTGATTTCTGCGAGATACTGATCGATCTCGAAGTCCTTCATGTCGATCGTGGCCGACTTCCAGTCGGTCAGAAAGAGGCGTTCGACGCCATTGCCGAGCAAGGTCTCGACGAGGCTTTGACCCGTTGGTAATCGGCGATCATCGCCGTATGCCCGGCATAGGGGGCGACGACCAGCGTCGGCACGCCTTTGGCGCACGGAGCGCTGTATTCGCGGAACATCATCGTGCGCAGATCGAGCATGACCCGGTTCGCGTTCGCCAGCGCGGGTCTGAGTTCGTGTCGGATCTTCGCTTCTTCGGCGAGGAACTTGAGGTTCTTGCCATAGAGCTCAAGCCCTTGCTCCGCCATCTGCAAGGCCGCCGTCATAGGCCAGAACAGCGGCACGCCGAGGTGGCTCAGCTTGTGAGGAGCAGCCGGTCGGGTACGCGGCATTGCGTTCTCCACTCTTTATCAGCGGGCCATTAGCCCCAAACGAAGAACAGCCCGATATCGGCAGGCATTCCTCCGGGGAAGTCGAGCACGCGCGCCGAAATCCCGAAGCCATGAGGCTTCAGATCGCGCTCCCAACGCAGATAGATCTCCGCGGCCTCACCGCGCAGCGTTTCCGGCCAGTCCGCTCGCGGCGCGTTGACGCCCCGGCCACCATCGCTGCAGAGCTGGCTCGGCAAGCGCATCAGCATCCATTCCTTTTCGCCGTGCTCGGCCGCCTGCCGGGCCTGATCGACGAGGGTGCGCCAGTTGTCGTCGGAAATATGGTGGTCGACCAGTGCTTTCGTTTTTTGCCGGCGCTGTTGAGCGGCGAAACAGCGCGCCTCGTCGTGGTCGTGCGCCTCGCGGCGCCGGAAATCGGCGATGCTCAAGGCTTCCTCGCTCGCCGGGCGACAGGTTGGGCCCTCGGGTGTCCACTCTCCGAGCGATGGGCATGCAGGAATTGCTTATCGAGCCAGTCGAATATCGGATGCCCGGTCGCGCCGGCCTCGGACGCCGCGGGTTTCGGCTCTCCCTGAGCGAGCCCGCGCGGCAAGTCCGCGCGGCTGACGATGCCGATGACGCGGCCGTCGCGGACCACGGGGACACGCTTGATGCGATAGGCCGCCAACAGGCGCGCGATTTCGCTGGTGTCGGTTTCCTCGCGGACCGTCACCACCGGTGCCGCCATGATCTCGCGCGCTGTGCTCTCGGGCGCGCGCAGGCTCGCGAGATAATCGGCGTTGCGCTCGGTCCCATCGGCGAGGAGTGCCAGCCACCAATCGTCGCGCGCCGCTTCGTCACGGCCATCGCCCTCGCTGACCATCGCCATCGGCGCGCCGGTCGCGTCGACGACTGGGACCGCGCTGATCCCGTTCTCGAGCAGCAGCTCGGCGATCTTGTTTGTCGGCATGTCGGGGCTGACCGCCACGACCTTTGCCGTCATTACATCGGCGCGCATTCATCGAACCTGATCCTGTCCTTTGACTGTTATGGATTTGACCCCGCCGGCTTCTTCCGGCTGCCGCGGAAGGCAGCCGGAAGAGATCACTCGCCGGGTCAGCGGCCGTGGAAACCGCCGAATCCGCCGCCATGGCCCGCGCCGCCGGCGAGCCCGCCCAATCCGGCGCGGTCGAGGAGCGGATCCTGGACGCGGCCGCGAAGGTGGTCGGACTGATCCGAGCGGCCGTTGCCGAAGCACGCCGGTTTCCGGATCTGGCGGCCAGCGTCAGTCGGATGGCGATTGAGCAAGTGACCGAAGCCGTCGCTCACCTTTTAGGTGAGCTCGCGGAACCCGACAAGCTACCAGCGTTCGCGGCCGACCGCCGCGCCGCCACTGCACGCCATTTTCTCGATCTGATCCTGCTGCCGATGCTGATGCGTGCGCTGTTCGGAGAGTGCCTCACAGCGCTGCGCGCCGAGGTCGCGCCGCATGTCGCGCGAACGGTGGCGTTCTTTCTTGCTGCATGCAGACAGGGCGGAACTGGCTAGACTAGACTAAACGCTGGCGCTGCCAAACAGCAGGGGCTCAAATCCGAACATCAAGCGCCAAGCCGGCCGAGGCCACGCATCGCCGCCCCGTTTGGCAGCCGGCCTGCGAGGCGTTGCTCGGCCCCTTTCGGCGCCAAAAGGAGGAAGACATGCCGTTCATCGCGTCGAATGGCCTCACCGAGGCGGGCACCAACAAGACCATCGCGGCCGGCGGCATGAATGTGCACTACCACGATTTGGGCGACGGCGAGCCGGTGCTGTTTCTCCACTCCTACGGTCCCGGCACCACCGCGTGGATCACGTTTCACAAGACGTTGGGCGCGCTGTCGCAGCATTTCCGCTGCATCCTGATGGACCTGCCGAACTTCAGCAAGACGGGCCCGATCGTCTACCGCGAGGGGGTGCACGCCGTCCAGGCTCGGACCGCGGTCGCCTTGCTCGACGCCCTCGGCATCCAGCGGGCATACTGGGTTGGCAACTCGCAGGGCGGGCAGTCGGCCATGGTGGCGGCCATCGCCTACCCCGAGCGGGTCCGGAAATTCGTGATGGGCGGCTCGCACATCGGTACCGGCGGCGATCGCTATCTGATGGCCAACCGCCCCTCGGAGGGCAGCCGGGCCACCCGCCGGGCGCTCGACGACCCTAGTCGCGACAACATCCGGCGCTACCTCTCCGTGCACATCGACGACGAGAACCTGGTGACCGATGAACTCGTGGACTACATCCACCGGGCGCACACCTGGTCGCCCGAGTTCATCGAGGCGCGCCGGCAATCGGTGAGCCTGCCGCACGACTACACACCCGACCTCGCCGGCATCCAGGCGCCCGTCCTCTTGATCCACGGGCGGTACGACCGGATGGTGCCGTTCGAGGTCAGCATCGCGATCCTCAACCACATTGCCGACTCGCGCCTGGTGCTTCTCAATAACTGCGGGCACTGGCCGCCCTTCGAGAAGCCGGCCGAGTGGACCGCGCAGGTTCTCGCGTTCCTGCAGGGCTACTGAGAGAGACGGCTGGGGTCAAAACCGGCCTACGCCGTCCGGGGGACCGATAGGGCTCGGGTCACGACGCGGCCCCGCCACTGGATCGCGATCAGCGCAATGAGGCTGAGCAGTGCCGTGAATATCAGATAGTAGCTAGGCGCCAAGCTGTCGCCGGTTTGCACGATCAGCCAGGTCGCAACGAGTGGTGCCAGGCCACCGAAGATCGATACCGCCGTGCTGAAGCTCAAGGACACGCCGATCGCCCGGACTTCGACCGGGAACTGCTCCGCCAACAGCGAAGGCAGCACGCCGCTGTAACCGGCCTTAATCATTTGGAGCCAGGCGACGGCAACGATTAAGGCCGCCAGCGACGGCCAGGCAGCCATCAAATAGAAGGCGGGGTAAGAGGTCAGCACGAAGAGCCAACACGTGATCACCATGATCCGCGGACGCGCAATCTTATCGGACCAATGGCCGGCGAGCGGACAGCCGATCGCGAGGAAGATGCCGCCGATCAATGTGGCGACGAAGCCGACATAAGCCGGTAGATGCAATGTCTTGACGCCGTAGGTCGGAATGTAGGCCAGGATGTAGAATGAGCTGTTCGAGATGATCGATATGCCGAGTGCCAGCAGCACCGGAAGCGGATGCCGGCGCAGCAGGTCGCTGATCGGAATCGTGGGGCGCACCTCGGCTTCGAGAAACTCCGGCGTTTCAACGACTTTCGCGCGGATGTAGAGCCCGGCCGGGCCGACCAGCATTCCGAAGAAATAGGGGATCCGCCATCCCCAATCGACCAGTTGCTGGTGGGTCAACAGCGTCGTCAGGGTAACCCCGAACACCGAGGCGAGGACCACGACCATGCCGCCGGTGGCAAATTGCCAGCTGGCGCTGAAGCCGCGTCGCCCGCCGCCGTGCTCGGCCAGGAAGCTGACGGCGCTGCCGAATTCGCCGCCGACCGAGAAGCCCTGCAACAGCCGGGCGAGCGTCAGCATGATGGGTGCGGCGAGGCCGATCGTCGCATAGCCCGGCGTCACCGCCATCAAGGTCGTGCCGATCACCATCAGCGCGATCGACAGCAACAAGCCATTCTTGCGTCCGGCGCGGTCGGTAAAGCCGCCGACGACGATCGCGCCCAACGGCCGCACGAAATAGGCAAGTCCGAAGGCGCCAAACGTGATCAATAGCGACACAGTCGGATTGCCGGCCGGGAAGAACACTTCTGCGATCGTCACGGCGAAGAAGCCGTAAACGACAAAGTCGAACCACTCCAACACATTGCCGATCGTGGCGGCGACGATCATGCGATACATCGAGGGCGTCTTTGAAAGCCCTGCGACGTGCAGTGTATCGGCGGTCATACTTGGGCCTCCTAGATGTAGTAGCGCGCTACCTGATCAATTTATAGTTTTCATTCCCCCATTGCAGGTGATTGCAGGGCAGTTTCGCCCATTTGGGGCTCGCAGCAAAGATAAATCGCGCGGCGCGGCCGTAGTCGATATTGCACCGCCGCTGCTTACGCCGCTACGGACGACGGATTCCCACCGGGCACCGCCGATCGCTACAGAACAGCGGATCGGCAGCTTAGATGAAGGGTTTCGGATGCCGGCCCGTCATGACCTATCCGCTGGTGCTGAGGGCCGGCGTCCGAAAGCCCTCATCTACGCTGTCGTTTCACCAACCCTTACGAGGTTTGCGGTGCGACGCCGAGGTATTTGTATTGATGGAGGACCGCGTCCTCCGGGTATTTGTCATCGTATTGGTACCTGAAGACGCTAACAGTGCGGTCTTTGATGTCGCCGTTCTCGTCGAAGCTGACCGCCCCCTGCAATGTTTTGAGATTGGCGGTCTGGATTGCGTCGCGCACGGTGTCGCGGTTGACCGGCTTGCCCGATGCGGCGACGCGCTCGATCGCATCGAGAACGACCAGCATCGCGTCATAGGCCGTGAACGAATAGGACGTCGGCCCGTGCCCGTATCTTTCTTCATACCTTTTGATCCACGGCGCAACATCCGGGTTCTCCGCAAGATAGGGTGCGGCAATCGTCGCGTACCAGCCTTCGACCGCGGGATAGCCGGCGCCCTTCAACAGCGAGGCGCCGTAGACGCCATCGCCGCCGCCTTTGATGATCTTGGGCAAGACGTCATAGGACTGCTTGACGACTTTGATTCCCGCCAGCGAGCTCCCGCCGTAGTACAGAGCCTCGGGATCGAGCGCTTTGATCTTGGTGAGGATCGTCGCGTAGTCGGCCTCCAGCGGATTGACCTGGTCATGGCCCAGCACGGTCATGCCGTCCTTCCTGGCCTGCGCCTCGAAAGCGTCCGCGATGCCGACGCCGTAAGCGCCGGTGTCGTCGATGATGAAGACTTTTTTGACCTTCAGCTTCTGGGCGAAATAATTCGCCATGTTGGGGCCCTGATAGGCATCGGTCGTCACCGTGCGGAAATAGATTGCCTTGCCGGCGGGCCAGAACTGCGGGGCAAACTTGGGGTCGGTGATGTCGGGATTGGTCGAGGACGGCGTGATCGTCGCCAGATCGCCCTGGCTGAGGATCGGCGCCATTGCCTTGCCGGACCCGCTGTTTTGTGGCCCGACATTGGCAACGACGCTCGGGTTGGAGACTAGCTTGCGGGCGTTGGTCGCGGCCTGCGCCGGATCGTATTGCCCGGCGGTGGCAGTACCGTTGTCGAGCACTATCACGTTGATCTTGTAGCCGGCAACGCCACCCTTGGCATCGGCGTCGTCGACCGCGATCATTGCGCCCTCCTTCATCAGGGTCGCCTGTTCCGTATCGGATCCGGTCAGCGGAACGGTGATGCCGACGGTGACGCTCTTGTCGGCGGCAAAGACCGCCCGCGCCCGCAACGCGAAGCTCCCAGCGACGGCGGCAGCGGGCAACTGAGCGATAAGAGAGCGGCGTGTCGTCATGCTCCTCGCCTCCATCGTGAAGTCGATGCAAAGTCGACCGATGTTTGTTGATTTTCGGTAGCAAGTTTTGCACCAGACCAGACGGCGCCGCAAGCCTCAGCCCTTGCCGGGGATCGGACGAATGGGAGTCCCCGCCCGACCTTGCCACCTTCCCGCCCATGCGGGCTGACGGGCACGGGGCAGAACCGGGCGAGTCGTGAGCCGCAACGAGCGTCCGCGATCGATCGAAACCAGGTCAAGCTGATTGGGTTTTGACTCTAGAGGAAGACGCTGAAGAGGAAGACGCTGAGGTTCTTGTCGAGCAGAACGTTGGCGTCGAGGACGATCGTGCGCCTGGCCACCTCCCAGGCGCCCTTCACCTTCCGTAACACGTCCTCGCGGCAACCGGAGAGGAGCTGATGATCCGTCTCCAGGTGCGAGCAGTACACCAGAAACGCGGCCTTGGCCTGCACCTCACCGTTCTCCAGCGGCGCCGCCTCGAGATTGCCGCCCAGGCGCGCACCGCGGTCGCCTTGCTCGATGCTCTCGGCATCCAGCGGGCCTACTGGGTCGGCAACTCGCAGGGCGGGCAGTCGGCGATGGTGGCCGCCATCACCTACCCCGAGCGGGTCCGAAAGTTCGTGATGGGCGGTTCGCACATCGGCACCGGTGGCGACCGCTACCTCTTGGCCAATCGCCCCTCGGAGGGCAGTCGGGCCACCCGCCAGGCCCTGGACGACCCGAGCCGCGAGAACATTCGGCATTACCTCGCGTGCACATCGACGACGAGAGCCCGGTGACCGACGAACTGGTGGACTACATCCACCGGGCGCACAATTGGTCGCCCGAGTTCATCGAGGCGCGCCGGCAGTCGGTAAGCCTGCCGCACGACTACATACAAGACCTCGCCGGCATGCAGGCGCCGGTCCTGCTGATCCACGGCCGGTAAGACCGGATGGTGCCGTTCGAGGTCAGCATCGCGATCCTGAACCACATTGCCGACTCGCGCCTGGTGCTGCTCAACAACTGCGGCCACTGGCCCCTTCGAAAAGCCGCCCGAGCGGGCCGCGCAGGTCCTCGCGTTCCTGCGCGGCTACTGAGACGAAGGGCCAAGTCGAGGCCCAATCAGCTCGTCTGCCCGGCGGAGGGTTGACCATCCCGAGATACGCCTCGGATGTCACTCCGCGCCGATTCCGGCCGTTGGGATGTCTGGGGGGCAACGGGGTCAAGCCAACCCGAAATGCGGCCTTGCGGCCGCTCAGCCCTCCCCCATCAAATTCCCAGAGTGCTCGTCCTAGCAGTCCCACGGGATCAGGGGTTCAGCCGCCAGATCGCGAGATTGAGGATCGTTGCGAAGGCGACCCAGACCGCCAAGGGCACGAGGCACCGCGCGGCAAATCGGTCGAGCCGCAGAAAAACGATAATGGCGGCAAGGATGACCGCCAGTTGCGGCACGATGTTCACGAGGCCGAGCGCCGGACTATGCGCGGCGAAAAACATCCAGGACCAAGCCGCATTGAGCGCCAACTGAGCGAAAAACAAATTCAGCCCCGAGCGGCGTGCCGGTGTCTTTAGAGGCAACCGCAGAACCCGCCAGACCGCAACCGCCATCAGCAGATACAGCGTCGTCCAAGCCGGCGCGAAGACCCAATTCGGCGGATTGAATGCCGGCTTGACCAGCCCGGCATACCAGGGCGTGAGGTTGGGATAGGTGGCAAGCTGGCCGATCACTGAGGCGGCGGCGACCGGGACTCCGGCGAGTGCGACACGACGTGCCTCACTGATCGAGGCGGTTTTCATCAATCATTCTGCTTAGATTTTCCGGCTGTCGTAGGCCCACTGTAGGAGGGCTTGCCGTTGGCGAGGACGGCAAGAAAGGTCGCCTGGCGCACAATTCATCCGCACCTGCGCTATGTGGCGCTGGAAGGCTTTCCAGCGCTTGATCTGCCGTTCGTCTTCTTGTGGTAAGCGGCGACCCATATAGTAACGGCAATACCATTGGAACCAGCCTCGCGGATCGTCCGGATGGATCCATCCTTTCTTTTGCCATTCTGAGAGTGGCAGGCTGGCATCGACGCCGAAATAGTTGAGGGAACAATCGCGACTCGAAGTTGCAAGCTTGGCGTGCCTAAACCAACTTTTCGGGAATTCGTTTATTGTGTCCGTCATGTACTTACCGCAGAACACGCCGAGTGCCAGCATTTGTTGCGGTGTCAGTTCCGGCTTAAAATCCATATCAAAATCGGAACCCATTGGTGCAGAGAGCTCGTAGCGATATCCCTGTTGCATGAAGTCGTTCACTATGACGCGCTTTTTCCCTTGCCTTCGTGAGACCTTATGTTGGTTGTCATTCGAATAATCAGAAAAACAGCTCATCGCGGAGCACACTCGAAAAAACAATCCGCGCCGTGGCTGGCACGCCTGCCGGGAATTCGGCGCGGTCAACGGATCCTACCCCGAGTTCACCATCGTCAGAAACTCCTGGCGAGTCATGGGGTCGTCACGAAAGCAGCCGAGCATGCGGCTCGTCACCATGTCGGTGTCATGCTTATGGATACCGCGCGTCGACATGCAATGATGCTTTGCTTTGATAACCACACCGACGCCATTCGGTCGCAAAACGTCATGGATAGTGTTGGCGATCTGCGCTGTCATTTTTTCTTGAATCTGGAGCCGCTTTGCAAACGCCTCGACGACCCGCGCCAGCTTGGAGATGCCCACAACTCTGGCGGTCGGCAGGTAGGCAACCCAGGCCCGACCGATGATCGGCGCCATGTGATGCTCGCAATGGCTCTCGAAAGGAATGCCTCTGAGCACAATCATTTCATCATAGCCATCCGTCTCTTCGAACGTTTTCCTTAAGATTTGCTCGGGATTCTGAACATAACCGCAAAAATACTCCTCAAACGCCCGGGTCACTCGGGCAGGCGTCTCCAGCAATCCGTCGCGATCGGGATCGTCGCCCGACCACCGGATGATCGTTCGGAAGGCAGCCTCTACCTCGGCGCGTGAAGGCTTCCCTTCGATCTCGTCGGACCACTGCTGGTAGAGACGCAAGGGTTGTACAAGGGCGTTCATGGTTTCCTCACAAGCTGATAGAGCTCTTTTACGCTGAAAGCTCGCAAACGGATCTGAGACCAGGGACCGATACCGAGTCGGTCAAACCGGGATCGGTTTCATACGTTGTCCTGCCTTTCGACACCGTTCCGTTCCGCGGGCGGCACAGTCACGCGCCCCGCACGTTGTCCTAGCGCGTGGTGCCATCCGTGAGCGCCGGGTCCCGATCGGTGGTCGAGCGGCTCGCCGCGCGGAAGGTCAGGCCTGTTACCACAAAGCCTCCGGCGACGAGCAGATGCGCGACGACGATTTCGCCATACCAGACCCAGGCGCCGGCGGCAGCGCAGAAGATCGTCGTCCACATCACGCTGAGGTAAAGCATCGTTTGAAAGCGTTGCGCTGGGGGAAAGTTGCGCAACGGGTTGATGCTCGGATCCATAACGGCACGATAAAGGGATAACATGTGAGGCTCCAATTCTTCAATTCACCAGATCCGCGATTAACGGACTTTTCGCGAGTCCGCTTGGATGGTTGGTCTTACCGAGCAAATACCGCGTTTAGCGGGATAGGGCCGAGCCGATATCAAACCGACCCGGCCCCCGCCGGTTATCAGTGGCGCGGCGGCAGAAGCACGCTGTCGATGACGTGAATGATGCCGTTCGACGCCGGGATGTCGGTGGTGATGACCTTGGCGTTGTTGATCATCACGGAATCGCCAGTTGCGCTTACGGCGACCATCTCGCCGTTCACGGTCTTGGCCTCGGTGAGCTTGACGATGTCAGTCGCGGTAACTGCACCCGGCACGACGTGATAGGTGAGGATTGACGCCAGCTGCGCCTTGTTTTCGGGTTTCAACAGGTTCTGGACGGTGCCGGCGGGCAGCTTCGCAAAGGCCGCATCGGTTGGCGCGAACACCGTGAACGGGCCAGGACCCTCTAGTGTCGCGGTCAGTCCAGCAGCGTTGATCGCCGTCGTCAGTGTCTTGAACTGGCCCGCCGCCACCGCAGTGTCGACAATGTTCTTGTCACCGGTCCGCGCCATCGTACTTCCGGCGGCCAGAGCCACCCCAACCAGGGCGGCGGCCCCCAGCTTGGCAAATCCTAATTTCATAGCTCGATCTCCTCGACAGGGTTCCCGACGAGCGCGGAGCGCCCGGCCCGCGCGAGGCTGCGGTTGAGCCGCAACCTCGTGCATTGAATTGGGTGAAAATATGTTTTCATACAAGGATATTTTATCTGTATGAATGTCGATTATCATCATGATAGAATTTTGGCGGCGATTTGGACCCTGGAGAAAAAGCAAGATGCTGTCCGATACGCTCACTGCCGGACTGAGGCGCTACGAGATCGGATCGAAAATCCGGGCGCTTCGCGTGAAGAAAAAGCTGGGGCTGGCGCAGCTTGGGGAACACACCGGCTTGTCGCCTGCCCTGTTATCGAAGATCGAGCGTGGTCAGTTGTTTCCGACGCTCCCCACGCTCCTTCGCATCGCGATGGTTTTTGGCGTCGGCCTCGATCATTTCTTCAACGACCGCGAAGATCGGCCATTAGTGGTTGTCACCCGGAAGCAGGATCGGGTGCGTCTGCCGAACCGGCCTGGGGCAGTAGCGCCATCCTATTTCTTCGAAAGTCTCGATTTCGCTTTGACTGACCGCAAGATCGACATCTTCTACGCAGAATTTCCCCGATCTTCGAACGCCTCAGACCCGCATCAACATGCCGGTGCGGAATTCATTTACGTGCTTAACGGGCGGCTGGTCGTTACCATCGACGGCAAGGACGTTGTCCTCGACGAAGGCGATGCCGTGCACTTTGATTCAAGCGCGGCCCACAACTACCGTCTCGACGATCAGCAGCAGGCATCTTCTGTCATCGTCGTCGTAATGCCGGAACCGGGTTAGAGATGCGAAGGACCGGATTCCATCCGACCGAGCCGCTCGGGTGGAATCCGGGCAATGGCCGGTAACGGGCAAGAACCGGCCGAAGTCGTCGGCCGCTACGAGCGGCCGCGATCGGTCGAAACCAGGTCTAGCTGATTGGGTTTTGACTCTAGAGGAAGACGCTGAGGTTCTTGTCGAGCAGGACGTTGGCGTCGAGCACGATCGTGCGCTTGGCCACCTTCCACGCGCCGTTCACCTTTCGCAGCACGTCCTCGCGGCAACCGGAGAGGAGCTGATGATCGGTCTCCAGGTGCGAGCGGTACACCAGAAACGCGGTCTTGGCCTGCACCTCACCGTTCTCCAGCGGCGCCGCCTCGAGATTGCCGATCAGGTGACGGGTGCGCGACGGGGGATCCTCGGCCCAGGCCATCCCGGTGTCGAGCCGGGCCACCCGCATCTCGAGATAGCGCTTGTCCTCCTCGAGGATCGCCAGATCGCCGAGCTGTGTCAGCTCGCGGTGCAGCTCCCGGCGAGGGACGTTCTTGCGGCGGGGCATGAAGTAGAGGACATCGTCGGTGAAGAGATCGAGCCACTCCTTGAGCTTGCGCTCGTCGAGCAGCCAGGCCTCGCGGATGTAGAACGGCATCAGCTCGAGCCACAGTGCCTGCTGCGGTGTCAGCGTCACCGCCGGCGCCACTGAGCCGGCCGCTTCCCGCGCGCGTTTCGTCTTCACGGGATGGCCGCCCGCTAGAGTCGGTTTCGCCGAGATTGCTTCGCTCCGCTCGCAATGACGCAGAAAAAGGGTGTCATTGCGAGGCGCGCAGCGACGAAGCAATCTCGCCCGGTCTGGTGGAACATCAGCGGAACCTGCGCTAGCCGCGCATGGTCGCGGTGCCGTCGAAAGGGGCCTTGATCGGGTCGAGCGGGATGTCGGCCCAGCTCTCCTCGTTCATGAACTCTTCCCAGCGCCTATAGAAGAGGCGCTGGTTGTTCTCCGAGATGTAGCGCTCGGAGACGAGCCCCGGATAATCCGGATGCGGCCCGGCGTGGCCCAGGCCCATCGACAGATCCTGGGGGTGCCGGCGCCCGAGGCGGCTCGTACTCGCGGTGGTCACCTGACGCCAGTTGTCGACGTCGTCCTGCTCGAACATGCCCGCCGCACCGTTGTTGGCTTGGCTGCCGATACGGATCACGCGCTTCAACTCCTCGGGCATATCCCGGTCCAAGAGCACGAAGTGCCAGAACTCGGTCTTGAGCGGACCGCGCGGCAGCGCCAGCCGGAGCCCGAGGATCCCGTTCGGAAAGATCGAGTGGTTGGCGAGCTGCACCCGGCGCGCGCGCAGCGTGCCGAGGCGCCGCTCGACCTCGGGCATCGTCGTGTCGTGGTACTCCTGGAACAACTGCATAGTCTCGCTCGACACGCCGTGCACGTAGCGGGGGGCGTTGTCGTCCGCGTCGCGGAAGGTGATCCCGTGCCCGTTGACAAAGGCGTGCTTGTTGGGGCTCGCGAACTGGTCCTCGTGGGAGAGCCGCGGGCGGCCGAGGTAGCGGGTCTGGACCCGGGCGCTGGAGAGATGGCTGGTCGGGACGTGGTAGTTGTCCGAACAGTTGTCGACCATCGTCTTCCAGTTGACGGGCTCGAGCCATTTGATCGGGCCCAAGGCCTGCATGCCGCCGTCTCGCCGATTGAAGACGGTGTCGAGATACCAGCGCGCATCACCCAGATAGGCCTCGAGGCTCGGGGCGTCCTTGGCCCAGGTGGCGAAAACGATCCCCGCGTAGGTCTCGACGCGGGCCTCGATCAGACCGAGGGACGGCCTGTCGAGCGCGTCGTAGTAGGCCTCGGACTCGCCGGGGACGTGCTCGAGGGCGCCGTCATTGCGGTAGGTCCAGCCGTGATAGGTACACATGAAGCGCTTGGCGTTGCCGTCGTCAACGCGGCACACGCGGTTGCCGCGGTGGCGGCACATGTTGAGGAGCGCATGGAGCCGGCCCTGCCCGTCGCGGGTCAGGATGACCGGGTCTTCGCCCATATAGGTGTGGAAGAAATCGTCAGCCGCGGGGACCAGGCTCTCGTGCCCGATCATCAGCCAGGCCCGCCCGAAGATCTTCTCCATCTCGTCGTCGTAGATCGCCTGCTCGCTGAAGATGCGGCGGTCGATTTTGCCGGCGGCGGCGTCGATGACGACGTACTTGCGAGTGGTGCCCATACCCGGATCCTCCCTCTCAAGGGTCATGATAGCAGGAGCCGGGGCGGATCATCACCGGGGTTTCAGCGAGCGGTTGCGTCCGCATCAGCATGATAGCCGGGTTGTTCGCTAGCCCCGATGGCGTAGCGCGTCGACCAGCAGGGTAAAGGCCGCCGAGGACTGGCGTCGGCTCGGGTGGTAGAGGTGATAGCCCGAATACGGAGGGCACCAATCCTCCAGCACCCGCGTGAGACGGCCCTCGGCGAGATGGGGTTGCGCCACGTCCTCCGGCACATAGGCCAGGCCGAATCCGGCCAGCGCCGCATTGAGCATCTGGAAAGTGCCGTTGAAGACGAGTTGGCCGTCGACATGCACCTTCAGCTCGCGGCCATCTTTCCCGAACTCCCAGGCGTACAACCCGCCGCGGGTCGGCAGGCGCAGATTGATGCAGTTGTGACCGATCAGTTCCTGCGGCCTTTTCGGTTCTGACCGC
>Ga0209039_10002143_pt1 | contig 17209 bp, 16 predicted proteins | sample BogFormECP12_OM1_FD_188238 | JGI IMG/M metagenome (GOLD analysis project Ga0209039, IMG submission 188238) | Bog forest soil microbial communities from Calvert Island, British Columbia, Canada - ECP12_OM1 (SPAdes) (version 2) | ecosystem: Environmental > Aquatic > Freshwater > Wetlands > Bog ... | reverse complement strand
TTAGCAAACCGCCGCCTTCAGCCTCTCGGCCACCTCTCCGCGGCGAACTTCTTGCAGTATTGTAGCCTATTACCGTATTTGGTGACAGTCCCTTCGCCCACATCAGCGCCGGATGTGGAGACTACGTTGCTATTTGAGCGGCTAACTGAGCGCCTGGGATTGAGCGACTTCCTGATTCTAAGAACCGGCTAACTCGGGTTCCCCGCAGCGATCTTTGGGGAATGAAATCCAACTGTCGCGGAGCAAGTGCTGGATTCTTCTCAAATGAGCGCTTCCCCACTGCAATGCCTTCCGCTGACCACAATGCGCTGCATCCATTCCAATCTGGCGTCTAAGCATGTTGCGGCGGAGAAGTTGCGGAGAATTGCTGCAAATCTGCTATCCCCTTCACCACAATGCCGCAGTGCGAATCTGAACCGAGGCAAATTGGCCGCTAACTCATGGAGTACGCTAGAATCAGAAGCGGAGGAGTGGGTGAGCGGTTGAAACCGGCGGTCTTGAAAACCGTTAGACTCGAAAGGGTCTCGGGGGTTCGAATCCCTCCTCCTCCGCCACTTTCCGCTGGTCCATTCTCTCGGAACTGATCTTCACTTTGGGATGCGTTACGACGCAGGAGCCGGCGCAATGGCTTTCGCCGGCGCGGGTTTAACGGTGAAATCCGCAGAGCGGATCACGGTTTCGTTCGTCAGCAGATCGATGCCAGTGACTTCGATGGTGTAGCGGCCCGGCGCCAGGGAACTTACGGAAATGAACCGCTCGATGGTGAGCTGTTCGCCGCCCTGGTGAAGATGATCAGGCGTCTCCACGGCGTGCCAAACTTCCTGCTGATCCCTGGTGATGCGGTAGGCCACGGACACTTTTGTTTTGCGGGAGGTTTCGTCGAGCTTCAGATTGTAAAGCTGAAGATAGATGCCCAGTTTATCGGAGCCTGAGAACTCCTGGCTCAAACTTGGGCGCACTTTATAGGAATCCAGCACAAACTGGCCCGTGCCGATCTGGCTGGAAGCTACGGGCTCGATCTGATCGGCAAGAATCAGGGAACTTGCATCGAGTTTATCCTCCTCGAAATGAGGCACGCGGAGCGCTGTACCCAGAATGCCGATGTTTCCGCTCTGGTTGTCCTTGATCACAATGTCCAAACGGTAGAGTCCCGAGCGAAGCGGCACGGATTTCTGATAGATCGAATATAGATCGCGTGATGACGGGAAGAGGGAATCCGGAATATCGCGAGAGATAACGTCCTCGAATGTCTGAACGACGCGGCCGCCGGGATCAGTAATGCGGGCGTAAAGATCGAGAACCGCCGATTCCACGCCCTGTTTACCCTGGTAGCTGATATCCCTATTGTGCAATTGCACGGTAATGGGAACCAACACGGTGTTGCTGGTAGCTCGCAAGAAGTCCGCGCGGTACTGGAACGGGAGTTGGTTGGCAACCATGCGAGTACTGACTTTTTCCGCGAGATCTTTCAGATGTTGCGGAGCATGCTGAACACGGAAATAACGATCCAAGTTATCGAACTCGTTTGTGCTTGCCCCCATCCCGCCTAAAGCCATTGGGCAAGTTGTGCCATTGCTGTTAGTGAAACGATCCGCTCTGGTGGCTTGACCCATCAACTCGGAGAGACTCGGGCCCGCCCCGGGGACGTGGGAGAGGGCATCTTTTTCGCAAGGATCGCTGGTGATGTGGTATTCGCCAGAGCCGGAGGGATCCACAAATTCGATTTCAACGTTTTCCCCAACATCTTCCAAATGGCGGTAGCGCCAGAGTTCCCACGGATAGGCGTTGGAAGTGCCGCCACCCTGCTGCTGTGTGCGCTCGTAAGTGTCGCCAGCCGGATGCGATTCGATTTCATCAGGCGGACCCCAGATGATGTAGATGCGGCCGCGGTCGGTTTTTCGACCGGGAATGCCGGAAGCAAAGTGCTCGTCGGCATAGGCGAGGCGGCGATAGTGTTCCTCTCTGACGGTATTGGTGGGTGAATCTGGTTCGGGATTACGCCGGTTCCAGAAAATCTCGATGAATTGCTCACGCTCTTCATTTGTGGAGAGTCCACGAAACGCGCGGCGCTCGTCCTCGGTAATGATGTCGGGGACTTCGTCTTTCAACCAGGGGCCATAGGCAGGCCCCAGCTCCTTGGCCAATTTCTTTTCTCGCTTTTGGGACTCTTTCGTGTTGGTGGGACTGGCTGGGTTTTCTTGCGGTGCGGCCTGTTCTTTAGCGATTGAATAGATTGGCCATGCGAGGCAGGCTGAAAAAGCGAGAACTATCAGGCGGCGATCCCGAATCCCCATGAGGACACCTCACGTGCAAATATTGCCGAAAGAAGCGAACCACGCATTGCGCGTGTAAGCAGTGAACTCGCGTGGCACTCTTTGTGCTCTTAGAATCGCGCAAGGCGTCCGGAGTTGCCTTTCCTTGCTTGCCTGCAACGGGGCCTCAAAGTATCCGCCGCTGCCGCCGCGGTGCCACCCGAGGGGGCATTCGCAGCATTTAAGGGGGCGCGGCTAGCAGTGCGGTGATGCTTACGCCACCCGCTTACGACGCGGCAACCCGGGGATTTTGGGAAAGCACCTAAAATGGATAGAAGTACCGATATGACGACTTCCCGCACAACCGTGTGGTTCGTGGGGGCCTGGGTTGTGTTCCTGGGCTTCTATGTCCTGATGTCTCACCTCCTCGGTAGCGGCGCACGGCTCAGCGCTTTTGGGAACATTACACAGTGCTTTGTGCCGCTGCTGGCCAATGCGGGTTTGCTGATGAATGCCGGCACGCCGCACTGGCGGCGCAATATTTTCTGGATGCTGCTGGCGCTAAGTTGCACGCTGTGGATGACCGGACAATTCGAGTGGACCTATTACGAAGTCTACCGGCGCCAGGCCGTGCCCGATCTGTTTGCAGGAGATATCATCTTCTTCCTGCGGAATATCCCGGTGATCGCGGCGCTGGCGATGCGCCCCCACCTGAAGCGCGGCGAAATTCGCATCGGGCTCGGTTACATGGATTTTGCGCTGCTGCTGACGTGGTGGACCTTTCTGTACGTGTTCGTGGTATTGCCATGGATGTATGCGACGCCGACTGTGGCGGTCTACAACTACAATTACAATCTCCTAGATTATGTCCAGCATGTGATGATCATTGTGGGATTCGGCTGGATGTGGCTGCGCACGCAAGGGGCCTGGCGCAGCGTGTATTTGCACCTCTTTGGAGCCTCGGCACTATACATGCTGACTTCACTTACGGTGAACGTGGCCATCGCCCACAATCGGTATTTCACGGGGAGTTTGTACGACCTTCCCTTGCTCACGGTCTTCTTCTGGTATGCCTATGCGGGCTGGCTGGCACATCAAAAACGCAACGAACTGGACGCGCCATCGGAGAGCAGCCATCTTGGAGAAATAGAAACGGCAATGGGCGACAGCGTTTGGGCCACCCGGTTTGCAATGGCCGCGGTTTTGTCGCTTCCTGTGTTCGCGTTGTACGCGCTGCGCATGGAGCGCGACACGCAAGCGGTCAGGGAATTCCGGCTGACCGTGACGCTGATTGCCTCGCTGCCCCTGGCGCTGCTGGTATTTCTGCGCACACACCTGGCGGACACGGACCGCGCGCGGCTGCTGGCGAAATCGGAATCGTCAATCGAGAGCCTGCAGCGGCTGCAGGCCCAGTTGGTGCAATCGGAAAAGCTGGTGTCGCTGGGGCAGTTGGCCGCGGGCGCTGCGCACGAAATCAATAATCCCCTGACCGCAATCCTGGGTTACTCCGATTTGCTGGCGGATGACCCCACACTCCCGGACCGCACGCGGGCCACCGCCGCTAAAATCCGCGAGCAGGCGCGGCGGACGAAAAATCTGGTGCAGAACCTGCTGAGTTTCGCGCGGCAGGTGCCGCCGGAACGCACGTTGCTGGACATCAACTCCGTGGTGACAAGCGCGGTGCAATTGCGCGCGCTCGACCTGCACAGCGGCGGTTCGCGCATTGACATGCAGTTGGAATCCGTTTTGCCGGGCGTGCGCGGCGATAACAACCAGCTCATGCAGGTCTTCTTTAACATCATCAACAATGGCCTAGACGCCATGAACGAGTCCGGCGGCGGCGTGCTGACCATCCGCACATTGCGCGATCGCGGCAACGTGGTGATTCTCTTTTCGGATACGGGGCCGGGAATCCGCGAGCCGCACCGGGTGTTCGATCCCTTCTACACCACAAAACCCGTGGGCAAGGGAACCGGGCTTGGACTAAGCATCTGCTACGGAATCTCGCAGGAGCATGGCGGAAAGATCATGTGCTACAACGCACAGACTGGGGGCGCGGTATTCCGCGTGGAACTTCCCGCGGTGCTCGCGGCGTTGCCAGGACGCGGGCCACAAGTCCCCGGAGCGACTCCGGTTCCCAGTAGTTCCCAGTGACACTCTTTTCTTGCTGGGCTGAAATTTTCGGCGGCGGGTTGCGTATACCTAGTGATCGAGTGGCGTGCACGGGTGTGCCAAATTAGGTGGAAAACATGGGCGAGATCGCGATTGCGACAGAAAAATTGACGCGGACATTCGGGGCGCTGAAAGCAGTGGACGGCATCGACCTGCAAGTGCAGGCGGGCCACTTCTTCGGGTTCCTGGGGCCGAACGGCGCGGGAAAGTCCACGACCATTAAGATGTTGACGGGGCTGCTGGCGCCGACGTCGGGGCGCATGGAATTGCTGGGACTTGATTTTCAAAAGCATTCCGTGGAGGTGAAACGGCAGATCGGCGTGGTGCCTGAAGGGATGGGGCTCTTTGAGCGGTTGACGGGAGCGGAGTACCTGCGGTTTGTGGGCAGGATGTATGGGTTGGACCGCGCTACAACGGAAAAACGCGCGGAAGAATTGCTGGAGTTCATGCAATTGGCCGATCGGGAGAAAACTCTGATCGCCGATTATTCCCACGGGATGCAGAAAAAGCTGGCGTTGGCCGCGGCGGTGATCCACGGGCCGCGGATTTTATTTTTGGATGAACCGTTTGAAGGCGTGGACGCGCTGGCGGCTGGGGCGTTGAAGGCGTTGCTGGGGCGGATGACAGAGCGCGGCGTGACGATTTTTCTAACTTCGCACGTGCTGGAGATTGTGGAGCGGCTGTGCAGCCACGTGGCCATCATTCATCAGGGGCGGCTGGTGGCGCAGGGCTCGCTGGAAGAGTTGCGCGCAGGGGTTGCCGGCACCGAAGGCGAGACGAAGACGCTGGAGCAGATATTCCTTTCGATTGTGGGGCAGAGCGGCGTGGAACAGGCGCGGCTGGAGGAGTTGACGTGGCTGACGTAGTGCAATTGCCGGGAGTGCTGGCGCAATTGCGGCTGATCGCCGGGCTGCGCTGGAACCTGCTGAAGAACGGCTTGCAGCGGAAGAACAACCGCTGGGACCTGGTGGGAATTATTTCTGCGGGCGTGTTCGCCGGCTTGCTAGTGGTGGGATTGTGCTTTGCTTTTTTTGCCGGAGCGACTGCGTTCCTGACGGTCAGGCGGGCCAACTGGATGGGCCTGCTCTTCTGGGCGATTTTCTTGTGGTGGCAGGTGTTTCCCATCTTTGTGGCCGGATTTGGGGCGAATTTTGAGTTCAAGACGCTGCTGCGTTTTCCGCTGAGCCGGCGAACATTTTATTTGCTGGGATTGGGCTACGGATTCGCGGATTTTGCGGCCGTGGCGGCCGTCTGTTGGGTAGTGGCAATGATCCTGGGAGCAGCGAGGGCGCGCCCAGAAGTGCTCCCGGTGATGGTGGTTGTCTGCGTGCTCTTTGTCTTGATGAATGTGACGCTGGAGCGGCTGATCGGGTCGTGGCTGGAAAAGATCCTGGCGAAGCGGAAAACGCGGGAGCTGTTCATCGGATTGTTTGTGCTGTGCGTGGTGTCGCTGAATTTCTTGAACCCCGTGCTGCAGCGCTACGGAAACGCGGCGCGCCCGAAGTTTCTGGAGTATCTTCACTATCTGGCGTGGCTGCCGGGCTCGCTGGCGGGGAACGCCGTGGCGGGATCGGTGCGTGGAGATATGCGCGCGATCTTGCTGGGTGCGGCGGGGCTCGTTGTCTGGCTGGGCGCGACGAGCGGTTTCCTGTGGCGACGCTTCGCGGCGCAATACAGCGGCGAAGAGATCAGCGAGAGCGCGGCTCCCGCACCTACGAAAAGGAAGAACAATGGCGCTACTGCCTCGGCAGAAGCGGTGAGAGCACGCAGTTCGAATGAAGAATGGCTCCCGATGGTGCCCGTGACGGTTGCCGCCGTCGCGTTGAAGGAGTTCCGCTATCTGACACGGAACGGCATGGCGTTCCTGACGCTGCTGCTGCCGCCAATCATGGTGGTATTTTTCACCATGCAATTCGGAAGAGGTTCGGCGTTGCGGGGACATTCGCTGAAGCCGGAACTGTTTTTCCCCGGCATCATGGCGTATCTAATTCTGATCCTGATCACTCCGGCGTATAACGCGTTTGCGTTTGAGGGCAAGGGAATACAAACGTATTTCATGGCGCCGCTGCGATTCCAGGATGTGCTGCTGGGGAAGAATCTGTTTCTGGCGGTGCTGATAGCGTTTGAACTGAGCTTGTCGCTGGCGTTGCTGGTGTGGCGCGTGGGCTGGCCGAGTCCGTCAATGTTTGCGGCCACGATCTCCGCCGGAGCGTTCGCCGTGTTGGGCCAATTGACGATTGCGAACTGGTCCTCGTTGAGCTTCCCGAAAAAGATGGAGATTGGGAAGATGAAGGGGCAGCGAAATTCGGGCGTCGCGGTATGGACCGCATTTGGCGTGCAGATCGTGCTAGGCGGAGTCTGCACGTTGATCATCCTGGCCGGCAGGTGGATGAGCGATCCGTGGTTGCCCGCAATAATGTTTGCGGTGCTGACCGCAGCCGCAGTGGGCGGCTACGTGGCATCCCTTGGGGCGCTGAGCCGCTTAGCGGAAGAGAAAAAAGACTTACTGATGGAAACACTGTGCAGGTAAAGCAAAAGAGAATTCCACTAAAGAGACCGCACACAAGAATGAACATCGTCGTAAGAGGAAATGCCGCTAAGGGGATTTGAGGAGGGCGGCAAAGCGAGCGGCGATGGCTGGCCAGGAGAAATGCTCGCGGTAGATATGGTTGCTGCAGCGGCGGAGGCTGGAGCGGAGTTCGGGCTCGGATAGTACGCGGACGAGTGCGTCGTGGAGTTCAGCAGAATTGCCGGGAGAAACGAGAAGCACGCCGGCGTCTGTGATGGGCCAAGCGGTTTGTCTGCCAACGTAGGCGATCATGGGCACTCCGCAGGCTATGCCAGCGATGGCGCTGCTGCGGCCGGTGGTAATCGCGCCACGAACGAACAGCAGCACATCGGCGGCGCAAAGGCGGTTGATCACCTGTTGATCGTCAAGAACGCCTTCCGCGGATATTTCCACAGGCAAATCCTGCAGACCTTCACGAAGCGCGGCTTCGCGCAATTCAGCATGGCGTCCGAAAACAGAGAGACGCAGTTTGCCGACTTTTGGCGCAGCGTGGCGGACAGCGGCGAGAATGATTTTTGTTTCTCGCGCGCCGGGCTCTCCGCCCGTAATAGTAAAGACGCCAACGGTGGGAGCGCCGGACTGTTGGCGGGCGCGGCTGAGAGCATTCTCTGGCGGAATGGGGATAGGAAGGTTGGGGCCCACAGGAATAAAGTGCGCGCGAGAAGAAGAATCCGCGAGCCAGGAGATTTTTTCAGGTGGAATGGTGAAGATGGCCAGATCCGCGGCAGCCAGGGCGCGGCGCATGATGTGAAGCTGCACGCGAGTGCGAAGGTGTTCGACAAGGCGCGGGCCGCGGAAGGGTTCGGCGTCATGAAAAACAACCGCGATGCGTGCTCCTGCCGATTTCAACACCTTCAGGACTCGCAAGAATTTCAGCGGGAAACCGCGCGAAGACCAGGCGAGAGCGGTGTATTGGACAAGCACCCAGCGCCCGCGCCAGGACACCGCCTGAACGCGCAGCGCGTTCAATGCATCCTCCCAGCCGTGAATTTCCCAAGGCACGCGGCGTATCTCCAACTGAAAATCGTGGGGTTGCAGAGCGGCTCCAAGGTAGCGGCAGTATTGTTCGACAGCGTCGGTGGGCACGTCCTTGCGCCCAAGCAAAGCGATAAGCGGGCGAGTCATTGGGGCAGCGCGAGGACGTGATTTTTGTCGAGGTCCCGGCAGCGGTAGCCGAATTTTGCAAACTTCCGCGTGAGCTCGCGATGGTTCTGGGCGCTGTGCATTTCCACCAGCAGGATGGGGCGTTTTTCGCGGAGGATTCGCTCCGTCCCTTCGAACACAGCCGCTTCCGCGCCTTCCACATCGCACTTGATGAAATCGGGCGAAGGATAGCTGGAAGGGAAATCGTCCAGCGAGACCGCATCCACGGCGATGGTATTGCCCGCATCGGAAGAAGTCGAAACATAACCCAAGCCGCGGTCGGGAGAGATATTCGCATCCACGCGCACGAAAAATACCGTGCTGGGCTCAGACCAGACGGCTTTCTGCACCACGGTGGCCTGAGTGAATTCATTGCGTGCCAGATTTTCGCGGAGGCGCGCGGCAATTTCGGGATCGGCTTCAAAGGAAATGACGTGGCCGAATGGACCAACGATGCGCGCGGCCAGCAGCGAGAAAAAACCGATGTTGGCGCCAACATCATAAAAAGTCATGCCGGGGCGAAGATAATCGACGATCGTTTGTTGCACCACCGGTTCGCCGAGTCCCTCCAGCGTATTTTGCCCGGTGCGCGGATTGACGAGAATCCATAGGCCTTCGGCGTGCCCACGTTGAATGCACACCCATGTGAGCGTGTCGCGGGGAAGCAGCTTGAGGCTTGCCCAACTGAGCGCATTGCCCAAGACAGGAATGTGGCGAAGGCGCATGAGCGAAGCGCCGTAGCGCAAAAAGAGATTCGCGACCTGGCGGGAAGCACCGCTCATGCGAGTGCTCCGCGGCATGCCAGGCCCACTGACCGTGAATAAAACGGCTGCATTCTACTTCTCCACTAGAAAGCTGCCGAGAACCAGGGCGTCCATGCCAGAACTGAAAAAGGTGCGGATGGCGTCGGTGGGCGTGTGCACGATGGCTTCCCCGCGAAGATTGAATGACGTATTCATGATGACGGGAACGCCGGTGTGCTTGCCAAATTCATCAATCAGCCGCCAATACAGCGGGTTGATTTCCTCTTCGACGGTCTGCGGGCGGGCGCTGCCGTCCACATGCGTCACAGAAGGAATGACACTACGCTTTTCGGGGCGCACCTGCGCGGTGAGGATCATAAACGGCGAATCCCAGGCGGATTCGAGGAATTCCGGCGCGGCCTCTTTTTTCAAAGAGGGCGCGAAGGGGCGCCACCACTCGCGGAACTTCACCGCGTTGTTCACCTTGACATTCATTTCGGGATCGCGTGGATCGGCGAGAATCGAGCGGCTCCCGAGGGCGCGCGGGCCGAACTCCATGCGTCCCTGAAACCAGCCGATGATTTTGCCGTGGGAAAGAAGTTCCGCGGCCGTGGCAGCGGTATCGGAAAGCCGCGTCGAGCGAATTTTGTAGGTATTGAGGGCAGCGGCAATAGCGTCGTCATCAAACGAGGGGCCAAGATACGCGTGGCGCATGGGCTTGATGGGGAGGCGCTGTCCGCCATCGAGATAAGGGGCGAGCGCGGCGCCGAGAGCAACGCCATCATCGGAAGCAGCGGGCTGCACGAAAAGCTTGTCGATGACGCCGGAAGCAAGGATTTTGCCGTTGGCTTTGGAATTAAGCGCCACGCCGCCGGCGAGGCACAGGTTGCGGCTGCGCGTTTTTTCCAGGGCGAGGCGGACGACGCTCATCATCGCGGCTTCGCACAAATCCTGAACGGCGAAAGCGATATTTTTGTGGCGGTCGTCGATCTCGCTTTCAGGCGCGCGCGGAGCACCGAGAGAAGCGGGCCAGCCCACAAAGGAGCCGCTGCCATCGCCCATCAGCAAATCGGTGTGTACCTTGTAAGGTGCCGCTTCCGGCTCGAGAAACGCGCCAAGATTTATGCCAGGTTCACCGTACGGAGCCAGGCCCATGACTTTCCATTCGTCGGCATTCGGGGTGAAGCCGAGGAATTCGGTGAAGCGTGCGTAATAGATGCCGAGTGAATCCGGCCAGTTGATGGTTTGGATGTGCTCGATACGGCCATGACTGCCGCGCCAAATGGAAGTGGCTTCCCAGGCGCCTCGGCCGTCCATGACAACGATGACGGCATCGTCGAAACCGGAATAGGAATAGGTGCTGATGGCGTGAGCGAAGTGATGATCGACAAAACGGAAGCGCGCCTTGGCGGGGCCAAATTGCTGCGCAAAACGCCGCGTGCCGCCACCCTGGTGCCCCATGCTGACGAACTGGCGCGAGGTGTTCAGAACGCTGAGATAGTTGACAGGCCAGCGGCCGGTGGCGAAGAGTTTCAAATCGTGGCGAAAGGTTGCGCCGGGGGTTTGCCAGCCAAAACACACTTCATCGATCTGGGCGGGAGAAACTTTCGCGAAATCGAGGCAAGCCTGGATGGCGAGTTGCGGAAAGCGGGCATCATGCTTCAGGCGGCTGATGCGCTCCTCGGCGACGGCAAAGAGAAGTTCGCCATCGCGAACGATGCAGGCGGAGGAATCGTGCATCTGGGAGTAGTTGAGGCCGAGTGTGATCATGCTAAGAGGGCTTCCTCCGCGAAACAAAAACCAGCGAATCCACTTCGTCAATAATGCGCCAGGGCGACGCGCCCGAGCCTTGCCGAAAAACTCGATTAATAAAACGCACCGGACCATAGTCCGGCGTGGTCCACCCTGACGGAAAAAGTAGCGCATCGTGAAAGGCGACAACGCCGTTATCCGTGACAAAGGGTGACCAATCCTGCCAATCGCGCTCGACCGCTTCTTCGCGGTGATCTCCGTCGAGCAGAAGAAAATCGATGGGCTGCTTCCATCCGCGAACGGCGTCTTGGCTGAAGGCCTCGATCCACACGGTGCGGGCCACGCCCGCAGAATTGACCGCACGGTGCGCGGCTCGCTTCAGAAAATTGAGGGCGGGGAGGCGCGAAAGATGGAACGGATCAACCAGATACAGCGTGCCCTGTGGATTCATTGCTTCGCGAAGCCCGGCGGCTGAGGCCCCTTCCGCGACGCCGATTTCCACTACACACTCCGCATTGCGTGAGTAGCGCATCAGAGCTTTATGTTCCGCTAAAGTGTGTTGCGCAAGGGGAGGCCGCAGGCCCGCCCAAGCAAAAAAAGGATGCTGCAAGAAACGAGGCGTGGCCGGCACAAGAGGCGCAGGAACCTGAGCGAATTGGATGCGTGCACTCATAAAGGACAGGGAATATCCCAGAGAAACTCACCTCATGAATATCTTACAGGCCCGGCGCGAAGGCAAACAGACCGGATTGCAGCATGTGTCTTATTGCGGCGTGGAGGTTTCTCTAGCAAGCACGGCAGCGCGCAAGACATGTTCAAGCTGCTGGGTGACCGCGGCCCATGTTAGGTGCCGGGCCGTTTCCTGCGCCGCGGACCCCAGGCTTTTGCGCAACTCCGTCGAGTTGCACAAGCTTTCCACGGCAGCCGTAACTTGCGCGGAATCGGCCGGCGGCACAAGAATGCCGTTAACGCCATTCTCGACGATGTCCGCCATGCCGCAAGCATTCGTGGTGACCAACGGCATCGCGCTGGCCATGGCTTCCAGCAGCGTCAGCGGCATGCCTTCCACGAGTGAAGGAAAAACAAAAATGTCGTGCGTGGCGTAGAGGTCCGGCATCGCCGCGCGATTCACAGAGGGCAGGACCTTCACACGCGAACGAAGGTCTGCGGGAAAGTGTGCCCTGACTTCCTCTTCCGGCAAGCCACAGCCGGCCACCGTCAAGGAAAGTCGGGGCCGGCGCGGCGCGAGTTGCGCGAACGATTCGACGAGATAGAACACGCCTTTGCGATCGAGCCATGTGCCGACAAACAGAAGGCGCAGCGCCTCCGAATCCACGAACGTGCGCGGCTGGAGGAATTCCGGATTTGTGCCGTTGGGAATGTACCAGATGCGCCCTGGCGGATGGCCATATTTCAGCTCAGAGAGAATCCAGCCTTCGCGATTGGCAACATTTCCGAAATCGGCGGTCGAGAGCGCAATGTCATACATCGTTTGGCGATAGACGCGCTGCCACACGCGATTCTTCCAACTGAAGTGGCTGGCGCGGCCTTTCTTCGCTTCGAAACGCATGGCTGCGGCGTAGCGCTCCTCGCTGCCTTGCAGCGTAAACACATAAGGTGGCAGGGCCGGCGATGGGAACAATCTTCGTAAAAGACCGTATGCACAACCGCTGGGGGCATGAAGATTGACGACGTCGTATTGCGCGGGATTCCGCCGAATTCGCCTAGACACCGCGAAGGCAAACTCCAATTCCTGGAAGCGCGCCGGCCATTGCGGAGAGGGCAGAAGATCGTCGAAGAAGCAGGTCTCCACCTGGTGGCCGAGTTGCTGAAGTTGCTCGGCATGGTTCAGGACGACACCAGCCCCACCAGCTTCCCTCTGCCTCTTCACGCCGATAGCGATCAGAATCTTCATCGCGGGCTCCCGTCGCCGGCACGGGCAATGCGGACGTTGCGGAACGGGAAAGAATGGGCATCGCGTTTGAGCGGGCGAGTGTGCGTTTCGGCCGCCACGAACAGGAGTTGGCCCTCGCGAACGATGCAGGCGAAGCAAGCATGCATCTGCTCATAATTGGGGCCAAGTGTGATCATGTGGAGTTCAGCCCTTCACGAGCCAAGACGTGACGATACAGGTTTTCGAGCATGACGGCGGAGCGTTCCCAAGTATAGCGTTTCATGAACTCCTGGGCTGATTGACCGCGGCGCTGGCGCAATGCGGGGTCGGAGGCAAGACGCAGAACAGCCGCTTCAATCGCCGGGGCGTCGCCGGGAGGAACGAGCAGGCCGTTGAAATCGCTTTCGACAACATCCGGCATACCGCAGGTTTCCGCGGTGATCACGGCCATGCCGGAAGCCATGGCCTCTAATAGAACCGAGGGGAGACCTTCCAAGAGTGAGGGAAACAGGAAAACATCATGCGAAGCGTAGAGTGCTTGCATATCGTATGAGGGAACAACCGGTTGTACGACAACGGTTGAGGCTAGTTGCGGGCCGAAGAAATCACGAATCACTTCCGGAGGGCAGCCGCACCCGGCGAAGGTCATGGTCAGGCCGGGGAGTTGGGTGGCCAGGCGGAGGAGAGCGTCCCGCAGATAGAAAATGCCGCGCTGGTCCAGCCAAGTGCCGGCATAGAGAAGCTTGAGAGGGCCGGTATCGTTGTAGCGGCGAGGAAGGAAAAAGCGGGGTTCGACGCCATTAGGGATGCACGCGGTCCGGTCTGCATCGAGATTGTATTTGAGCTGGAGAATATTCCAGACGTCACGGCTGTACGCGTGGGCGCCATCGGCGGTGCGGATGGACCAGCGAAAACGAGGCACATGATAAAAGCGCTCCCACAAACGATTCTTCCAGGGAAAATGCCAAGCCCGGCCTTTGCGAACTTCGCGGCTCATCACATGGATGCGGCGCTCTTCCAGGCCGTGGAGGGTCATGACGTAAGGGGGATAGCCGCCCGCGCGAGAGAAACGCCGGCGCAGACCATAAGGGAAACCAACGGGCGCGTGGAGATTGACGATGTCGAATTCGCCGCGGTGCTCTGCAATATACTTTCCAAGGCGCAAGGAGAAAATGAGCTCGGCAAAACGGGTGGCTACCTCGTGGGGGTTGATCAAATCTTCCTGAAAAAGGTGCCGGACGGAGTGGCCGCGGCGCTCAAGTTCGCTGCTGAGGTTATAGATGATGGCGGCGGCACCGCCCTCGCGGCGTCGCGGAACGCAGCAAGACATGAGGATGCGCAGTGGGCCAGAAGTCATCGCCGGCTCCAATCGCCGGTCCTATCGATGTGGGGGTGGTGTGGCTGCGGGAGCAGTCTCTGGCGGGCTTTCCTGTACAGGGAGTTGGAAGCCAGTTTTTGTTTCCACTCCGCGAACCGTTTGGGGGAAAGAAAAAGGGCCGGGAAGAGACTCAGAGATTTGAGAACCCAGCGCAGCGATGAGACGTTTTCGTGGTCAATACGGTAAGTGCGCAGCTCGGTGCGAATGGTATCGAGAGGCGTACCGCCGCCCAGGCACAGTTGAAGCGCGTCGGCTTCGGCTTCCACGGCTTCGATGACAGCCTTGCATACTTCTTCGGGGATGCGCTCTTCCGCAAAGCGGCGGCGAAGCGATTCGACAAGGGCAAGCAAGACAGCGTGTTTGCGGCCGAGTGCGGTGGCGCTGCCGTCACTCACCTGAAATAGATTTTGTCCATGCAATCGGTAAAACGTCAGCGGCTCACGAAGCAGCAGCACTTCCGAAAACAGCGCGCCCAAGGTGAACAGGAACTCGTCGGCTTGGATGGTGAGAGTCTCGGGCACCGTGCCGATGCGGCGGAGAATCTCTGTGCGATAGGCCATGCGGCTGGTGCCGAGAAAACTCTTGCGAAGGCGGAAGAGGCGCGCCCCGGCAACGGAATCAATGCGGAAGCGGGGGGATTCGCGGACCAGTTCGCTGCGCCGGACGCCATCGGCGAGAACTTCGGTGATGCTGTGACCGATCAGGCCCACGCCGGGATTCTCGGAGAATGCCGCGACAACCTGCCTTAGCTTTCCACTGGCCCACCAGTCATCGCCATCCAGGAACGCCACAATTTCCCCCTGACATTGCGGGATGCCTGCATTAAAGGCCGAAGCCTGGCCTCCGTTGGCTTTGCGGATCAGCCGCGCCTGAGGGGCAAATCTGGCGACGATCTCTGGGGTGCGATCCTGCGAACCGTCGTCCACCACAATGATCTCGCGGTCTGTTGCGGGGAAATCCTGTTCCAGAACGCTGGCAATGGCTTGCTCAATAAAGCGCTCGTGATTGTAGGTGTCGACTAGTATGCTGACATACGGTCTGGCCATAAATACTCGGTCAATCCTGACCTTTCGGGAAGTCCAAGGGCGGGGACTAGCGCATGCAACACTAAACGCAACGTGGAAATTCTACTGTACGCACGAAGGGGTTGCAATCGAGTGGCTGGACAGGGCCGCCTTCGCCGCGAAGAAATGCCCCTGTGCAGGCAAACAGGGCATGAATTGCGTGAGGTGCAATTTCTCGAAGCGATGATAAAATACTCTCATGGCCCGACAGAAAGTCTCGTTCGTAGCTACTAAGACTGTAAAGAGACCGGCGACCGTGCAGTTCAAGACCAAAACGGGCAAAGCGGTTTCTTTCAAGGCCTTCAGGACTGCCGAAAAGAAGGTGGTTCTCCGTTTTCGCGCGAAGGATTTTGAGCTTTGACGAGAAAGATGATTTCAAGCAGATTCCTGGATTGACTGTACTCCATCCGAAAGACATCAAGATTTAGAGCACCATGGCCTCACCCTTTAACATCATCGCCAACGACGACCTGCATCCTGCGCCGGCCCCTGACGTCCATCCCCGGCCAGACTGGCTGCGCGTGAAGTTCTTTGGCGGCGATCGTTACCACAACCTTAAGCGCATCATGCGCACGCTGGACCTTCACACCGTCTGCGAATCCGCGCGCTGCCCCAACATGGGCGAATGCTGGGAACATGGCACCGCCACCTTCATGATTCTCGGCGATATCTGCACGCGCGCCTGCGGCTTCTGCGCGGTACCTTCCGGCAAACCCGCCGGCCATCCCGACGAAGATGAGCCTCTGCGTGTCGCCGAAGCCGCCGCCCGTATGGGCCTCCGCTATGCCGTCGTCACCAGCGTCAATCGCGATGATCAGCCCGACGGCGGCGCCCGCATCTTCGCCCGCACCATACAGGAAATTCGCAGCCGCGTCCCCGGCTGCAAGGTCGAAGTTCTCATCCCTGATTTTCGCGGCGATTGGGATGCCCTTGACACCGTCCTCGCCGTGAAGCCAGACATCCTTAATCACAACACGGAAACCGTGCCTCGCCTTTATCGCCAGGTGCGCAAGGGTGCTCTCTATGAACGTTCGTTGGAATTATTGCGCCGCGCAAAAGAAACCCATCCCGATGTGCCCACCAAAACCGGGATGATGCTGGGATTGGGCGAACAGCGGGAAGAGGTTCTGGAGACCATGCGCGAACTCGCCGCTCAGGGCACGGACATCCTCACCCTGGGCCAATACCTACAGCCCACGCGCGAGCATCTCCCGGTGATCCGTTTCATCCATCCCGATGAATTCGCCGAATACAAGCGCCTCGGCGAACAGATGGGTTTCAAGCACGTTGAAGCCGGGCCCCTCGTTCGTTCGTCCTATCACGCCTTCGATCAGGCCGAAGCCGCAGTCCGCTAGAGAACTTCGCCTTCTCAATCTGGCTGTTCCGTGACTCAGCTTTGGCCGCTTCACTGAAAAATAAAATGGCAATGGATTCGACGATTCCGCCGGCAATGCTCGGCAATCGCCCAGACACACCCCTGCGCCATTTCTGGCGCATCTTTCGGGGTTACTTCAGGCGGGGGACCTGCTTACTTTACTTCGCGGCTGCCGCGGCCTTCTTGATGGCTTTCGCTGCGGTTGAAGCCTTACGACGGCGCTTCGTCTTGGGCGGGGTGGCGGGCGGTTCGCCGATGATTTCAGCCGTGAACATGCTGGTCACAAAGAGCTTTTGCCCATGATCATCAAAATCGATGGCCGTGCGTTCCGGATCCGAGGCCGTGACAATGCCCAAGCCATAAATCCCGTGCTTGATGGTTTGCCCTTCCTGCATTACTTGCACGACTTCCTCCTTGGCTTCACTGCAGCGGATTCTTATCTTTCTTCCACTCCCATTTGGGCAAGGTCCCCGACCCCTCGGGGACCTCCCCAAATCTAAAGGCTAGAGGCTTGTGACGTTCTCAGCCTGAAGGCCCTTTGGGCCCTTCTTTACTTCAAATTCCACCGCCTGGCCTTCGTTCAGGGACTTGTAACCGTCCATCTGAATGGCGGAAAAATGTACGAATACATCTTCCCCGGTTTGGCGTTGGATGAACCCATAGCCCTTCGAAGCATTGAACCACTTCACTGTTCCTTGTTCCTTCACTGCTGAACCTCGATGTTGAAATTGCTTTGCCTCTCTTGGTCCCGGTCGATGGTTTCCCAGCCTCCGCGACTGCCTCCAGCCCGAAAAAAAGGCTGCGAGTTTGTTCTCGCAGCCCCCTGAACGAGTCAAAAGGTAATACAAGAGCAACAAACGCTATATC
>Ga0209039_10002142_pt1 | contig 17217 bp, 23 predicted proteins | sample BogFormECP12_OM1_FD_188238 | JGI IMG/M metagenome (GOLD analysis project Ga0209039, IMG submission 188238) | Bog forest soil microbial communities from Calvert Island, British Columbia, Canada - ECP12_OM1 (SPAdes) (version 2) | ecosystem: Environmental > Aquatic > Freshwater > Wetlands > Bog ... | reverse complement strand
CGCGTTGCGGCTATGATGCGAAATGGATCGTTTACGCTTCCACGCCTCCGAAAATCTAAGGTCAAATCTGGCATACAGCGCGGGCCGAAGAGAAAATAGCCCGTAGCTTTGTCAGGACGATTGCTTTGAGCCGGGGGGTGGCGATACCCTCATGGGTTCCTCTGCGATGGGCTCGGTCGCCGTGGCTCCGGCCGAGTGGGTACGATACCTCCGCCCAACGGCAAGTCCTCCTCGGGAAGCCGGGGAACCTATAGTCATCCAGCGAGAAAGGAGGACAGAGCCACATGACGACTATGGAGGAAGAGATGAAATCCAGGAAAATGTCGATCGAATGGCATCGAGAGTGCCTCCAAGCCTTGTGTGCTAGTCTGACACGCGAGGTCGAAGCCCTGGAGCGCCAGCGCGTGCGGTGCTCATCCCTGAGCGATTCGGTAGAACTCCGAGAGAGGCAGATCGCCGAGGCGGAAAAGCGCGGCTTAACGGATTTCGATTCCGAACGCCTGTTAGTCGCGCGCTAATTCCGCATCCAGTTTGGGGCGGGTGGACATTTTCCGATCAACACGGCATGTATTATGGTGTGACCACCAAGGAGACCTTTCCGATGTCTATTCCCGACACGATTGCGATTGATTTCATCAGCTTGAAGGATCCGGTTAACGTCGATCGCGTGGCACAGATCAATCGGTTGCTCCGCCAGATCGTCTACTCCGGTGAGCCCGCTGACATAAAGGAGTTCGGGGAAGAGGCTCGCCATTACGTATGGGAACTCGCCCCCGGCAATCCTGTGGTGATGAGGGGAACCGCACGCTCGCCCGCATCGATCGAATCGCCTTTCGCCCGGCGCGCGCCGCGGCATCCCGATCCCGGGCCGGAACTGCCGCCTGCGCCGGGAGAATAGTCATGCGGCGTAAGTTATGAGTTGGCGCTTCACAGGGCACGCGAGGGTTAACTCCCGCAGCCCGCAGGCGTTCGGAGTCTGCGATCGCTGCGGCATGTGGTACAATTTAGTAAATCTGCATTACCAGTATGAATGGCGCGGCCCGCGTCTAGCCAACATACGGTTGCGCGTATGCCCGAGATGTCTCGATATCCCGTTTATCTTTAACAGGCCGCTCATCATTCCACCTGATCCGATTCCCGTGTGGGACCCCCGCCCGCAGAACTTCATCGCGGCGGACGAGGGCACAGACCCTCTACCGCCGTTGCCGTGGCCGGTGCAACCGCTAGCGCAGGCTCCTCCGCCGACGCCGGGTGGTCCTTCGGTGCCGCCGGACTTCATCCTGCCGGAGGTGGAGCCGTACACGCAGCCGCCTCCGCCGTTGCCATATGCATTCGTCCCGCCAGAGCTTTATCCTGAGAGCGATCCTTAACGTCTTCCCGCGCCCTGAAGGGCTGGGATTTCTGCAGCCAGAGGCGGACGTTCCCGCCCGACACGGAGGATATATATTTGCATCCGCGAAAGTGAGATTTTGCGGTAGCTTGATTTGAATCCGGGAAGTCTTTAAGGCGGACATCCCGGTAATGGCCCTGGAGGAGAGTTGTTCCCCCAACGATCTCGCATCCTCCTCCATCTGTGCGAGAGCGGTGATGAGAGAAGGACCCCTCCTGACTCCGTCACCCCTCTCCTCCAGGGTTCGCTTTTTCTGTGATGGGGAAATCGTAGTATTGTCGATGAAGAAGTGAAAGGGTGGAGAAATGAATCGAATAATAGGATGCGGCATGATCAGCGGATTTATTGTTGGGCCCCTCTGTATCAGCTCTATTGATGCTAAAGAGCTTAATGGTCGATACTGGTATCTAGAAGCCGTATCACCGGATAGCGTTGTCTCGGTTGTGCCTGATCTCTTTCAGGCGCAATGTATGACTGCGATGCACTTTTTGGTAACCTTGGGATGGGCACCGGAAAAGATCAAATGTGAGCTTGAGAACTCACCACCAACACGCGAATAGAATATTTGGGCGCGCCCCTACAGGAGAGAAGCCATGGCGACCGAGATCCGCACAAAGCAACTCCGCCGCCTGCGCAATTCGGACGGCGGCCTCGACGAGATCCGAGCGCTTTATATTGATTTGCCGGGTGATATTGCGACCTGGGCATGCAATGTAATCCAGATTGCGAACGAGCGTAATCCGTTCGCTCCGTTGGAAGCTCCGATTACTTTCGCAGAGGCGCATCGTCGGCTAGCGCTGTTATTCCCGCATGGTTATGGTGGAGCCGCAGAATGAGCCCCACCGGCTGCCTTTACATTGAGGAGAAAGGAAAATGGGGATAATGCGTTGGTGCGTTATATGGCCTTTTGGTAAGAAGCGGTCTCCGAAGATCGGGAAACCCGCGAAGAAGGAGTTAGCATCTTTCTTCGAGAACTACGAATGCCCCGACTGCGGGACTAATGATCAATGGCATTGCTGGGAAGACGGCGGACACGATATCGCAATCGAGTGTTTAAAGTGTCACAGCAGTTTTGGAGTTCAGATGCCACCATTCAATATGATTGAGCGTATCACGCCCAATGGACAATTTGTCCATTAGCGTTTCCGTCTAAGTCTAATGTCTCCTCACGGCTGACAACCTCTCGCGAATCCTGTAGAAGGGTAGGCGATCCCACCGATCACGAGGAGCCCTTCCGCATGCACACACGCCTGGTCCTTGGCATCATCACCCTACTTGTGGGCTTGCTGGCGTGGTCGGCGGCGGGCATTTCGGCATCTTCGATCAACACGACACTTCCGGCTGATGGGTATCCCTTCGCGCCGGCGGTGATCCGCGGGAACTTTAGCGCGGCAGCGAACGATATAAACGCGCTGCAGAGCCTGAATTCAGGGGCTACGGCACCTTCGAACCCGACAGCCGGAACCTTCTGGCTCTACACGCCCCCGAGCGGACCGCTTGTCTACACGCTGAATATCTGGGACACGAGCGCATGGGTCCCGATCGCGGCGTTAGACACGGTCAATCACTTGTGGAATGCGCCAATCGGCGGGGGAGTTTTGGCGACGCTTCTGAGTGCGGTGACCACCGACCTTGGGACGGTTCCGAGCGCCTCGCTCTACATCTCGGGCGCGAATTCGATTCAGTCCTTTGGGTCGACGACGCCAACCGGCGGGATCAAGGTCACGCTGTTCACCGGGGCTGCGACCTTAGTTCAAAACGGGACATCGTTGATCCTGCCGGGCGCGGCGAATATCGTACAGCAGGCTGGTGACGTCTCGATCGAGTTGGCGCTAGGCGGCGGAAGGTGGCAGGTTATCTTCGATAGCAGAGTGCTTCAAAGCTGCTCACCGAGCGGCGGGTTCTCCTGTACTACGATCAATGCAAAAACAAGCACCTACACCGCGCAGCCCGCAGATTGCGGCAATACGATTGAACTCGGCGGCAACGCCTTCTACGCCCTGACGATCAATTCGGCTGGGAGTTATCTGCCGAACTGCCAACTCACGGTCATCAACACCGACGTAACCCGGGGGAAGCAGTTGGTGGTGACGGGCTCCGGCACGACCATTCTTTGGCCGGAACAAGTCTTTACCTATTATTCGAATGGCACTTCCTGGAATGCTCCGGCTAGGCCACGCTGGAGACTTCCGGTAAACACGACGTTTTATGTGGATCCCGTCAACGGTACGGATAATCCGGCAGAAGACTGCCTCGCGCCGATTACCTCAGCATGTCAATCGATACAAAACGTCATCAATGACATCCAGGGGTTCGTGGATCTCAACGGGTTTTCCGTGACTATGTCTTTGGCGGCCGACACTAATCCTGGGGATTACAAGCCGTTTGCCGTGAACGGTCCTTGGGTCGGATTGACACTGGATAACAACATCATAATCACCGGCTCAACAACCGCAGCGTCATCATTCCTTCTTGATGGACAGGGGGCAGCATTCTGTATATCGGCAGCTAATTTTGCTCATCTTGTTGTGGAAAACATGACCGTACAGAACTGCAACCAGCTGATCGGCGGCGGCCCAACGCCGGCTAATTCCCATATCATTTTGGCAAACGTGGCGACAGGCTTTTGCTCAGGCGTTAATGGCGCCCAGATCGTCGCTCAGGACGATATGTATGTCGAAATCCGCGGGTCGTACAACATAATATCTTCGACGAACTGCGCTTATCACTATGAGGTATATCGTCTGGGCGGACTACGGGTTAATGAACAATTCACCGGGACTGTCGTAGCAAATATTACAGCAAACCTGTCATATTCTGGAGCATTCGCTAGTGCGTCAAGAAGCAGTACGATATCATTCAATGGGTTTTCGGCGTCACCCTTTGTCCTGGGTGGCAATACAGTGTCTGGGAATCAGTTTCAAACAGAAGCCGGGGCAACAATCGAGGTAAATGTTGGGGGGCAATTTTTCCCTGGCAACACAGGAATGCCGGTAAATAGTTTAACTTATGACACCGCCACGTATAATCCGCTTGAGCACAAGCGCTCACCAACTATAGCGTCTTGTGGGGGTGGATCTCCTGGGTTTGCTACTGATATACCGCCAACGGATTATTTCGGTATAATCCAGGAGGGCACATCGGTTACGTCGTGTGAAATAACCTTCTCAACGCCATTTATTACCGCGCCGTATTGCGTGATTTCGCCGTGGAACATGGCGACGCCCCCGACGAACCTATCCCAGCTTCCGCAAAAAGCTGATCTCATAATCACCCACAGTTCGGCCAGCGGGGCTACGATCACCTATCAGTGCCACGGAGGATGATCCGTGGACTGGAATGACAACCTCCGCCAACTCGCGGTCATGGCTGGCGAGGCAGGCTACCAGGATGATCCCGATTTCCTGGCGATCATGGAAAGCTGCGTGATCGCTGGCGAGAACCGAATCCTGCGGGACTTCGATCTGCTGTCTACCAGGGTGACGGACGATACCGGAAAGCTGACTCAGAACTCGAAGCTCTTCATCCTGCCGCGCGACGTTGGCACGTTCATCGTCATTGAGCAGCTTCGGGTGATCACGCCGAGCACGCCACCGGGAGCCAGGGGCATCTACGGCCCACCCCTGCTGCCGGCATCGAAAGATACTATTGATTGGATGTGGCCGTCTTCGTTGGCGTTCACCGGAGTGCCGACGATGTGGGCGCCAAATGATCAAGCTTCGGTCTTTATCGGCGGACCGCCGGATCAGGATTACCTAATGTCAGCTTTCGGGACGATGCGGCCGGCATCTCTGTCGCCTAAGACCGATCCAAACACGGGTAAGCAGATGCCGACATTCATTTCGACGCAGATGCGGGATATTTTTCTGGCGTCCGAGATGATCTTCATCACGGCGGAGCAACACAACTGGTCGGCGATGGGGGACGATCCGGCGAGCGCGCGGAATTGGACGGCAGAATATCAATCTCTGAAGACACCTGGACTTATCGAGGAGTTCAGGAAAAAGGTGCAGAGCGTCGGATTCTCCACACGGCTTCCTTCGCCGACTATCGACACGCCGCCAGAGCCGCGGGATTAAATGGCACTTATCCCGATCACCCTTAGACCCGGCGTCAACACTGAAGAAACCCGCAATCTTAATGAGGGCGGCTGGACTGAATCCGCGTGCATCCGGTTCCGGCAAGGCTTGGCTGAGAAGGATGGTGGGTTCGTCGAGTTCTGCCAGACGCTCGTTGGGGCCGGTGCGCCGCAGGCCCTACAGGCATGGACGGCGTTGTCGCAAGTTTCATATTTGGCAATCGCATGTGCGATGCAGCTGGATCTCTTCTCGGCTGGGGTGGTCTACAACATCACACCCTCGACGATCAGCAGCTACATCCCGCTTTCGCTCTCAACAACGGCCGGCAGCAATACAGTTGTGATCACCGATGCGGGCAACATGCCGGTTATGGGAGAATGGCTACAGATCCGAGACCCTGTCACGGTATCGACAATCTTGCTTCTCGGCTCGTATGAGGTGATCGCTACAGGATCAGGGAATTACTCGATCGCCGCATCGAACAACGCGCTGCAAACTCTCAATCATGTTGGCTATGTGCGCCAGTTTACGAGCATGATCGGAAGCGACTTCATCCAGATCTATCTCCCAAACCATGGATTATTCCAGGGCCAGACGGTATCGATACCAGACGTTACGACAGTTGGCGGCGTGCCTCTGCAAGGTAACTATTCCGCGATCGTCATTGACCAGAACAATTATGAGGTCCTCGCCGCGAGCCCCGCTACGAGCGCGCAAACGCTCAACGAAAACGCTCGTGGAATGCCTGGGGCGAGCACCGGCCCTGGAAACCTCCAGCTGACGTTTCTCAATCCCGCGTCGGGCGGCACCCAAGCCGGATTAAACGTCGTGAATTCCACCCTGGCGAATTGGGGCGAGTTCCTGATGTGGAATCCGCAGGGTGGGCCGGTCTATGTATGGATGCCGCAAACGGGCACGAGCACACCTGCGGCGGTCGCGACGGGATCGACGCCTTTGTCAAGCACCGCGATCTTTGTTGCCACCCAGGAGCAGATGCTGTTCTGTTTGGGGACGGTCAACATGGCGACGGGGCTTGTTGATCCAATGCTTATCGGGTGGTCGGATGCTGGCGATTATACCGACTTCATCCCGAGCACCACGAACCAGGCCGGGTCGTTTCGTCTTACGGCCGGGAGTAAGCTCGTGGCCGGATTGCCGCTCGCTGGCGGTAATTTATACTGGACCGATCTGGCTCTCTACCAAGCAGCATATCTAGGATTGCCCCTGATTTGGGGCTTTCAGCCACAGGGCATCAACTGTGGCCTAGTCGGGCCGCATGCCTTCGGTACCGTCGTGCAGACCGTCTTCTGGATGTCGCAGCAACAGTTCTATTCCTGGCAAGGCGGCGCACCGTCGATCATCCCATGCACGGTATGGGACGTAGTCTTCAAGAAGATCGACAAAGCGAATATCAGCAAAGTGGTTTGTGAGACGAATTCGTTTTCAAACAACGAGGTGTCGTGGGAAGTGCCCCAACTCGGAGGCACGGTTACGCGAGCGCGTCTACAGATCGATACGGGCATATGGGATTACACGACTCTCCCGAACGGCAACTTCGCGCCGCGAACCGCATGGATCGACCAATCGGTATTCGGGCCGCCGCTCGCCGCCGACGCTGTAACCGGAATTGTGTGGCAGCAAGAAACGGGGAAAGATGCGGGAACGCAGCCTCTCTTGTGGAGGCTGAAGAGTGGGTTTGTTGACCTCGCCGAGGGTGATCAGATTGTCCAGGTCAACGGCCTTTACCCTGACTTCAAGTTCACGGCGGACGGGAGCCCCGGTCCCGGCACGGTCGAGATGCTGGTGTATGCGTTCGCTTATTCGCAACAGGCGCCGCGGGTGAAGGGGCCTTTCCCGATCAACGCACAAACCCGATTTGTGCCTTGCCGGACTCGCGCGCGTGCGTTGCAGTTTGAGTTTCGCGGTCGGGATCTTGGAAGCTCCGTGAGACTCGGGAAAATCGAGTACCGAGGCGCTCCAGATGGCCGCAGGCCTTGAATGAACGAGAACTCTCGCGCGGCCGAGGATCAGCAGACCATTTGGCGCGCTTCGATCAGGCTTCGCCGCGTATAATAGAAATGGCACTCGCGCGCAGAGCCTTGAGGCCGCAACCGGCGTACGGTCAGCGTCTACGACTTGGCTGTAAGTGGCGTCGGATACCGCGCGAGTGCCAGTCCGTTAACAGGAGTGAAATGATGGATGATGATGGCGTTATAGTTACTGGGGGGTCGGATGTATCGCAGCGGCCAGATTCCACTGCAGCCCAGGAGGCAGCCGAGACGAAGGCGCAAGAGGTTATAAAGGATCTCGATGCCGGGCTTGTTTCTCGTCGTAGTGCTATTAATGTAAAGCGTGCCGCTAAGCGGGCTATCAGTGGTGCTGATTTGAGGCGGGGCTTGAGAAACCTGCCATGAGTACCAAGGAAACGGCCGATGGTTGTTGTGGTGGCGGGATTGGGCCAGTTCCCTATCTAGGATGTGTAGATTGCCCGCGTCGCCCAAAAACGACCATTACGCTCCGCGAACGGAGTGTCTTGGCTGCCGTTGACGGAAGCCGGCGTTGCAGAATGGAACAAAACACGGCCACAGGCGCTGCCATGAGTGAGCGCGTTCGTGCAGCCGAAGATCAGCAAACTATTTGGCGTGCATCGATCAAACTTCGCCGCGTATGCTTTACGAGCATCGGATTGCCGAGTGAAGAATGCTGGTGCATCGGCGCTGGTGAGGATGGGAAGAATCTATCTTGTGACGAGGCTGTACCAACGACAGAGTTCGATAAGATGGGGAAGGCATGATACCAATCGGATGAAGAAAAGCCTGCCTCCCACAAAGACTATCCCGAGACATGGGAGGTCGTAGTGAACGAAGCTCCTAATCCGGATCTCTACATCAGGATCAGGAAATCCAACGAAGCGATTTGGATATTCTCTGAGGGCCGGCCAGGCGAGCCTGGGACAGCGGCCATCAAAGAAGAGCATCAAGCGCGCGGTCGAAGGCTGGGCTAGTGCAGGGACAAGGTGGTCCAAGCGGAATCTCGATCCCGACCCCAACGGCGGGACTCGCCCAACTCGACACCGATCTGCAGCAGCTGACCAAGGTGATCGGCCAGGCCAACGCAGCTATTGTGGCGGCTCTGAAGTCCCTGGGGATCGCGGCGAACCTGAGTTCGCTCCAGCTTGTGCTGATTACGCCCCCGGCACCGCCTGCGAGTGGCTCAATCATCTATGTGAGCAACGTTGACACGCACACCTATATTGTAAATTCGTCAGGCGTAAGGACGCTGATCGCACCATGAGCGAGTATGATAGAAGAGTGATTTCGGCTGTAACTTCATGTACGTCGGCCAAGCCTTCCCGATAGGCCAGGATGGCGAGACGCGGGTCCGCGGCTTCGACCTCGCAGCCACGCTGGCACCGGGTGAGACGATCGTATCGGTCGGCAGTGCTGCGCTGGCGTGCGTGGCGGGGACGGATGCGGCGCTAGGATTAGATCCGCTTGTCCACTTCATCGGTTCCCCAGAATTTTTGGGGACCCAGATCTTTCAGTGCGTGTCGTTCTATGATCCGCAGGCTTCGCTTGTCGGGAATATCTACACTCTAGCGATTGCGGCGACGACGAGCCTCGGTCAGACGATCATCCCGTGGGCGCAGCTACAACTCGAGCGTGGATTTGGGATACCGGTTGTGCCATCGGCCGAGCCGCCATCTTCGGCCGAGATCATCCTGCTCCCGACACCGGGACCGGCATTTGTCCTGCCTACCCAGGGCGGCTATGCACTCCAGGATTTCCCAACGATTGATCCGGGCGAGACGAGGTTCGTCGGGTTTGATCTGAGTTCGGCGCTGAGCCCGGGAGAAACGATCAGCACGGCGACGTTCATATTGACGGTCCTCTCGGGGGTCGATGTGGCGGTGAATGGAACTCCGGGAACTTACCAGATCGGCTCTCCGATAATTGGTGGAGGGATTGTGCAGCAGATGCTTGCTTGGCCTGCGACGCTGCCGGACCTGGGCGGCAACCTTTATGCACTCTCGGTGAGCGCGTCTACAAGCTTCAACCAGCAGCTGCTTGCGTGGGCGCGGATCAACATCGGCGGCCTCACTTGATATTGCTGGGTAATTTGTGGTACGCAAACTCGTCCCTTGGATCAGGGTGAAAAATGGAATCGAATTCCAACAATTCTGAGCATCCTCCGACGTCGCTTGCTTCTTTGCCGCCTGCGTGTTGCGGGAATTGCCCATTTTTCGAAGCGCCGTCACCAACCTCGCCAAATCCAGCAGTGGGTCTATGTCATGGTAACCCACCAACCTTTCTGCTCATGCCTGGCGAGATAAACCGGGTAACGGGGCAGCTGGGACCCCCGCGAGAGTTCGGCGTCTTTGCCCCAATCCACATCAGCAACTGGTGCGCGAAACATCCCGCGTTTGCGCCGATGCCCTATGGTGAGGCCGTGCGTATCGACGCGCGGCTCGCGGGCCTCCCCGAGGGAACCGGATGATGACGGACTTCGCGGTTGGCAGCCAGAATCTCTCGGTTACGGCACTTGAAAGGTGGAATGTGGATGCCTTGGGCCGGCTCCTAATCGACGTCCTTCTTCATCTCCCACTTGATCCGCTTCGCGCCGGTCGGGAAGTCGTGCAATACCTCGAGCGGCAGGGGCTTATCGATTGGAAGTCCGCAAATGAAATGCTGAAGTTGAAGATAGAGTTGCCACTACGCCGTATGGACGAAACCGGCGTAGTGCGTCCTGCTTTTTATCCCGACATCGATGTGCTCGCCATCACCCGGGACATCGTGAGGGGCGGATGACTGCCGCAAAGTACGATCTCTTCAAGCGCTACGGTCTTTCCCGCACGGCGCTGCGGGAGGCCGTGCAGACTGACCCCGCCGCACGTCAGGAGGCCGAGGACGAACTCGCGATCTGCAACCAGATTGCCGAGGATCGCTGCCACGTAACGCGCGACTACGCCGCGATCCTTCGGGAGGCACTAGCCTAATGTGCCCGATGATGGAGGCGTAAATCCCTTTTCAATCACAAGCCCAAAGAGGTCTTTTTTATTCCGCTGAGCATGACCCGGCGGTTGCTAAGCGTGCGGGCCTTTCGCAGAGCGTTATCCAAGATTTCATCTCCGCTGACCGTCCTGGCAAGCTCCCGTGGCACGCCCGCGCCGATGGCGGACGATCATTCGACGATAAGGTCATCGATATTGCCACCCGCATCGCTGGCCGTAAGCCGATGCAGGGGGGTGGAGGGATAAGTTTCAGCGAGGCTAACCCCTGGTGGGAGCGCGCGGAAGCTCGTGAGATGGACCGCCCCTATGGCTTCTCGATGGGCACCGGAGCAGGACGGAACGACAAAAACAACGCGAGTGTTGCCTCGGGGTCATACGTGCTTCCGGCAGATGTTATCGCCGGGCTCGGTGAGGGGAACTCACTCGCCGGCGCAAAGGTGTGGGACACGATCCACAGGTCAATGCCTTTTGGGATCGCGCCGCCGCCCGCGCACCGAGGCCGAGGGCCGCCTGCTCCGCCGCATGGGTTGCAGCCACCCGGCGAGGGTGGCGTGTCGGAACCGCCGATCAAGCCGGGTCTCGCAAGCGGCGGCAAGGCTGAGAAAGAGGGGGAAGACCACGATGTGCCTGTCGTCACCGCAGACGGCGAGGTGCTGCTCAGTCCCGACGACGTTCGACTGATAGGCCGTGCATACTCCGATCCGACAAAGCACAAGAATGACAAGGCTATGTTGGCGCACGGGCAATCCGTGCTCGATGAGTTTGTGCGCGAGGTGCGCGGCCGGGTGATCAAGCATCTAGCGTCTTTGCCGGGGCCGCGCGGATCGAAGAACCCGGAACTCGGGCATGCTGAAACTGCTTGATGCATTCGACCGCAGCATCTCCGACACAAGCACGAGGCCGGCCGCGCCCGCTGCCAAAGCCGCTATCGCATGTAGAGATCGCGGAGGCGGGGGATTTTCAGGATCTCGTGCGCTTCTTACAGAAGATGCGCGATGAATTAGTTTGTGATGATGATGACCTGCTGATCGCCATGACAGCAGCCTTGGTTAGCAAAAGTGGAGGCATGTCTCTCATAGTCCGCGGTCAGAAGGCTGCTGCAATCGAAGCCAGCATGGGATTGCGTTTTGCGCGCACGGCACCGCTCAGCCGAGCCTATCAAATACAATGCGTGTGGAATTTAGTGCTTCCCGAATACAGGAATAAGACGGGGCACGCAAGATCGTTGCTCATGAAGGCGAAAGAAATTGCGGGTCAGCTAGGCGTTCCTCTCTATGTAGAGGAGACGTGGGGATCACCGTGTTACTTCGAGATAATACCGAATCGGAAGTGGAATAATGACGGACAATACCAAACAGGATGGGTGAAGGCATTTCTAAGAAAACTAGGGTATGTAGGAGAGAGAGATCTCAATGAGCCTGATCTAGCAATCGCCCAATGGGAAAACCAGCATTCGCCAAAGATTAAGCTCTGCTCGCGGCACCTCGACTTGGTCAGAGTCGTTTTCTCGACATCAGGAACTACGTCTGCATAAGAGTCTATTGATGTCTGCATGGCAGGAGCGCCGTCTTAAATTGATCGCTTTCGCCGATCCAGTTCACCCGAACGCCTGGCGCGAGCCGGAGGTCATGAGGTGGTTGAACAAGCTCGTGGCCAACGGTTGCGAGGTCGTCCTGTTGTCGGAGACAACTCCGCGACCCTGAAGGTCGGGCGTCGCACCGTGAAAGGAACTTCGTGATGGGTCTAATCATAAGCTTGCTGTGGATACTCTTCTACGTGGTACTCATCATCGGGGCCTTCCTCGTGGTGATCTGGGTCCTCGAGTACGCCGAGGTGCCGGTCCCGCCGCCGGTCAAGAAGTTCGGCGTGCTCCTCATAGGGCTACTCGCCCTGATCTGGCTCTTCACCACGTTCGCCGGAGTGGGCGGCCTGTCCTTCGGACCCGTCGGCCACCTGCACGGGATGCTGCCGTCGCTCATGTGGCTGGCCTAACCGCTCCCTCTGAAGGGCGCCGCTTCTGAATGACCGTCCGCCTCGCTGGCCCTGATGATGAGGATGAACTCTATGAACTCATCATGGCACTCGATCGCGATAACAATAGCTTCGGGATCGTGCCGGATGAAACGCGCATCCGAGAATACATTCAGCAGGGCACGCAGCGCGCGGGGGGCTACCATGGGGTAATCGACGCCCCTGGCGGCACGGCAACCCTTGAACCAAAAGGTCAAAGGATCATCGGCAGCATAGGCGTAGTATTCGACAGGTACTGGTGCGCGAAGAACTATAATCTGCAGATCCTATGGTTCTTCGTGCGGCTTGAATGGCGAGGCAATCAATACGAAGAAGAACTGATGAATTGGGCGCGCGCCTACCGCGACAAACTCCGCGAAGTTGCGCCGATCGAATTGATCGATAGCCCGTTTTCTCGTGTGCGGCTACCTGCAAAAATCCGCTGGTGGAGGAAACACGGAGAGCAGATCGGCGGGATCTTTATCATCCGTTGATCCTGTGATATAGGAATCGGTCGCCGCTCCTCGATCGGGGTTGGGTAAAGCGCGCTAAGTAGCCCTCGGCCGGAGCCACGATCCGCTCCTTTTTCAAAGGAACGGATCCTACGACGTGAGTAAAGGCGGCACTCCGAGCCCAACCTCCACGAATACCACGAATACGGTAACCCAGACGTCAAGCCCGCCGCCTGCCTGGACGCAGGCTTATCAAAACCTGACCGGGCAAGCCACCGCTCAAGCCGGACAGACTTTACAGCAGTATCCAGGATCACTTGTCCAAGGGTTCACTCCACTTCAAAACCAAGCGTTTTCCACGATCCAGAATGCGCAGGGACTGAGCCAGCCCTATACGAATGCTGGTGCGCAGGAATTTGCGTCCGCAACCCAGCCCTTGTGGCAAAGCCTGCCCCAATACAACACAACGGGGATACCTCAGGCGGGATTTGGCGCGTTCGGCACGGCCCAGCAGTATGCCGGCGCAGCAGCGCAGCCGATCGCACAAACCGTGTCACCTTATGCGACAACCGCACAACAGTACGCTGGAGCGGCGGCGCAACCGATCGCTCAGACCGTGTCTCCTTTCGCGGGCACGGCCCAACAATACGGGGCGGCCTCGGTTCAACCGATCGCTCAGACCGTGTCTCCTTTCGCGGGCACGGCCCAACAATACGGGGCGGCCTCGGTTCAACCGATCGCACAAAATGTCTCGCCCTATGCCGGGATCGCGACGGGTGCGGCGCAAAATCTCGCTGCGAACACGCCCTCGTATGGGCAACTTGGAACGTACTTCGATCCTTATCAGCAGTACGTTACCGGGGCCACACAGAACTTAATGAACGAGCAGAACGCTCAGCAACTTGCGGCGGTCGGCGGAAACGCCGCGTCACAGGGAGCGTTCGGCGGCGATCGGATGGCCGTCGCTCAAGCGCTTACCGCTGGTCAGCAGCAGCTTTCCGAAGCCCCAACCCTTGCGAATATCCAGGCCCAAGGCTTCGGCCAAGCGCAAACGGAGTTGAATGCTCAGCAGCAGCTTGCCTTAGCTCAGGCGCAAACCCAAGGGCAACTCGGGGTTTCGGCTGGTCAACTCATGGCTGGTGCCTATGGTACGCAAGGTCAACTCGCACAAGGGGCGGGACAACTCAGCATTGCGGGTGGACAACTTGAAGCTGGCGCTCTAGGAACCCAAGGTCAACTTGGGCTCGGTGCGGCACAGGCTAATCTCGGAGCTGGACAGCTTGTGTCCGGGGCCATGGGGACTCAGGGCCAGCTTGGCCTTGGGGCTGGGCAACTCGAGGCGGGCATCGGCCAGCAAGAGCTTGGCGCGTTCAACACTCAGCAGCAGACGCAGCTTTCGGCCGAGCAGGCGAATGCGTGGCTGGCATCGCAGGCCGGCTTCGGGGTCAGCGGGCTGGGTACGCAGGCCGAACAAAATGCGCTTTCCGGCGCATCGGCTCTAAACACCGTAGGCACGGCACAGCAGAATCTTGCGCAGCAGCAGCTCAACATCCCCTACGAGCAATTCATCCAGCAGCAAGCCTACCCGTATCAGCAATTGAATTTCCTGTCGGGGATCACCGAAGGCACGGGGAGCCTTGCAGGGGGCACATCGTCGACGAGTTATCCTTCACCGGGGGTAGTCAGCCAGCTTGCGGGGTTGGGACTTGCCGGGACGGGCGTTCTCGGGGCTACCGGAGCGTTCGGATCGAATGGGTATCTGACCAACCTCTTTGGCAGTGGTGCCGCGGCTCAAGACTTTAGTGGTGGTGCCGCGGCTCTATCTGCCGCGGATCTTAGCGGTATCGGAGCGGTCTCTGCGATACCCGCAGCAGGCACAGCATTTACCGATGCGCTTTTGGCTGCGACACCATTCGGGTTTCAGTCCGGCGGATCGGTTTCAGGGGGCGGCGGACAGTTGGATCTCACTCCGGGGGTGCCGACGATATCGAGTTATATCGGGCAGCCATCGCAGTTTGGACGTGGTCCGGGGCCGCCGCGGCCGCTATCAGTCAACCCACAATCTTTGACGGCCGGCGAACTCTCCCCGATTCAGTTCATGCAGGGGCTGACTTCGCTGAAGAAGTCAGGAGTGCTCGGCGGGGACACCTCACCCACAAGTAATTCACAGTTCGGTGGGCGGATCGGCAGCATTGGCGCGCATATGCCGCGCATGGGCGGGATACATCTCTCTGGACTCGGGCATGGGCTGCCGCATACCGGAGTTCGTCCGGGGATGCGGTTCCAGGGAGGCGGCATGGCTTCTTCGCCTCTCACTGCGGCGGCTCCGTTGTCGGGGACGGGAGCATCGCCGAACATTCAGGGTATTTATCAAAATTTCGCGAGGATGCCGATCGAGCAACTACGCGAATTGGCGGTACGCATGCCACCTGGGTCGCCGTACGGAGCTTTGATCCAGCGAGCGATTCAGGCACAGCAGATGACACCCGGTGCCGGGATCAATACGCAACTCGGACAGCCGCCAACTCAAGCACAACAACAGAGTCAGCCTGGTCCGTTTGGCATGCAGGACGGTGGTTCATCACATCATCCAAATCAACGACAGGATGGCGGGAGCGCCTCAGCTACGCCCCCTGCGCTTCCTCCTGCAATGAATGTCATGCTCGACGAGCAGCTTTGGGGGAGCGCCGACGGTGGTCGTCTCAAGCTGCAAGGCGGCGGTAGCGCAGCGAATCCATTTGCAGGGATCAATCCCACGGCGGGGGCAATCAATCCGAACTCATTGCTTCCTGTGCCGACGGGCAATCGTCTTGGCCCAGCCCCGACCGATCCGACCGGCTTTGCGACAATGGGCACGAACTCCCAACTCGGGTTGTTGCCATCGAGTTCGGCATTCTTAAACTCGACGCAGCCGGCGGGGAATCCGGGATTCAGAACGCCGATGCCAACGCCGGGGAATCCGTTTGCCGGGATTTCCCAACCTTCCGGTCCGACGCCGAGCAACCCATTCGCAAACATCACTCCACAGGGCGCGGCGCCGGGGAATCCGTTTGCCAATACAATCTCGCCGCCTATCTTCCCGGCCGTCGGCCCCGCGCTAGAACGAGGAGCGACACAGTTCGGCAATATCACGATGCCGAATGTAGACCCTGGCACGTTGACCGCAACCAATCCAAACATCAGCAATGGCGATCTGGCATTTTTGAATCCGCTGGCTCAGCTGCCCGCTCCTGGAGGTGTCCCGGTTGTCACGGGGAATGTTGTCGGCGCATCTTCGAATGCGGGCCTAAACTGGACAGGGTATCCTGCGGTCAAGCGCGGCGGACGCATCGGTCTGCAGGGTGGGGGCGATGCATCTGCGTACAACGATCCCGACCATCCTCCTGGATCGACATTCCCTTACAGCGACAAGAGCACAAGCATTCCGTTTACCTATATGGAGCCGGCATCGACACCGCCAAGCGCACGCGCGCGGCCCGCTCCTGGCTCGGCAGAAGATCCTGATCGGGCATTTCGCTCTATTCATGGCGATGCTCCGATCGATTCCTATGTGAATGATCGTCCTGATCTTGAAACGATCCGAGCCGCTCCTGGCGTAGGCGCTATCCCCCGAGCCCCTACCACCGGAGGCCCAGGACTGTCGACACCGCCAGACCGAGTCACTGAGCGTTATGCTGAACCTCAACTCGGCGCGCAACAGCCTGCGCTCACGCCAGGTACGGAAAACACGGCATATGGCAGAGCAGTTCAGCGAAACATCGGGGCGCCTACGATATCTCCACAGGCTGCTACGACTACAGCATCAGCAACATCGCCGGTTTCTGGTGGCGGGTTCTCCCCGTCTGGATTGATGGCTCAGCGGGGATTCGAATCGGGCAACGATCCGATGGCAAAAAACCCGCACTCTACGGCATTCGGCCCCGATCAATTCTTGGCTGGCACATGGTTACCTTTGATCAAATCTACGCATCCTGATCTTGCGACGGGGAAATCCGACCAAGAACTCCTGGCGATGCGCAGCGATCCGAACCTGTCTGCCGAAATGACCCAGGCTTACGGGAGACAAAACGCGGGCACGCTCAAGCAAGCTGGTTTGCCGGTCAATGACACGACCTTGGCTCTGTCTCATTTTCTTGGTCCTGCGGGTGCCACCAAAGTCCTACGAGCTGATCCTGGTACACCGATGGCACAGCTGGTCAGTGCCCAAGCTGTGGCTGCGAATCCGTGGCTTAAGGATAAGACTGCGGGACAGGTGATCGGCAGTTACCAGACAAT
>Ga0209039_10002141_pt1 | contig 17222 bp, 11 predicted proteins | sample BogFormECP12_OM1_FD_188238 | JGI IMG/M metagenome (GOLD analysis project Ga0209039, IMG submission 188238) | Bog forest soil microbial communities from Calvert Island, British Columbia, Canada - ECP12_OM1 (SPAdes) (version 2) | ecosystem: Environmental > Aquatic > Freshwater > Wetlands > Bog ... | reverse complement strand
GAGGAAAGTCCGAACTCCGCAGAGCAGTGTGCCGGATAACGTCCGGGACAGCCGGTTCAAGCCGGCTGGACGGAAAGTGCCACAGAAAACATACCGCCTTGGCGTCGTTGTAAGGGCTTTGTGAGGATGCGTGCCAAGCGCGCCCTTCGGTCGCTTGCGCTCCCTCAGGGCAGGCTCCCAGGATTCGCGCGGCACGCCCAGATCCTGCGCTTCGCTCAGGATGACAAAGTCCCTACAACGACGCCGGGGTAAGGGTGAAAAGGTGCGGTAAGAGCGCACCGCCGTACCAGTAATGGCGCGGGCAGGGCAAACCCCACACGGAGCAAGACCAAATAGGGAGGAAGTCCCGCCGTCGCTGGGAGCTTTGAGCGTGAGCTTTGAGCCAGGAGCCTTGAGCTGCGAGCACGTCTGAGTTCAGGTTGCTCGCAGCTCACGGCTCAAAGCTCGCGACTCACAGCTCAAAGCGACGGTGGGACACGTGCCGGCTCGGCGCGTCAAACCTCCGGGTAGGTCGCTAGAGCCGCGCAGTAATGCGCGGCCCAGAGGAATGGCCGTCCCGCCGGAGCGATCCGGCGGACAGAATTCGGCTTACAGGTCCGGCTGCCACAAGTTCTGTTGCCTGGGGTCCTTCGCTGCGCTCTGGATTTCGGCTGCGGGCTAACGCCCGCAAAACGCCTCAACTTACAGGTCCGGCTGCCACAAAATACCTGTCTATACATCACTTCTCTATACATCACTTCGAGCGCCGCTTCGGGGAATACTCGCCGCAAAGATGTACTTTGATGCCCAGTTCATGCATCATGGCCGCTTTGGCGGCCAGCGCTTTGTCGGCAGCTTCGGCGGAGGGGGCGTAGCCCACATTCACGTGGTTGGCGTGATGACGCGCCATGAACTGGTCGCGCGTGATCCCGTGCAAGACTGTGTGCATGATCGGCCACTGCTCGGTGGTCGCCTTCCACCGGCGCATCGTTTCCCCGATGGGTAACTCGATGGCGGTGGCGCGCCCGATGTCGGCGTGCAACTTTCCGCCTTCCACAAACACCCTGCTCCAAACCACCGCTCCTGGTTTGCAAATGCCTTTGAACGTGCCGCCGCCCAGCCGAAAATACATGGGAGGCTGGCGGACGCTGATCGCTTTGGCGTAGCCACCCTGGATGTGCGAGGCCGGAACGGCACCGGAAATCTGGAACACCCAGACGAAATCATCAATGCCGTCGCCTTTGTAATGCTCGCCCCAGCGGACGTCATGCAGCGTGGTGGCGGGATCGAATCCCATGGCATTCCACACCCGATTGGTGATGAGCGCGTCGAGGCCGGCGCATTCGTCCACTTCGTTGAAGTGCGGGAGCGGCTGTCCCTGATAAAGTTCGCGCCCCGCGCCGTTGGCGGAAACCGGCGGGCGTTCGACATTATTCAGCAGCGCTTCCACCAGATCAGACGCCGGAGCCATATCCTTTAAGCCCTGCTGGTACTGAATGCCGATGAGGTCGCAGCCGAATTCGGCGGCGATGCGGACGGCCGCGATGTACATCTTGCACTGCTCGAGAATCTGGGCGTCGGTCAAGTCGTTGTCGGGATCGGGCCCGATGACAAACGTTACCCCGCGCTGATCCAGCCACTTGCGGACCGCTTGCGCTTCGCTGTCGGTGACCAGCTTCATGGCCGCAACCAGGGCTGACTGGCTGAGCCGTTCTTTGTAGACTCCGCAGGGGTTCAGCAATTCGTCTTCGATGATGGCGTTGTACATGCCCATGCAGCCTTCATCGAAGACGCCCATGATGGCCTTGCGATGCTGCAAGTGCTGAGCCAGAGCTTCGCCCAGCTTGCGTTCCGCGGCGGGCACCTTGGATACGTCGAAGGAGCGCACGTGGCTGACATCGTGCGTGATCTTCCCTTTTTTCAGCCACTGACGGAGTTTGCTTTTGAAAAAGTCATCGTCGAAATCCTTGCTCCAGATGGTGCTGAACTTGACTCCGGCTTTGTGGAGGCAGCCGTTGAGATTCAGCATGCCGACCAGCCCCGGCCATTCGCCCGACCAGTTGGCCATGGTGAGAATCGGGCCGCGATGACTGCGCAGGCCGCCCAGCACGTTGGCGCTGTATTGCCACACGGATTCGGCGACCACCAGCGGCGCGTCGGGATGGATGTTCATGAAGACATCCATGCCCATGCGCTGGTTCCAGATGAAACCGTGCCCCACGTCTTCGCGGCATGGGTGCGCGCGGCGTAAGGTTACGCCCTCGGCTTTGAATGCCGCAGTGATCTTCTTTTCAGCTTCCGCTTGTGCCGGCCAGCAGACTTTGTTTGCCGATTGACGCAAGTCACCGCTGGCAATCAGCAGTACTTCGTTGGACTTGACCCGCGCAGGAGATGCAACTTTTGGAATCGAATACGATGACATATAGAAGTGCCTCCATTCTTCGTAAGAATCTCGTACGAACTGGACGTCGCGAAACTCAGACTCGCAAACTCAGCGCCTGAAGGCGCAATGATAACGCAGCATCTGCCTGCGTTATCCATGAAGCTGCTTTGAAAGGGCGGGGCGTCAAGCCGCGCCGCTGTGGCGCCCTGAAAACGGGGGCTTCAGCCCCTGGGGACAAACGCGTTGCCATCTCACTCCAGAGAAAATGCTTGCCAAACGGCTCACCCCAGCGGCTAAAGCCGGGTTTCTTTCTTGCCCGTGTCGGCGCGGCTGGAAGCCGCGCCCTTTCAAAACCGTCGTAATCCTTCATGAATAATCCGGGCTCATGGTGTGCCTGAAGGCATACCCTGATACGAACCGCACTTGGCCCAAAGGCACCTAGGCCACTTCGAGACTGCAAAACCGATCATAGGCGTGGTCGAGTTCTGCGAGAGGACGGGGCTCGTACGTCACAAGATCAGCCGACAAAGCGATGCTCTCGCGGCCCTCCCGGATGCCAGCAAGGGAGCCGGTGGCCACCGCCTGCACCATGACGTTGCCCAGCGCTGAAGCCTCGACCGGCCCGGCAACCACAACCCTGCGGCAAACATCAGCGGTGAGCTGGTTGAGAAGTTTATTCTGGCTGCCACCACCCACGATGCGGATCGTCTTCAGGTCCCTGCTGGTGAGTGTTTCGAGCGCTTCCAGCACGACGCGATATTTCAGCGCGAGACTCTCCAGGCAACAGCGTGCGATTGCGGCATCGTCGTGCGGTTCGGATTGCCCAGTTCGGCGACAATGCGCGCGAATGGCGGCTGGCATGTCGTCGGGCGCGAGAAACTCGCCGGCATCAACATCAATCAGGCTGCGGAAAGGCGGCGCACCGGACGCGAGCCGCATCACTTCGTCCCAGCTGTATTGACGGCCCTGGGTTTGCCACTGACGAACGCATTCCTGCAGCAGCCACAGTCCCGAAATATTTCTGAGCAGACGAATGCCGCCGCCAACTCCGCCTTCATTGGTAAAGCGCAGCGATAGCGCTTCGTCGGATGTGACCGGTTCCGTGGATTCGACACCCATCAGGCTCCAGGTTCCACTGGAAAGGTAGACGCTGTGTTCATCCATGTGGGGGACAGCGGCCACCGCGCTGGCGGTATCGTGACTTCCCGCGGCAATCACCGGCACCGGGCCTTTCAGACCACAGTCCTCAAGAAGCTGCCGTTTCGCATCGCCCAGGATTGTTGCCGGATAAATGATCGGGCCAAGAATCTTCTCGGGGATGCCGGCTCTGCGAAGCAGATCGCGGGCCCACACACGTTCGCGGCACAATAACATCTGGGTCGTGCTGGCTTCCGTATATTCGGCCGACTTCTCTCCTGACAACCAGAAGTGAAACAGGTCGGGAATCATGAGCAGATTCTGCGCGGCCGCCAGGTTCCTGTCGCCCGATTCGACCATGCTGAACAACTGGAACAGCGTGTTGATCTGCATGGTGCGGACGCCCGTGAGTTGGAAGAGTTCACGCTCGGGCACACGCGAGAAGACACGCTCGGGCGCTCCGTCCGTCCTGGGATCGCGGTAGTGGAAGGGATCGCCAAGCAGATCGCCTTTCGCGTCGAGCAGGGCAAAGTCAACGCCCCAGGCGTCCACGCTGATGCCGGCAAGAGGCGCCGGGTAGCGCGACGCATATTTGGAAAGGCCACACTTTATTTCTGACCAGAGGCGGGAAGCGTCCCACTTGAGGTGTCCCTCGACATTGATAGATCCGTTGGCGAAGCGATGCAGTTCCTGCAGTTCGAACTTTCGCCCGTCCCAGCAGCCTACGGCGAGCCTGCCACTCGATGCTCCCAAGTCAATGGCGACGAAATTGGTGGTGGACTTCACTTCTGCACTCCGGGTCATCTCATAATGAACCAATGGAATGAGCCGTCGACTCCCTCAGGGGCTAAAGCCCGCTTCTTTATTGCGCCTGGGTGGCACGGCTGAAGCCGTGCCCTTCCAAACCCTTCGAGATAGCTTCTCGGCATTACCCTGCTTTGGACAGCAATGCCATTACCTGATCGGTCATCTTCGCGATCAAATCGTCGATCTGTTCCTGCGAGATTCGCTCTTTTCCGTCTCCACGGGCGCTGGGTTCGCCGGCGCGGCAAACGTCAGCCATGGCGACGAACGGCTCTGCCGGTGCGCTTTCCTGCTCAGTGAAGCGGCAGTCCGGGAAGCCGAGCCTTTTCTTGATCTCCAGCAAATCGGCGATCTTGTCCGCGGCAATGTTCTTAATTGGGCCGCTCAACGATTGGGCCAGCATGATTGTCCGGCAGTAGGTATCGACGATCTCTGCCAGCCACTCGGCGTGGGTCAGCGTGTCGGCCCAGCAAACGATTCCATGATTCCCCAGAAGGATGGTGTTGTGCTTTTGCGCGTAGGGCAGCACGGTCTCGGCGAACTTTTTCGTTCCCGGCGTCTCGTAAGGCGTAATCGCCAGGGGGCCCACAAATACTTCCTGCTCGGGAATTACGTTCCCCGGCGGCAGGAGCCCGGTTATCGCGTAGGCGGTCGCGTGCGGAGGATGGCAATGGATGACCGCGCGCGCCTGAGGCACCGCCTTGTAGATTTCAAGGTGAAGCAGCACTTCACTGGTGTGCGGGCGCTCGCCGCATACTCGCGCATTCTCCATGTTGATCAAAGATAAGTCCGCAGGCGTGAGATCGCCCTTGCTGCACATGGTAGGAGTGCAGATGACGTATTCTTGCGCGAGGCGGTAGGAAATGTTGCCGCCGTTGCCGTCCACATACTGCCGCTCCCACAGTTTCTTGCCGACGCGGATCATCTCGTCTTTTATGCGCGCCGCTGCGGGTGAGTTGTAGATCGCCTCGGCAGCCGGGTTGAGCTGCGCCGGGGCAGACTGCGGCAGACACCGCAGAATGGCGTCCCGCATAATCTGTTGAACCAGAATTCTATTGACCGGAGTCACGATCAGAGCCTCAGGGAGCAGAAGGAAAAGTCTAACTCCATTTTGTGGATTGGGATTGCCTGCGCAGAAAAAAAAGTCCCGCTGCATGCTAGCATGCGTGGTATGCGTACGCGGGATATTGTTCTCCTCTTGATTCTCCTTTCTCTTGCCCGAGCCTACGGACAGAGTTTCAGCGACCTGCGGCCGTCCCCGCAGCAGGTGGAGTGGCAGGACCTGGAGTTTGGCGCCATCATCCATTTTGGCCCAAACACCTTTCTTGATCAGGAATGGGGCGACGGCTCCGCCGATCCGAAGGTTTTCAATCCGAGCCATTTTGATCCCGAACAGTGGATGGCGGCACTGAAAGAGGCGGGTGCAAAATACGTCGTCTTTGTTGCCAAGCATCACGATGGATTTTGCCTGTGGCCCACCGCTCAGACCGACTACAGCGTGAAGAGCAGCCCGTGGGAAAACGGCAAAGGCGATGTGGTTCGGCGGGTTGAGGAAGCGGCAAGAAAACACGGCCTCAAATTCGGTGTTTACCTGTCACCCTGGGACCGGCACGAGCCGCGATACAGCAACTCCTCGGAATACGACAAATACTACCGCGACGAACTGGATGAACTGGTACAGGGATATGGAAACCTGGAAGAATTCTGGCTGGATGGCGCGGGCAGCGGGGGACATGTCTATGACTTCCCCCGCATCATCGAGGAATTGCGCACCTATCAGCCGAACACGCTCGTCTTTGCGGATGTGGCTCTGTTCGAATATGGCGACATACGCTGGGTGGGAAATGAAGAGGGAGTCATTCCTTACGAAAACTGGAACGTAATTGACCGGCATGGCTACCTGCGCTGGCGCCCCGTCGAGGCGGACACACCGCTGCACAAGAACCACTGGTTCTGGCATCCGAATGACGAGGCAAAGCTCAAGAGTGTTTCAGAGCTGGTTTCGACTTATGAGCAGACGGTCGGCCGCGGCGGTCAACTGATGCTGGGGATCGCGCCGGATCGTCGCGGGCTTCTTCCGGAGGCGGATGTGCGGCGCCTGAAGGAATTTGGCGCAGCCTTGCGAGCGCGATATGGGAGGAACCTCGCGCTCCAGCACGTCCGCACAACCTCGGAAGTCGAGGCGGCGCTGGATGGCAATCCGGACACGTTCTGGTCAGCGCCCGCGGATGCGCGCCACGCGGTTCTAGAAGTCACGTTCCCGAAGCCAATCAGCTTTGATCATGCTCTCACGATGGAGTGGCTCAACGACGGCCAACATGTGGAGCACTATTCAATCGATGCCTGGACAAAGGGGAAGTGGATCACGGTTGTCGAAGGGCAAGCCCTGGGACATAAGAAGATCGATGCATTCACTTCCGTAACAGCGTCGCGGGTGCGATTGAACATTCTCAGCGCGTCGGGAAGGATCCACATTCGAGAATTCCAGTTGTATAGCGTTGGGAGTGAACGCTAGCAGACCGCGAAGAGAGCTGAACGAGTGACCTCAGCGGCTGAAGCCGCCCGTGAAAACAGACCGCTTATCGCAGCACTGAAGTGCTGCGCCACCCAAAATCGGATTTTTCCCGCAGCCTGCCGGGAGTTGGCCTAGCTTAGCCAGCCCTGATTGACAACTCTCCCTTATACGTCAGGGCTCAGGGCAACACGGGCTTGATGCCGGTGAGCTGGCAAAAATCAATCAGCGCGGGATACAGATCGGCTCCGTAGCCCAGGCACGCATATTCGTTCGTCCAGCTGTCCAGCATTTTGTCCATATCACAATGAGCAGTAACGAAGCCGTGCGGCCAAAAAGGAATGCCACACTCGTGGAGGCGCCGCTGAATTTGCTGCTTGGGCGGTTCAAAGACCGTGGCCCGAGTAATCACCATGTGAAATGCACCATTCACCCGGCCGAGGCGTGCCAGAACTCCTTCGCCCACCTTGCAAATGAGTTTGACGGAGAGCCCGCCGGCCTCGCCCTCGGTAGGAATGCCGTGTTCGGAAAAACCGGCCGGCCCTAGCTTACTGGCGAGCGACGGAGGACAAGCTCCGTCCCCGATGATCTTGATTTCCTTTTTCTTCTTGTCAATGTGCTGCAGGTCGCCGTAATACACCGGTTCCTTGCTGAGCTTAGTTAAGAGCAGCACTGTTAGCGCCGTATTGAAATCACCAAGCGTGGACGTGCCATAGCCGTCTTCCAACATCATGCTTTGCGCGAAACAGGTCGCGGAATAATGGTCTCCCAGGCCGGGGAAGGACTGGATGGTGTAGAAATCAAACTTCTCTTTTTCGACAAGTTTCTTGAGCGCGAGGTAAAGACGGATGGAACGCTCATTGACGACGTCTGGCTCCGGCGCGGCGCCGAAGAGCTTCTTCAGGCGGGGCTGAAGGGCGGAAATTTCCTTCGCCGTGACGGACTCGGCGGCGCGAATGAGTTCCGTCGTATCCCGCGAGTCGATGTCAACGCCGAACATGCGCATCCATTGCGAGGGATCGGCAACGCCGCAGGTCTGACCCATGCCCCGGCCTCCGAACGTGCCCATCGTCGACATGTTCAGGAGATTCTTGCAATGAGCGGCGCGGGCATAGCTCGAAATCTTGACGATGGTCTCGGCGTCATCGGCTTCGCCGTAGACGAACTTATGAGGCACGCCGATTTCCAGCAGGCCGCCATGCATCACCAGCCCGCCGACGGGCCGCCAGCCTTGCGAACCGGGGTGCGTCCACAAAAGGACCGCTTTGCCGGAAGCCGCATAATCGCGGATCGCCGCGACCAGATGCGCCGCCCACACCCAGGTCCCGGAAAAAAGGACGACCATGTCGATCCGGTCGTCGGCTTTCATCCGTTTGAGAGCGCTGCGGGCCTCCTCTTTCGACGCAATCACCACGTCGTGCTCAGTGAGGTTCAGGCCCGCCTTCCTGAGGGCTGCTCTGGATCGGTTGACGATGGCGTCGTCAATGAAGGGCGTTCCCATCGGATCTTTGAGTCCGTCCTTATGAACTCCATACACGATAAAACCCACTGTCGGTTGAATCACACTTCCTCCTCGTCTGTCACAAAAAAACTTTCGGCCTGCTCGACCACAGCGGATCGGACCTGCCGGTAACGTTTGACTTGGTGGCGATAGCTGGCGGCCATCGCCCGATCGGGATCGAGCACTGCGTTCTCCTCAACCACTGCGGCGATCGCCTGGTTGATGCTTGCGTATTCGCCAATGGCCACCCCGGCCAGGATGGCGGTGCCGAGACAAACCGCTTCCTGCCGCTTCATGATGTGCAAGCGACGTCCGGTGAGGGCGGCGCGCAATTGTAAACCCAGCGCGGAGCGCGTGCCGCCGCCGGTGACGTAAATGTCCGCGAAGTTTCCAACCGCCTCCGCCAATACTTCGGCGACGAGCGCCAGCTCACAGGCTAACCCTTCGAGGATGCCCTTATAAATGTGAGCGCGGTCCGTCCCCGGGGTGAGGCCAGTGATCAGGCCGCGAGCGCGAGGGTTGAACTCAGGATTGCAGGTTCCGATCAGGTGCGGAGTAATGCAGAGACCGGTTGGACCCTTTGGGGCGTGCGCTTCAAGAAACGCGTAGTGGCTGGCTTCGAGATCTTGGGCTTCGGAACGGACTTCGCATGGTCCGTTGCCATACAACAAGTCGTGAAACCACTTGACCATGATCCCGGACGGAAAGTAAGCAAGGGTCACAAACGCGCCGGGAACGACATGACAATAGGAATTTAGCGAAGCCGCGAGCGCCTTGTCATTCAGGCTGGGCGCGGCAGAGGCGGCGAGCAGACACTCGTAAGTGCCGATCGAATCGGAAACCCGGCCCCCGCCGATGACCCCAACGCCCAGCGCGTTGCAAGGCTGATCGTGACCTCCCAACACGACGGGAGTCCCGGGCGCGAGGCCAAGCTGACTTGCTGCTTCAGAATCCAGCCGTCCCGCAATTGTTCCCGCGGGAACGGGAACGGGGAGCCGCGCTTTGTCCAAATCTACGGCCGCGAGAATTTCGTCTGACCACGAACGCTTTTGGATGTCGAAGGCAAGAAAGCGTGATGCCAGGGAGTAGTCCACGTAGGGCGGGTGCCCCATCTTCTGCAAGAGATAACCGATCAGGGTGAGGAAAGACCGGGTTGCAGCAAAGACTTCGGGCTGGTGTTTTCGCAGCCAGAGAATCTTCGGGATGGGGTACATGGGATGCGCAAAGTGCCCGGTGATTTGAAACAGACGCTGGCGTCCGATCATTTTTTCGCAGTGGACTGATTCGTGAACCGCGCGGCTGTCCTGGTTCAGGATTGCAGCCGTCAGCGGACGGCCTTCGGAATCAACGGCGACGAAGGTTTCTCCATGCGAACTCAGGCACAGAGCGCGCACCGGATCCTTCGGGTCGTTATCTTTCGGGTCTTTATCTCTCAGGTCGTGCGCAACGGCCCGGCAGGAAACGCAGACAGCATCCCAGAATTTCGCGGGATTGATTTCGGCGAAACCGGGGCGAGGGAAGTCGGGCACGTAGCTCGTGGAGTGTCGCGCCAGGATCGCACCGCTGGCGGCAAACGCTACGGCTTTACAACTGCTTGATCCGATATCGATTGCCAGCAGGCTCACGTTTCGGGAACTCCCTCGCAGCTTCGAGCGAGACGTGCAACGTCACAGTTGAGCGCGGACTCGCAATCGTATCCGCCACGGGATGACATCATGGTTTGGGGTGAAGCATTTCCGTGCCGTCAAGGACGGCGCGGGCTCGCTGGAGAAATAATCCCATGTTTGCGGCCTGGAACACATTGCGGCCGAAGAATACTCCGGCCGCTCCGGCCAGCACTGCGTCACGGACCACCCCCAAGGCTTCTTCATCGGAGCCCTGGCGGCTGCCGCCCAGCACGAGAATGGGGATGGGACAACCTTCGACGACGGACTGCATGGAAACCGGATCGCCGGTGTAATCGGTTTTCACAGCGTCGGCCCCGAGTTCAGTCGCCATTCGCGTGTGCAGGTTCAGCCATTTCGGGTCACCGGGATTCTGCACATTCTTGCCGCGGGCCAGGGACTCGACGATCAGCGGCATGCCGATGCGCTCACATTCTCGCGCGACTTCGGCGGTGCGCGCGATTTCTTTGCTCTCAAAATCGGTGTCGCCCGTGCCCACTACCATGTAGGTCAACACGGCGTCGGCGCCATGACGCAGCGCGTCTTCGGGACGAGCCAGCAGAGCACTGCGCAGGTCGCCGCCTCCGTTGCTGGAGACTGCCGACCAGACTGTGGTCCAGTCAAGGCGGGCGATCAGAGCCGGCAAGGGGCCGGCAAAGGATGAGTTAGCGAACTGACGGATGAGACCAAGATTCAAAAGAACCGCATCCACCCTGGCTTCGGCGAAGCGGCGAATTTGACCGAGTGGATCCTCCGTGCCGGGAATCGGCCCTAAAACCAGCGCATGATCGAAGGCAACGACTAACGCGCGATGTTCCGCGCCGCCCAGCACCCGGCAGAGCCTTACTTTCTTACCGCAATCGCTCAAAGAATCCTCCTCTTGCTTGATGCCCGGCGACAAACCTAGTCCGCATGTGGGCGATTGTCAATGTTTGTCGTGCTCGTCTTCTCCTTGAAGTTCTATTTCTAGCTTTCGCGGGCGAAAAGGGGCGAATCGCATTTCAGCGCCGCCACCGATTACCGGGCGCTCGAAGCCTGTTTTGTGGAACCAGTTCTAATCAGGCTTGTAGCGGCTCGGAGGCGCGATGGTGAGCTCTCCGCTCACAGAAACGGACTGCTGCTTTTCCGCTGGAACTCCGTCGACGCCATCCACCACCACTCGAACGCTATAGTCGCCGGCCTTGGTGTAAGCGTGGCTTACCTGCCTGCCGTCCTGATGAGTACCGTCGCCAAAATCCCAGTGATAGCCAAGGGCCGGCACTCCCTGGGGATCAGCTGTGCCGGAGAATTTCAAATCCTCATACGCTTTTGCGTGCTCCGGAATTGCAGTCACGACTTTGGGAGCCGCAGCCGCTACTGACGTGTCGATGATCTTGACGAGCTTCACCGAATGAGCAGGTTGCTCCAACTGGATGGAGCCGCCGTCTGCGGATATGTGATGCGCCGGGTCAAATACATCTTCCACGTCGTAAGCGCGGCCGCCGGCAAGGCCCAGATCAGAAAGAGAGAAGTGGTGCGATGTGGGCTGTTCGGCCCAGTTGAAAACTGCGACCACAGTTTGGCGGGCATCTTCGCGCAGCAGAAACACGCTGGGCTGCTCATCTTCGGCGCGATAGGTAAGCAGATCGAGGGGAATCGCGGCACGCCCCAGTTTAGCCATCTGTAGAAGGTCAGGGTTCTTGAGCAGCGCGACCCGGTCGGCGTCGGCTCCCAGGGTCGGCAAGTCATCGCCGATTTCGTACATTCCACCGGAAACGGCCGAGAGCGCGATCGAGACCTGCGCCTCGTTCAGCGTGAGCGGAGCCTGGATTTCGCGCTCCTCCAGCAGTTGCCGCGACACGGTAAATGCATCCGGATCGCTGATGAAAAAGTTCCGGTGCATATAGTAACGGGCAGCGATGCCGGGAGCCGCTTCCTTGCTGCGCGCGAAGGTGTGGCCGGTATCCTGAGAGACACGCCCGTCGTCAACGATGCCCACCGGACTCAGCATGGGGCTGCCGTCTTTATCCAGCAGACAATCGTTCCCCACGGCTTCGCGGATGACCTGCAGCCCCATGCGCTGCGCTTCAAGAGCGGTGGTATGGGGCCGGAAGTAGTAACCCTCGATCGCGGTATTGTCCATGAAATCGAGTTTGATATATTTCACGCCCCACTCGCGAACCAGGGTGCGGTAGGTCTGTCGGAGAAACTCCTGCGCTCCGGGATGGGTCGCGTCCAGCACAAACACCCGCTCGGTGGGAACCTCTTCATCGGTCGTGACCGGAATGGGATCGCCCTTTGCGTTGTGGACCAGCCAATCTTTGTGGTTCTCGTAGACCGAGCTGCGCTCTCCGACTTCGAACGGTGCGGTCCAGATGCCAATCTTCAAGCCTAGCTGCTGAATCCGCTGCGTGAGAGTCCGCATGCCATGAGGAAACTTGGACGCGTTCGGAACGGCGTATTCGGTTCGCGCATATCCATATCCGAAGTCGAAATGGAACCAGTCATAGCCGAGGGACTTCAAGCGTTCCGCCTGCCACAGCGCGTTGGTGAAGATGTTTCCTTCCGTGATCTTCATGTAGAAGGCGGTCCAACTCCACCATCCCAGCATGTTGTCTTCCGGAATGCGGCTGTGGTGCAGGTCGCGGATCGCCGCGCCGTAGTTTTCAAGCTGAGCGTGATAATCGGACCCGGCGGCGAACATGAGCCGTTCCGAAGACAGGCTCGCGCCATTCGCCAGCGGCAGGTTCAATTCAATCAGGTTCTCTGGAGGACCTTTGCGCATTCCTGATTCTTCGTCGGTCGCCTGAATCTCCGTTGTGCCGGTGGAATCCACGGTGAAACCAGCGATACGCGGGCCGGCGGCGGTGGGCTGGGTTTGCAAATGCTGGGTCTGCAAGTGGAGGATCGTCAGCAGGCGATCGGCGGTGAGGGCTCCGAAAAACACGCTCTCCTTGCTTTGCTGGTTGTAAACCAGTTGACTCCCCACTGCCCGATGCATGCCGTTGGGCGCTTTGCCTAGATCGTAAATTTGCATCGGCGGCCAATCTTCGCTGTAGCTGTCGGACAAGACGCGATCCGAGGCAGGATTGGCGTGCAGGTCGAGAAGCACCTTGCCTTCGCCTTCCAGACTGCGAATGCTCTCGACCTCAACCGATCGGCCGGAATGGTTCTGGATTTCGACCTGAATCTCGCCGAACGGGTGCGACTCGTAGACGCGAATCGTATAAATGAGATCGGGATGGTCCGGGAGTCCGGTGGCCGTCACTTTGGCTTGCCGCCCGCGGCCCAGCGTGTCTTCGAAATCCGCGGCGGCGATCTCATGTTTGGGATATTCTGCGGACTTCATCCAGTGATGATCCACCTCGGCCGCGACGCCCGCGCGAATCACCGGAGATGCGGCGTCCTTCGCTGAGATCGTGTAGGAGCCGTCGGCGGAATCAATCCTGACCACCAGGGCATCGTTCTTCAGTTCGGTGTCGGCAGAATAGGCGAGAGCCGTGAACAAGGATGTGACCGTTGCGAAAAGGAGCAAAACTTGAATAAAAGATCGGCGCACGGAGGACGAGCGAGTCATCAGGGGAGCTTGCCGGGAAGCCACATTGCACCTCGATTGGAGAGCCGGGGATTCGATTGTATTCGATCTCAAACGAAAATAAATGAAACTTAAATCGTAACAAATGTATTGAGGTCGCGGGTGGTTGTCAACGGAGATTTGCAGAAGGTTAACTGGAAATAGTAGTTCCTCCTTGCTCTTGAGCAATCTTCGTTGGTTCGGGCCTAGCAAGGTAATCCCACGTTGGCCGCCCATTTGCGTCTACGCAAAATAACGATAGATCGCATGCAAAAAATGGTTCCCGATTGCGCCTAAATTTGTTGACCGGCGGACACGGCTCCCCGTAGTCTTTTTGTAACATGCAGTCTCATTTGCATCACCGCCATCACCACCATGCGCATCGCGTGGCGGCGGGAGTGCAGACCTGAGTTAAGCAGCACTCTTTGGAACCCCGGCCCGCTGACGCTACCCACGCTCAGCGGGCTTTTCATTTTTCCGGGAAAGGAAGTATGCGGATGAATGCAGAACTTGATTTCGACAAAATGAGTGGACTCGTTCCCGCCGTGGTGCAGGACTCGTCCGATGGCGAAGTCCTGATGGTGGGATTCATGAACCGCCCAGCTCTGGAGCGCACCGTGCAAGAGGGCTACGTAACATTTTTCAGCCGCACACGGAACCGGCTGTGGACCAAGGGGGAGAGCTCAGGCAACCGCCTGCGCGTGGTCTCTGCACATACCGACTGCGACCGCGACACACTGCTGTTGCGCGTAGAGGTGGAGGGAGCGGGGATGGTTTGCCACCGCGGCACGCGCTCTTGTTTCACGGAACCGGTTGTCCAACGTTCGTCTGCGCCAGCCGCGGTCTTTCCGGCGAAGGAGAAGCGCGGATGAAGCTGCGCATCGGAATTCCCAAGGGCAGCCTGCAGGAGGCCACCTTGCAGCTTTTCGCGCAAGCCGGGCTGCCTGCATACACCAATGGCCGATCCTATTTCGCCAGCACCGCCGACCCCGAGATTGATTGCATGTTGATCCGGGCGCAGGAAATGGCCCGGTATGTGGAGCACGGGGCTATTGACGCGGGCCTGACCGGACTGGACTGGATCATCGAGAGCGGCCTCGAGGTGGTCACGGTCAGCGATTTGATCTATGCCAAGCGCAGCCGGGGCAAGGTGCGCTGGGTGCTGGCGGTTCCGGAGGATTCTCCTTTCCAGCGCGCGGAAGAGCTTTCCGGGCGCATCGTCGCCACCGAACTGGTGAACGTCACCCGCGATTACTTCAAAAAGAAACGCGTGGAAGTGCGGGTGGAATTTTCCTGGGGCGCCACGGAAGTCAAGCCGCCCATGCTGGCCGATGCGATTGTCGAGGTGACCGAGACGGGAAGTTCGCTCAAAGCTAATCGTCTCCGCATCCTGGAGACCTTGCTGGAATCGAACACCCAGCTTATCGCCAACAAATGTTCGTTTGCCGACCTCGAAAAGCGGCGCAAGATCGAAAACCTGGCCCTCATGCTGCGGGGCGCCATGCAGGCGCAAGACCGGGTCGGGCTGATGCTGAATGTGCGTAAGGAAAACCTGGCGGCCGTGCTTGCCGTGCTTCCGGCGCTGCAGAAACCGACGATTTCTCACCTCAGCGATGAACACTGGCTCGCAGTCAACACCGTGATTGACGAGTCGGCGGCGTGGGAAGTCATCCCGCGGCTCAAAGAAGCGCAGGCTGAGGGCATCGTCGAGTATCCGTTGAATAAGGTGGTGCTGTGATGCGGATCCTCTCGGGCCGCGATGCTGCGGCAGCGGTGAAACGCCTCGCCGCGCGCAGCTCGCAGCTCACCGCGCTGGAACCGCGAGTGCGGCGCATCGTGAACAACGTACGTCGGGAGGGGGACCGCGCGGTCCGGCGCTGTGCCGAGCGGTGGGATGGACTGGCGCGGAATCAGCCGCTGCGCGTGCCCTCCGATGAACTCGAAGACCCATGGCGAGCGCTCGATCCGCAGTTGCGGAAATCGTTGCAACAAGCAGCCGATAACATCCGCCGTTTCTGCGAACGGCAGAAGCCTTCCAACTGGACCCGCACCCGTGGCGGGATTTCTCTTGGGCAGCTGGTGAGACCACTGGAGTCGGTCGGCTGCTATGTTCCGGGAGGGCGCTATCCGCTGGTTTCAACCTTGCTGATGACGGTGATTCCCGCCCAGGTCGCTGGAGTAAAACAAATCCGCGTGGTCTCGCCCAAGCCGTCTCGAGAAGTTCTGGCTGCGGCCGCGATGCTGGGCGTGCGCGAGTTCTACCGGGTTGGAGGGGCCCAGGCCGTCGCCGCGCTGGCCTATGGAACCAGGACGATTGCGCGGGTGGACAAGATCGTCGGGCCAGGAAACGCTTATGTGACGGTGGCGAAGAAGTTGGTCGCCTTTGACTGCGCGATTGATTTTCTCGCCGGACCAACTGAAGCCGTCGTCGTGAGCGACTCGGGCGTTCCCGAATTCATCGCGGCGGACCTGGTTTCCCAGGCCGAGCACGATCCGGATGCGCTGGCCGTATTCATTACAACGTCTCGCAAATTGGCGAAGTCCGTGGCCGCGAGTGCGGCGGATCTGGCGCAGGGTAATTCCACTGCACAAGAATCGCTGCGGCGCCGCGGCGCAGTCCTGCTGGCGGCGTCGCGCACACAAGCGCGGGAGTGGGCCAATCGCATCGCCCCCGAACACATCACCGTCGCCGCGGAGGATTTGCCTTTCATCCAGAATGCCGGCTCCATCTTCTTTGGCGATTACTCACCGCAGGCCGCCGGCGATTACGCTTCCGGCCCCAACCACGTATTGCCAACGTCGGGGCAAGCTCGATTTCGGGGAGGTCTGAGCGTGCTGGATTTTGTGAAACTCATTACGGTGCAGGAGCTTTCGCCTGTGGGTTTGCTGCGTATCGCAAAGACGGTCGAATGTCTGGCCGGGATGGAAGGCCTGCCGGCGCATGCTGATTCTGTCCGCGTGAGGAGCAGTCATGCTTAGCCCGCGGAACGCTGTGCGCACGCTGCCCTCGTATCATCCGCCGCTGGCGGGGCGGGATGGCCTGCGTCTGGATTTCAACGAGAACACCGTCGGGTGTTCGCCCCGAGTGCTTGAGCGCCTGCGCCAGTTGGGATTGGAGGATCTTGCCCGTTATCCCGAGCGGGTGCCGGTAGAGGCAATAGTGGCGGACTTTCTGGGAATTGAGGCTGCCGAACTATTGCTGACGAATGGCGTTGACGAAGCGATTCACTTGCTCTGCCAAACTTATCTCGAAGCCGGCGACGAAGCGTTGATCGCCGTGCCGACCTACTCCATGTATCGCATTTATATGATGGCGGCGGGAGCAGAGATCACGAGCGTGGCGGCGAGCAGAGATTTCCGTTTTCCTTTCGAGGAATTGCGCAATCGCATCACAAAGCGCACGCGGCTGATCGCCATCGCCAACCCGAACAATCCCACGGGAATGGTTGCATCGCCGGAGGAACTGCTCACAATCGCTCGCTCTGCCCCGGCCGCTGCCGTGCTGGTGGACGAGGCGTACTTCGAGTTTTGCGGGCAAACCCTGCTGACAAAGTTTCGCGAACTCCCCAACCTGTTCGTGGCGCGCACTTTTTCCAAAGCCTACGGGATGGCAGGGCTGCGAGTGGGAGTTCTGGTTGGCGATCCCGGACAGATGCGCGCAGTGCGGCGCGTCAGTTCTCCGTACAACG
>Ga0209039_10002140_pt1 | contig 17222 bp, 10 predicted proteins | sample BogFormECP12_OM1_FD_188238 | JGI IMG/M metagenome (GOLD analysis project Ga0209039, IMG submission 188238) | Bog forest soil microbial communities from Calvert Island, British Columbia, Canada - ECP12_OM1 (SPAdes) (version 2) | ecosystem: Environmental > Aquatic > Freshwater > Wetlands > Bog ... | reverse complement strand
TCTAGATCCGAAACGTTGTCAACGATGTCGCCGGTCTAAAGTGTCAATGATCTCCCCGGCCGGTCCGCTGCTCGGAAAGTTGGGCTTTAGCCCCTGTGGCGTCCGGAAAACTCACAGTGGCTAAAGCCTCTGGTGCGGCGACTTGCGGCACGGCTAAAGGCCGTGCCCTGATACAAACCAGCCGGAGTCCCACTTTCATGTCGCGCACCCATCCTCGAGCCGCTCCTGAATTTGCCGGAGCTTGCCGCCGCCCTACAGAAACCAAGCCGGCCTGCGTGGCTATTCGAGCACGCATTCGGCTTTTGCGCCGTCCCTGGGAAGACTCACGCGCACCGTCTTGGCCTTGCCGCGGGCCTTGACTTCGATTTCGTAATCGCCCAGGAAGCCCCGCGTCGCAAACGTCCCCTGCGCTCCCGTTTTGCCATCGGCACTGGTCCACCACCGCTTGAACACGAGGTCGTTATACACCTCGCCGTTCGGCTTGAGAGACCAGTCGCGCCGCAGCATGGCGCCCCTCGGCCTCCAATGGGAGCCCTCCCAGAAGCCCCACATCACGAACGCCTTCACGGATGGGTAGCTGAACGTGGCGGTCATGAAGTCGCGCGTGTAATCGGCCTGCGTCGCCTCGTCGGAGCTGTCGATGTCGAATTCGGTGATCTCCAGCTCCTTGCCGAAAGCCGCAAAGCGGTCGAGCCGCTGGAACAGTTCGTCCATCGGCGTGAGCCGTGCCGGGAAATGGCTTTGCAGCCCGATTCCATCCACCGGCGCTCCCTGGTCGATCAGGTACTGAATGGTCGCGGCGTAATCGTCCTGGTGCGCCCTGTCCTCGCCCTCCAGGATATTGAAGTCGTTGATGTACAGCTTGGCTGCCGGATCGCCGGCTCGCGCCGCCTGGAACCAGTCCACCATGGCGTGGCGGCCCAGGATGTCCATGAAATCGTGGTTGGTGAACGTCTCGTTGATTACGTCCCAGTCCACGAAGCGTCCCCGCAGTTCGGTGGTGGTCTCGGCGATGTGGTCGAGGATGACCTTCGCCAGCGCGGCGGGGTCGTTCCTCGCGTCCTGCGCGGCTTTCACGTTCGTGTTGTTCCAGGACGGCCATACCAGGTTGTGCCCGCGCACCTGCAGTCCGCTCTCGCGCAGCCAGTCGAGCGCCGCCAAGGTAGCCGGACGAGATGCGACATTGGCCCACTGCGGCCATTTGGTCTCGTTCTCCATCACCGAGAAATTGAAGAGCTGCTGGATCTCCTGTTTATATTTCGCCAGGTCTTCCGCACTGAAGCGCTGGCTGGCCAGCGAGGCCCCGCTGACCGCTGTGCCGAACAGGAAGGCGTGCTTGCGCATCCGGACCGCTACTTCCGCGCCGCGAACCGGCTTGCCTGATTTGTCCTTCACCACCACGGTGAGATCGCCTTTCCGGATTTTCTCGATCCGCGCTTCCGCGGCTTTACGCCAGGCAGCCCCGGGTTCGCTGCCGGCGTATCCGAGCCTGGTGAAGGGCAGTTCGGCCACCTTCTTGGTGGTCCCGTAATTCGCCAGCTCGATGCCGCCGATTTCTACGGTCTGCTCCCGCAATCCAAAAGTGAAGGTAACTTCGGCCTCTCCCTGGTTGTAGGCCCGCGTCAGCGCGAACGGAAATTGAACCTTCTTCCACGTCGTCCCCGCCAGGGCGGGCGCGTTCAGCGCCGGTTGGCCGCCGAACATTCCCCGTCCTCTCCCTGCCGCGCCTCCTGCTGCTGGTGCTCCTGCCCCTCCGCGCGCTACTGGCGCTCCTGCTGCCGGCGGCGCCCCTGCTCCTGCACCTCCACGCGTCCCCGGCGTTCCTGGAGCCGGCGCGGCTCCTGGTACGCTGCGGAATCCCGCATCGAGAGTCGCTTCCCCGGCCGTGCCCGAGCGCATCCAGAAGGAAACCAGCAGGACGTCGCCGCCGGCCAGAGCGGCATCCACGGGAGCGGAGATCATCACATCCCCGGACCGCTGCGGTTTCTTCGTCACTTCGATGCGCAGTGAGGTTTTGAAAGGCTGGCCGCTAACGGCCACGGTGGACATCTTCGCGTAATCGCCGGCGTTGGCGTTCAGCTTGAACGCTGCAGCGGAGTCCGCCGGTAGAAGGGCTGTGGCTCCGGTATCGGCGCCATATGCCGCGCAGGTCAGCGCCGCCAACGCGGCGCTCAGTAGGGTTGTACGTACTCGGCTCATGATTGTTGCTCTCCCTGTAGGCCGCTGCTCCGGCAGGCCCCGGCGGCGCGGCGACCGCCATGTCCAAGCAGCCGGCGACGTCATGCCCGCCGGCTCCGGATCAACTTCGGAGCCCCTCGCGGGACTCCACATTGAACGGGCCAAACCGTGCGGCCCAATGCGAACCCGCGTCGATCACCCTCCGCTGGGAACCCGGGTCGAGGTGTGGCTCACCTGGACAGTTTCTGCTCGCCTTGGATCTTCAGCGGCAGTTCGACTCCCGGCGCGCCCGTTCCCGGCTGGCCGCCGCCCACGAATAGCTTATAGTCGCCGGCTGCCACCAGCCGGGTTCCTTCCTCATTCACCATGCTCAGGTCGCGCGGATTCAACGTGAGGCGCACATGCTGCTTGTGGCCGGGCCGGATGCTCACGCGCTGAAAGGCGCGCAAGGCCCGCAGCGGAACTCCGGGCAGCTTCGGGAACACGATGTAGACCTGCACGACTTCGTCGCCGGCCACTCCGGCGATATTCCGGACAGCGACATCCACCTGCAGATTGTCTCCCGCTTTCAAGGTGGGAGTGGAGAGCTTCGCGTTGCTGTAGGCGAACTTCGAGTAGCTCAGGCCGAAGCCGAAGGGATACAACGGCTGGCCTTCGAAATAGCGATACGTGCGGCCCTGCATGGAGTAATCGTCGAACGGCGGCAGATCGTTCACGCTCTTGTAGAAGGTAACGGGCAGGCGTCCGGCGGGGTTGTTCGCTCCGGCAAGGCTTTCGGCGATGGCAGTGCCGCCTTCCTCACCCGGATACCAGGCCTCCAGAATGGCATTGGCATTCTGATTGGCCCAGGTAACGCCCAGGGCGCTGCCATTCATGAGCACCACGACGAGCGGCTTTCCGGCCGCCTTCACGGCTTCGACGAGCGCTTCTTCGTCCTTGGGAAGATCAAGCGAGGTGCGGTCCCCGCCGACAAAGCCTTCCGGAAGGTTGCGGCCGCCCATCTCTTCGCCCTCCAACTCCCTGGTGATTCCCACGATGGCGATTACCACATCGGCCTGCTTCGCGGCGGCGACGGCACTCTCGACGTCGGTGACGCCAGGGCGCCACGCGAGCGTTGGTCCCGCGGGGCCGAAACCTCCCCGGCCGCCGCCCGGGCCGCGGCCTCCGGCGGCGGGAGCCGGCTGCGCGCTCCGGAAAAACTCCACCTTGAGTGCGTAATCCTTGTCTTTCTCGAGCTTCAATTCCGCGCCGCGGGCTGCCGCCGCCGCCGGATCCTGCGGAGCGCCGCGGCCGGCGGCGGCCCGCTCGATCCAATCGTCCATTACGAGCTTTCCATCCAACCACACGCGGAGGCCGCCCGCGCCGTTGATCGAGAGATTGTAATTATTGGTTTCCTCAGGCTTCAGAAAACCGGTCCAGCGCGCTGAGATATCACCCGTGCCGACGCCCTCCGGCAGCCGGCCTCCCCCGAAGTTGCCGGGTCCGCTCGCCGGTCCGAGTTGCGCTTCCACGCGGGTTGCAGCCGGGGAGCCGGAGAGGTCCCTGGTATTGAAATAGACCGCCGTAATACCGGGCTTTCCATCTTCCGTGTGAAACATCGATGCGGGAATCGTGATCGGGGTGTGCAGGAACTTCGTTCCGGGCGTATAGGTGACTTCGGCCGACGGGAACTGTTTGCGAATGCCGTCAACAGGCGTTACGTAGTGCGACGAGGTGCCATTATAGTTGGCTTCCAGCGCCGGGATGGAATCGGCCAGCGGGCCGACGATGGCGATCTTCTTGACGGCAGCCCTGAGCGGCAGGGCGCCGTCGTTCTTCAGCAGGACCATCGCCTCGCGGGCGGCCGTGCGCGCCAGTTCGCGGTTGGCGGCGCTGTCGTTTTCCGAAAAGGGAATCTGCGTGTACTTCACCATCTCGGGCGGGTCGAACATGCCCAGTTGGAAGCGCGCTTTGAACAGGCGCTTGAGGTTGACGTCGGCCTCTTTCTCGCCGATCAATCCCGTCTGGATGGCAGTGGTGTAGCCCCGCGTGTCGGCGCCGCAATCCAGATCGGTCCCGCGCTTCAGCGAGGCGGCCGCCGATTCCTCAATGCTCGGCACGAACTTGTGGTTGCGGTTGATGTCGCCGATGGCGCCGCAATCCGACACCACGTAGCCGCCGAAGTTCCAGGCGCCGCGCAGCGTGTCCTCCAGCAGGAACTTGTTGGCGCAGGCGGGCTCGCCGTTGATGCTGTTGTACGCGCACATCACCGAATCCGCCTTGCCTTCCACGACGGCTTGCCGGAAAGCCGGCAGATAGGTGTCTTCGATGTCGTGAAGGGAGACTTTCACATCGATGGTGTGGCGCGACGGTTCGGGGCCGCTGTGCACGGCGTAGTGCTTGGGCGTAGAGATCGTCTTGAAATACTTCGGATCGTCACCCTGCAGGCCGCGAACGAAAGCCGTACCCAGTCGCCCGGTGAGGAACGGGTCTTCTCCGTAGGTTTCCTGGCCTCTGCCCCAGCGCGGATCGCGGAATATATTGATGTTGGGAGACCAGAAATCGAGGCCGGCCGGCCCCGGGCGTATACCGCCGCCGCTGCCGGGCAGGCCGGTCCCGGATGGAGTTGCGGCCGCCTGTTGGCGCTCGTACTCGTGGAATTTGGCGCGCGCCTCGGTGCTGATCACGGTCGCCATCTTGTGGATGAGCGGCTCATCGAAGGTAGCGCCGAGACCGATCGCCTGGGGAAACACCGTGGCGGTTCCCTGATTCGCCACACCGTGCAGCGCTTCGCTCCACCAGTTATAAGCGGGAATCTGAAGGCGCGGAATGGCGGGAGAAGTGCTGCTGAACTGCGAAGCCTTCTCCTCCACGGTCATGCGCGAAACAAGGTCATCCACGCGCTGGTCAATCGGCAGCGCCGGATTCAGATATGCCGGGCGGTCTCCGGAGGGCGCCTGCTGGCCCAGTAATGGACCGATCGAGGCGGCCAATAAAATCAGAAGGCGTTTCTTAAACATCGATTCTCTCCATTGCAGAATTGCGCCTGGCGGGTTCGCGTCGCTTTGACGCTGGACACAGCCTCCGCAGCGGTCCTGCGCGCTGGCGCCAGCCGTTCGCCGATCCGAGGGCGAGGGAAGGCAGGCAACATGGCAGGCTGGTTTTGAGAAACCTCATTTCGCACACTAGCGGAATCTGCATTGTAATCGCTTGCTATGGCGGATGCAAAGAGTGCCGCCTATTATTTGCCCGTGCCGCGGCGTGCGCTCCTGAATTCAGATCCGTGCGCCTGCGATAGCTGCCTGCTGCGGATCTGCAAGGGTTTACAGCCGCAGTGCAGGATTGGCCGCCCGTCAGACGCCCATCCCTACATCTCCAGCACGAAAAGGCAGACCCCCTGCCTCGGCAGTGTGAATCGGACGCTTGCGGCGCCGTCCTTGACGGACACGGCAACCGGAGGCTCGGCCGCGAGCTGGCCGGCCTGCACCAGTTGGGCGTACTGCGCGCCGTTTGGCGCCGTGGGTGAGCCCATGTTCCGCCAGACCGTAAACGCGTTGCTGTGGGTCCGATCGATGCGATACTCGGTCATCCGCCCTTCTCCATCGGCTAGCGGAAGATGGTTGAGCGCCAATTCGACCGCAGCATCGGGGCCGGCGACGTCGTCGTCGTGGTAGTACCACGCGAGAACGGCGAGCTTCTTCCCATCGATGCTTGCCAGCACCGCGACGTCCGGCTTGCCGCGCACGCCGTTTCGAAGGATGTCGTCGAGTGGAACCTCTTCCGAGCTGTGCGCCTCGACGCGGCGGCCGCTCATCCGGCTGAACACCCGGAAGACGTTCATTACCGGCAGATCGATACCGTTGTTGGCCAGCGTGCGCTGGCCGGCGAAGAACGGCTGGTCTTCGAACTCGAACGCCCAGGTGAGCGCCGCGTCGAGATTGACGCCGTGCCGGTCCGCGAGTTCGCGCTCGCGGGCGAAGACGGCGGCCGTGTAGCTGGAGTACATGGTGGTATTGCGATAGCCGAGCTGAGGCCCCTGGCAGGCGGCGCAGCCGTCGGGGTCGGATTCGCCGATCACGACAGGCTTATCCTTCAGTTCCGGGACCCCGGCGATCATCGCGAAGCCGCGGTTAATGTCCTGAAGCTGGGCCGAAATGCCGAGCCGCACGTGGCCGTCGACGAAGCCGGGACTACCCTTGGCGTGAAACGACAGGAAGTCGGTTGGCGTGCCCCGCCCGCCGGTGGCATAGTTCGCGCCGCTGACCACGTGCTTCAGGAAATTCTGCATGAAGACGCCGCCGCTGCCCGCCGCGTCGGGTCCGCCCACGCGCGCCGCCGGAAGCGCGCGCCGCACGGCATCGACGGCGTAATCGTGGAGCTTGTAGAACTCGTCGGGAGTTCCATGCCAGTAGACGTTGAGGTTGGCCTCGTTCCACGTCTCGAAGTACCAACGCTCGACCTCGGCCCGCCCGTAGCGGTCGACGCAGTGCCTCACCCACCGGTAAATCAGCTCGGCAAACTTTCCGTAGTCTTTGGGTGGGTAAGACCAGCCGGTGTCGAGCTTGCCCGACCCCGGCCTCCATTCGTGCTGGTACGGCTGGGGGTTCGTCGAGAGCGCCTCCGGCATGAATCCGAGTTCGAGGTATGGCCGCACGCCGCGCGCGCGATACGTGTCGATGATGCGGTCGACGATCGTCCAGTTGTATATCGGCTTCCCATCCTTGTCCTCGGTATATATTCCGGTGCTGCCCCATTTGAGGGCGGGCGTGCCGTCGCCCGTGCAGAGGAGGTTGTGCGCGCGGAAATAGACCCCGTCGGGCCGCAGTTGGCCCAGTTCGGCGATGAGTTTCCTGCCGTCCTTCATGGTGGCGTAGTTGGGCTCGTCCGCCCCGAACATCCGCCAGATGGGCTTCAGTTCGCCGAGACTCTTCGCGGCGTCCACGCTGATGACGACCGGAAAACTTGCGGCGACCTGAGCGGCAAGCGGATCGCCCTGGGCGCCTGCCGGGGCCTTCAACGCAGCGGTTAACACCGCCAGTGATGCGAGAGAAACTGTGAATCGCATGGTACTCCTCCGGGTCCGGAATGGGATCGTGACGGCTGTTCTAACCCCGTCCGAATCTATTTGACCGCCGCCTCGCCCTCTGGTGTACGGCGCCAGGCGAAATAACCATCCAGTGCTTTGAGCGCTTCGGCGCCGGGGACGGGCCCGGTATGGGGCGTCTGGGCGAAGTACATCACTACGGGGTTGCCGTCGCTGAAAGCCGGCCACGCGGGGACCCCTTCGCCGCTGGGATCGCCGCGCTTGGCGAAGTTCGTCCAGTAGGTGGCCATAGCCTCCGAAATCGCCACGTCCTGCCTGGTGGTCTGCGGATTCGAGGTATCCAGGTGTTGGAACACATAGGGCACTTCCGCGCCATGGGGGGAGCCGTACCCAGCCCGGGGAGAGCCGGCCGGATAGTCCGGGTGCTGATCGAAATAGTAGTAGAAGACTTTGGATTTTCCGGTTTTTGCCTGAAGCCGCGCCCAGATCCAGGTGTGCCAGCCGAACGCCGCGTCGCGGGTCAGGTCGCGCGCGGTCTTCGAAACCGTCTTGGAATCGGTGGGGTAGGCTTTCAGGAGAGTTTCCGCGAAGGGGCCATAGCGCGCCTTCACGGCGGCTGCATAGTCCTCCGGGGTCCGCGGAGGCGAAAAACTGGCGCCCTCGTCGGAGTTGTAGCCAACCAGTATCGGCGTGTCGTTGTACCGTTTCGCGTCGTAGAGTTTGTATTGATCGTCCGGAATCACCCACCCATCGATGATCGGCCAAGCCATGCCCTGCCCGCGGCCGCCCGCCGGGAGTTGATCGGCGGACAATTTCCGCAGCTCCGCGATGGACGACGCCCCGGCGCCCGTGACGTATGCCTGGCCGGAGCGCTCCGCGTCGGCCAGCCGTTTCATGTTCTCGCCGGGCATGGTTGTGGGCCGCGGAGGGCCGAAGGATCCGCCGCTCTGCGAAATTGCGCCGTGGAACAGTCCTTTCGCCAAGGGCGACGCGCACAGCATGCTGACCGCGATCCCACCGGCCGATTCGCCGAAAATGGTCACGCGGCGAGGATCGCCGCCGAATGCGGCGATGTTCTTCTGCACCCATTGGAGACCCGCGATCATATCCAGCAGACCATAATTGCCCGAGACATGATTCTTCGCTTCAGCGCTCAAATTCGGGTGCGCCAGGAATCCGAGCAGACCGACGCGGTAGGCGATGCTCACCAGCACCACGCCCTTTTTGGCCAACCGCTCCCCGCTGTAGGTCGGTATCGAAGTGGCTCCCGCGTTGAACCCGCCGCCGTAGATCCAGACGAGTACGGGAATGCGGTTGTTCGCCCGCTCCGCCGGCGTCCACACATTCAAATACAGACAGTCCTCGCTCATTCCGGGGCCCTGAGCCGCGTCGGACGGGTTGCCCATCCCCTGCACGCATTGAGGCCCGAATTTGGCGGCTTGCCGCACTCCCTCCCATTTCGCCGCGGGCTGAGGAGCGCGCCATCGGAGGTCACCGGCCGGCGGCGCGGCGAACGGGACGCCCCTGTAGACAGTCAACCCATCTTCGAGACTCCCTTGCAGCAACCCACCCTCGACTTTTACGGGAGCGGGCGTCTGCGCCATCGCGAGCAAGCATGCGAACATCATGACCAGAAGAGTTTTTCTCATTGGAAACTCCTTTCCTGTTATTTCGATTGCTTTCGCCAAAGTCTTGGCAACCAGCGGCAATGGAGCAGGAGCGGGCTACTTCATGTAGCCTTTCTCCTTATAGTAACGGGCAGCGCCGGGATGCAGCGGAACCTCGAAGCCGTTCCACACCGCGTGGACATTGTAAGAAAAGTTCAGATGCCTCCATTGCAGGAGTTGCTGCTGCTCGTCCATCGCTTTGGCGACGACGTATGCGAAGTCGTCCGGCGTGTCGGACCGGCCATAGATCGCCGTACCTGTGCGCACGACCGTCGGTATCGGCCGCTCGATGCCGCGATAGAGCCCCGCGGGGATGATGCCGCGCTCCTGTTCTCCGTCCTGCGCCAGTTTCGCGAGCAGATCATCCGGTAACTGGATGAAGTTGAGGTCGAATTTCTGGCTGATCTCCGTCCATATTCTCCATTCCGGAGCAGTCGTCATGCCGCCACCGCCTCCGATTGCAATGTCGAAGCTCGTCCGGTCCTCGGGCGCGCTGCCCATGCGGCCCCCGGCGGCCTCGATGACTTGTCTCGAAAGGCCGAAGTGAGCCAGGATGAGCGCGGAGTCGCTGCCGATGCCTGCGGTCAGGATGTGGACCGGCCAGCGCTTCAGCCGTATCTGCGACAGGTCCGTAATCCCAGTCTCCGCTCTGGCCGCGACCAGGACGTAACTGGGGTCCTGAATATTGGCGATCAGACGCAGATTCGTTCTGGGCTTGTCTTTCGCATACATGCCCGTTCCCCGGTAAGCATTCCGCAGGAATTGGATCGCGACCGCGCCGAAGTCGACGGCTCCCAGACCCTGCGCATTTCGTGGCGCGAGGATCTCCGGTACGGCGGGGTCCGGTTTATACGGCGGCGGCGTTCTCGCTTCGCTGACGATCCGCGGAGCGTCGGCGCCGTTGCAGTTATAGCAAATCTGCACGTCGTAGCCGTATGGCTTCATGGCGGATTGCACCACTTCAGCCATCGCCCCCCAGGGACATACCCTGCACGCTCCGCCGAACACCGGCTTCTTCTCTTTAATGCCGGTCTGCCCGTCGGCGAGGAACGCAGCGGCGAGCAGAGCCGGAATCAGGTATGGACGTGAATGACGGAATCTCGACACAATGTCAGCTCCTATAGCCTCGCGGGAAACACAACCTTTTCGATTGAGTTCATTTCAGCTCTCGATCTCCTGATAGTGTATATCTCGGCGCGGTCATGCTGTAAGCGCTGACAGGACGCTGGCATAGCAAGGATTCGTGCAGGAGGCCCGAAAATATGTAAGCCATTGCAGGCCGGGGTGCGTTGGCTTACAATAAGCTCGCCGCCACGTGTTACGCGGCGAGTGATTCGAACTGCGGAGGTTCCCCTTTCATGAGGTTTTCAATGGCATTCCATGCCGCCGCGTTCACCGCGCTTGTCCTGCTAACGGGCGCCCCAGCTTCCGCGCAGCGCCGCGTACCCAAAGACCTGTCAGCAGTCCGCGGGTTCAACTACCAATCAGCCCCGACGACCGGGCACGTAGAGCATTGGCTGCAGTACAGCGCGGCGGAGACCGAACGCGACTTCGATTTCGCCAGGCGCCTGCAGTTAAACCAGGTTCGCGTATTCGTTCCCTACGCGGCGTGGGCGCAAGATAAGGAGGCGCTGCGAAAAAACCTGCTGCATCTGGTGCGCGCCGCCAATCAGCGCGGCATGGGCGTGATGCCGACCATTCAGTACGCACCCGGCGTCTCCCAGAATAGAGACCGATGGCCTGAGTCCAAGGAGTTCGTCGCCGACCTGATCGCCACCATTGGAAAAGAGCCGGGGCTGGCGTTCTGGGACGTGTACAACGAGCCCGACTGCTGCGCTCTGCCTCCGACACCGGCCAATCGAACGCGGATGGAACACGCGGTTTACATGGCCAAAATGTTCCGCGAACTGGACCCGGCCACACCTGTGACGATCGGGGCTGCATACTCCGACAACATGATCGAAATGGGCGAAGCGCAGGATGTGTTGTCGTTCCATAACTACCTGGCCACCCGCGCCGCCATTCGCGCCGACATCGCAAAGGCAAAGGCGTACGCGGCCAAGGTGAACAAACCTCTGATCAATACCGAAATAGGCTGCATCGCGCGGGCTAACCCTTACGACGTCGCGCTCGAAGAGCACATGAAGGCGAACGTGGGCTGGTACATTTGGGAACTGATGATCACGCACCAGTGGGGCACCGTGCACGGCGTATTTCACCCGGACGGGACCATACGAGATCCAACCATCGTGGCTGCGCTGCTCGGAATGTTTCGGGACCGTGCCGAGGACGTGATGCCGGCGGCGCCGGACCGCGAGGATTTTGTCACCCGCGCAGTGACCAACAACAAGAAGTGGCTTGCGGACGCAAATGCCGGTTGGGACGCGGGGCTGGATCTGGCGGAGGTCTCCGCCAACCTTTTGGAAGCCGGCCAGCTCATCGCGATGAACGACCCACCGACAAGAACGGCGGAATTGTTCAGGAAGGGCGCGCCGAATATGACGGCGCTGCGCGCGGCCATTGAAAAGTACACGGCGATCCTGGAGCCAAACCAACTGCCACGGAATGACCCGCGGCGCGGCCGGCCGCCGTCAACGGTTCACTAACTCCGGACGCCGGCATGAGATTTAGCTGGCGTCTACCGACATACCGAGGAGATTGCATTGTCTTCATTCCGGAATCCCATTGCCGCCAGAATCCTGACGGCCTGCTTTGCCATCGGAACTGCCGCAATGCTTTGGCCTCAGGCCGCCGCGCCCAGGCCAGCTGCGCCCGCGATAGGCAAATCGCTACGCTACTGTAACCCTCTTCCCATCGAGGCGTCTTCACGCGATGGCTCTCCCCAGGGAATCGGCTTGGGCGATGTCACCGTGGTGCGCGAGGCGAACCGGTATTACCTGTTCGCGACCGGCGGCGGCGCGTGGGTTTCCTCCGACCTGGTCGACTGGAAATACCAGGCGGTCGAAGTCCGCGGCGGCCGCGGCGTCCCCGTCGCGCCGCACGTGTTCCAATACAAGGGCGGTTTTTTTATGTCCGGAAACAGCTCGCCTTTGTACAAGGCCCCGGATATTCTCGGCCCTTACGAGCTGCTCGGCCCCTGGAAGGACGAGAAGGGCGAGCCTTGGAGAGGCGCGGCGAATGGCCATGCCTGGCAGGGCGCATTCGACGTCGATATTTTCGTCGACGACGATAACAAACCTTACCTGTACTACCCCGGCAGATCCACGGAGGGTATCTTTGTGGTACCGCTGAAGCCGGATGACCTGACCACATTCGCGGCCGCGCCCAAGCACCTGTTCGGCTTCCAGCCCGCGCATCGGTGGGAGCACTGGGGCGAATACAATGAATACGCCAACGTGGCGTGGATCGAGGGCCCTTGGATGTTCAAGCGGAACGGCATCTATTACCTGGAATATAGCGGGTCCGGCACGCAGTGGTTATCGTATGCTACGGGCGTGTACACCGCTCATAGCCCGCTGGGGCCGTTCACTTACGCGCCGGGCAATCCCGTGCTCCGGAAGACGACCGGCATCGTAACCGGCCCCGGCCATGGCTCGGTGGTTCAGGGTCCGGATGGCGCCTGGTGGCAGTTCTACACGATCGTTATGGCCAATCCTCCCGGGGGGCGGAGAATCGGCATGGACCCCATCGGCTTTGACGCGAACGGGAACATGTTCGTCCGCGGCCCCAGCGAAACGCCGCGTTGGGCGCCGGGCGTGGTGGCCGACCCGGCGCGGAACGGCGATTCCGGCTCCATTCCGCTCACGGTCAACAAGCTCCGGAACATGAATCAACGCGGCAGCTTCTCCAGCCAGCGTCCGGGCCACGACGCCGCGTACGCGGTCGATGATTCGAACGGCACGTGGTGGGAGCCGGCGGAAGACGATGCGCAGCCGTCGCTCACGATCGACCTGGGCGCCACCACCGAGTTCGAGACCGAGCAGCTGTTTACGGTGGATTCCAGCCGCATCGAATTCACCGCTGGCCGAGGCGCCCCCGGCGCCCGAGGGGGACGCGCCACAACAGGTCAACCGCCCGCCGCTCAGCGACCGACTGGAAGCGTGGCCTTCCGCTATAAGATAGAGGTCTCGCGCGACGGCCAGGCCTTCACAACAATCCTGGATAAGACGGGGAACAATCGTACCAGGTACACGGAGTTCGACGAACTCCCTCCCAGCCAGTGCCGTTATGTGCGGTTGACGATTACCGATTGGCCGCACATCGCTGGCGCTCCGTTGGGAATCACGGAGTTCACCGTGTTCGGAAAAGCCGCGGAGACCACGCAGAATTAGCATCGCGGAACCGGGCTAGTGAAAACAAGGAGACTCAACGAATATGAATGCGCAGTTCATCAAGGTTAAGGCAAATCTCTTCCGCTTCAGTTTCCCGGCGGTGGCGGCCCTGACGCTCGCGACTGGAAGCGCTTTCGGCGCGCCGCCCCAGGACGCCAGCCCGCTTCCATTCGTCAGCCCGATCTTCGGCGACCACATGGTGCTCCAGCGCGGCAAGTCGAATGTCATCTGGGGATGGTCACAGCCGGGGGACGCCGTGCGCGTGGAAATCGGAGAAATCGCCGCGACGGCAACCACCGGGGCGGACGGCCGGTGGCAGACTCGCATTCAGCCTCCCGCCCCGGGCGGGCCTTACACGGTCAAGATCACTGGCCGGCAGACGGTCGAACTGCACGACGTGCTGGTAGGCGACGTCTGGATCTGCGCGGGCCAGTCGAACATGCAGTTCGGCCTGCCGCAGGCCAGAAACGGCACCGAGGAAGTGAAGAACGCCGACCAGCCCACGATCCGTTACTACGTGGTCGGCCAGCGCTCCTCCTATTCGCACGTCGATGTTCCGCGCGGCTCCTGGAGGGTCGTCTCGCCCGGCGCCCTCGGAGGCCGCGGGGGTGGGATTTCGGCGGCCGCCTATTTCTTTGGGCGGAGAGTGCAGGAATCCATTCACGTACCCATCGGCTTGATTCAGGAAGCCGCCGGCGGCGTGCCGGCTGAAACATTCACCAGCGCCGAGGGGTTGCACCCCTTGAAGGATTTCGACGTCCCGATCGCGGAAGTGGAGCGCCTCCGGCAGAAGGGCGGCCCGGAGTACGGCTATTACTTTGGCCACTGGTACGACGAATATGACATCGGCACAAAGGGCGGATGGGCGGATCCGGCGCTGGACGATTCGTCCTGGAAAACGGTCCAGGTTCCGGGCGGTTTTAAGGAACTGGGAGTCGGCGATGCCCCCAGCCTTTACTGGTTCCGCAAGGAAATCACGCTCCCCGCGACCCTTCCGGAAGGCATGGCGCGCTTGTATCTGGGCTCCATCGAAAAGATGGATACCACGTTCCTCAACGGACGACAGGTGGGATCGAGTTCCTGGGTCGAGAATCCTCGAGTCTATTTCGCGGGCGGAGCATTGCAGCCCGGCCGGAATGTGATCGCCATCCGGCTCTTCAAGCTGAAGCCCGACGGCGGCTTCATCAGCCCGGCCGCCGATCTGCACCTCACCCTGGGCGACGGCACGTCGATTCCGTTGAGCGGCGAGTGGAAGGGGAAGGTTGCCGTGGATGGCCATCCGCCGCAGCCGCTGCCGCTCGGATACGAGAACCTCCCGATCATGCCCGGGGTTTTATACAACGGCATGCTGGCGCCGATCGTTCCACTCGCAATTACGGGCGCGATCTGGTACCAGGGGGAGTCCAACACCGAACGCGCGTACCAATACCGCAAGCTGCTTCCGGCCATGATCGCCGACTGGCGGAAACAGTTCGGTCAGGGCGATTTTCCGTTCTACGTTGTCAGTCTGCCGGCATATAAGCATCCGAGCGATGTCCCCGTGGAGGATTCCTGGGCCGAGATGCGGGAAGCCCAGGCTCTCACGGCGAAGAACGTGCCCCATTCGTGTCTGGCCGTCACCATCGATACCGGCGACCCCGACAATATTCACCCGATCGATAAGAAAGAAGTCGGCGATCGTCTGGCTTACTGCGCGCTTGGCGAGTATTACGGCCTCAAAGTACCGCATTTCGGGCCGACACTATCCTCGGTGGAACGCCTGCCCGGGGCCTTGAAGCTTCATTTCGATCATGCGGACGGCGGCCTGGTGGTCAAGGGGGACAAACTGGGAGAGTTCTCGGTTGCCGGAGACGACCACAAGTGGCATTGGGCGGACGCCCGGATCCAGGGCGACTCCGTGATCGTATCGTCCAGTGCGGTTCCCGATCCGAAGGCGGCGCGCTATGCCTGGCAGTCCAATCCGGCGGCGACGCTGTTCAACGGCGCCGGCCTTCCCGCGTCGCCGTTCCGCACCGACGATTGGCCAGGTATCACCGAGGGCCGTCCGCCCTACTGATCCTTTGGGGTCAAATCAGGGTTCTTCCATTTGCGCATTACTCGTGGTGAATATGACCCCCGCAAGACCCACTCCAATCCGGGGACGCTTCCCAACGGAATGGCGTCCGCGCGCAACGGCGACTTCCTCATCGCCAACTTCGGCATTTTTTCGGTTTCCTTGCGGCTATTTGAAGAGGTGCTGGCTAAAGAGGTACAGGTTGTTGTCCCACTCGGTGGTGTCGTGGGCATTCCCGTCCACGTGCCAGATGTGGGGGACGCCATTCTCCTTGAGATAGGCATGAACGCCCTGGCTGATTCGGATCAGTCCGTCCTTGTTCCCACAGCCCAGCCAGATCAGCTTCAACTGCTTGGGAACCGCCGGATCGGGCACCAGCACGGACGGCGGCTGCCTGGTGTCCGGGGCCGAGGAGAACCCGCCGACCCAGGCAAACGTCTCGGGGTGAACCAGGCCGATGTTCAAGGACTGGCCGCCACCCATCGAGAGACCGGCCAAGGCGCGATGATCTCGGTCGGTATACACGGAGTAGTGAGAGTCGATGTAGGGAATGATGTCTTTCAGCAAGTCGTTCTCGAAAGGCGTCAGCCAGGCGTCCATTTCCATTCCGCCGGGCCCGCCGCGTCCGCCTCTGCCCGCGCCTGCCCCGCGGTCTTCAGCCGCGAGGTCGGCCACCGTCCTGGCTGAATTGCCGTCGGGGAAGACCATGACCATCGGCTGAATCTTGCCCTCGGCCAGCAGGTTGTCGATGACGCTATTCGCGTGGCACGCTGCCGTCCATTCAGTGTCGGTACCGCCGATGCCGTGCAGCAGATAGAGTACCGGGTACTTGAGAGTGGCGGAGTAGGCCGGCGGCGTGTAGACGCGCATCCGGCGGCGCGTTCCGAGCGACTTGGAGTCGTACTCAACGGCCGTCAACTCGCCGTGGGGGACATTGTCACGCTCGACGTTGAACCCTGCTGGCGGATCGGGGAACGCGGGCTTGTCATCCGGGCCCAACTCGATCGGTCCGCCGAAGCCGCCTCTGCCGCCTGCGCCTCTGCCGGCCTGTGGGGCCGCGGCGCCGCGCGCGGGATCCTGGGCAACCGCAAACAGAGCGGGGACCACCCGCCTCACGGCGGCCCTGGTGTCGGTCGAAGCCCCGGCTGTCTGAGCCAGACAGGTTCCAACAACCAAAATGACCGCGAACAATGCGAAGAACCATGCTCGTCTCATAAACTGCAATCTCCTTGAGTCGTCTGATTAGCCTTACGCGCAAAAACGAATTGGCCCTATTTGCCTGATGGTTCAATCCCAAGACAGAAGCGGCGCGAAGCCATACAGGCTTCGCCGCCGCTGCCGTGCAGCAGAAAACCCTTACTTGAACAGAAGAGGAGCAAACGCATATAGGCTTCTTCTCCATGTTTGCCATTCGTGCGCGGTGCCGGGGGAGACATATACGTAACTGTCAGCGATCCCGGCGGCGGCCAGTTGCGCCTGGTGTGCCTTCAAGGCGTCGGGGTTTTCAAGCGAACCGCAACTCATGAAGAGGACCTTCACTTTCTTGTTGAATTCCGCGGGAACAGCCATGGTCCCGTTGTAGACAGTCTTGAGATCGAGCGGAGCGGGCGCGGGTGCCGGCGTCGGCGCGGCGCCCGGCGCAGCGCCGCCGCGGCCACGTCCCCCAGTCGCGGCGCCGCCGCTGAACAAACCGATGTAGGAGAACTTATCGAGGTTGGCCATGGTGACGGAAGCGGTTTGCATGCCGCCCATCGAAAGGCCCGCCATCGCCCGATGCTCCCTGTCGGCCAGCGTGCGGAAGTGGCTGTCGACCCACGGAATCAAGTCATTGATCATAAACTGCCCGTAGGCGCCGCCCCCCGGTCCGCCTATTCCGAACCCGGGTCCGCGGCCTGCCCCGGCGCCGGCTGCCGCGCCAGTTCCGGCGGGAGCGGCGGCTCCGGCAGGAACGCCTGCTCCGGCATCAGGCCCAGGGCCACGGCCAGCTCCAGCCGGGCCACCCACGGCGC
>Ga0209039_10002139_pt1 | contig 17226 bp, 12 predicted proteins | sample BogFormECP12_OM1_FD_188238 | JGI IMG/M metagenome (GOLD analysis project Ga0209039, IMG submission 188238) | Bog forest soil microbial communities from Calvert Island, British Columbia, Canada - ECP12_OM1 (SPAdes) (version 2) | ecosystem: Environmental > Aquatic > Freshwater > Wetlands > Bog ... | reverse complement strand
TTCTTGACGATCTCGCGGCTGACGACCGCGCCGTCCTGGTAGTTCACCAACTCGGCGGCCTTCGCGACTTCGGCGCTGGAGAGTCTTTTGAGTTTAGATCCGGTTTCCGGTTGCATAGCGATACTGCCTTTCTGTTTCAGTTCATGATGGGACTGCCGACTCAAGTTGTTCGATAGCTTCCCGCAAGATGCTAGCGGATTTCACGAGGGCGCTCTGCTCGTCGGGTGGCAAAGTAACCTGCAAAACCCGCTCAACGCCATTCCGAGAGAGGATGCAAGGAACCCCCAAACTCACACCGTTAAGGCCGTATTCCCCTTCCAGGACCGATGAAACAGTGAGCACTCCATGTTGGTTGCGCAAGATGGCCGCGGCAATTCGCGTCAGGGCCAGGCCGACGGCGAACCAGGTGGCCCCTTTGTAATCAATGATGTGATAGGCGGAATGCTTCACTTCGTCCGCTACTTTGCGGCGGGCTGCCTGCCAGTCGTCACATTTCAAACACAGGCGGCAAAACTGTTCGATGGGCATGCCGGCCATGTTCGTCATGGACCAGGCGGCAAATTCACTGTCCCCATGTTCACCTAGGATGTAAGCATGGATATTATGCACATCCGCTCCGCAGTGCTGGCTCAATAAATGACGGAAGCGCGCGCTATCCAGCACTGTGCCGGACCCGATGATGCGTCCGCGCGGCCAGCCGGACCGTTTGTGGGCGACATACGTCAGGATGTCCACCGGATTGCTCACAATCAAAACGACGGCCGGTGACTTCTGGAGCACAATTTCATCGATGATATCGTGGATGATTTTGACGTTTCGTTGCAGCAGATCCAGACGGGACTCGCCCGGCCGCTGTTTGGCCCCGGCCGTAATCACAATCACGCGCGCATCGGCATAATCTGCGGCCTGGGCTTCACGAATCTGGACGGAGGGGAAAAAGGCCTGACCATGAGCCAGATCGAGGATTTGTCCCATAGCCAGTTCATGATTGGCATCGCGCAAGGCGATCTCATCGGCCAAACCACTCTGGGCCAGCGCGTAGGCAAAAGTGGAACCGACCGCGCCGGCGCCAACAATCACAACCTTTCTTGGTCTCCAAGGGTCATCATTCATTTATGTTCCTCAGTTGTGGCGCAGACTTTCTTTGTAATCGAAACATCAGGTGTTTGCCTGGACTTCAAACTGCTGTCTTCCATCTTCTTCGGACTCCACAAACTGCGCAAGGCATCCTCGGAAGAGACTTGCCAGCTCCAGCTTGAAGGAGTTTTTCATCCCTCCTTGAGGGATGAATCGATTTCGGCCCTGGCCTTTCTTTCCTCGGCAGCCTTTTGCTGTGCTTGTCGATCGTCGATCGCTTTCTGTGCCGCTAACTCCTTATCTCTGGCCGCAGCCTGTTTTGTCCGCCTTGAGTTTATAAATCTCGTCCTGGGCGTCGCGGGCGTCGGCGGGTTGGGTCAGCAGGTACAGATTCAGGCTGGCGATGGCGTCGTCGTAGTGATCTGCAGCCTTCTGGGCGATGGCCAGCTTTTTGTACGCATCCGCCCACCAGGGAGCAGCCAGCAAGGCCGCCTTGTACTGCTCAATGGCGCTTTCAAAGCCGCTGCTGTCATGCGCCTTCTCCATGAAGGCTGCGCCCATTACGTAGTGTTCGCGTGCCTCCTCGGGAATCGTTTTGCGGGTCTCCTCGATGACCTCTGGTCTCCCGCCCTCTTTGAAGGCTCTCTTCTAGCTCCCGCTTCTTTTCCTCAGCCTGCGCCCACGACCGCGTTTTCGCGGAGCGTCGGTACTGCTTACCGTCGAATGTCCAGCGCAGATGCTTCCGGCAGTCGCATCTTTTCCACGTCTCGTCGCCACTGTAGCGGCATCCCGCCGTGTGCCGGACGTAAATTGCGATTGAAGGAATCATGCGTTTTCCTGTACTTTCAACTAGCACGCTAGCACAGGAATTAGCACAGTTCGAAAGATGTCCTCGGTAACCAATGGAGAGACCCAGCGTTTATGCGGGTCTGGAGGGTGTTTAGAGTTGGAGGCGCGGGTCGGAATCGAACCGACGCATAAAGGTTTTGCAGACCTCTCCCTTACCACTTGGGTACCGCGCCCCTATCCAATAATAAAGTAGCGTTACCAGCCGGAAAAGTCTACCCGCGCCGGGAAAAGAGAATCACGGGCAGGTGAGTTGCGCTGCGCCGAAGGGCTGCAACTGAGCTCCCTGATTGATGCCGGGGTGGGAAGCAGGCTGTCCTGCCAGGACAGTTACGGTTCCCGAAAACCCAGGAGCGCACTCGGCCAATCCGGCGGTCACCTCGGCGAACGCGGCTACATCGGCGGAGCAAAGGCCGCTGGTTGAGCCGATGCACCAGGTCGTGGTTTTCGTAATGTCGACGCTGGCGGGCATGGTGTTGTAAATGCCGGTGGCGGAGAACTGAGTCTGGGAACTGGTGGCGGCAGCCGGGCTAACGCTGACGGACTGAAGCGAATGATTGTTGCCGCAGGCAAGAAGGGCAATTGATATTGAGAGGAGAACACCGAAAAGGCAAGCGGGCGAAGGTCTCACGGAACCTCCTGAGCAGGCCTGAGGAACTGGAGCGGGAGACGGGATTTGAACCCGCGACTTCGACCTTGGCAAGGTCGCACTCTACCACTGAGTTACTCCCGCCCGTCGTGTTCATTTTACAGCAGGGGCCCGCTGACTGCCAATGCACCGCGGTTCGTAGGCTAGAACTGTCTCCCACATCGTCTTGGCGTAGAAAGCGCTGGCCTCAGGGGCTAAAGCCCGCATTCTTATTGGCTTCTAAGCGGCACGGCTGAAGCCGTGCCCTTCCACAAACCGTTTATGAGACTTGTTCTCCGGGGGTTACGCCAGTTCCAGCTCGATTTTCTTCGCTGTCCGGTCCAGCTTCACGATGCGAAAACTGCGGATCTGGCCGGCGCGGGCGGGTTCGGCCTTGGGCGGGGCTCCGGCGCCGGTTTTCCAGCGTGCCTGCAGCATTGAGCTCAGCGATGACAAATCCGCTTTGGCTTCTGGCTTATGTTCGGGTTTCGGTGCAGTTGCCACTGCTGTAGCCGTGCAGGTGGCGTGGATGCCTTCTCCCAACTCCACGCGCGCCCGGGCGCCAAGGGAAAGACCGGCGGAATCGTCCATCAGGCGGCCGGTGACAACATCGCCTTCGTTGTGCTCGGCAAGATACTCATCGAGACCGGTCGGCACCAGTTGTTTCATGCTCAGGCGCACCTGGCGCTTCTCGGGATCAATGGCGATCACCTGCGCCTGGACGACCTGGCCGACGCGCACTACATCCGCGGGCTGGTTGATGCGTTTTTCGGCGCTGATCTCGCTGACGTGAACCATGCCTTCGATGCCCTCGGCGAGCTGCACGAAAGCGCCAAATTTCGTCAGGCTGGTCACCGGACCTTCGATCGCTGAACCCACCGAAAAGCGTTGGGCGACGTCAGCCCAGGGATCTCCCAGAGCCTGTTTGAGTCCGAGCGAGATGCGGTGCTCTGCCGGGTTGATTCCCAGAATCACGGCTTCGACGGTCTCCCCCGGTTTGACCACGTCGCTGGCTCTTCTGACCTTGCCCCTGGCCCAGGACATTTCCGAGATGTGAATCAGACCCTCGATGCCCGGGTCAAGTTCGACGAAGGCGCCGAATTCAACCAACCGCGTCACGGTGCCGCGAACGCGGCCGCCAACTTTGTACTTTCCCGCAACCGCGTCCCAGGGATGCGGCTGAAGCTGCTTCAGTCCAACGGAGATGCGGCGCTTTTCCGCGTCGGCCGCGAGCTTGAGCACTTTCACTTCGATCTGCTGGCCCACCGAGAGCACGTCGGCTGGCTTGTTGACGCGTCCCCACGAAATGTCGCTGACGTGCAGCAGGGCATCCACTCCGCCGACATCCACGAACGCGCCATAATCGGTGATGCTGCGTACTGTGCCGCTTACGGTCGCGCCCTCTGCAATCTCCGAATAGAGGCGATCCTTGGCGGAACGTTCTTCTTCCTCGGCGACGACGCGACGATCGACGACCACGTCCTCATCGGTCACGTCGAGCTTGATGATGCGGCAGCGAATCTCCTGGCCGACCAAGTTCTCCATCTCGGCCGCATCGCGCACGCCGCTGCGCGAGGCGGGCATGAAGGCGCGCACGCCCACATCCACGCTGAAGCCGCCTTTGATCACGGCCGTTACCGTGCCGAGGACGGCGGCCTTTTCGGCGAAGGCCTTCTCCAGAGCGGTCCAGTCCATGGGCCGCTCGACTTTGAACTGCGAGAGTTCGTAATAGCCATCCGGATCGCGGCCTTTGACGGTTACGAGGAATTTGTCGCCGGGCTGCAAGGCTTGGCCATGCAAGGCCGACAGCGGCAGGATGCCTTCCGACTTGTATCCGATGTCGAAGAACACCGACTCGGCGGTCACGGCAATCACTGTGCCCTCGAGTTGCTTGCCGCCCTCGGTTTTGTGGGAATGCGTCTTCTGGTACTGGGAGAAAATGTCGCTGAAGGATTCCGTGGTTTCAGCCGGTTTTTCTGGAGTCTCTGGGTTGGAAGTCACTGGGTCAGCCATGAAAGGTTACAGGCCTCATCGGAGGATAGAATCTATCAGGATAACACCGCGGCCCGCCTAGCAGCGCCGCCGTCCCGGCGGCTTTCCGACGGCCATCCTGGCCGCCGCGGCGGATGCAGAACGCACTCAGAGGAGCCGGCGAGACGCCGGCGCTACTAATGCCCCACCCACTGCGGATCGTCTTCCGGTTCGACGATCTGGCCGTCGCGCATGTGAATGATGCGGTCGCCATACTTCGCGGCCTCTGGATTGTGCGTGATCATCAGAGTGGTTTGTCCCAGTTCCTGGTTCGAGCGGCGCAGCATGCTGAGCACGATGTCGGAGTTCTCGGAGTCCAGGTTGCCCGTGGGCTCGTCGGCGAGCACGACGGCGGGCTTGTTGATCAGAGCGCGCGCCAAAGCAACGCGCTGCTGTTCGCCGCCAGAAAGTTCCGACGGACGATGCCTGAGGCGATTGGTCAGTCCGAGCAGGTCGGTGATGCGGTTAAAGTGAGCGGGGTCGCGGTCGCCATTCCCTGAGATTTCTTGCGCGATCAGGATGTTGGAGCGGGCATCGAGCGTAGGCAGCAGGTTGAACTTCTGAAAGACGAAGCCGATCTTGCGCTTGCGCATGCGCGTTCGTTCTGCGTCGGAGAGCGCGGCCAGGTCGTCGCCGTCGAGGATCACGCTGCCGCCATCGGCGCGCGTCAGCCCGCCGAGAAGATAAAAGAGGGTGGATTTTCCGCTGCCCGACGGCCCTACTACGCTGACAAATTCGCCCTTTTGTACGCAGAAGGAAATGCCGCGCAGCGCCTGGACTTCAATTCTGCCCACGTGGTACGTCTTGCGCAGGTCTCTTGCTTCGATGAATGCGGCTTCGATGGATGCAGGGGCCATGCCTGATAGGAATCTTACACGAACGGGGCCAGGTGCAGAGGCACACTGTGGCACTCACTAAACTGTCTGGAGAGCGGTCTCAGGCTACGCCGACCGCCCGCGAAACTGGCGCGGGCCGCTGCTGCATGCGCTTGGGTCCGCGCTTCCGCACCAATAGCAGGCGAACGCGCTCCAGCAAATCCACGGGCGCGTACATCCCTTTCGTAAGGAAAACGTCCGCCTGCGAGTCATGGTCGTAGATGCGGACTTTACTGGAGATGAGGATGGCAGGCGTGTGAGGGGATACTTCCTTGATCTTGGCGATCAGTTGCGGGCCGTCGAGTCCGGGCATCGCCATGTCGGCGATCACCAGATCAATGCCGCCCTGCAGGAAGCGCTTCAGCGCTTCCTCGCCGCGAGCGAAGCTGGCCACGCGGTAGCCGCGCGTCTCCAGCATGATTTTGCGGTGGGAGAGAGACTGTTCGTTGTCGTCAACACACAGAATAGTGCGCTTCGGTTTCATCAGCCGGCTGCAATCTATTGGGGGCGATGGGAACGGCGCGTCGCGAAACCAACAGAACCTTTTCTCAATATGAAGAATTCAAGAGCAATTGCATGCTAACGGGAAGCGAGGGCCGCTGTAAAGTGCCGCCGACGTTAATGGAACTTTCTGGCCATTGATTTCCCCGCGAGTGAGTGCGCCACAGCGTTTTCCGTGGCTTGCGCACCCGTGCGTCAGAAGAAAACTTCGCCGCGCATGACTTCGACGGCGTTGCCGCCGACACGAACGTTAACTATACGGTCATCATGGCGCGAGGCGCGCACGAGAATCTGCTGGGCTGAGTCATGGCGAGCGATCTCAATGGCGTGACGGCGGGCAGAAAAGATGTGGACATCTAATTCTCCGCGGGCCCGTTTGACAGCGATCTTCGGCGCCTCTATCCTAACTGCATGTTTTTTCCCTTCACCTGCGCCATGTGTTGTTGTCAACGCCTGGCGCGTGGGTAAGGGAAATCCGAAAAGAGTTTCCGACCCATCCCAGAAGAAGCGGGTGGGTCTTGTCGTTTTCATCCGCTTGAAGAAAGTCTGAGAGCTGGGGTGGGCCAACTCTCCGGAATCTTGACCAATTGAATTCACGAAGGAGAAACCTATGACGACCGCGACCTTAAGCGAAACCTACAGCGTTCCCCGCATCAACGACATCGCCCCCGATTTCACCGCCGAAACCACGCAGGGCACAATTCGCTTCCACGAATGGATTGGCGACGGCTGGGCCATCCTGTTCTCACATCCCAAAGACTTCACCCCCGTCTGCACCACTGAACTCGGCTACATGGCCAAGCTGCAGCCGGAATTCGCGAAGCGCAACACCAAGATCATCGGCCTGAGCGTGGATCCCGTGTCCAGCCACAGCAAATGGGAGCACGACATCGAAGAGACGCAGGGCGCGAAAGTGACATACCCCATGATCGGCGACCCGCAGCTCAAAGTAGCCAAGCTCTACGGCATGCTGCCCGCCGGCGCCGGCGAGAGTTGCGAAGGCCGCACTCCCGCCGACAATGCCACCGTGCGAACTGTCTTCGTCATCGGCCCGGACAAAAAGATTAAGCTGCAGATCAGCTATCCCATGACCACGGGCCGCAACTTTGACGAGATCCTGCGCGTGCTCGACTCGATGCAGCTCACCGCGAAGCACCAGGTCGCCACGCCCGTCAACTGGAAGCCGGGCGATGACGTGATCATCAGCGGCGCAGTCTCGAACGAAGAAGCGGCCAAGAAATATCCCCAAGGATGGAAGACAGTGAAGCCTTATCTGCGGGTAGTAGCCCAGCCGAAGTAGCGAGCGCCGGACGACAGGCAGGACGAGAGGGAAAGAACCCAGCCGCGGATTGCACCGATCTCTTCGGATTGACTTGGGCGGCGCCCATGTCACATCCTGATGGTTGGCTGCGTCTGTGGCTGTTTCTTTTGGCCGTGCGGAAGCGCATGCGATCCGGTGATCGTCCCGGTCTTCAAAGCGGCCCAGACGGGGCCACGGGGAATCAGCGGGTTGCAAATCTCCAAAAGGCACTAAGTGGCTTCAAACGGGCGTGGGCGGACGGGAAATGCAATCATCATGCAACGGGAGAATCGGGTGTTGAATTCAGGATAACCCGCATGACTCACATCAACGGGATGCGTCAAAAGCCAAGCGGTCTTTTCGCAGGCTTATCGACTATTGATCTGACCTACATTGTGGACGATATTCCGAAACGAAATTCAAAAGTATCGGCCTCGGTGCAAGTACTTACTGCGGGCGGACCCGCCACTAACGCAGCAGTGACCTTTGCATTCCTTGGAGGCAAGAGCGCACTGGTAAGTCCTGTTGGTCAGCACCCTCTCACTGGTGTGATTCGTAGCGACCTTAATCAGTTCGCGGTTCGTTTGCATGACTTCGCAGGCGATCACACCGGAGCTCCCCCGATATCTTCAATCCTGGTGCTTCCGGGTGGGGAACGCACAGTCATTTCGGCGAATGCGCAAGTATTCCCCGCGCTGGACATTCGGCCCGACGCGCAATGGTTCGACGAGGTTGATGTGGTCCTAGTGGACGGCCACCACATGCCGGTGTGCCAGACAATTGCCGCCAGCGGTCGCTCGCGCGGTCTCGACATCGTGCTTGATGCTGGGAGTTGGAAAGAAGGGACGGGTGCGCTGCTTTCGAGCGTTGACATCGCCCTCTGCTCGGATGACTTTCGTCCCCCCGGTTGTCAGAATGAAAAGGATGTATTCGAGTTCCTGACGGATCATGGGATTGAGCAAATTGCTATCACTAGAGGCATGAATTCAATTCTCTACGTGAACCAGGACGCGGCCGGCGAGATTGCTGTTGAGGGTGTCACAGCTGTGGACACGACTGGCGCAGGAGATGTTTTCCACGGCGCGTTTTGCTATCAATTCTCGCGGCAAAGAAATGATTTTGTGGGTGCACTCAGTTTTGCCGCACAGGTTGCCACGTTCTCCTGTCTTCATGTTGGCACGCGCTCGTGGATGGATCCCTTTCGCGAAACACTGTCGGAAGCGCCGAGTTCAGGCGGTTCGCGGTGAAGTAGAGCCGGCACTCACGCCAGCAGTTCACGACTCCTCCGAGTGCGATCGCTACTGTATGCTGGACAGTGCCATCTCCTGAAAAGCGCGCTCGGGAGTCTCCGAACAGTTGCCATCGCAGGCCACCATATAGATTGTGACCATGTCGTGCGCTGGGATGATCCACTCCTGCGTTCCAAAGGCGCCGCCATGCCCAAAGGTTCCGACGGGCAGCAGTCCCCAGACTCCAGTTGGCCTGGAGATGATTTCCCAAGCTAATCCGTAATCGGAGCCGGGATACCACCCGGCCACCATCCCCGAAGTCTGGACCTGGCGCATGGCCTCGATGCTGGCGGGAGAAAGAAGGCGAATGCCGTTCCAGGTGCCGCGATTCAGGATCAACTCGCAGAAGTGAGAGAGATCCTCGGCAGTCGAGAAGAGTCCATATTCAGGCCCCGGATATTTTGCTCCCTTGCGGAACGCGCCCGGGTCGCCGCCGAGTATCTGCGCGCCCGCGCGAACCATTTTGCCGTTGTTGGGGCTGTAGACCATGGCAATTCGATCCAGCTTGTCTGGGGGTGGGTAGAAAAAAGTGTCTTTCATCTGCAATGGCTTCAGGATGCGACTTTCAATAAAGCTTTCATAGGACTGTCCGGAGACAACCTCGATAATGCGGCCCAGCGTGGCCATGCCCGTATTGCTGTACAGCCATTTTGTTCCGGGCTCGAATTCAAGCGGCTCCTTGGCATATGAAGCCACGGCTTCGGCCAGGGTGTGATCCATTTTCCAGTGGATGTCCTTCATGTCGCCTTGGGGCATCTGGCGCATTCCCGATGTGTGGGAGAGCAGATCGCCGATGCGGATAGGGCGTGACGGTGTCCTCAACCATCCATTGACATTCAGCTTCTGATCCCGAAATTCAGGCAAGTACTTCTGCACTTCGTCGTACAAGCTGATCTTTCCTTCCTCGCACAGCAGCATGATCCCGACCGCGGTAATCGGTTTGGTCATGGACATGATCTGAAAGATCGAGTCTTCGCGCATGGGTCGCTTTTCTTCGAGGTTCTGCATTCCTACCGCCGTCTTCTGCACGACATGGCCGCCGCGCAAAATCATGGTGACGATTCCGGCGGCATCTCCGGCATTGACGAATTCCTGCATCCTCTGCCGAATGCTCTCCAGGCGCTGCGCATCAACGCTGGCCTGAGGATCGTCATTTGCAGCCAGGCTGGAGACGGCGAACAGAAGCACTGCCAGCACGAGAGGCAGCATCCGACTGAGACGAGGAAATGGAAAAGTCTTTGGGGCTGATTTTGCCGCCCAGCGCAAATGCGAGAAACAACCGATGTTCATAGCTTGACCTTCTTAGGAATGCCCTGTGCAAGTAAGTTTCTGGGATTCACGCGCAGACTGATGCGATGCAGTCGATCAGACTGCGCTGAAACAGTCAGGAGTGTACCTCAGTTGCGCAGTTGAGGGAAAATCCTGTGAGCACTCATTGAGGGGTTTGAGTGCAAATGCCTTGAAGGCATGACCTATAGCTTTGAGCCATTTCCTGAAGGGATCTCTCTTTTGGCGTACAGTTGAGGCAAACGGTGCGCCGCAAGCTTGGTAAGCTCTAACCGGGTAGCGGCGGGAGTGCCCTGATACTTCAGAGGCGTGAAGCCGCGGCAACAACTTTCGTGATGCGTCAAACGACTCACCGGGCGGTTCTGGCCATACTGAGCGGGTTGCTGCTGATCACCGCTCTCGGGCGCGCGCAATCCATTGTTTCGCAGACCGGCTTCGATACGCTCGCGAAACGAGCGGCCGAAGCTAGCAGCAGAAACCATCTGGACGAAGCGGTTTCGCTATATAAGAGTGCTCTCGCACTGCGGCCCGATTGGGCAGAGGGCTGGAGTTCGCTCGGTAGAATCGAATACGAAAGCCGCAACTACGGGGCGGCCAAGGAAGCCTTCGGCCACCTCCTTCAGGTGTCTCCAAACGACGGGAATGCGTCTGTGCTGCTGAGTCTTTGCGAATTTGAATTGAGGCAGGACGAAAAGGCGCTGCAACACCTGGAACGCGGCAAGCAACTCGGCGTGTCTGATCCGAACTTGCGATTCGCAGCGGCTTACCATGAGGGGCTCTTGTTTCTACGCGTGGGCAGCTTCAAGGCCGCGCAGGTCAGCCTTAGTTCGCTTTGCCGGGCGGGGATGCAAAGCGCGGACGTTCTCGAGAACATCGGGCTGGCGTATCTACGCATTTCACCTAAGGACTTGCCGCCGACAGGGACACCGGGGTCGGGAATTGTGCAAGGCGTGGGTCACGCGGCTTGCCTTGCGGCTCAGAAACAATTTGACAATGCGCGCGAGGAATACCGCGCGCTGGAACAGGAACACCCTGAGTATCCGTACATTCATTACGCTGTCGGCAGATTTTGGGTGGATATGGATGATGTGCCCGCAGCGGTCGCCGAGTTCCAGCAGGAACTCAAGAATCAACCGAACGACATCAACTCCCGGCTCGAAATCGCCGCTGCCGAGTACAAACTGGATCCTGCGGCGGGATTGCCGTATGCGGAGGAGGCGGTCAAGCTGAATCCGCTCGTGCCCTCGGCGCACTATCTTCTGGGGCTGCTTTATTTGGACACCGACAACTACCGGAAGGCCATCCCTGAACTCGAGATAGCCCGGAGGGCTCTTCCGCAGGACGCCAAGATTTGCTTTGCGCTGGGCTCCGCGTATGCGCGAGCCGGGAGGAAGGAAGATGCCGCGCGCGCCCGGGCGGCCTTCGCGGAGTTAAACAAGGAATCGGAGAGCGGCTCAGAGGTCAGGCACTGAAAGCGTCGCGCCGCTCACTCTTTGAGGACCAGCAGGTTATTTCTCCGGCTCCTTCACGGTAAGGAACTGGTCCGCGTTTACGTCGTGAAGGGTTTGTTTGATTCCGCTCGGCCAGCGGATTTCGATGGACCTGATCCGCGCGTTCTTGCCCAGGCCAAAATGGACCCGAGGATCGCTCGAAGAAGCGTATCCCACGGCTGTGGTCGCCTCATTCCACTGCACCGAACCGTCTTGCGCTTCCAGGCGAATTTGCGCACCAATACCCATGCAATTGCTTCTTGTACCGACGAGCTTCAGGAGAATCCAGTGGTTCGAGTTGTCCGAAATATTGTGAAGAATCTTTGCCGGGCCGTTCAGCACGGAAAGCACAACGTCGACGCGTCCGTCGTTGTCTAAATCGCCAAACGCAGCACCACGATGCGCCGCCTCCACTTGAAAATCGGGACCGGCGAGGCTGCTGACATCCGCAAATTTACCGTTCCCGAGGTTTCGAAAGACGGAACTGGGCTCCGGATAATGCCGCGCGCTTTTCAACAAGCTGATATTGTCCAAAACGTTGGAGCGGGCCACAAACAGATCCTTCCAGCCGTCATTGTCGAAGTCGAACATGCCATTGCTCCAACCCGACATGTCGGTGGTGCTACCAAGACCGCTGGCCACGGTCATGTCCACGAAATCGCCCCCACCCGCATTGATAAAAAGAGGGAACTCCTCCCTTTCGACTGCGGTGTGCCAGATATCCGGGAGACCGTCATTGTTCACGTCCCGAAAATCCGAGCCCATGCCCGAAAGGGTCTCGCCGTCGGCCGCGTAGCTCACGCCAGCCGTCACCCCCACTTCCTCAAACGCCTTGCCTTTCAGGTTGTGGAAGAGAAAGTTTCGCGTGGTATCGTTAGCCACAAAAGCATCCAGATAACCATCGCCGTCGTAATCGGCGAAACTCACGCTCATTCCCTTGCCGAAGTGTTGCGCTATGCCCGTTTCCACCGAGATGTCGGTAAACGTGCCGTCTCCGTTGTTGCGATAGAGTGTGTTGTGAAGCGAGGGGTAATACTTGGGATCGCAGTAAGAGCGCACTCCCTGCTTTAAAAGGCAGTAGGGATCCTTGTTCACTTCCCAGCCGCAGTAGTTCACCACGAAGAGGTCCAGCAGGCCGTCGTTGTTGTAGTCGAACCAGCCCGCGCCGACCGACCACATCTTCTTGCCGTTAAACGTCGCGCCGCTGACACCCGCCTTGGCGGCGACATCGGTGAATGTACCGTCGCCGTTATTGTGGAACAGTTGATTGCCCGTGACACCTGCGACGAAGATGTCGGGCCATCCGTCATTATCGTAGTCGCCCACGGCCACGCCGGTGGCGTAGCCTGATCCAGCCACGCCAGCCTTCTCCGTAACGTCCGTAAATGTCCCATCGTGATTGTTGTGGAACAGACGATTCCAGTACACCGGGGAATCTTTTACCAGAGATGGAATGTCAGCTCCGCCTACCAGATAAATGTCCAGGTACCCGTCATTGTCGTAATCCAGGAGTGCGACTCCAGCCAGCATGGTCTGCGGTTGATTCTTGTTTTCTGTGCTGGAGTTCGCCGTGACGTAGCGCAGGCCTGCACGTTGAGCAACTTCTTCAAAGCGGATGCCGGTGGATGATTGGGCAGGGGACCCTAAACCCGAGACTCTAAGAATTGCGACACATAGGCCCAGTAAGGAGGCGGCGACGCCAACCCTCACAGCCATTCGGCGGAAGGAACGGACAGATAGCATCGTTATATCGAACCGCAGCAGCCGCCCTGCGCGGCCAGCACACGCACCCTGACCCGACTGAACGCGCCATAAACTGAGAAACCGGCGGCGAGAGGACGTTCAAAGGCTCTTATACACGAACTCGGACCGCGACAACCTGCTGCACCTCGCACTGCGTGCTGAGTTTCAATATATTTCGATTTATATTTTTTTCTTGCATATTGTCATGATTGTGTGCTAAATGAGGGTCGTTTGGGAAGAATCCGGAAGTGTATCCGGGAGGATATCGTGAAAAGAAGCGCCTTATTATTCGTTCTCCTCGCCTCTCTGATGTCTCTGCTCTTATTTGCAATACCGGGTTATGCGCAGGGAAATCTGGGAGCGGTTACAGGCACCGTACAAGACGCAACCGGCGCGGTTGTGCCCGATGCCGCAATCACTATCACCAACGTCGATACCGGCGTGAAATGGACAGCCAAGACCAGTAGCGCTGGTTATTACCGCGCGCCGGTGCCTCCGGGCACCTTTAAGGTGCAAGCCGAGAAAGCCGGCTTCAAGACTGCCATAACCGATCAGATCGTCGTGCCGGTCGCGCAGGTGGTCACGGTAGATCTGAAGCTGCAAGTGGGGAATATCAGGGAGACGGTGGCAGTGACGGCGGAGGCTCCGCTGCTGCAAACTTCGAGCGCCGAGGTCGGTTCTTCCGTAACCCCTGAGGAATTCGAGACCTTGCCCATCGTGGTGGATGATGGCGGGCGCGACCTCCAGGCTTTCCTTTTCAGCAGCCTGCCGGGAACCGTCGGCGGCTCATGGTCTGGTTCCATCAACGGCGGGCAGTTGTTCAGCCATGAGATCATGATTGACGGCGTTACCATCGGACGCTACGACCTCAGTGGCGGCAGCCTGACCGAGACCCAGCCGGGCACGGACTCGATTGCAGAGTTCAAGGTACAGAGCTCGAACTATTCCGCCGAATACGGAGACACCGGTGGCGGAGTCGCCAACTTCACCTACAAGTCCGGAACCAACCAGTTTCACGGCTCGGTCTTTGAATACCTCTTTAATCCCGTGTTCAACGCGGCTGGTGAACTGGCAAACGTTTACCACACCGCGAAGGACAACAAGAAGGAGAACGATTACGGCTTTACCATCGGCGGACCGATCCTCAAGGACCGCACGTTCTTCTTCTTCTCGTTTGAAGGCGATCGCCACCGCGATTTCTCGTATTCCGGAGCGGTAACCATACCTACGCCGGCGATGATAACGGGTGATTTCAGCGGTATGTTGGGATCGCAGGTTGGTAGCGACGCGCTGGGCCGGCCCGTATATCAGTATGAGATCTATGATCCGACGACAACACGCAATGTGACGGCCGGCCAGGTTGACCCGGTAACCGGCCTGACGGCAACCGCCAGTGCCGTCATCCGCGACCCCTTCACCTCAGGTGGCCAGACGAGCGTGATCCCGGCTGCGGAATTCAGCACGGCATCGGCCACGCTCCTGCCGTTGTTTCCCAGTCCGCTGTTGTCTGCCCAGCAGTCATTGCAGAATGGAACCATCAAGAACACTCCCGAATTCAATGGCTGCTGTCCGAGCCTCAATCGCGATGCCTACACGGTCAAGATTGACCACGTGCTGACAGGCAAGCAGAAGATCTGGGGATCGTTTAATTACAACTGGAGAACCCGGTTTCAGAGAGGCGCCGCTACGTTTCCGCCATTCCCGGGGGAGCCGATCAACCCGGTGAAGGGACAAGACGTAGGCGGTCCGCAGGTTCGCCTGGCGCACGCCTGGAACATCACCGACCGCACTCTGAACGAATTCCAGGTCGGCTACAACCGGTTCCAAAACAGGAACGGCCTTTCGAACGACGTCAAATACTTCCCACCATCAATTGTGGGGGTGCCGAACACCTGTTTTCCGGGGATCAACCTGAGTAGCCGGTATATTCAGGGCATACCGAAGCAAATTGGACACTCCTGCAACAACATCGACCCCATGGAGAGTTTCATTGTGCAGGATTACTTCAGCTACCTGCGCGGCAAGCACAGCCTCAAATTCGGAGTTGAATATCGCAAGTATCGCTACAACACGTTTGAACCGGATACCGTGTCCGGTGGCTTCAGTTTCCTGGGGGACTCGACGGGTTTGCCCGGCTTTTTCAAAAAAACCGGCAATCCATACGCCAGCTTTATTGTGGGGGCCGTGAATAACGCCAATCGCCAGATCTACCCATCGTCACCACACTACCGTTCCGGGCTGTATGCGTTCTTCGCCCAGGACGACTTTAAGGCAACGCCCAAGCTGACCCTGAACCTGGGGCTGCGCTGGGAGATCGCCATGCCACAGAAGGAAACCGACAATCACGAATCGGGGTTCAGCGGCACGGTGCTGAATGCCGGCGCGGATAACATTCCGGGAGCGCTGGAATTCCTGGGGCACTGCTCCACTTGCAACGGCCGCAATTCGCTCGAAAACTGGTACTTCAAGGGTTTCGCGCCACGGATCGGCGTGGCTTACGGAATTACCAACAAGCTGGTATTCCGCGGCGGATATGGGATCTCTTACGCCCCTCCCATTGAAGACAACTTCGGAACTCTGGATTACTTGGGATTCACGGACTATGTGAATGCACACGCAGGAAGCTCGCCGACCGGATTTGTTAACGACCCGGCGATCTATTGGTCACCGCTGGCCTCTGCAACACCTCCGGGGACGATTGGGCTGCGTCCGTACACCGGTACGCTCCCCAATTATGACCCGACCCTCGCCAACGGGAACTCGGTTGACTTTCTGCCGAGGAACGGTACGAGAGAGCCCTATACTCAGAACTGGAGCGCCGGATTCCAATACATGGCCCCGCACGACATCCTGCTCCAGGCCGATTATATGGGTTCGAAGGGGACGCGGCTGCTGAACGGCTATTTTGGGCAGTTACTCGACCAGCCGCAGACCAAGTACATGGGCCTGGGCGATTACCTCGTGGAGGACTTGCAGTGCGCCTTGACGAACTGTGACATAAACGACTACCCTAACTCGCAGGCTATCCTCGCCCAGTACGGAATCACCGGTCTGCCATATCCCGACTTCGAGAATAATAACTGGGAGTCATATGTCCAGGCGGCCATTGCGCCGTATCCGCAGATTACCGGGCTGATGAACAATTACCCGACCATGGGTAGCTCCACTTACAACTCTCTCCAACTCATGGCCCGCAAGAACACCAAGCACGGCCTGATGTTTATTGCGGCGTACACCTACTCCAAGTTGCTCACGGACTCGGACGCCGCGCTGTTTGCCAGCGGCAGCGAGGATGTTCAGGATATCTGGAACCGGAAGGCCGAAAAGGGCATTGGCAGCTACGATTACACCCACGTACTGAAGCTGACGTGGGTGTACGATCTGCCCTTCGGACGCGGGCAGAGATGGCTCAACTCCGGCGGAGCCCTGGATCGTCTGGCGGGCGGCTGGCAGGTTACCGCCATTCAGAATTACCAATCCGGTGACCCGCTGGTCATCTACTCCACCGATGGCTCGGGCTTCGTGAACTCGGGGGGAATACGCGGGGATGTCATTCCGGGGGTTTCACCGAGAGTGCATTCGGGACCTTTGGACCCCATCAACGGGACAGCCTACCTGAACCCGGCAGCCTTCGTGGATCCGCCGGCATCACCGAACCAGGGGTTCGCGTTGCGCTACGGGAATTCTCCGCCTTTCCTTACCAACGTGCGCGGGCCCATGCAAATGGGCGGGGGCGAGAGCTTTGGGATCGTGAAGAGAACGAAGATCACTGAGCGCTCTGCGCTCGAGTTCCGGGCGGATATGTTCAACGTGTTTAACCGCCAGCGACTGGGCGACCCTGATACCTCTTTGGGCGATGGGCTCCCCAGCTTCGTGAACGGGCAAAATCAGGGTGGGACGTTCAGCCTGGTCACGGGCCCGCAAAACGGTCCGCGCATCATCCAGTTCGCGTTGCGCCTGACTTTCTAGGCGACAGCGCGAGGTTAACAAACTGATCTGTTTCCTAAAGGCAGGTGGGAGACCGAAAACGGTCTCCCGCCTGCCCACTCTTTCTACAGCATGTTTCAAAAATGGCTTCCGCGGATCTGGCCGTCGCCCCTCAGCGGCTAAAGCCGCGTCGATAGCGGTTCCGGGCGGCACGGCTAAAGCCGTGCCCTTC
>Ga0209039_10002138_pt1 | contig 17229 bp, 15 predicted proteins | sample BogFormECP12_OM1_FD_188238 | JGI IMG/M metagenome (GOLD analysis project Ga0209039, IMG submission 188238) | Bog forest soil microbial communities from Calvert Island, British Columbia, Canada - ECP12_OM1 (SPAdes) (version 2) | ecosystem: Environmental > Aquatic > Freshwater > Wetlands > Bog ... | reverse complement strand
CTAATTCTCGACTCCAGCGTGGTGATCGCCGGTGAGCGGCGCGGCCACACCCGGGCAGGCCGCGAGCCGCTGCGGCGTGACGCAGCCGCGCATCAACGATCTGCTCCGTGGCCGGGTCTCGCGCTTCTCGCTCGACGCACTGGTGAACATCTCCACGGCGCTGGGGTGCCGGGTGCGGGTCGATCTTGAGGCCGCCTGAGTGTGAGAGCCGCAACTGCCGGCCAGGCGGCCGCCCTCACGCCGTTTCCCGCCGCCGGTCGATCCTCCCGATCACCACGTACGCCGCCCCCGCCAGCGCCAGCGCGATCCCCAAAATCACCCACACGTGGCGCGCCAGGAACGTTTGCGCATCCTCCCCGAGTAGTATGCCCAGGTAGGCCTCGCCGAAATAGCGGATCACCCGCGCCAGCAGGATCACCGCTAGAAACTTGCTGAACGGGGTCTTCAGCGCGGCCGCCGAAACCACGAACACCTTGAGCGGCAGCGGCAGCACCGGTACCACGGCCGGGATGAATACGGTCAGCATGCCGTAGCGGTCGAACCATCGCTCGAAGCGCTGCCGTCTGCCCGGCGGCGGCTCGCTCTTCACGAATAGCCGGCGGCCATGGCGAACGGCCAGGAACAGGATGATGCTTCCGCCGGCCGTGCCCAGCACCGCCATGAGCGCGGTGAAATAGGCCCGCTGCGGAGCCTTCACCGCCACCAGAATCAGCAGCGCGTCCATGGTCGCCGGCAGCGGGATGCCCAGCGAATCGGTGAAGCCCAGCAGGAAGACGCCCCATGGCCCGAATGTAATCAGCGCCGCTACGATTCTAGAAAGCAACTTCCCGCCTCAAACGATGTCCGCGAACGACTTCCGCAGCTTGTAGAACCACGCGTGCCCCAGCACGAACACCACAATCGACACCAACCACAGCTTCCAGAGCGCGCCCAACGCCGGCGCCTGGTGTTCCAGAAGAATGGCGCGGTAGCCGCGCACCAGAACATAAATCGGGTTCTTGGAGAGAAATGCCATGGCGGCCGGCGGCAAAGAGGTTTCAGGATAGCAGATCGGCGTCACGAAAAACCAGATGGTCAGCACGAATCCCATCACCTGGCTCAGGTCGCGCACGAAGACTCCCAGGGCCGCCAGGAACCAGCTCACCCCAGCGGTGAACAACACTTGCGGAATCAACAGCGCGGGCAGCCACATCACTGTCGGCGGCACTCCGCCGCGGGCCGCCAGCAGGAAGGCGCAGAACAGCACCACCGCGAACAGTTCGCTCACCAGGCCGGCGGCCACCAGGTTCACGGGCAGCGTTTCCACCGCGAACACCAGCTTCTTCACAAAATTGCGGTGCTCCAGCATCACTCCCGGCGAGCGGCCGGCCGCCTCGCTGAAAGCCAGCCACGGCAGCATGCCCGCCAGGAAGTACAACGCGAAACTCGAACGGCTCTGGTCCCCGCCGAAGCGCGCGCGCAACACCACTCCGAAGACGAAGAAGTAGGTGAGCATGAGCAGCAGCGGATTGATGAGCGTCCAGAACGCGCCGCCGAACGAGCCGCGGTAGCGCCCCAGAATGTCCCGCCGCACCATGACGCGAATCAGCCCGCGGTTGCGCCAGATGGTCAGCACCGGGTAGGTAAAGGCCCGGCCCACGGCGCGCAGCTCCCGTTCGCGCCGCAGGGTGGCGCTGGTGGTCACGCGCACGCGGCCCAGTTTGACGGCGCCATCCTTGGCGCTGCACTCCACCAGGAGGAAGGGCCAGCCTTGGTCGTAGTACCAGCACACGCCCTCGCGCATCGGCGAAAGCACTACCTGGTAGCGGCCGTCCTCAGCCGGCAGTTCGACATCCAGCCGCACGCGCGCCCGTCCGCCGGGCTCGACGTCGCTCCCGAGTTGCACATGCGCGCCGTCGAAGATGAGGTTGCCGGTTTCCGCGTCTAAGACGTGATAGCCGATGCGGAAGCCTTCGGACACGCGCCATTCCGCCGGCGAGTCGTTTTGAATTTCGAACTGGGCGTGCGCGGTTCGCGTCCCCGGCTCCAGCTTGACTTCCGGCGAGAAGTAGGCGGCGCTCATGCGTAGAGCCACCCGGGGTACCGTTCCTTCACCGGCCCCGTCTTGCGCCCCACGGCGTAGATTCCGTCTCCGCGCAGGTCCGGTTCCAGCTTGTAGCGTTCCAGCAGATGCACCACCCAGCCGTACTCCGGACGCGGCGTATCCAGGAATTCGCCGGTTTCCAATCGCGCCACTTCGAACCCCGAATTCTCCAGCAACATGTGAATCTCGCGCGGCGTATATTCGCGATTATGCCGCGCTTCCGCCTCGCCCTCCTCCGGCGGCCGGATGTAAGCCGGGAAAAAGCCCGGATGATATCCTTGCAGAATCGCCGAGATGCCCCGCAGCCCCGCCACGTTGGGCGTGGTCAGCACCAGGTGGCCGCCGGGCTTCAGAATGCGGTTGACTTCGCACATCAGGTGCATCGGGTCCGCCGACAGGTGCTCGATCAGCTCGCAGCACAGCACCGTCGAAAAATGCCCGTCGGGATACGGAAAGGGGTGCTTCTCGGCGTCGAAATGATCCACCTCGCACTCAAACGGCTCGCCCCCGGCGGAGGTCGCCACGCGGTGGTCCACGCGGCCCGGTTCGCCGTAATAGCAGCCGCGCACTTCGCCATAGCCCAGCTTGCCGTGCAGCGCCGGCGTGATCTGCAGGTATGCCCCCATTTCGAGGATGCGGTCGGAAGCGCCGCCCGGGGGCGTGATCTCGAGGGTCTTCACCAGGCGCGTCTGGTGCGTTTCCAGGTACCCGCGGCCCGGCTTGCTGGCCTCCCATCCGCGCAGGTAATCGGGCAGGTCGGGTCCGAGCTCGGGCGGCGGGGTGTCCTCTATGGGGATCGCGGCTTCCTCGCGATACTCCCGGCCTTCCACCACCGCTTCCAAAAAGGCCGCGTACCGCCGGGCCACCGCCGCCCAGTTGCACTCGCGCGCTACGTAGTCCTTGGCCCGCGTTCCCAACGCCTGCGCCACGTCGGGCCGCGACACCAGCAGGTTCAGGTACTCGAAGATCAGATCCTCCTCGCCCGGCCCCACCGGCACCTTGAGGCACACATCGTCGGGGAATTCCTGGAACGAGCCGACCTCCGAGACCATTACCGCTTTGCCCAGTCCCATCGACCGCAACAGCGTGCCCGAACTCTCTCCCACCGTCGGGTAGCGTAGGTTGAGCACGATGTCGCATGCCCCCAGATAGCCGACGAACTCTTCAATGGGCATGAAGCCCAGCACCCGCACGTTGGCCGAAAGGCCCATCGAGCCGATCATCGGTTCCAGCGGGAACTCGGGATGCGGCTCCCCCACCAGGATCATCCGGGCATTGGGCACCAGCCGCACCAGCCGCCGAAATGCGCGCAGGGATTCCGCAATCCGCTTGTAAGGCTTCAAGAAACCGAAAACCCCCACCAGCGGAGTGGTCTCATCCAGACCCAGCCTTTGCCGGTACGCGTGGCGGTCCGCCTCCGGGATCCATGCGCCATGCGGGATCACCGCCATCGGCCCCGCGAATCCGGCCGCGCGCATTTCCTCCCGCATGTAGCGGCTGTGCACCACCAGGCCGCGGGCTTTCTCCAAAATGCGCCGCGTCATGGGCACGCCTTCGTAGTCCGGACCCACTTCCAGCTTGCGCACGCGCTCGGCATACGCCGCCGCTTGCGGGCCGCCGTGGTATTCGCACTCGCGTATGTAGGCGTCCCAATCGCCGCGCTTGATGGTGAGGTCCGCCATCAGGTGGTGCAGGTTGGATTCGTGCATCGCCACCACGCCCGGGTGCCGCAGCGCCGTCTCGTAGACGAAGTCGTGGTAGACGTTGTTTCCCAGGTGGTACAGCGCGATGTCGAACCGCGCCGGATCGAATGGCCGGCTGGCCTCCGAAAAAACCTCCAGCTCCGCCAATGGCTTGAGGGCTTGTATCAGGGCCTGGGAGTAATCCGCGATCCCGCTGCGCGCCGGCGGCAGCGGGGAAAAGAAGGCTACGCGCATTTCAGCGCACCAGCTCCATCGAGAAACTTCCCACGCTCAAGGGGACCTTTATGAGGAGCGGCGTGCGCGCCGCGTCGCGCGCAAAAAACATCTCGAAACTGAAACTGGATTTCGGCCCCTTCTCGCTAACCACCAGGTGGTCCGTTATCGCAGGCTTCTCGTTCAGGGTAATCGTCTGCGCGCCGGTGTAATCCATGCGCACCGAGTAGCCCGACCCGAAGAACACCGTCTGCGCCGGCGGAACCCGGCCCTGCCCCAGCTCGCGCCGCGCGAAGTACAGGAAGGCCATCGCGTCGCGGGGGCACGCGGAGAAAGTGAACGTGCTGGTGCCGCCGCCCAGCGGAAACAGAGTGGTGCGCGTGGCTTCGCCCTTCTTCTGGTCGAAGGTGGTCTTCTCGCGCGTCTTCTTGGCGCCGTGGCTGATGTCACGCTCCAGCTCGAGCGAACACCCGCTCAGGTCGTCCGTCACCGACGACCGGATCTTGTCCGCCACCGCAAACCCTGGGATGCCCGCGTCCAGCGTCATGGCCAGATCCCACGCGCTGCCCTGGTGGTGGGCCGTGAAGGTGGCCTCACCCAGGCTCAGGCCGCTCGGCCAGTTGACGCTGTAATGCAGAGACTCGTCCTGAAACGGGAAGCCCGTCTGGCCAACGGCCGCCGGCGCCAGCGCCAACGCCGCGACAGCCAGGACGACAAGTGGGGCAGGCGCTTTCGCCTGCCAACCGGTTTTTTTGCAGCTCCTCATCGGTGCACTATGGCCGGAGATCCCACGCGCTCGTCCACGGCCCTGGACCGCTCGGCCACCTCGTGGAAGACTTCCAGCGTCCTTTGCGCCGTCTTCTGCCAACTGAAGTGCGCCGCCCGCTGCAATCCCAGCCGCTCCATGCGCCCCCGCAACTCCGAATCCAGCAGCAGATCGGCAATCCCGCGCGCGAACTCGTCCACCGTGTACGGGTCGCACAGAATCGCCGCGCCATCGGCCACTTCCGGCAGCGACGAGGTGCTGGAACACACCACCGCGCGTCCGCAGGCCATGGCTTCCAGTATGGGCAGCCCGAAGCCTTCGTAAAACGACGGAAAGACGAAAAGGTCGCAAGCGTTATAGATCTGCAGCAAGTCCGCGTCCGAGACGAACCCGAAGAAATGGATGCGCTCCGCCACGCCCGATTCGCGCGCCGCCTGGTGGACGCGGTCCGCAAACCACGTCTCCTTTCCGGCCAGCACCAGGTGGTGCTTCAGTTGCGGGTAGGCGCGCGCCAGTCGCGCAAATGCCCGGATCAGCCCGATATGGTTCTTGCGCGGTTGCAGGTCGCCAACCGAAAGAATGAACGGCGCGGGAATGGGAAATCGCTCGCGCACGCTGGCGGAAGCGGCCTCCCGCGAAATCGGCCGGAACTCCGAAGCCGCCGCGTCGGGCACCACTACCACCTGGTCCTCCTCCAGATCGCCGTACACCTTGAGAATCGACTTGCGCGAAAACTCGCTGCCGGTCAGAATCCTGGCTGCCTGCCGCACCGTGCGCCGCACCGTCCGCTGCAACTGCCACGCGCGGTCGCGAGTGAAGTACTCCGGGTGTTCCAGAAAGCTCACATCGTGGACGCTCACCACCACCGGCACGGAGCAGCCCACCGGAGCCGTATACTGCACGTGCAGCAGGTCCGGCCGGTCCTCCCTGACCTTCTTCGCCAACTGGAATCCCAGGCGCAGGAAGGGATTGGCGGCCACTCGCCTGGTCCGGATGTTGGAGGGTATAAAGTCGTACGCGTTTTCCGACGAAATATACGCGATGAACTCACACCCCTGGTCTTGTGCCGCAAACGCGGTCAGGAGACTACGAACGTAGACCTCATTCCCCGTCAGATGGCGGCCGATGGTGTGAGCATCAACGGCAAAACGCATTAATTGTTCCAGTATAGCGGACCACAACGACTCTCGGCTGTGTCAAAAATCCAACTTTTTCCACGCAGTTTCCCAGGTGAACTCCTTCTCCAGCAACAGCCTGCCAGCCGCACCCACCCTATCGTGAAGCTCAGTGCACGCCAATAGCCGCGAAACCGCCTCCGCGAATGCCGGCCCGCCGTCCGCCAGCAGCAGGTTTTCGCCGTCGCGCGCCCCCAGGCCCTCCGCCCCCAAAGTGGTGGACACCACCGGCAGCCCGGCGGCCCACGCCTCCAGGATCTTCAGCCGCGTGCCGCTGCCCGCCAGCACCGGGACCACCGCCACTTTAGCGCGCGCCAGTTCCCGGATGGCGTCGTCCACCCACCCTTGTACTTGGATGCGCGCATCGCCCAAAAGGAAACTCCTCACGGCCTCCGGGTTCATTCCGATTAACCGCCATACCAGGCCCGGCCAGCGTTCCCGCAGAAGCGGCCAGACTTCCCGGCGAAAGAAACGGACCGCCGAAATGTTGGGTTGGTACTCCATGTTGCCCGAGAACACGATGGCATCCTCGTTGCCTCTGGGCGGCGGCGGCGCCGACGGCAGGGCGTTGGGGTACACCGTCACGCGCGCCCCAGGCGCGATGGCGCGCGCGCGTTCCGCATCGCTCTGGGACGCCGCCAGGACCTCGGAAAAACGCGGCAGCCAGGTTCGCTCCAGCTTCAGAGCGGCCCGGCTGAATACCTTGTGGGCCCACGCCCGCGCGCCGCTTTCCACCTGTGCGCAACGCTGGTGGAGCACCGACTCGATGTTGTGCAGATCCAGCACCGTCCGGCCGCAGACCTTCGCCACGTGCCCCCCGTACGGCGCGCACCAGAAGTGCTCCACAATGCCAATGTCGTACCGCCGCCCTTCGAGCGCCCGGCCGATCTCACGCCCGAAGCCCGCAAACCGGTCCACCAGCGGCGGCACTCCGCGCGCCACCCGCAGTGCGTTGCGCAGGGCCCTGGCGGCGAAGCTTCGGCCGTGCGCCGGCAGATCCACCACCACCACCCGGCGCACCAGCCCCGCCGGCAACTGCTGGCCGGGATGGGGCGCGCCAGGCTGACGGAAAACCACCAGGTCCACGTCATACCGAAGCGCCAGGTAATGCAGCAGCGACGCCGTCCGCAGCGCTCCGCCTCCCGCCAGAGGGTAAGGCGCTTCAGGGGCCAGAAGCAGCGCCGATGCCCGCGTTTCAGTCCCCAAAACGCCTCCGCGCCTCCTCGTAGACCTCGTGAGTCATGCGGGCCGTCCGCTCCCAGGAAAACTCCCGCGCGCGCTCCAGCGAGCGCGCGCCCAGTTCCGCCCGCCACTCCGGCCGCGCCGCCACTTCGCGCATGGCACGCGCCAACTCTTGGGGAGTGTCGGCGTACACCGCCGCGTCGCCGGCCGCCTCCGCCACCGCGCGCGAGGCAATCACACAGGCGCCGCACTGCATGGCCTCCAGCACCGGCAAGCCAAAGCCTTCGTACAGCGATGGGTACACCAGCGCCAGCGCGCCCGAGTAAAGCTGGGGCAGCGCCTCATCCGGAACCTCGCCCACGATCCGCAGTCCCGGTTCCTCCGCCAGAGCGGGAGAATCCGCCCGCCGCCGCCCGGCCAGCACCAGTTCCACGGGGTGATGCCGCCGCACTTCGCGCCACGCCTCCACCAGCGCCGGCAGGTTCTTGCGCGGCTCGATCGTGCCCACGAACAGGAAATACGGCGTCCCCGGGCCCAGGGGGCACCCCGCGGCCACCGGACGCAACCACGAAGACGCCGCTTCCGGCACCGCCACCACCCGCTCCGGACGCAGCCGGAACCGCTCGATGGCCTGCTTCCGCACCGCCTCGCCCGGCGTCACGATCATGGTGGCGATTCCCAGCTCCAGCAAGATGGGAGTGCGGCGCCTCACCCGCTTGGCCGCGTGGCGCCACATCCACGGCGAGAGATCGTGAAGCGTGAGCACGCTGGGCCGGCGCGGAATATACGGCACCGCGAAATCCGGGCCGTGGACCAGGTCCGCGCCCAGCCGGCTCATTTCGCGCGCCATGCCCCACAGCCACCAGCGCCGCTCCATGGAATTGCGCGGGCCCCCGCCGCGCTTGAGGTTGCAAGGGCTGCCCGGCGGCATGGAAAACGGCTGATCGGAGCACAGAAAGAACTCGTCATCCGGAAACGTGCGCGCCAGCGCCAGGCTGAGCTCGGCCGTATAACGGGCCAGCCCGCCGCTCGAAAGCCCCAGCGATGCGGCTTCAATCGCCACGCGCATTTGTGGTCTCAGGGAAACCTTCAGCGAGCCACTCCCCGCCCGCCATAATTCTTTTCGTAATACGTCCGATACTCGCCGCTTCGCACCCGCGCCACCCACGGCGAATTGGCGGCGTACCACTCGATGGTTCTCTTCAGCCCCGTCTCGAAATCCATTTCGGGCCGCCAACCCGTTTCGCCCATCAGCTTCTCGCTCGCGAGCGCATACCGCCGGTCGTGCCCCGGCCGGTCCGTCACGTACTCGATCAGGCTCTCCGGCCTCCCGGTGAGGCGCAACACCTTCCGCACCACCTCCAGGTTCGGCAACGACCGGTTCCCGCCGATGTTGTAGATCTCGCCATCCCTGCCCTTCTCGAGCGCCGCCAGGATGCCGCGGCAATGGTCCTCGACATACAGCCAGTCCCGCACCTGCATGCCATCCCCATAAACCGGAAGCGCGCGATTCTCCGCGGCATTCGCGACCATGAGCGGGATCAGTTTCTCCGGAAACTGGTACGGCCCATAGTTGTTGGACGCCCTGGTGATCACCACGGGCAGCCGGTAGGTGACGAAGTACGCCCGCGCCAGCAGATCCGACCCCGCCTTGGAAGCCGAGTACGGGCTGCTGGGGTTCAGCGGAAACTCCTCCGTAGCTTCGAGCGGCGCCGCCACGCTGCCGTACACTTCGTCCGTCGAAACGTGGAGGAAGCGCGCCGTGCCGTGCCTTCTGGCCGCATCCAGCAGCGTGAATGTGCCATGCAGGTTGGTCCGAATCACCGGCTCCGGCGAGAGTATACTGCGGTCGACATGCGATTCAGCCGCGAAGTGCACGATGGCGTCGGGCTTCTCCTCCTTCAGAAGCGACTCCACCGCCCGCGCGTCGCAGATATCGCCATGCACGAACCGGTAGCGCGGGTTTCCATCCACCGCCGCCAGGTTCTCGAGATTGCCCGCATAGGTCAGCTTGTCCAGATTGACCACGCGCCAATCGGTCTCGCCGATCGACAGGCGGACGAACGCCGACCCGATGAACCCCGCCCCGCCCGTAACCAGGATTTTCATAGAGGGCTCCGTGCCGCAATTCGGCCGCGGCGCGCTACTTCTTCTGCGTCTCCCAATCGTAGTTGATGGACGCATCGTCGTAAGGTATGCGCCCTTCGTCCCGCGGATTGTAGAACCGGTCCGTCAGGTACACCAGCACCGCTTGCTCGCTCCCGATCACCTTGTAGCCGTGTCCGACGCCCGGCGGAATCAGCACCTGCCAAGGGCGCAGCGCCCCCAGGTACATGGTGTTGCGCTGGCCGAATGTGGGCGAACCCAGCCGCAGATCCACCAGCGCTACCTGCAGCATGCCTTTCATGGGAACCCAACAATCCGTCTGGTGCAAGTGGTAATGGAAGGCTTTCACCGTTCCCAGGTAGTTCACCGCCGCCGAAATCTGCGTGGTGGCGGCCGGAAACTCCGCCGCCAGCCCGCTGCCCAGGCGCTGCACCTCGAGAAAGTATCCCCGGTCGTCGGCGTGGATCGAATACGGCTCCGCCCGCACGCCGGCGATGAGCTGCGGGGAATGGACCTCGCCAATCACCGCGCCGATGCCCCTGGCGCACTCCGGAACCGCCAGTTCCAGACCGCCGGCGGAAGCCAGCCGCCGTCCCGCGGCTTGGGCGGCCGTTTCGCCCGCCATCAGTTCCGGCCCCCAGGCTCCGCCGCCGCCAGTTCTTCGGAAATCTGCTTCTTGGCCGCCATTTGCGCCACCAGGTTCGCCGCCCGCAATAGCGAATCGTAGGTGCCCGCATCCGTCCACCATCCATCCAGGAACGAAAAGGTCATGGCGCCTTCGCGAATGTAGGCGTTGTTCACGTCCGTGATCTCCAGTTCGCCGCGGTTCGAGGGCACCAGCGTCCGGATCTTGTCGAACACCGTGGGATCGTACATGTAGAAACCCGTCACCGCATAGTTCGATTTGGGCCGCTGCGGCTTCTCCTCGATGCCCACGATCTTTCCGCCCGCCAGTTCGGCCACTCCGAACCGCTCCGCGTCCGGCACTTCCTTGAGCAGAATATGCGCGCCCTCCGCCTGCGCCGTAAACTGCTCCACCGCCTTGCGGATGTTGCCCTCGATAATGTTATCGCCCAGAATCACGCAGATTTTCTGGCCGTCGGCGAAATGTTTCGCCAGCGCCAGAGCGTCGGCGATGCCACCCTCGCCTTCCTGGTACGTGTAATTGATGTGCTCCAGGCCGAACTGCTTCCCGTTCGCCAGAAGCCGCAGGAAGTCGCCCGAATTTCTACCGCCGGTCACGATCAGGATGTCGCGGATTCCCGCATCCACCAGCGTTTGGATGGGGTAGTAGATCATGGGCCGGTCGTAAATGGGCAACAAATGCTTGTTGGTGATTTTGGTCAGCGGGAACAACCTGCTTCCCGTGCCCCCGGCGAGCACAATACCCTTCATAGGCAGTCTTCATCATAATACAATGCGAAGACCAGTGCAGATGTAGCGCCGGCGATCCTGTCGCCGGTGGTTTGTGGGGGCCAACTAGGCCGTAGCGCTTAAGCTCTTTTGATATAAAGGCTTCCGGATAGGTTCGGGCTCCGCGGAGTAGAGCGAATCGTCGCCTCTCCCGACCGCGCGCAGAAACTGAACGTCGAAGATCGCCACTGCCTCGCGGCGAGGCCTCACCATCCCCCGCGCTTCCCATGCCGAGAGCAGCCGGCTTACGGTAAACAACGTCGTGCCGGTCATCTGCGCCAGCTCCTCGCGCGAGAGGCCGATTTCCACGGCGCCGTTGACTGATTTGCCGATCTGCGCCATCAATCGCAACACCTGACGGGCCACCCGCGGACCCACTCTCTCGGTCGCCACTTCACGAAATCGCTCCTCGAGTTCCAGCAGGTGCCCGCCCAGAATCCGGCCCATGTTCTGGTGCAGAACCGGGAAGCGCTCCACCAGAGCTTTGAAAGCCGTCGCATCCCAAACGAGTGTCCGGCACTCCCGAAAGGCTTGCGCCGTTGTGCAGTGGTTGCCACCGGAAAACAGGCCCATCGCACCCAGGACGTCGCCCGGCACGCCCAGCCGTAGAATTACCTCGGTGCCACTCAGCCCTAGCTTGTTGAGTTTCACCAGGCCCGAGGTGAGCAGCAAAACCTGCCGGACGGAGTCGCCCTCCAGGTACAGCACCTCGCCGCGCGAGAACTCCTTCACACGCGCGGCGGCGGCGATCCTGGTATAGTCCCCCGGCAAAATGCCGGAAAACAGCGCAGGGCGCGCCCCCGCAGGGCCATCCCCGACCTTATGACGGACCGGGCTCGAATACTCGCCGCCATCGGACCGGTCGGAGTAGGCCCCCCCTTGATACTGATTGCTCCCGTTTTCCCACATCGCCCTCATCATCCTCCTAGAGCTCGCTCTCCGCCCATTAGCATCCCTGTCGAAAGTATGATGAAACCACCGTCCGACAAGTTTCAACTCATATATGTCGAGACCATGACTGTTGAAAACAAACAACATGCTAGAATGCCTCCATGCAACTCTACGACTGGAACAAGCTGGAAGCGGAACAGTTGAACCCGAACGTGGCCCGTAAAGTCATCCACGGCGCCAACATGACCATTGCTCGGTTAGAAATCCGAAAGGGTGCGGTCGTTCCCGCGCACAGCCATGTGCACGAACAGATCGCCACCGTGGAAAAAGGCGCCATGAAATTCCTGATCGAAGGAGCGGAGCAAATCGTGCGCTCCGGCCAGTCGATCGCCATCCCGCCGCACGTGCCTCACGGCGTCGAGGCCTTGGAAGACAGCGTGGTAGTCGACGTCTTCTCCCCCGCGCGCGAAGATTGGATCCGCGGCGACGACGCCTACCTCCGCCGTTAGTGCGAAAACCCGGGGCCTGACGAATGTGTCCCAAGGCGCGCGCCCCCTTTCGCGAAACCTGTTGTCGGCACGCCGCCGCGTGGACGCATCCGTCAGGCCCCGGGTTTTCGCCCTTTTACGCGAAGCCTCTCAATGCGTCATGGAATAGATCACGTAGTTGACGCCGATGCGGATTCCCATGCCTGAAAACTTCTGCGGATACTCCGGATTGTCCGCATGTTCCCAGGAATCGCCCAGGTCCATGTCGAAGCAGATGGCCACCATCAACCGGCCTTTGTCGTCATAGATCCCGCGCCAGTGCGGCAGGTAGCCGTCGTACTCATACGTCCGGTGCGAGCGAACGTACTGCTCGCCGGGCACCTGGAAGCGGTCGTCCAGGTCGTAGATGGTGTGAAAGATGGGGTCCTTATTGTCGATCTCCACGATGGGCCGGTCGGGAAATACCCGCTGCATGCTGGCAATGAAGACCGACCACTCTTCCGTCCCGTGGAAATCGTCGCACATGAAGAAGCCGCCGCGCAGCAGATATTCCCGCATGGCCTTGGCCTGTGCGTCGGTCAGGTTCCAGTGGCCCACCTCCACGGCGTAGAGCCACGGCCAATCGTACTCGTCGCCTTCGTCCAGGTTGATGGGCTCCTCCGCGGACCGCGCATGCACCCGCGTCAAGCGCCGCAGCGCCGCCGAGAAATGCCGGTCCGACCGCGGATAATCCGTGGTCCAACTGGAGCGCCCCTGCGTCCAATCGAAGCCGCGGAACCTGCCAAAGCCTCCGCGTCCGCGCCCGTGGACGCCAGGCATCGGAGGGTACATCAACCGGGCGTAGACCCACTCGGTTTTCTCCTGGTAGTCCTTGGGAATCGGGAAGTTGCTATACTCCACGCCGGGGTACTCGCGGAACGGCCGCTGCGCGAACAAAGCCCCCAGAAAGACCACTCCGCCCGCCAATAGCCAGCCACCCTTGCGAAAACCCATTTGCCCTTGCCCTGGATTGAGGATACCACGGGCCTACTTCGCGTCTCGCCAGTTGCTTCCTGTCCCCACATCCACCACCAGTGGCACGTTCAGTTCGCAGGCCCCTTCCATCTCGCGCTTCACCAGCTTCGAGACCGCCTCCACCTCTTCCGGCGGGCACTCGAACACCAGTTCGTCATGAACCTGCAACAGCATCGTGCTCCGGTATCCGCCGGCTCCCAGCGCGGCGTCGATGCGCACCATCGCCAGTTTGATCAAATCCGCCGCCGTGCCTTGCAGCGGCGAGTTCACCGCCGTCCGCTCCGCGAACCCGCGCGCGTTGGGATTTCGGCTGTTGATGTCGGGGATGGGCCGCTCGCGTCCGAACAGCGTGCGCGTCAACCCCGTTTGCCGGACTCGCTCGATGGTCGCGTCGATGAATCGCCGCACCCCGGCGTACCGCACGAAATAGTTTTTGATGTACTTCTCCGCCTCGCCGCGCGAGATCCCCAACTGGGCCGCCAGTCCGAACGCGCTGATGCCGTACACAATCCCGAAGTTCACCGCCTTGGCGGCGCGCCTCGCCTCCGGCGTCACCATCAGCGGCGGCACGCCCAGCACCTCCGACGCGGTGCGCGTGTGGATGTCTTCTCCCTCGCGGAATGCCTCCACCAGCAGCGCGTCGCCGGACATGTGCGCCAGCAGCCGCAGCTCGATCTGAGAATAATCCGCCACCAGCAGCTTCCACCCTTCCTGAGGCACGAACGCCGCCCGGATCTCGCGCCCCAGTTCGGTGCGGATCGGTATGTTCTGCAAGTTGGGATTGGAAGAGGACAGCCGTCCCGTGGCCGCGCCCGTCTGGTTGAAGCTGGTGTGCAGCCGCCCGGTGCGCGCGTCGAGCAGCGCCGGCAGCGCATCCACGTACGTGCCCTTCAGCTTGGTGAGCTGCCGGTACTCCAGCACTTGGCGCACGATTTCGTGGTCCGCCGCCAGTTCCTCCAATATGTCCGCCGCGGTCGAGCGCGTCTTCCCTTTTCCGTACTTCACCGGCGCCGGCAGGTTCAGCTCGTCGAACAGCACCTCGCCAAGCTGCTGCGGCGAGCTGATGTTGAACGTCCGGCCGGCCATGCCGTGGATCTGGCCCGTCAGCCGCGCGATCTGGCCTTCCATCAGCTCCGATAGCCGCCGCAGCTCGCCGGTGTCGATGCGCACGCCGGCCCGTTCCATGCGCGCCAGCACCGCCGCCAGCGGCAGCTCGATTTCGGCGTAGAGCCTCCCCATGCCCCGCGCTTCCACCGCCGGCGCCAGTTGTTTCCACAGCTCCAGCGTGAGATCCGCATGTTGTTCGGGCGAAGCCCCCAGTTGCACCTCCAGCCGCCGCCGCGCTTGCTCATCCAATGAGCATCCCGAGGGATCGGCATCCAGCAGAAAGGCGTACAGCATCACATCGTGCTGGAATCCCCGCGCGTCGATCCCCAGCCGGCCCAGCTCCAGCAGCGCCGATTTCACGTCGCACGCCACCTTCACCGCACCGGCGTCCTCGAGCCACCCTTTGAGATGCGGCAGGTGTTCCGCCGTCGCCGCGCGCGCCTCTCCCACGCGCCACGCCAGCCCCACCGTGTCCAGCGCGAATTCGCCCTCCGCCGATTTCGATGGCGCCACCGCCACCGGCGCGCCCGCCGCCGCTTCCAACCACGCCTTCAGCTCCTCCGCCGACTCCACCACGCGGTAATCCCGCGCCCGCGTGTCTTCGCCCGGCCCCAGCTCCCTCAGGAGGCTGTGGAATTCCAGCTCCGTGTACAGCGTTCTTAAGAGCCCCGCGTCCGCCGCCTGCGCCTTCACCGATTCCAGCGAGAACTCGACCGGCACGTCGGTCGAGATGGTGGCCAGCCGCTTGCTCTGCCGAACTTGTTCCGCGTGGTTCTGCAGACCCTCTCGGTAAGCCTTCCGCTCCACTTCAGCGGCATGTTCCAGCGCCGCTTCCGCCGACCCGAATCGCTCGATGAGGTCCCTCGCGCCCTTCTCCCCGATCCCCGGCGCCCCCGGTATGTTGTCCACCGCGTCGCCCTTCAGCGCCAGCAGATCGGCCACCTGCTCCGGCCGCACGCCCAGGAATTCCTTCACCTTCTCCGGCGTGTACCATTCGTCGTCCTTGGCCGGATTGAGCATCGAGACCCGCTCCGAGACGAGTTGCATCATGTCCTTATCGCTCGAAACGATCACCACCTCGAAACCCGCCTGTTCCGCGCGCCGCGCCAGCGTGCCGATGACGTCGTCGGCTTCGAACCCCGGGTATTCCAGCACCGGAATGTTCATGGCCGCCAGCACGCGGCGAACATACGGAATCTGCTCCAGCAGATCGGGCGGCGTTTCCTTGCGGTTGGCCTTGTAGGCGGCGAACTCCTGCTCGCGCAGCGTCGGCCCTTCACTCTCGAAGACCGCTGCGATGTAGGGCGGCTCATACTGCCTCGCCAGCTTTCGCAGCATGCTGTTGAAAATGTAGACCGCCTCGGTGGAAAGCCCCGTGCTGGTCCGCATGGGAGGAGCGCCACTGCGGGCGCGGGCGTGGTAGGCGCGAAAGATAAACCCGAACGCGTCGATCAGGAACAACCGCTGTAGGGCCACTTGGCCCATCATATCTTTACTTCTGGTCGAAAATGGTCTGTACGTTCTTCTTGGCGCCTTTTCGTGCGTTCATGCGAGAAAAAGCGTACCCACGAGAAAGAGCTTTTGTGCTGCCATTTCGAAGTAGCACGCGCCCTGCCAAAATGCCCCCCTCGTAGCGCAGGCACTCATGCCTGCCGCGCCCCGACTCATCGGGGCGCTCCGTCCCGCGCCCCCCCACAAGTGCCCACATACCGCCCCCCGCCAATCCTTTGGCCGTTGTTCCCATCGCATTTCCGCCACAACATCATTGCAGACCGTGCCCTTTTAGCCACACCGTAACCAGCCCAAGTCATTGCGCATCATATATTTAGACTTAGGTTTCCCACTTGCTCTTACAACCAGCCTTGAGCCTGCGTTTTGAAACTACCGTGCTGCGACCCGTGGAAGCCAGTGGTGTCGGCCTTCATAGCGGCGCTCCCGTTCAAATCCGCATCCTCCCCGCTCCCGTCTCCACCGGGATTGTCTTCGTCCGCACGGATCTCGACAACTTCCAGATTCCCGCCAGTTGGCGTCACGTCGCGCGCGTCAGCTACGCCACCAGCCTGATGCGCCAGGGCGTTCTCATTTCCACCACCGAGCATCTGCTCAGCGTTTTCTACTCCATGGGGATCGACAACGTCTACGTGGAAATCGACAACCTGGAAGTTCCCATTCTGGATGGCAGCGGCCTGCCCTTCGTGCGTCTCATCGAGGAGGCCGGCATTCGCCACTACCGCCGCAAGCGCCGCTACTTCCGCATCCGCCGCGCGATTTCGGTCGAGGATCGCGGCAAGCGCATCACCATCCTCCCCGCCGAGACCTTCCGCCTCACCTGTGATACCGACTATCCGTACCCCGTGGGACGCCACTCCATCGAACTCGAAGTGACGCCCGAGCGCTACGCATCCGAGATCGCTTTTGCCCGAACTTTCGGCTGGCGGGCCGATGAGGACCAACTGCGCAACATGGGCCTTATCCGCGGCGCCTCGCTCGAGAACTGCATCGGCTTCGACCATGTCGGCGTGTTGAATCCCGAGGGCCTGCGCGCGCCCGACGAGTGCTGCCGGCACAAGGCGCTCGACCTCATCGGCGACCTCGCGCTCCTCGGCCGCCCGCTATTGGGCCACGTCATTGCCGAGCGCGCCGGCCACGCCATGCACGCCGCCCTGGTGGCCCGCATCATGTCCGACCCCTCGCTGTACGAGATCGTCACCTTCGACCAACTCGCCTCGCGCGTAGCCCAGGCCCTGGTGTCGTAGCGCATTGAGACGCTTCAAATGGTGCCGTCAGGCGGCTATAAGCCATTCGGCTGATAACCGAAGGGTTGTAGGTTCGAGTCCTACCTGAGGAGCCAAAGCAAATGAAATCAATAGCTTACAAGACAGAAGAAGCGCCGACAAGCACTCGGAGTACGCTTCTGACATGCCGAAATTCACTCATAAAATATTGATTCTACGTCAGCACAATCACTCGGGTTCCCACCGAAGGCATGCCGACCAAGATCCAGAATGGAGCCGTACTTTCCTGCACAGGAAAAACCCGCTGTTCTATAGGATGTTGAATGGTGCCAGGGTGGGCGATCTGTTCATGA
>Ga0209039_10002137_pt1 | contig 17232 bp, 15 predicted proteins | sample BogFormECP12_OM1_FD_188238 | JGI IMG/M metagenome (GOLD analysis project Ga0209039, IMG submission 188238) | Bog forest soil microbial communities from Calvert Island, British Columbia, Canada - ECP12_OM1 (SPAdes) (version 2) | ecosystem: Environmental > Aquatic > Freshwater > Wetlands > Bog ... | reverse complement strand
AGGTGTCAACAGAAAGTATCGATTATCCTTTGTAATGGTGCAGTTTGGGAGGAGACGCACGAAGCACAGCTTCAGGAAGCAATCCGCCGGTCCCACCCGGCTGAGATAATTGCCACCTACTCGCTCACGCTGCACCCTACTCCTCGCGAAGCAGGTCACTCTAAAACACCGTCTATTTTCTCAAAAAACACGATACGAAGGATGATTTTAGTGGAAAGGGGCAGGCATCAATGAGCTGTCGTGAGACCACGTGCCAGAAGGCTGGTAGCCTCAGGTTATCTCTCCCTCCCTCGCACGCATGAAAGGCCCGCGGCGCAAAGACATATAACCAGCGACACCCTCAGTGCCGCGTCCATCCCCTCAATGAACGCCGCACTGAGGACCGGGCCGAGGCGGACGGTGTTGCCGACGAAAAGGCTCAGCATCAAGTCCCTCGGTATGCTCATGGCGGCGACGGCCATGGTGGCGGCATAACTGACGACCATGCCCATGTTGCGCAGCGTCGACAGCGCTCCGGCGGCCACCCCCAGCCTGTTCCTGTCGGCGGCTCCCATGGCCGAATTCGTGTTAGGGGAAAAAAACGCTCCGGCCCCGATGCCTGTCAGGATAAGACCGATCGTGATGTGGCCGTAGCCCGACAGGACCCCCGTAGTACTCAGCACGTATATGCCGGCGGACTGCAGTAGCAGCCCCGCAGTCGCCGGGATCCTCGCGCCGAGCCTGTCTGAGACCCTGCCGCTGAAGGGGGCCGTCAATGCATAGGCGACGGGCATGGGCATGAAACGAAAGGCGGCCGATATCGGGGTGTTTCCCCTGACCGCCTGGAGGTAGTAGATCACAAGGAATTGGACAGAATACATCGCGAGGGACTGTAACGCGGTGGATGCCACGGAAGCGTTGTAAAGCCGGTTCTTGAAAAGGCCGAGGTCGAGCGCCGGGAAGGGGACCCTCCGCTCCCAGTGGAGGAAGAACAAAAGGCCAACGACGAAAAACCCGAGGAGTGCCAGGATAGAGGCGGAGGTCCAACCTGCTTGGTTGCCACGGGTCAGCGCCAGCAGCAGGGCAAAGAGGGCCGCGCTGAAGCAAAGGGCGCCCACGCCGTCGAGCTTTTCGCCCGAGGGCGGCTTCGACAACTCCTTCAGGTAGAGGTAGCCAGCGACCGTCCCTGCGACGCCCACGGGTATGTTGATGTAGAATATCCAGCGCCAGTTGGCCCACTTGAGGATAAGGCCACCCATGACGGGTCCGACGATGCTGCCTAGGCCGAAGACCATTGAGTTGATTCCAATGGCCGCACCTCTTTCACTGGGCGGGAAAGCTTCGGTGACGATGGGCCAGGAGTTGACCAACATCAGCGCGCCCCCCGCTCCCTGGAGGACTCGGGAGGCAATGAGCTGCCCTGGCCCGCCTGAAAGGCCGCACAAAGCGGAAGCGACCGTAAAGAGCGCGAAGCCGATATTGTACAGACGCGTCCGGCCGTAAAGGTCCGCTACCCGGCCGATGGCCAAAAGCAGCACCGTTGTCATGAACGTGTAGGACATGAGAACCCAGACGATGCTGACGAGGTTCGCGTGGAGGTCGGCCATCATCTCTGGGATGGCGAGGATCACGGCGGTCACGTCGACGGCGCCCATGAAGATGCCTGCCATCGTGAGGGCGAGGACGAACCATTTGTAGCTGAAGGGGAGGGCGGGTGTTCTCATACATAGTGGGCGCCGGCGAAGCGGAGCTATCACCTTTGTAAAGGACAGGGGGCCGGCCCCGTGGAATTCTACATCCGTCCGTCCCGGTGGTCAAATTTTTTCGGGGAAGGCCTCAGCTAAATCTCGGTTTCGAGCTTCTCCCCGATCTCCTTCCCTCCGTCACGAGATTGTCGTGCGGGAAGTTGAGACCCGATACTCTGCCGCGTAGCGGATGGCAAAGAGTCGATACATACCTCTCGTATAGCCTTGGTGCACACGCCGCAGGCGTCGGGCTTGACCTGATGTGTCGTCCTCTCTCACATCGGGTCAAAGTTATGAACCCTCTGTGAGCTTACCTCTGTGAACTCTGCGGCCTCTAGCGAGCGAAACGAGCGGGCGTGAGATAACTGCTCCGCCTTTGGTGTCTGCCCTTCACCAGTCCTTTCTCCCCCGACACTCGACACTCTGTACTCGACACTCGACACTCGACACTTTTATCCTCCCTCGACACTCGACACTGTCCTTCCCCTTTTCTTCTTTCCAAAGTACAGAATAACATGCAATAATTTAAAGGTTGGCGCTCAGGAGTGGGCGCGGACGATGCTTGGGTACGGAGCTGTGTGGCAGAAAAGAACTAATTAAGCCAAAGCCCGCCGCCATTGGTTTCTAACGAGACGAAGAGTAAGTTAACTTAGTTAACAAGGTCCCTGAAGCCCACTCTCGCGGAAGACTAATTGGGCAGGGCGGCAGCCACTGACCGAAATTAGGGTAAGATTCATTACGGTTTCCCCATGAAAAAATTCGGTAGAAAGGTTGCAATGTCAGGGAAGAGGAAAAGGAGCGCCGCGCAACCGATAAGACTGAGCAGGAACGGCAAGACGCCGCGGTAGATCACACCGAAAGGCACGCCGGTAATGTTCTTTACAACAAATACGCAGATGGCCACGGGCGGTATTATCACACCGATCATGATCGTAATGCCTATCTGAATGCCAAACCATATTGGATCATACCCAAGCTTGACGACCGCAGGGTAAAAGATTGGTGTTGCAAGGATCATGAATGCGAGGTCATCGATGAAGGACCCGCCAAGCAGGTAAATGAGGATAACCAGTATCATGATAATCCATCGGGCAAAGGGGAGACCTACCACCCAGTCCGCGGCTATGAAGGGTATCTGCGTAATGGCGAGGAAGTGTCCAAGCACCGTCGAGCCCCAGATCAAAACGAGGACCATGCACGCAGTTCTCAGCGATTCGTCGAAGGACTTGATAAGCGTCTTCCAGCCCAGTTCTCTTCTCGCCGCCGCAAGTACCAGCACTGCAATTGTTCCTATCGTACCGGCTTCTGTCGGGCTGAACACCCCTGACATGAGACCGCCTATAACGGCTGTAAAGATAAGCGCTACCCAGATGAATTCCGGAAGGACACGAATCCTCTCGCGCAGCGATGCCTTTTCGCTACCCGGGGCAATGGCCGGGTCTATTTTGACCCATCCATAGATGACGAATATGAAGAACAGGGAGATCAGAAGGCCGGGCACGATCCCTGCGAGAAAGAGCCTGCCGATTGATTGCTCCACTACTATGCCGTAAATGATAAGAACGATGCTGGGCGGGATAAGCATTCCGAGGGTACCGACTGAGGCAACTATTCCGGTGGATAGCTTCTTATCGTAGCCGTAGCGATCCATCTCGGGAATTGCGATACCCGCGAAGGTTGCGGTGGTCGCGAGGGTCGAGCCGCACATCGCTTTGAACAGGGTGGCGCCGACGACGGTCGTCATGGCGAGACCACCCGGGATGTGGCCTACCCACTTGTGGGCGCCACGGTACAATCTTTTCGCGATGTCCGCGTTCGAAGCAATTTGCCCCATAAGCACAAAGAGCGGTACGACGGTAAAGCCGTATGAGGTAAAGGTATCGAAAAAGTCCTTGACAAGGAGGTTACATGCCGGGGCGAAGCCAACCAGATAGGCAAAACCGATGAAACCGATTGCCGCCATGGCGAAGGCAAGCTCTATGCCGGTGAGAAAAACGAGTATCAGAATGAAAAGGGCGGTGACTCCGGTTACCACTTCACTCATGTTGCGATCCCCCGGTAGCTTTTAAGAGTCCCGCAAACAGCGTAAGAGACTCAAGGAAACAGCTAAGCGCCAAGCCGAACGTGATAGGGTAATAGGGGATTCGCAGACCGGCGCTTACTTCTCCTGTTTTTATCAGCGTCAGCCCATAGAGAATGAAGTTGACCCCTATGAAGAGGAAGAGGATAAGACCTATGAGCTTTGTGATGAATTCCATAATCCTCTTTCCTGTTGGGGAAAGCCGTTCGATGAGAAAATCGACAATCACGTGTGCCCGCATCCACGAGCTGTACGGCACAGCAAAGCCGATAATAACCGCACCTGAAAACGAGATGAGTTCAATTGCCCCGACGATCGGCCTTCCGAGTGCCCTCAGGGTGATGTCTGCTATCGTCACTCCCATCATAAACGCGAGGCCTATACCGGCTACTACTTGAAAGGTAATGTCCAGCTTATATACAACAGCTAAGAACTTTTTCATGTAGCCCTCGATCTTCAGCTCCCTGCCAATCAGTGGCCGGGCGTCGGATTAAGATGCCCGGCCACCGAAATGTCTTCGACCTTATGGATGGGATTTTATATATTCCTGACAGAACTTCAACGCATCTTCGGCCGGCAGATTCTTGGCCTTCATTTCCTGAACGTATTTGTCCCGCACTCCCTTCATCTTCGCGGATGTTTTTGCTTCTTCGTCTTCTGTTACCTTCACCCACTTTACACCTTTTGTGAGGGAGTATGCCTTTGACTCATCGTCCAGCTTAATCCACAACTTCCCCTGTTTCTCGACCCACTCCTCGTTTATCTTCTCAATGATTGCCTGGTCAGGCTTCGAAATCGAATTCCACTTGCCCTTATTCATGACCACGAACATAGATGTCATATAGGAGATGGCATAGTTCTCAAGGGATCCTTTAACAACTTCTGCAAACCTCCAGCCCTGCAAAATTTCTATGGGGCCTACCACACCGTCCACGAGGCCCTTTTGAAGGGAGTCATACGTCTCGGTAATGGGCTGAGTAACAGGAGCGCCGCCGACTGCGGACACGATGGAGGCGCTTTCTGCGCTTGCCTTAATCCTCATACCCTTTATCTCGTCGATCGAGGAGATTACTTTCTTTGTGTAAAACAAGGCCGGAGCAGCCCCATGGAGATACATCACCTGAACGTCGTCGAATTCTTTCGGATGGAACTTCTTAAAATACGCATTGGCCAGCATCGTTGCCTGGTAGCCGTTCTTGTATCCCAGCGGGAGCGCTAGTACTTCGCTTAGCGGCAACCTGCCGGGAGCATATGCTAAGAGGGCCTGTCCAATATCGGTTATTCCTTTTACTGTACTATCATACGTTTGCATAGGCGGGGTGAGCGTAGCACCTGGAAAATAGGTGATCTTCACGCGGCCACTTGTCCTCTTATCGATTTCTTTGCACCACTCTTCAGCGAGCTTGCTGATCGCATGCACTGGAGGAAAAAAGTTTGAATATCTCAGCTTTACGGTTGTTTCTTGCGCATAGAGCCCCGTGGAGCTGACAAAAAGCAAAGCGACTATGCAGATACCGTCCCATACTCTACTGAATTTTTTCTTCATAGAACCCTCCTTAATTTTCGTTAGCTTTCTGGGCCTGAATCACAATTTGTCACGCTAGTTATGTGTCTCGGTACTGACTCTTTCGGTTCGAACCCGAAATAAGGCGCTTTGCACCCTCGATGGTTTTTCCCCCAATTGCGGCTTGAGGGCATTCTGTCACACAATGATAGCACAGGTTACAATGAATGCCGTTTATGTTGGCACGCCCCCACAAGAACCAGATAGCCTGGCGATCGCACACTCCGGCGCACTTTCCGCAGCCCGAACAGAGTTCAGCATTCACCAGTAATGTTATCCGGTCACTTTCTGGTTTTTGCATGAGCGCCAATAGCGGGAGGAAGTACGACATTTTGCTTGATAAGGTTGCGCTGGAGAGTCCTGATATCTATATCTCCCGGGTTTATACTCGCCTTTGCTGCCATCGCAGCTGCTGCGCCAGCCGCCTGTCCCATGGCCACACAGAACGGAATGATGTTAAGCACATCATTGGCAACCAGGTCTGAGGAAAAGGATCGCCCGGCCACAAGTAGATTCTCCACTTTTCGAGGCAGTAACGAACGATAAGGAATGCACATGTGCGGACGCTCCTGCGACACATTCGCATCGATGGGAGGGCAGAGCGCTATCGTGTCGTCATGTACTGTCCCGCTGCGAAGATCATTTTCAGTGACAATGTATTCTCCAAGGAGCCTTCTGCTGCCACGAGTTCCAATTTGTGGCGCGACGTTCATAATAAAACTTTTATCAAAGCCCGGCACTTTCTTTTTGAGAAAATTGTAAGTTATCAGCATGCCTTTGCGGGCATTCACCTCCACCCAGGTAAGATCCTCAAAGCTGAGTGCGCTGAGAGAAGCTGTCTTTTGCCCTTTACCCGCGGTTTCGGTAACAAAACTCTTCATGTAATTGGGGACCCACTTGGGGAAATAGTTATTGACCCACACCACATCTTCTCTCTGACTTCGTAATATAAGGGAAAAGCCTCCCAGCCTCTCAAGCTCATACATCAGGTCAGCATATCGCTGGTGCTCCTCTCTCATGAACTTGCTGAACCTCTGCGTCTGGACGTTGGCTATCTGAAACACCAAAGCAAGTCTCGAAATTCTTGCGTTCGGATCGAGCTTGCCGTCAAACGGGGCACCGGCAGAAGCAAATATATCGCCGTCACCGGTCGCATCAATGACGACCTTTGACAATATTGCCTGTCTGCCGGACTTGCTTTCAAAGACCACGCCTCGAATCCTGTTCCTCTCGACCAAGGCCCGGGTGCTCCATGAATGCAGAAACAGCGTCACCCCCGCCTCTTCCATCATATTATTGAGGACACACTTCAAAATCTCCGGGTCGACCAATACACTCAGCCTTAGCCTGCCCCCCATGACAAAGAAAAGGTAATCTTGCCATTTCTTGACCAGCCTAGGGTCGCTTGACCCGAGATCCTCGTACCTGGGATGAAGAGCTCCACCTGATTCGTCCAGCCTGCTGATGATCTCCTGACAAATGCCCGCTATCTGCCGCTCTTTTGTACCATCGCTCAAGTGTGGAATCAGAATAACTAACCCACCGCTGGCCATCCCTCCCAAATGGCCGTACCTTTCGACGAGAATGGTTCTTGCGCCGCTTCGGGCTGATGCGATAGCCGCACCGACTCCTGCCGGACCACCGCCTACCACCACCACATCAGTCTCTCTGCAAACGTTAATCTCTCTGGCTGGTTCTTTAACCTTCCTGTTTGTCGAAGTCGAGCCTGCTCTTATCATCGTCACCGCCTCCCTCGAAATCATTTCACAAATGAGTGAGATTCATTGCTACCATGTCCAACGATGTCCATTCTCAATCTGGCCCATACCAAACATTGAGCGGAAGTTAATAAATAGAGTTGAGAGGTGAGTCAGGAGTGTTGTCTCGAACCGGAGCGGTTCGTTTGCCATTTCATATGACTGGTTTACCGATGTCATTGTAATGTCTGGTAATTTTCCAACAAAGAAAATGTTTTGTCAATTGTTGCGCCCTCGGTGATACCGTCAAACCGAATCAACTCGCAGGTTCGAATGTCGAGTTTAGCTCATCGGCTACGAAGACTCTGCAAATGACGGAACGAGCTTATGTAATTTGTCAAAAGAATTACTACGGTGCGCCTTGCACTTTTCCGGTCGTGATGTAGCATGCAAGCCATGAAGTGAAAAATTCAACAGTAGGAGGAAAGAATTTAGTAGGGTCCACCTCCCCTGCTTCCCTTCGTAGCGGGAGTTTGTCAACTTAGTCATTTACGTCCCTGCGGCGGTGGACTCAACACATAACAGCCTGTTGAAAAAGTCCTTTCTGTGCCCTTCGCGGTCAATTTGGCAACTTACGCATGTCAGAAGCACTCTAAATCACAAGCCTTTTTTTACACACCTGTGAACCTAACGTGCCGAAAAAGCCTGTAACCGAGTTTTTCAACAGGCTGTTCACGCTTCACGTAACTCCTTTCGAATCCGTCCTATGATGTGATGACAGGGTCCCGGGACGCCCAATACATGAACGCGGCGCGTCACATGCAGGGATGGACAATTTCCGGGACGCCCTTTAGTTTTCCAGTTTTGCAGAAGCCTCCAGCAGCACGCAGCCAAGCTCTTCCGTCGCAGACTGCCGTGGAAAGAACTAACTAGAGCAAGATAATTCTCGAGGGCAGGGTCAGAAACCACCCTGCCCGTCCGCAATTTCAGCGATTCGGCGGTGATCTTCCGTCTTTGCGGGCTGGCTGGGTGTTAGGTGCATTGAGCAACTTTTCTCGCATAGCATAATTTTGAAATTTGATTGAGAAGCGCCTCTGCGCGGCACGTTCTGCAATCGTGTTTCGTAGATTCGCCTCGGCCATGCTGAATTACGTGTGAAAAGCGGCATCGTGGGCATCCTCGCGACACTGAAACTTAGTCAGGCTCTTTGCCCCTAAAGGCGAGTCCACTGCCCAACGATGTGGTGGGTCAGAGATTTGAATTCCTCGGGAGCGTTGTTGCAGGAAGCACCGGCGTCTGTGACCCAGGTAACACAAAGACGATTCAGTGGCCAGAGGACAGGTTGTCAGGGGACTCCGTGAAATGGAGTGAGTACTTGAAATCGCCCCATCTGCCGCCGTCGATGCGGAGATGTTTGTCGTTTTCCCCGACGTAGGCGCCACGGGCGTTGAAGTAGTCCTTATCCTTATCGTAGGTCACAGTCCCACCGCCGAAGAGACCGGGGCTTAGTTCGTTGTACTGGTTAGAGTTCGCACTTTGATGGCCACTGTTTACCGCTCGTCCGCCGAGGAAGATGTCACCAGAGAACGCCTTGTCGTCCTGTGCATGAGCGTACGAGAGGAGAAGCAGACAGAATATGCATGCGAATACGAATTTTCTTTTCACGTCATCCTCCTCCTATCGCAACGTGATTCTACATTAAATTTCTCTATGTGTCTTGTCAAGGGCTTTTTGTATTTTGCATAAGTAAATTGTTATTGGAACCGAGCGGATCCGCGAGAACCAATACTCGTCTCTGTGATGGAGAAGGAGGGGAAAACGTAGTATACCTATGTATAACTGGCTCTATACAGTGAGGTTCACAATGAACACGGCGACGTACGCCACGGAGCAGTCAAATTCAAATTCGGAATCTTAGGCTCTATCCGCCCCTGCTTCAGGCTCCAATGGCAGGACTCACGCACAGCGCCCTCCGCCAGATTTTCTCCGGATTTGGTGGAGTCGGACTCTTATCAACTGAAATGCTCTGGGCACGAAGGCTGCCCACAGAGAACTGCAGAATTTCTCCCTACCTGATCAGGACTGTTTCGGAAAAACCACTTTCCTATCAGCTGCTCGTTTCTGCGGACAGAGAGATTGCCCCCGCCATAGATGCACTTCATAAACTTAAAGCCGATGCTGTTGATCTCAACATGGGCTGTCCCGACCGGCGTGTCGGCAAGTCAGGCGGAGGCTTCGCGCTGATGGAACAACCGGAGAATGCCCGCCGCATAGTGATCGAGGCGAGAAAAAGCACGCGTCTGCCCCTTACCGCAAAAATCCGGCTCAGTGCCGAACTCAATGAACGGGCATTGAAGGAGTTTTGCACCATGCTCGAAGATGAAGGTATTGATATGCTGTCGGTCCATGCCCGCCTTAAGAAAGAGTCATTTGCAAGAAAGCCGCGATGGGAGTGGATTGCCAGGGTAAAGGAATGGGTCAGGATTCCCGTTATCGCCAACGGTGGAATATTGACCGTCCAGGACGCCAGAGATTGTCTGCGGGTCTGTGGCGCCGACGGGCTGATGCTTGGCCGCGGGGCAGTTGTTAAGCCGTGGCTTTTTGCCGAAATTGCTCGAGAGCTGTATGGCTGCAACATTGTCGAACCGGTGGTATCCCTGTCCGTGGTCTACGGGAACTTTATGGATCTCATCAACACATTTTTCCAGCCCGAACGACGGCTCGGCAGGCTCAAAGAATTTACCCATTATTTCGCCAGAAACTATAAATTCGGGCACCAGCTCAGTTCCAGGGTTCAAGGCAGCACGAGCATGGAAGAAGCAAAAGAGAGAGCCGGTCTTTTCTTTGAAAATAACAGATTGTGACAATCATGGGCGTGAGCCGTGACCGGCACAGACAGGGATGGGGTGGTTTTAGGGACGCCGTTTAGATTTTTAGTTTCTACCCTTGGCCGGCGGTAGAAGCTGACACCCGAGTCGTTGTGCGAGCTCCTCGCCGCGCTCGACAGAAACATCTGGGATCAAATCTTCACTCTTCGGTTACATCCATCTGGTTGTTCTCTAAAAGGATACTGGGTTTCAAATTATCTAATTGACACTATCTGCCCGATATCCATGATGATGAATTTCGATGGATCGAGCCCACGTTTCTTGATCGTCCTTTTCAGATCGAGCGCCGCGTAACCGACAGGTTCATTGCCAAGGTGGAATGTCCCCCATTGCGTGGGGATCATATATCTCGCGCCGAGGTCCTGAAACGCATCGATTGACTCTTCGACATCCATGTGCGCGTAGTGCATGAACCAACGAGGATGATACGCAGTGGTGGGCAGGAGAGCGTAGTCGATGTTAGGGTAGATGCGGCCGATTTCTCTGTAGCCGATGAAGTACCCGCTATCGCCGCCAACGTAGATCGTCACTGACTCCGTCATGATCATGAAGCTGGCCCAGAGTGTTTTGTCCGTGCCTTGAAAAATCCTCCTTGACCAGTGCTGAGCGGGAAGGCAGGCCAACCTGATGCCGCTTCCGCAATCGATCGTTTGCCACCAATCCATTTCGAGCACGTTCTCTTTATTCAGGTTCCGGACCGAGTCTTTCATGCCCATCGGGACAAAGACGCGTGTGCTCTCCGGCAGCGCCTTGACGCTTGCCTCGTCAAAATGGTCATAGTGGTTGTGAGTTATTACTACATTCAGCTTTCCGGGAAGTTCTCTTATTTCATCGGCTGTTAGAGCAGGCGGCATGACACGCTTGGGGAGAAGCGCCCTCTGAGAAAAAATAGGATCGACGAGCCAGTACTCGCCATTTACGCGGATGAGAAACGTGTTATGCCCGATCCACGATATGAAATCCCCAGCCTGCATTGAGAGAATGCGCTCTTTCAAATGTGGGATGAAGGCCGGCCGATATGTGCTCTCTTCCTCGGTGTACGTGCCGCTCCCAGAGAGCCGCCATCGGAGAAGCGCGCCGAACCCTCTCTTCTCCATGGGCATCCACGGATTAAAGTAGCGACCCTCTTTATAATGATCGGCATAGAGGTCTGAAACTTTTTCGTTTTCCACGCTGCGGCGCCAAGCAGCTTCGTCAAACGGTGGAGTGCTGTGTACGCAGCATGACAGTGAAAATGCAATGAGAAGGAAAAATGGACATGCCGTACCGTACCGCATAAGCCTCCTCATGAACAATGCTGCCGATGTCACTTTCGAATCCTGATACGATACTCGACGCTTAAGGCTCAGCGCAGACAAAATTGCTCGCTTCATCGATGCTCCCGTTCCCCTTATAGCGCGGGACCTGAGGATAGGGGCAGAGCGGCCGGGTTCGATCAATCTTACCGTCTTTGATGTGAGAGGCAACAACACCGTCCGGAGCAACGCCGCCTTCCACCCACTTAGCGAGAGGTGAGAGCAGATCGAATGTATTCGGACCGGGTCCTCCGCCACAGTGATACATGCCCGGAACCATATAGAGTCTGAACGATTCCTTTGCCTGTGGGCCAAGTGCGTCAAAGACCCGCTCGTAATAGCGGATTGAGCCAAGCGGCGGCACGCCGGCGTCGCCCCATCCGTGAGACATCATGAGCTTGCCACCGTTTTTGAAGAAAAGAGAGAGGTCAGCGTCGGTCGCGTCGAGAAAGCGTCGCATAAAATCAAGCTTTGATGCATCGCGGTCAATGTTGAAGTCGGTAACAAATTCATAGTCAGGGTCATCCCTCTCAAAACAAAGATATTTGAATGCGTCCCACATGAGCAGGTAAATGTAAGGGCGATCAGTGCCGCGGCCGATGAGCCATGTATCCCAACCGCCAAAGGCAGGCGTCGGGGCACCCGGTTCAGGAGGTTCCGCGCCTGGCGAAAGCGTCGGCCAGATCAGTTGGCCATTCACATACATGCCGCCGTACACTTTTTTCAATATGTTTATCTGGGCGGGGGTGAAGCAGGTCGCATTATCCGAACCGCCGGCGCAGACTGAAACGTCTTTTTCAGGATCGAAAGGGCACTTACGCGGGTCCGTGATAATGCCGTCTTTCAGGCCGTCCAGAGCATCGCACTTCTCATAGACTGCCTTACCCAGCGCGTCAAGCTTCTCTATCGGTATGATCTTGTTCTTTATCGGTACGGGGCCGATGCCGACCGAATCAGGCGTCAGCATTGCCTGCATGTACCATGGCGCAAGCATCTGCTCGGAGAGGTAATTATAGACAGGGGAGCCCGAAATGATGCCGTTAAAATCCCTCGGGTAGCGCTGGGCTTCCATCAATCCCTGGCGTCCTCCCGTTGAGCAACCGACAAAGTAAGAGAAAGCGGGTGCGCGGCCGTAGTAAGCGCCGATGATCTCTTTGGCGGTCGCGGCGGTCTCATGGACAGCAAGAAACCCGAAGTCTATCTCTTTCTCCCTGTTATTCCTGGCGAAGCTGGCTCCCGGTTCTTTTTTGTTGTCATGACCGGTATCGGTGCCGGTTGCCGCATACCCCTGCTTGAGGCCGACTTCCATTGCGTTGTGCTCGATGTTGCCAGCTTTTCCGCCATTCCCAACCATATAGAGTCTGCCGTTCCATCGCGTGGGTAGCTTTACGGCGAAACCAATTTCCGGAAGTATGGTTCCCCTTACGTCGCAATATTCGGGCAAGTCTTTGGTGGCGGGGACCAGGGTGGTCGACGTGAACGTGGTTTCCGCGCGTTTGAAATTTTTTGTCAACTGGTCGGAACAGGTAAGCTTCGGAGCGATACTATCGGAAGCCGAAACCTGTTGCTGCCCGCTCGATTCCACAACGTACAAAGGCAGAACCATAAGCGCTACCATCACGATCAGTATTTTTTTCATAGCTGCCCTCCTTTTTTTTAGAGCTTGCATCAGTTCGGCATTCATCTTACACGATGCCTGATCCAATTCCCATGCTATCGGCCACGCGCCAATGTGTCAAGCACTTTCTTATCAGGCGGGACGATCGATCGGGGCGGACAATCGAGCATTCTTTAGTCAACCTCAAGAGTAAGGGTCGGCAAGAGGAGAGCGTCTGGGATCAAATCTTCAAAAGTCAATTAAAATGACTCTACCAATTGAAGCGTGCTTCGTTCATAGGGGACTTGCTGACACGGGCACTAAAGGCTCGTCTGGCTCGAGCATCGCGTTGAAGGGGATGAGAAGTCGAGTCAGAAAGGGGCCTGTTGCGAAACAGAAGGAGCACAGTAGGTCGGCCATGATTACTCGCGCCGTCGAACCCGACGCCGGTGCAGAACCCTCGATTCAGGAAGCATCGGGTGACGAATTCACCCACAAGTGCGCAATCTTAGCGTTCGCTCAGCATTGAACATTACCAGGGTAAACGGAGCACGTGAGTGAAATAGGGCGGACCAATATATGAAAGCGCTAAGCCAGAGGATTTCCCATAGCCCCAATTCTGAGAAATCCTCCGCTAGAAAGAGAGGACTAAGTGTCCCCTCTCGCAAAATTTTCGAAGCTTCGTTTCGCAACATCTACTATCCCCTTAAAATTATTGCTCATACACCAGCCGATGGATTCGCTTGTTCGCTGGTAATAGAGATAGTAGAGTTGCGTACCCATCCGCACGTAGTCATCCCTCCTCATGCTCCTCCTTTGTGCAAACTGGTCGAAAAGAACGCAGATAACATAACAGAGGTCAGCGCCTTTCCGAAAAAATAGTGGCCGGCCTTCTTCCCATCCCTTGAAATAGTAGTCACATACAAAGTAGCTTTCCGGAACTGAGAAGACAAGTTTTTCAAATACGTCTCCTGCATACAGAGCGCATCTGAAAAGCTCATCGTCAATCTGCTTTTCGCGAAGCAGTAGAGCGGTAATCATCGAAACAAACAAGGTTTTAACGTCCGCTTCGGGCTCGAAAATACCCATCTTTACGCGTCCTAGAGATGTCTCCCCTATTTCAACCGCGTCTTTCAGTAATTCGTTAAAAGTTTTCTCCCTTGATAACAGAGCCTTTCTCATTTCGAGAAAGTCAACCACATCGCCCATGTATACTATCCTCCAACGCCAACGCCGCTCTCGAGAAGTTCTGTGGCCGTTGTGAGAGCAATACAGAGGTCAGGTGAGCATCTTCATGTTTGCATACTATTGCGATTATGCTACTGAGTTGGTAGATGGCTTCTGCTATCAGCTGGTTGCTGAGGTGGATGAGTGTGCTCATCCCTCCCTCCTCTACACGGCACGCCGCAGTCTAAAGAGTTATCGGCAAGAGTGCATCAAGGGTAAAGGCGCAACCCGGAACGGAGGACCTGCATCGGGTGACGAATTCACCCACAAGTCTTCTCTCTGGCTTACTATCCAAGATGACTATTACGGAAAGAAAGGAGCATAAGAGCGGGCTCAGACAAAAGGCAGGGCCACTTTTGACCCTGCCTTCACTTTCTGAATTCGATACGGTTATTCCTGAGTCCTGTAAACGCCCGATTACTTGAGTTCAGTGAGAAGTTCCCGCTATCCTGGGCAAAATTCGTTCCCTTAAACCCTGCTCACTTTACTGGCGATTATTGGGCCATGAAAAGGCATGGCGTGTCTCTTGAGGGGGTATCACAGGTATCTGAAGATACGAGTCATACTTCCCTCCGGTATAGATCGAACACATCCCCTTGTTGAATTTCTCGAAATGATGCCGTGTGCTATATACTTGAGTATCCCCTGATATGATCAGTCGCAATGTTTCACCTTTACGGAATAAGGTACTTGAGAGCACTATCCCTATTTCCGCGGGAACGATTTCGCCCGGTGACACTTTCGCTACCTTTACCGCTTGTACGGGCTGATACGGCGTTGACAGCTTCGGATCCAGCTCTCTCATGGATAGCTTCATCCATCCAACGGCCACGGGAAGTTTTCTCGAGGAGTCGGAGCAGTCAAAAAAGACTTCATTGCCGGTAGTATCGAGCTTCTTTACCGTAACAAAAAGAGCCATGTCATCAGCATCCTCGGCAGCGACCCATACCTTCAGCATCATATGCCCGGTCAGTTCGGTATCTTGGTCGAATTTATAATCAAATATCGCTCTGCCGGGGGCGTCCACGGTCGATACTGTTTCATGCTCGACGACAGGCACGAACCGGGTGTTGTTAAAGGAACTAGTATCGGGAATTGCGACTTCAGTTATCGTCGAGTCGTAACTGGTTTTCCCTGGACTGGTTACACTACGAACATCCAACCGGCGAGTGCCTGCATCAAGATACAATTTCTGGTACTTGGTTCGAGGAATCGGCCAGTCCTCTTCATAGCGAACGGAGAACTTGTCAAGGGTTTCCCGTACCTCATACCGAACTCGCGGGGTATACAATATCCTGTCGTCATTCCCCTTCAGGAAATGATTGAAGAACATCAGTTGAAAGGCTTGTCCATCAGTGCCGTAAAATCGAGCCCATTTCTGTCCGCCGTGATTGTACAACCACTTCTGTTTTGAGGAGACATGCCTCCAACCAAAGTCAGTTCCATAGGTGTGCTGAAGCTGGTCTGACGAGGAGACGCAGGCAAGCACCGGTACGGTGATATTTTCTAATACCAGCGGGAACGATCGCGTCTCTTTTGGAATACACTGGCCCAAGTTCGGCCTGAGTGCAGGAAACCTTCCGGCCGTTGTGGCAGGAAATGTACAATCATTAAGGCCTCCAAACCTGCCGATGGGGGGAGCGGCGCCTCCCGCTTCCCAGGGAGCAATGGCTTTCAGGTGCGGCGGCCGTAATGCGGCTGCCTCCCACTGAACATTGCCAAGAGCAGAAACGCCAATCATACCCACATTTCCATTACTCCACGCTTGCGTCCCCGCCCATTCAATACCATCATAATAGTCTTCCGGGTTTCCCGTTCGGCACCCGCCTGAATTGCCATACCCTCTGGAATCTACCATAATCACTACAAAACCTTCGGGAACAAAGAAACCTGGGTCAATGCCCTCAAATGTCGTATGATCCGAGTAACGGTGAGAGGGAACGGCCCATCCTTTCCCCGTTCCGTAGACAGCTTTGCCCTTGACGCCACCAAACGTCATGATAACCGGGTATTTCCCGGGCTTACCAGGGCGAAAAATGTCGGCAGCCAGTTTAACCCCGTCTCGCATCGTGACCGGGACGTTCTCTTCGATAGTTATTGGGTCATCCCGCCACTCTCCGTCGAGACAAACCCCTTGATTAAGAGGAAATCCCATGTCCTTTGGGTCGCTGACATACCCATGCCAAAAATTTGGACACTGACCGTTAGGAGGCCACGGGTCAATGGGAGTTGTGGGATAGGGAAAAGGACCCCGAAACTCGGGTGATATGGTGCATTGGGCGTTGGCCATTATCGGGGACAGCAATGGTAGGAGAGATAGTGCCATTAAGCAGCTTATCATCAAGAAAAAAGTTTTGTTTCCCTTTTTCATTTTGTTCTCCTTACGTCGAATTTTTTGGAATCCACCTACGCCCAACCCAAAAGACCACGAGGTCTACCCGTGAGTAAATCAGTCCTCTGATATGGCCCCTTTGTGGGCGTTTCCCGGGAACCACGGGAACCATCCTGCCCCATTGTTCAACGCCCGTCACCTCATAGTGCATCACCTTCTCTCTGAGTTATTTGTTTTCAGAAGCCCTATTCGAATTCACTTCCTTTCCTCCGATTGCCCATCCGACTGATCGATGACAAACATATTGGTCAGTCTCCATAGGCACAGTGGGACACGCGACTTGGGACCGCGCACGTTCACCTATTGACGATGCTACCGTTGATTAACAGGTCTGTCAAGCACAATACCGCACCGCACTGCGCGTCACGCTTACGTAAGCTTCATCTGTTCAAGCACCGCTCGGCCCAGAACCCCATAAGGGCTGGCGAGGGTTTCGATGATCTCGAAGTGGTTGTAGCCCTCCGCAACGAAGAGCTGCACCGGTTTATTCGCCGCTTTCAGCGCCGCAGCGAAGTCACGTGACTGGCGCTGGAACTCCGGTGTCTCAAACGTGCCGTAGGCGACGATTACCGGACAGTTCAGTTTGTCGAGATGGCGCTGCGAGCTCAAGGCTTGCTCTATCTCATCGGTGAACTTGACGTAGCTACTGCGTGCGGAGAGGCGAACCGGTTGACCGAACGGGGACATGGGTAACAGATTATTCTGGGGACATGGGTAACACTTTTGTACTAATTCATAAGCAGTGGAGGTGCTGCTTATGGGTTGGAA